>CAADIG010000015.1_pt1 | contig 148338 bp, 140 predicted proteins | sample 2381321 | NCBI WGS metagenome assembly CAADIG01 (sample SAMEA5147519, study PRJEB30075) | plant metagenome | biome: Evergreen rainforest; feature: Forest; material: Leaf | place: Madagascar | collected 2016-11
TAGGCGATCTGCTCTTCGGTAAATCTCGACCGTTTCATGGCTTCTCCTCGCCCCGATCGGGGCGCTGAGAAGCAACCTTACCTCTAGTTTTGACCTGTACGGATTTTGCGGGGGCACGTCAAGATTGGCGCCGTTTTTTCATGCCGGGGCCGAAAGGCTCATTGCCCGGCTTCGCGGTGGTATTGCGCCACGCGCTCGACTTCGTTGCGCGAGCCCAGCACCACGCCCACGCGCTGGTGCAGTTGCCCGGGCTTGATGTCCAGGATGCGGTCGACGCCGTCCACGGCCGCGCCGCCGGCCTGCTCGACGATGAAGCTCATGGGATTGGCCTCGTACATCAGGCGCAGCTTGCCCGGCTTGCCCGGTTCGCGCGCGTCCCAGGGATACATGAAGATGCCGCCGCGCGTAAGGATGCGATGCACGTCGGCCACCATCGAGGCGATCCAGCGCATGTTGAAGTCCTTGCCGCGCGGGCCGGTGGCGCCAGCCAGGCATTCGTCGATGTAGCGGCGCACGGGCGGCGCCCAGTGGCGCATGTTGGACATGTTGATGGCGAATTCGCGCGTGTCCTCGGGAATGCGGATGTCTTCGTGCGTGAGCACCCAGGAGCCCATTTCACGGTCCAGCGTGAAGCCCACCACGCCCTTGCCGACGGTGAGGACCAGCATGGTCTGGGGGCCATAGACGGCATAGCCCGCGGCCACCTGGCGGCTGCCTTCCTGCAGGAAGGCGGCTTCGGTGACGGGCGAGCCGGCCACGTGCGTGGGCGCCTTCAGCACCGAGAAGATGGTGCCGATGGAGACGTTCACGTCGATGTTCGACGAGCCGTCCAGCGGATCGAACAGCAGCAGGTATTCGCCCTTGGGATAGCGGTTGGGAATGGCGTGGATGGTCTCCATTTCCTCGGAGGCCATGGCGGCGAGGTGGCCGCCCCATTCGTTGGCTTCCAGCAGGATCTCGTTGGACAGCACGTCCAGCTTCTTCTGGACTTCGCCTTGCACGTTCTCGCTGTCCAGGCTGCCCAGGACGCCGCCCAGCGCGCCCTTGCCCACGGCGTGGCCGATGGACTTGCAGGCGCGCGCGACGACTTCGATGAGCAGGCGCACTTCGGCGCCCAGGCCGTCGGCCTGGCGCTGCTGTTCGACCAGGTACTGCGTGAGGGTTTTACGTTTCATGGCGTCGGGATAAAAATGGCGGTTTCAGGGAATCAGATGTCGAGCGCCTTGGCGACGATCTCGGCGACGTTGCGCGACAGGCCGGCATGCGCGCGCACGCGACCGAGCGCCGCCTGCATGCCCGTGCGCAGGGCCGGGGCATAACGGGCCCAGCTGTCCATGGCGCGCGCCAGGCGCGCGGCCACTTCAGGATTCAGCGCGTCGAGGGCCAGCACCTGCTCGGCCCAGAAATCGTAGCCCGCGCCATCGGCGGCATGCAGGCCGCGGGCGTTGTTCAGGCAGAACTGGAACACCAGCGCGCGTGCACGGTTGGGATTGCGCAGCGTGAAGGCAGGATGCGCCATCAGGGCCCGGGCGGCAGCCACGTCGGTGCCGCGCGCAGTGGCCTGCAAGGCGAACCACTTGTCGATGACCAGCGGGTCGTGCTGCCAGCGCGTGTAGAAGTCGGCGATGGCATGGCCGACGGCGTCGCCGCTGCCTTCGTTGACCAGTGCGCTCAGCGCGCCCATGCGGTCGGTCATGTTGGCTGCGCCGCGATACTGCGTTTCCGCCAGTGCCTGGTTGGCGGCGGCGTCACCGGCCATCAGGTAGGCCAGCGACAGGTTCTTCAGCGCGCGGCGGCCCGCCGGGCCAGGCGCGGGCGAGAAGGCGCCCTCCGTCTGGTTGCCCTGGTAGGCGGCGCGCCAGTCCTGCGCCAACTGGCGGCCCAGCTCGGCGCGCAGGAAGTCGCGCGCGGCGGCCAGCGCGGGCGGATCGATGGGCTGCATGCGTTCAGCCAGCGTCTTTTCCGACGGCAGCATCAGTGCGCGGGCGCGATAGGCCGCATCCAGCTTCGGGTCGCGCAGCGTGGCGCGCCAGGTGTCAACCAGCGTGGGGTCGGCCGTCAGCGGCTCGCCTGCCTGGTGGCGCGCGGCGTTGGCGAGGATCTGCCGCGTGGCGAGCTCCTGGCCCGCTTCCCAGCGCGCGAAAGGATTGCCGTCGTGGGCCGACAGCAGCGCCAGCGCCGCATCGGTCCAGGGATAGTCGACGATGACGGGCGCCGAGAAGTCACGCAGCAGCGAAGGGACGGGTTGCGCGGGGATGTCCTCGAAGGTCCATTGCGCGCTGGCGGTGGTGAGCTCGAGCAGCACGGTCTCCTGCGTCTTGCCGTCCAGCGTCAGCGGCAGGGCGCGGCCTTGCGGATCGAGAAGGCCCAGCGCGAAGGGAATGTGCAGCGGCAGCTTTTCCTGGGCCGAGGCATTCTGTTTTTCCACGCCCACTGCCGGGTTGCGCTGGCTGAGCGTGATGGTGCAGCGCTGCGCGGCGGCATCGTAGTCCAGCGTGACCGACACGCGTGGCGTGCCCGCCTGTTGATACCAGCGGCGGAAGACCGACAGGTCGCGGCCCGGGTGCAGGTCGCGATAGACGGATTCCATGGCGTCGACGAAGTCGTCGCAGGTCACGGCCTGGCCGTCATGGCGGCGGAAGTACTCGTCCATGCCGGCACGGAAGCCGGCCTCGCCCAGCAGCGTGTGCTGCATGCGGATGACTTCGGCGCCTTTCTCGTAGACGGTGGCTGTGTAGAAGTTGCCGATCTCCTGGTAGCTTTCCGGGCGGATCGGGTGCGCCATGGGGCCGGCGTCCTCGGGGAACTGCGCGGCGCGCAGCGTGGCCACGTCGTCGATGCGCTTGACGGCGCGCGCGCTGGCGGCGGCTGCGGCGTCCTGGCCGCGCGCCATCATGTCTGCGGTGAACTCCTGGTCGCGGAAGACGGTCAGGCCCTCCTTCAGGCTCAACTGGAACCAGTCGCGGCAGGTGACGCGGTTGCCGGTCCAGTTATGGAAGTACTCATGGCCGATCACGGCTTCGATGGCGAGGTAGTTCGCGTCGGTGGCGGTGTCGGGATCGGCCAGCACGTAGGCCGCGTTGAAGATGTTCAGGCCCTTGTTCTCCATGGCGCCCATGTTGAAGTCGCGCGCGGCGACCACCATGAAACGGTCCAGGTCCAGTTCCAGCCCGAAGCGGTCCTCGTCCCAGCGCAGCGAGCGCTCCAGCGATTCCAGCGCCCACTCCGTCTGGCTTTCCGAGCCGGGGTCGCTATAGACCTGCAGCAGCACGTCGCGGCCCGAGCGCGTGCGGGTGCGCAGTTCGCGGCAGGTGAGGTTGCCGGCGACCAGGGCAAACAGGTAGCAGGGCTTCAGGTGGGGGTCTTCCCACACGGCCTGGTGGCGGCCGTCGGGCAGGTCGCCGGCGTCGACCAGGTTGCCGTTGGACAGCAGCAGCGGGTAATCGGCACGCGCGCCGCGCAGGGTCACGCGATAGCGCGACATGACATCGGGGCGGTCGGCGAACCAGGTGATGCGGCGGAACCCTTCGGCCTCGCACTGCGTGAAGAGGCTGGCGCCCGACACATAGAGCCCCATCAGTGTGGAGTTCTCGGCGGGGCGGCAGTCGCTGACGATCTCGACCACGCAGGCGGCGGGCAGGCCTGCCAGGCGCAGGACGCCATCGCTGACCGTGTAGCCGCTTTCCGCGATCGGGCTTCCATCCACGGCCACCGATACCAGCGCCAGGTCTTCACCCTTGAGCTCGAGCGGCGTATCGGCGGGCACGCCGGGCTGGCGTTCGATCGACAGGCGGGACAGCACGCGCGTGCGCGCAGGGTCCAGGTCGAATTCCAGCGCGATGCCGGGAATGGCGTAGGGGTAGGGGAGGTAGTCGCCGCGGGCGACGGTAACGGCTTGCTCTGTGCGCATAAGACCTGGCCTGGATCGACAAGCCGTCATTGTAGACCCGGGGGCGGGGCGCAATCCTGCCCCGGGCCGGGCTGTTACCTGCTGCTTACCAGCCCGTGCGCGAACCGTAAAACTTTGGAACGCCGGCACGGTCCAAGCCTGGGTATCATTATTACAGCGCGATGATTGCAGCGCGCCAGGTCCGCAGCGGCGGACGGCGCGTGCATGTAGCCGAGGTTGCCATGTCCCAGTCTCTCCAGCATTCTCCTTCCGCCCAGGCGGGCGTCCTTTCCGCGGGGCTTTCCTGGCTTTGGCGCCGTTCGCTGGGGCGCCTCGCCCTGGCCGGCTGCGCATTGCTGCTGTCGGGTTGCGCCTCCACGCTGTCCGCCCGCGTCACCACGTTCCAGCAATGGCCGGCTGGCGTCGAAGGGCAAAGCTACCGTTTCGACACGCCACCCAATGGCCTGGGCGAGTCGCTCGAATACCAGACCTATCGCGACATGGTGCGCGCCGCCATTGGCGCCACCGGACTGGTCGAAGGGCAGGATCCCAAGTCGGCCCGTTTCGCCGTGCGCTTCACCTATGGCAGCGAACGCACCCAGGTGACGGTGGCCGAGCCGCGTGATCCCTTCTTCGATCCTTATTTCGCCTATCCTGGCGGGTATGGCTACTACGGGCGGCGTGGCTGGGGGGGCGGCTGGGGCGGCGTAGGCTATTACGGCCCGCATTGGGCGCCCGTGAATATGGAAGCCTGGCGCAATACCCTGACCGTGGAAATCCGCGACACCACGCGCAACAATGCGGAGGTTTATCGTTCCAGCGCCATGTCGCTGGGCCGCTCGGATGACATGGTGCGCCTCATGCCTTATCTGGTCCGGGCCATTTTCGACGATTTTCCGCAGAATAACGGCCAGCAGCGCGAAGTGCGTTACCGCACCGACTGAACGCGCGCCCGGCTGGCGCCTGCCTTGAAAAAAAGCTGGCAAAAAAAAGGAGCACGATGTGCTCCTTTTTGCTGGTCCTTCAGCCGGGACCTCATGGCCCTGCTCAGGCTGCCGGCTGCTGAATAAGGAACGACTCGCGCTTGGCGCCTTGTTCCTCGGCGGCTGCCAGCCAGCGCGGGGGCTTGCCACGGCCGCTCCAGGTTTCTCCGGTGTCGGGATGGCGATATTTGGGGGCGACGGTTTTCTTGGCGACGGCGGCGCCGGTCTTGCGGGCGGCGCCAGCGGCGGTGCCGCGGCGGGCTGCGGTCTTGCCGAAAGCGGTGGCCACGTCTTCGGGCGAGATGTCATATTCACGCATCGAGCGCAGAATCGAGTCCATCACAGGCTTGCGGCGTTTTGCCTGCAGTGATTCCTTTTTCTTTTGCAGCTTGCTGATTTCCTTCTCGATCTTCGCCTGGAGCAGGGAGTAGGATTCGCGGGCCATTTGGTATTCCTTTTGTGAGTGGATGCTCGCCAAACAGCACGTCAGGTATTCAACATGCCTTTTGGCGACTGCCAGAATTATATATACAAAGAACATTTTCCCTGCGCGCCAACACCCTGAAAATGTTTGATTTTGTATTCCGTGGCCTTTTCAATTACGGGTTTTAAGCCTTTTGTTATCTTTTTTCCTCAACAGATGGAACGAACATGCCTGAATCCAGCCGTACAAGTCCCGACGGACATTTTCATGTCGCTGCCGTGCAGATGGTTTCCACGCCGGATCGCGACGAAAACCTGGCGCAGGCAGGCGAGTTGATCGCGACGGCCGCGGCGCAGGGCGCGCGGCTGGTGGCGCTGCCCGAATACTTCTGCTTCATGGGGCGGGCCGACCGCGACAAACTGGCGATCCAGGAGGAAGAGGGCAGCGGTCCGATACAGGAATTCCTGGCCCAAACCGCGCGCCGGCATGGTATCTGGCTGGCGGGCGGCACCTTGCCCTTGCGTTCCCCCGATCCCGACCGGGTATTCAACACGATGCTGGTTTTCGATCCGGACGGTAACCAATGTGCGCGTTACGACAAGATCCATCTGTTCAATTTCACGCGCGGCCAGGAGTCGTACGACGAGTCCCTGGCCATTCGTCCAGGCGGCGAAGTCCGCAGTTTCGAGAGCCCCGGCGGCACGGTCGGCCTGTCCGTCTGCTATGACCTGCGTTTTCCTGAGCTTTATCGGGCACTGCGCACGTCCAGCCTGCTGCTGGTGCCCGCGGCCTTCACCTATACGACGGGACAGGCCCATTGGGAGCTGCTGCTGCGCGCACGGGCCATCGAGAACCAGTGCTACGTGCTGGCGCCGGCGCAGGGCGGGCGCCATCCCAACGGCCGCCGCACGTGGGGGCATTCCATGCTGGTCGACCCGTGGGGCGATATCCTGGACGTCCTGCCGGAAGGTCCGGGCGTCGTTGGAGGTACGATAGATGCCGAGCGCCTGGAGTCCGTGCGAACCTCCTTGCCGGCCTGGCGCCACCGTGTCCTCTAGAGCAAAGTCCTGACCTGATGAAAGTTACCGATCCCGCCATCGCCAGCCTCGCCACCGCCAAGTCGCTGCTGCTCGACCCCTGGGGCCTGACCGAGGCCGACATGGCGCGCGCGCTGGGCGAGATATTCACCCACAAGGTCGATTACGCCGACCTGTATTTCCAGTACACGCGCAGCGAAGGCTGGAGCCTGGAAGAAGGCATCGTCAAGACTGGCAGCTTCTCCATCGGCCAGGGCGTGGGCGTGCGCGCCGTCAGCGGCGAGAAGACCGCCTTCGCCTATTCCGACACCCTGTCGTCCGATGCGCTGATGTCGGCCTCGCATGCCGTGCGCAGCATCGCGCGCCAGGGCGCCGGCAAGGCGCGCGTGGCGGCGCAGTCCTCCGCGCCCGGCCTGGCGCTGTACCCGCCCATCGATCCGCTGACCACGCTGACCGCGCCCGAGAAGGTCGCGCTGCTCGAGCGCGTGGAAAAGATGGCGCGCGCGCGCGATCCGCACGTGATCCAGGTGATGGCCGGCCTGGGCGCCGAATACGACGTAGTGCTGGTGGCGGGCAGCGACGGCCGCCTGGCCGCCGACGTGCGGCCGCTGGTGCGCCTGTCGGTGACCGTCATCGCCGAGCGCAATGGCCGCCGTGAAATGGGGCATGGCGGCGGCGGCGGACGCAGCGGCCTGGCGTATTTCACCGACGACGTCCTGCGCGGCTATGTCGAGCGCGCCGTGCATGAAGCCATGGTCAACCTGGAAGCGCGTCCGGCGCCCGCGGGCGAGATGACCGTGGTGCTGGGCTCGGGCTGGCCCGGCATCCTGTTGCACGAAGCCGTGGGCCACGGGCTGGAAGGCGACTTCAACCGCAAGGGGTCCAGCGTGTTCTCTGGCCGCATCGGCGAGCGCGTGGCGTCCAAGGGTGTCACCGTGGTGGACGACGGCACGCTGCCCGACCGCCGCGGCTCGCTGAACGTCGACGACGAGGGCAACCCCAGCCAGCGCAACGTCCTGATCGAGGACGGCATCCTGAGGGGTTATATGCAGGACACGCTGAACGCGCGCCTGATGAAGACCGCCGCCACCGGCAACGGCCGGCGCGAATCGTTCGCGCACCTGCCGATGCCGCGCATGACCAATACCTACATGCTGGCCGGCCAGACGCCGCCCGAGGAAATCATCGCCTCGGTCAAGCGCGGTCTCTATGCCGTCAACTTCGGCGGCGGCCAGGTCGACATTACCAGCGGCAAGTTCGTGTTCTCGGCCTCCGAGGCCTACATGATCGAGAACGGCAAGGTCACCTATCCGGTCAAGGGCGCGACGCTCATCGGCAGCGGTCCCGAGGCCATGAACCAGGTCAGCCTGATCGGCAACGACCTGGCGCTGGACAGCGGCGTGGGCACTTGCGGCAAGGACGGCCAGAGCGTGCCGGTGGGCGTGGGCATGCCGACCGTGCGCATGGACGGACTGACGGTGGGCGGCACGGCCTGAATCAGGCGGGGTCTTTTGGTTGGACCTTTACCGTGGCTGCCTGCTGCGGTGCCAGAGGGGGGCCACGTTGGGCGTCGCGGATGTCTGCGCGGGTTTCCCGCGCCCTGCGCGCGAACCAGGCGAAGAAACGCCCCAGTTGATACATCAGCACGGCATTGACCATCGCGCCGAGGTGCGAGCCTTGCTTCTCCGTGAGCCAGTCAGTCGGGATCAGCGCAGTCCAGGGCAGGGCCAGCAGGTACTTGCCGAAGTCGCAGCCAAGGAAGCCGCAGTTCCCGGTGGAGGGTTGTGCGAAGAAGGCCGTGAAGTACAGGGCGGTGAAGACGAGACCCGTGCGCGACAGTGTTTTCAGGCGTGTCATGGACAGGTTTTAGCATGCCCTGTCGGCGGGCTTGTCCTGGCGGGGAGCGTCTTGCCGTCATGCGACTGTCACTGGCAGCAAGAAAAACCGTGCTACCATCGCTCCACTATGCAAAACGCGTTCGCCCGATTTTATTTTTATTTTGCTTTTCCGATGCCGCTGGCGGAGGAAGGATCGCGCGTAGCCTAAAGCCTAGTCCGATTCCTGAAAAAGCCGCCAGCGGAACCCGCTGGCGGCTTTTTTTTCGTCCGCCAGCCGTGTCTGGTGGGCTTTTCCAGAAGTCGGCGCCGAACCCTGATCCTGCATGACCGACCCCCTGGAGCCTTACCGTGTCACACAATACCGACGATCAACGTATCCGTGAAATCAAGGAGCTTGCTCCGCCCTCGCACACCATGCGCGAGTACCCGTGTACCCCCGCCGTGTCGGAGCTGGTGCACGGCACCCGCCAGGCGCTGCACCGCATCCTGCACGGCATGGACGACCGCCTGGTCGTGGTGATCGGGCCCTGCTCGATCCACGACCCCAAGGCCGCCCACGAATACGCCAGCCGCCTGCTGCCGCTGCGCGAGAAGCTGCGCGGCGAGCTGGAAATCGTCATGCGCGTCTACTTCGAGAAGCCCCGCACCACGGTGGGCTGGAAGGGGCTCATCAACGATCCGGACATGGACGGCAGCTTCAACATCAACAAGGGCCTGCGCGGCGCGCGCGAGCTGCTGCTGTCCTTGAACGCCCAGGGCGTGCCGGCCGGCTGCGAGTTCCTGGACATGATCACGCCGCAATACATCGCCGACCTGGTGTCCTGGGGCGCCATCGGCGCGCGCACCACGGAAAGCCAGGTGCACCGCGAACTGGCCTCGGGCCTGTCGTGCCCCGTCGGTTTCAAGAACGGCACCGATGGCAACGTGAAGATCGCGGTCGACGCCATCAAGGCCGCATCGCAGCCGCACCACTTCCTGTCGGTGACCAAGGGCGGCCACTCGGCCATCGTGTCAACCGAGGGCAACGAGGATTGCCACGTGATCCTGCGCGGCGGCAAGGCGCCGAACTATGACGCGGCCAGCGTGGAGGCGGCCTGCCAGGACATCGCCAAGGCAGGCCTGGCACAGCGCGTGATGATCGACGCCAGCCATGCCAACAGCAGCAAGAAGCCCGAGAACCAGCCGATGGTCATGGACGACGTGGCGCGCCAGATGGAAGCCGGCGACCAGCGCATCGTGGGCGTGATGATCGAGAGCCATCTGGTGGGCGGCCGCCAGGACCTGGTGCCCGGCCAGCCGCTGGTCTACGGCCAGAGCATCACCGACGGCTGCATCGATTGGGATGCCTCGGTGAAGGTGCTGGAGCGCCTGGCGCAAGCCGTGCAGGGCCGCCGTTCGGCCCTGTCGAGCACCGGCAAGTAAGGTGCCCCCACGCTGCGCCTTCGGCTTGCCGCCCCCCCGAGGGGGCCGCTTTTGCCTTGGGGCGGCCCGGCGGCAAAAGGCACACCGGCCGATGGCCGGACAGGGGAGGGCCGGCGCCGCTTGGCCCGGCCCCGCACGCCCGGGAAATCGCCGGGCGTATACTGGGCCGCTATCCGGTGGCGCCCGAGGCGGCGCCCGTATCCGCCAGCACTACCGGCCAGAAATACCCGCCAGGAAGACCCCCATGAATGCCCTGACTGAAGGCCAGCGCCTGCGTCGCCCCGTTCCCGATGCCATGTGGGAGGCCCTGCAGGCGCGCTTCGGCGACCGTCTGTCGCGCGCCGAGGCCGTGCGCGAGCACCACGGCCGCGACGAGTCGCCGTATCCCGCCATGTTGCCCGACGCGGTGGTGTTCGCCCAGGGCACGGACGACGTGGCTTTCGTCGCGCGCCTGTGCAACACGCACGGCATTCCGCTGATTCCCTATGGTTCGGGCTCGTCGCTGGAAGGCCATCTGCTGGCCATCGAGGGCGGCATCAGCCTGGACCTGCAGGCCATGAACCAGATCGTCTCGGTCAATGCCGAGGACCTGACCGCCACGGTTCAGGCGGGCGTGACCCGCAAGCAGCTGAACGAGAACCTGCGCGACACGGGCCTCTTCTTTCCCATCGATCCGGGCGCGGATGCCAGCCTGGGCGGCATGGCCGCCACGCGCGCCTCGGGCACCAATGCCGTGCGCTACGGCACGATGCGCGAGAACGTCATGAGCCTGACGGTGGTCACCGCCGATGGCCGCGTGATCCGCACGGCGAGCCGCGCGCGCAAGTCGTCCGCGGGCTACGACCTGACCCGCGTGTTCGTGGGCAGCGAGGGCACGCTGGGCATCATCACCGAAGTCACCGTGCGGCTCTATCCGCAGCCCGAGGCCGTGGCCGCGGCGGTCTGTAATTTCGATTCGCTGGATGCCGCCGTGCAGTGCGTGATCGAGACCATCCAGCTGGGCGTGCCGGTCGCGCGCGTGGAGTTCATGGATGCCGCCGCGGTGCGCAGCGTGAACCTGCACAGCAAGATGACGCTGCGCGAGTCGCCCATGCTGGTGTTCGAGTTCCACGGCAGCCCCGCGGGCGTGCAGGAGCAGGCGGGCCTGGTGCAGGACCTGGCGCGCGAGCATGGCGGCAAGGACTTCGAATGGGCCGAGCGCCCCGAAGACCGCAACCGCCTGTGGACCGCGCGGCACAACGCGTATTTCGCGGGCTTGCAGCTGCGCCCGGGGTGCCGTGCCAGCACCACCGACGTGTGCGTGCCGATCTCGCGGCTGGCCGAGTGCGTGGGCGCCGCGGCGCAAGCCTTGGCCGCGGCCAGCTTTCCCTCGACCATCGTGGGGCACGTGGGCGATGGCAACTTCCACGTGCTGATGTTGCTGGACCCGGACAGCCAGGCCGAATGGGACGAATCCGAGCGCATCAACCATGCCATCGTGCGCCAGGCCATCGAGGCCGACGGCACCTGCACGGGCGAGCACGGCGTGGGCCTGCACAAGATGCAGTTCATGGCCCAGGAGCACGGCGAGGACGCGCTGGCGCTCATGCGCAGCCTGAAGCACGCCTTCGACCCCAACAATATCCTCAATCCCGGCAAGATCGTCTCCTGGTAAGGAAACGCTTCAACGAGGCGCATAAACGCCTCGGGAAGGCCCAGCCCTAGGGAAAATCCCGGCCTGTGCAAGCCAACTTGTCCGGGATATCTTCCCTGCATGAGCGCCATCGTCGAGACAGGCATCGCGGCCACGCCTGCGTCGCCCACCCAACAAGAACTGATCGCGGCCCTCAAGGGGATATTGCCCACGCATTGCATCCTGCACCGCGAAGAGGAGACGCGGCCGTACGAGTGCGATGGGTTGTCGCTGTACCGCGCCCTGCCCAAGGCCGTGGTGTTGCCCGAGACCGAAGCCCAGGTGCAGCAGACCTTGCGCCTGTGCAAGCGGCTGGGCGTGCCGGTCGTGGCGCGCGGGGCAGGCACCGGCCTGTCGGGCGGCGCCATGCCGCATGCCGAGGGCGTGCTGCTGGGCCTGGCCAAATTCAATCGCATCGTGCGCATCGACCTGCCCAGCGCCACGGCCGTGGTGCAGCCGGGCGTGCGCAACCTGGCGATTTCCGAAGCGGCCGCGCCGTATGGCCTTTATTACGCGCCCGATCCGTCCAGCCAGATCGCCTGTACGATCGGCGGCAACGTGGCCGAGAACTCCGGCGGCGTGCATTGCCTGAAATACGGGCTGACCGTGCACAACGTGCTGCGCGTGCGCATGGTCACCATGGACGGCGAGGTCGTCGAGCTGGGCAGCCTAGCGCCCGATGCGCCGGGGCCTGACCTGCTGTCGGCCTTCATCGGGTCCGAGGGCATGCTGGGCGTGGTCACCGAAGTGACGGTCAAGCTCGTGCCCAAGCCGGCGCGCGCCGTTGTCATCATGGCAAGCTTCGCGTCGGTGGAGTCGGCCGGAGACGCCGTGGCCGCGGTCATCGCCGCGGGCATCATCCCCGCCGGCCTGGAAATGATGGACAAGCGCGCGGTCGCGATGGTGGAGCCCTTCGTGCGCGCGGGCTACGACCTGGAGGCCGAGGCCATCCTGCTGTGCGAATCCGATGGCACCGATGCCGAGGTGGCCGACGAGGTCGCGCGCATGGAAGCCGTCTTTGCCAGCGTGGGCGCCACGCGCATGCAGGTGTCCACCACCGAGGCCGAAAGGCTGCGCTTCTGGGCGGGCCGCAAGAATGCCTTCCCCGCCGCGGGCCGCGTCTCGCCGGACTACTACTGCATGGACGGCACGATTCCGCGCCGGCACCTGGCCCGCGTGCTGTCGGCCATCCAGCAGATGGAAGACGAATACGGCCTGCGCTGCGCCAATGTCTTCCACGCCGGCGACGGCAACCTGCATCCGCTCATCCTGTTCGATTCCAACAAGCCCGACGAAGTGCGCCGCGCCGAGAAATTCGGATCGGCGATCCTGGAGCTCTGCGTGCAGGTGGGCGGCACGGTCACGGGCGAGCACGGCGTGGGCATGGAGAAGATCAACGAGATGTGCGTGCAGTTCTCGCGCGAGGAGCTGGATGCCTTCAAGGCAGTGAAGGCGGCCTTCGACCCGAGCGGCCTGCTCAATCCGGACAAGGTGATCCCCACGCTGGCGCGCTGCGCCGAGCACGGCAAGATGCACGTGCACCATGGCGCCTTGCCCTTTCCCGAACTGTCGCGGTTCTAGGCACGGAGGCCACCATGGAATTCGTGTTGTCCGAGCTGTGCGACCAGGTCATGACCGCGAGCGCCGCGCATCGTCCGCTGCACGTGGGCGGCGGCGGCACCAAGGCGTTCTATGGCAATGGCCGCGCCACGCAGGGCGAGCCGCGCCACGTGCTGGACATGACGGCGTATCGCGGCGTGGTCACCTATGAGCCGTCCGAGCTGGTGGTGACCGTGCGCGCCGGCACGCCGCTGGCCGAGCTGGAGGCCACGCTGGCCGAGCAAGGCCAGATGCTGGCCTTCGAGCCGCCGCATTTCGGTGCGGATGCGACCGTGGGCGGTTGCGTGGCGGCCGGGCTGGCCGGACCGCGCCGCATGGCGGCGGGCGGCGTGCGCGATTTCGTGCTGGGCGTGCGGCTGCTGGATGCGCAGGGCAGGGTGCTGCGCTTTGGCGGCGAGGTCATGAAGAACGTGGCGGGCTACGACGTCTCGCGGCTGCTGGCGGGCTCGCAAGGCATATTCGGCGCGTTGCTGGACGTGTCCTTGAAGGTCGTGCCGCGGCCCATCGCCGAGGCGACGCTGCGCCTGCAGATGGGACAGGCCCAGGCGCTGGCGCAGTTCGGCACCTGGCGCGGCAAGCCGCTGCCCATCTCCGCGACGGCCTGGAGCCAGGCGGAGGGGCCGGCGGACAGCGGCATCCTGACGGTGCGCCTGTCGGGGGCGCCGGCTGCCGTCGACGGCGCGCGCCGCCTGCTGGGTGGCGAGCGCATGGCCGACGGCGAGGCGCAGGCGTGGTGGCATGGCCTGCGCGAGCAGACGCATCCCTTCCTGGCGCAGGGCCCGTTGTGGCGCCTGGCCGTGCCGCCCATCACGCCGCCATTGGGCCTGGGGCCGACGCTGATCGAGTGGGGCGGCGGGCAGCGCTGGCTGGCGGGTGGGCACTTGTCGGCTGCGTCCTTGCGGGCCGCCGCCGCGCAGGTGGGCGGCCACGCCACGCTGTTTCGCGCGGGCGAGGCGGGCATGCCCGCCGATGGCGTCTTTCATCCCTTGGCGCCGGCGGTGGCCGCGATCACCCGCCGTCTCAAGGAAGAATTCGATCCGCTGGGGATATTCAATCCCGGGCGCATGATTCCGGGCCTCTGATCCATGCAGACCAATCTTGCCGAGTGGGCGCGCGACACCGAGACAGGCCGGGAGGCCGACGACATCCTGCGGCGCTGCGTGCACTGCGGCTTCTGCACGGCCACCTGTCCGACCTACCAGGTGCTGGGCGACGAACTGGACAGCCCGCGTGGCCGGATCTACCTGATCAAGCAGGTGCTGGAAGGCGAGGCGCCCACGCGCGCCACGCAGACACACCTGGACCGCTGCCTGACCTGCCGCAATTGCGAGACGACGTGTCCTTCGGGCGTGCAATACGGCCACCTGATCGACATCGGGCGCGCGCTGGTCGAGGAGCGCGTGCAGCGGCCGCTGGCCGAACGCATGAAGCGCGCGGCCTTGCGCCGAGGCTTGAACTCCCCCTTGTTCGGGCCGGCCCTGCGCCTGGGGCAGGCCCTGCGCGGCGTGCTGCCGCCGGCCTTGCGCCGCAAGGTGCCGTTGCGCCGTCCCGTGGGCGCGGTGCCGCGTGGCGAACAGCACGCCCGGCAGGTGCTGCTGTTGGCGGGGTGCGTGCAGCCCGCCATGATGCCCACCGTGGATGCCGCCACGGTGCGCGTGCTGGACGCCATCGGCATCGGCGCGCGCGTGGCGGCGGGCTCGGGCTGCTGTGGCGCGGTCAATTTCCACCTGGATGACCAGCCGGCCGGGCTGGCGCAGATGCGCGCGAACATCGATGCCTGGCTGCCGCTGGTGGAACGCGGCGACGTCGAGGCCATCGTGATGAACGCCTCGGGTTGCGGCGCGATGGTGCGCGAGTACGCCCATCACCTGCGCGCCGATCCGGTCTATCGGCCCCGGGCCGAACGCATCGTGGCGCTGGTGCGCGACGTGAGCGAGCTCGTGGCGCCACACGCCGCGACCTTGCGCGAACGCCTGGGCACGTCCCTGCACGAGCGGCGGGCGGCCTTCCATCCGCCCTGCACCCTGCAGCACTGGCAGGGACTGCGGCCCCTGACGGAGAAGCTGTTGGCCGACCTGGGCTTCGCCTTGCAACCCTTCCAGGACACGCATCTGTGCTGCGGCTCGGCGGGCGCCTATTCGGTCATGAACCCCGAGATCGCCGGGTCGCTGCGCGACCGCAAGCTTGCCGCGATCGGCCAGACCCGGCCGGATGTCATCCTCTCGTCCAACGTCGGCTGCATCGGCCATTTGCAGGGCGGCACCGAGACACCGGTGCGGCATTGGATCGAGGCTGTGGACGAGGCCTTGGCGCGGGCGCCCGCCCGGGCCTGAGACGCGGATTCGTGCCAGGTTCGTCCCCGGCGCAGGCGAAATCCGGCGGCAAGTGTTTCAACTTGTCAATCGCCCACGCAGGGCGCGCCGCGTATGCTTGAATGCAGCTATTTTTCCGACACGCCGGGTGTGCCGGCCGGTCTGGCAGGAGGTAGAGGCAGCATGCGCAATCATCTCAACGGCATCGATCACGTCGTCGTCGTCGTGGGCGACCTGGATCAGGCGGTCAGCGACTATGAGGCGCTGGGATTCAACCTGACGCCGCGCGGCCACCATTCCATGGGGTCGGCCAATCATTGCGCCATGTTCGGCAAGGATTACCTGGAGCTGCTGGGCCTGCCGCCTGGCTTCACCGGCGCGCCCGCGTTCGCGCGTTTTCTGGAGGCGGGCGGCCCTGGCCTGGCCGCGCTGGCCTTGCGCACCGACGATGCACAAGGCGCGCACGCCGAATTGCTGGTGGCGGGCATGACGCCGGGCGAGGTCCGCGATTTTTCGCGGCCGGTGGACCTGGATGGCCGGCAGGCCGAGGCGCGGTTTCGCACCCTGGACATGCCGCCCGCGGGGACGCCCGGCGCGCACACCTTCGCGTGCCAGCACTACACGCCCGAAGTGGCCTGGCGGCCGGGCTATGAGTCGCATCCCAACGGCGTGACCGGGCTGGACGCGCTGGTGCTGGTGTCGGAGACGCCGGAGCAGGACCTGGAGTGTTACGGCGCCTTGCTGGACGTGCCGGTGGCGCCTTACGGCCTGGGGTGGCGGATCGAGATGCCGGGCGCCAGCCTGATCGCGGTCGAGCCGGAGAACGTGGACTGGCTGGCGCACGGGCAAGGGCGTGCACCGCGGGCCTTGCCGCACCTGGCGGTGATCCGCTTCCGCGTGGCGGACCTGGCGCGGACCGCCGGCGTGCTGGCCCAGGCAGGGGTGTCGTTCCTGACGCAGGCCGATGGCAACCTGCAGGTGTCGCCCGATCACGCCCAAGGCGTGACCGTGGTCTTCGTGCTGTAAAGGCACCGATGGCGGGCCGGCAGGCCCGCCTGCTTCATACCTGCGCCAGCGTCCAGGCGGCCAGCGCGAGCGTGAGTTCGCAGAGGTCGTTCTTCAGCGTGGCGTAGCGTTCATTCGGACGCAGGGTCACCTCGTCCATGTACAGCTTGCGGTTCAGTTCGATCTGCACGCTGTGGCGGCCCTGGGCCGGATTGCCATAGGCCCGCACCAACTCCACGCCCTTGTACGGATCGTTCACCGACACGCCGTAGCCCCGCTCGCGCAGCCAGGCGGCGATGAACTCGCGGAAGGCCGGGTCGCTGGTGCTGCCGTCGCGGTCGCCCAGCACGACATCGGGGTGGACGAGGCCAGGCTGGTCGGTGGCGAACTTGCCCGCGATGCTGGGCATGGAGTGGCAGTTCAGGTGCCAGACCTTGCCGAAGTGGCGGTGGGCCTCGTCCAGTGTGTCGCGCAGGCGCGCGTGGTACGGCTTCCAGCAGGCTTCGATGCGGTGCCTGACTTCGGCCAGCGAGAGCTTGCGGTCATAGAGCGGCGTGCCGTCGTCCAGCAGGCGCCAGATCAGGCCCTTGCCCAGTTTCACCTTGGCCGACGGCTCGAGGGCGTCGGGCCAGGCTTCGTCCAGCAGCTCGGGATCGATGTCCTGCAGGCTGCGGTTGGCGTCGATGTAGGAACGCGGGAAGGCCGCTTGCAGCAGCGGCACGCCGATGGCCGGCGCGTCGCCCCAGAGGTCGCCGACCCAGGTGTCCTCGGCGGTGCGCAGGACGCCCGGCTCGATGACCGAACGGAAATCAGGGGGATAGGTGGTGCCGCTGTGCGGCGAGTCGAGCACCAGCGGCGCGGCGATGTCGGTGTCGGGAAAGGCGTCGGGGGCGTCCAGCCGGTAGGACAGGGGATGGGTAATCAGCATGATAGGGGGGTCTCGCTGCCGGCCCCGCGCTCGCCAGGGGTGGCGGGCGCGGACTGCGGCCGGCGGTTGGTGGGCGCCGCGGCCGGTGCCGCGGCGCCTTGCTCGCTCTGACAACGCGATCAGTCGACCTTGATGTTGGCCGTCTGGGCGATACGCTTGTTCTTCTCGACTTCGTCGGCGATCTGCTTGGCGAAGGCGTCGGGGCTGTTGCCCACGGGCTCGGCGCCCAGGCTGACCAGGCGCTCCTTGACCGCCGGATCGGCGGCGGCCTGCTTCACGGCAGCCGACAGCTTGTCCAGGATTTCCTTGGGCAGCTTGGCGGGCGCCACCAGGCCGAACCACGAAGGATCGTTCACCGGGGCCAGGCCCACTTCGGCGAAGGTCGGCACGTCGGGCAGGGCGGCCACGCGCTTGGGCGTGGCGACGGCCAGCGCGATCAGCTTGCCGGCCTGCACGTGCGGCAGCGTCGACGGCAGGTTGTCGTACATGACGTCGACCTGGCCGGCCAGCGCGTCGTTCAGCGCCGGGCCGACGCCACGGTAGGGCACGTGCATCAGGTCGGTGCCCGAGGCGCTCTTGAACAGTTCGCCCATCATGTGCGAGACCGAGCCGTTGCCGGCCGACGCATAGGTGTACTTGCCGGGCTCTGCCTTGGCGGCCTTCACGAAATCGGCCATGTTGCGCGCGGCAACGCGGTTCGGGTTGACCGTCATGATGTTGGGAACGGCGGCCAGGTTCGAGATCGGCGTGAAGTCCTTCAGCACGTCGAAGGGCAGCTTGGGGTAGACGGCCGGGTTGATGCCGTGGGTGCTGACGGTGGCCAGGCCCAGGGTGTAGCCATCGGGCGCGGCGCTGGCAACGTAGCTGCTGCCGATCGAGCCGCCCGCGCCGCCCTTGTTCTCGACCACGACGGTCTGGCCCAGTGCCTGGCCGAGCTTGTCGGCATACAGGCGGCCGACCAGGTCGGTGGTGCCGCCGGCCGGGAAGGGCACGACGAGGCGGATGGGCTTGCTGGGGTAGTTGTCGGCGGCCACGGCGGCGCCGGAGAAAACGGAGGCGGTCAGCGCGGCGGCGGCACAGACCTTCAGGAGGGCACGGCGGTCTTGCATGGAATTCCCCTTGATGTGGTTTCGTAGGACGGCGGTTGTCTGGACCCCGCGTCCAGATGCGACCAGGGCGCGGGGCGTGGGCTCGCGTCAAGCACACCAGGGCATTCTTGTCCGCCCGGCGGCGTTTGTACAAACGAAAAAATCTCCCTAAGCTATGACTTAATTTCATGGCTGAGGGCAAACCTGCCGTCGGCCGCCATGCAAAAAGAACGCCTCATGCGCCGTTTCTGCCCCTCGCTGACCGAACTGATCGCCTTCGAATCCGCCGCCAGGCATGGCAGTTTCACCCGGGCGGCAGAGGAATTGTGCGTGACGCAGGGCGCGGTCAGCAAGCAGGTGAAAAGCCTGGAGGCGACGGTCGGGGTGGAGCTATTCCTGCGGGTCAGGCAAGGGCTGATGCTGACGGACGCGGGACGCGGATACCTGAGCCAGATCAAGGGCGGCCTGGACCAGATCGAGACGGCCAGCCTGGACCTGCTGTCGCACCGCGGCCAGGGCGGCCTGTTGACCTTGACCAGCATGCCGACCTTCGGCGCCAAGTGGCTGATTCCCCGATTGACCGCCTTCCTGCGCCTGCGCCCCGACATCCGCATGGAGTTCCTGCCGCACCATCGCGGCTATGACTTCTCGATGCCCAAGCTGGATGCCGCCGTGCGTTACGGCGAAGGGCTGTGGCCGGGCGCGCGCGCCGATTACCTGGGCGGGCGCGAAGTGGTGCCCGTCTGCAAGCCGCAACTGATCGCGGGCGGAGAGCGGCAGCCCGCCGATCTGCTGCGGTATCCGCTGTTGCACCACACGACTGCCCCCCAGGGCTGGCATGAATGGTTCGAGCGGGCCGGTTGCGCCTCGGCCCGCAGCTGGGAGGGCTCGCGCTTCGATCAGTATTCGTTGCTGACCGAGGCGGCCGCTGCCGGCTTCGGGCTTGCGCTGATCCCGCGCTGCCTGGTCGAGGACGAGCTGCGCGACGGCAAGCTGGAGGTGGCGGTGAACCTGCCCATCCTGGCCAGCCAGGGCTATTACCTGTGCTATCCCGAGCAGAAGGCCACCCTGCCTGCCCTGCTGGCCTTTCGCACCTGGCTGCTGACCCAGGTGGAGGCCGATCCCCTGGCGGCCTGAGGCATCGGACCGGGCGGGCATGTTGCCCGGCGGGTCAATCGGGAGCCTGGCCGGTGCCTCAACTAGAATGGCGGGCTGAACGTATCGCTTTCCTGTCCCCATGACCACCAGCAGCAGTGCCCCTGTTTCCGAGTCCGGTTCCGCGTCCGCGGATGCCGTCCCGTCTTCCCGTCCCGCCCGCGCGGCGCGTCCCACCAAGGGCCGCGTCGTGGTCGGCATGTCCGGCGGCGTCGATTCCTCCGTCACGGCCTGGCTGCTGAAGGAGCAGGGCTACGAGGTGGTCGGCCTGTTCATGAAGAACTGGGAAGACGACGACGATTCGGAATACTGCTCCACGCGCCAGGACCTGCTGGACGCGGCCAGCGTGGCCGACATCGTGGGCGTGGACCTGGAGGCGGTGAACTTCGCCGCTGAATACAAGGATCGCGTCTTCGCCGATTTCCTGCGCGAGTATTCCGCCGGCCGCACGCCCAATCCCGACGTGCTGTGCAACGCCGAGATCAAGTTCAAGGCCTTCCTGGATCACGCGATGGGCCTGGGCGCCGAGTTCATCGCCACGGGCCACTATGCCCGCGCCCGCACGGTGGATACGCCCGCGGGCCCGCGCCGCCAGCTGCTGAAGGCGCTGGATGCCAGCAAGGACCAGAGCTATTTCCTGCATCGCCTGAACCAGGCGCAACTGGCGCGCACGATGTTCCCGCTGGGTGAACTGCCCAAGACGCAGGTGCGCCGCATCGCCACCGACATCGGCCTGCCCAACGCGGCCAAGAAGGATTCCACCGGCATCTGCTTCATCGGCGAGCGGCCGTTCCGTGAGTTCCTGAACCGCTACCTGCCCACGCAGTCGGGCCCCATCCGCACGCCGGACGGCAAGGTGGTGGGCAAGCACCAGGGCCTGGCCTTCCACACGCTGGGGCAACGCAAGGGCCTGGGCATCGGCGGCGTGAAGGGCCGCCAGCGCGAGGACGGCACGGCCGATGCCTGGTACGCCGCGCGCAAGGACCTGGCCAACAATACGCTGTACGTTGTGCAGGGCCATGACCATCCCTGGCTGCTGTCGCGCGCGCTCTCGGCGCAGGATGCCAGCTGGATCGCCGGCGAGCCGCCGGCCGCGGGCGCCTATGGCGCCAAGACGCGCTATCGCCAGGCCGATGCCGCCTGCCGCTTGCGTGCGCAGGCAGACGCCGGCACCTTCGCGCTGGATTTCGACGCGGCGCAGTGGGCGGTCACGCCCGGCCAGTCCGCCGTGCTCTACGATGGCGACGTCTGCCTGGGCGGCGGCATCATCGTCTGATGTCAGGCTCGCGCCCGGCGCGGGCCTCGGTTTTATTTCATAGCTAAAAAGAGGGGAAGTCGTGGATCCGTTGTTTCTGGTAAGTCTGCTCGCGCTGGGCGCCGTCGCGGGCTTTGCCGCCGGCCTGCTGGGCATTGGCGGCGGCATGCTGATGGTGCCGTTCCTGACCATGCTTTTCACCTGGCAGAAGATGCCGCTGGATCTGGTCGTGCATGCGGCCATCGCCACCTCCATGACCTCCATCCTGTTCACCTCGCTTTCCAGCGTCTGGGCCCACCAGAAGAAGGGCGCCGTGCGCTGGAACATCGTCTGGGCGATGGCGCCGGGCATCATCATCGGCGGCCTGTTCTCGGGCGGCGCGGTCTTCGCTTATCTCAACACCGCCTGGCTCTCGCTCTTCTTCGCGCTCTTCGTCGGCTATTCGGGCTACAGCATGATCAACGGCAAGAAGCCCAAGCCGACGCGCCAGATGCCGGGCCCGGTGGGCACCACCGCCGTGGGCGGCGGCATCGGCTTCCTGTCGGGCCTGGTCGGCGCGGGTGGCGGCTTCCTGTCCGTGCCCTTCATGACCTGGTGCAACGTGCCCCTGCACCAGGCCGTGGCCACGTCCGCCGCGCTGGGCTTTCCCATCGCGCTGGCCAACAGCATCGGCTACATCTATGCGGGCCTGTCGCAGGAAGTCAGCCAGCCGGGCATGCTGGGCTACATCTATTGGCCCGCGCTGCTGGCCGTGGTGGCGGTCAGCGTGTTGCTGGCCCCGCAAGGCGCGAAGGTGGCGCATCGCCTGCCGGTTGGTTCGCTGAAGAAAGTGTTCGGCGGCCTGCTGTTCCTGCTGGCCGCCTACATGCTCTACAAGGCCTGGGTGGCGTTTGCCGTGGGGGCATGAGCCTCGCTCTTCGCTGTAATGTGCAGTGCTCCTTTAGGCCGCGTTCTTTTTGACGATCTGACTTAAGCGACCAGCGCCGAACTCCGTCTGCAATCGCTGGTGAAATCATCCGACTTCCATTGTATGGAATGTTGCGGTAAATTGCGCTCCATCATAGGGATGGGCGACATGGCTGGACGCGCAATTATTCGCAAAGGCGACACCACGTCCCATGGGGGGATCGTCATCGAAGGGCACCCCATGGGCGTGCTGTTCGGGCGCGAAATTGCCCTAGTCGGGCATCGTGTGATGTGCCCGACATGCAAGGGAGCTTTCCCGATCCTACCCGACACGGGCCGGCGCCACACTTTCATGAATAAAGAGACGGCGGTCGAAGGCATGCGTACCGCCTGCGGGGCGGTGTTGATTGCATCGCAGACCGTGGCTCGTATCGGAGAGGCTGAGGGGGCTGGCACTCCCGAAAACAGCGCCTCGCCGCAAAGTGAAACGCTTTGTCTGGAATGCCTGGAAGCCGCCTCGCGCAATGCAGCGACCACCGTGGGGCGGGGTTAGGCCAAGATGCTCAAGGACATTGCGCACTGCATGGCGGCCCACGCCCACCAAGAACGGATGGGCTATCCGTTGCGGCTCTATGGGCTGGTCGACGGGCTGGCGCATGCTCGCGTCAGCCCGAATGACGCGTTGTCGCGGTCCGAATCATCCGCCGCTCTGTTTGATGGCACGCCCGACCAAGCGCTTGCCCACGCGGGGCCTTGGCTACTGGAGGCCACAGATCCAAACGGCCCTCATCGGGCGGTGCTGGACAGACTGGCCGAGAGCGACGAAGGCTTGATCTGGTTGATCAGCGGCTACCCCCTGTCAGATCTGGCTAGCGCGCTGCGCGAACGCTTGAACGTCCGCCTGCCTTCCGGAAAATTGGCCCTGCTGCGCCACTACGATGCCAGGGTCAGTGGGGCGATCCTCGGATTGCTGTCCGAGAGCCAGCGCGCCGAGTTTTTTGCGCCCGTGCACGGCTGGCTGACCCAACGCACGGGAGCATTGACCAGGATTCATCCCGCCGATGCAGCTTGAATTCACTTCCCAACAGCTCGCCGGCCTGGGCGAGATCGATGCTGAAATTTTTGTCCTGGGGGTGCAGCAGGATTTGCTCAGCGAATATCCGGGACTGCCCCAGGCTGGACTGACAGCGCGATTGTCGGCGTCGTTGAAGGCGGCACGCGGCTTGGGCATCGCCGCCAATGCCAACCTGGTCGATTTCCTCAAGACCGAGGCATTGGTGCCGGGTTTCTACACCCAGCCGGGGTTTGGCGCATGGATGGCCAAGCCCGGCCGGCCACCCGACCAGCGTTTCCATGACTACATGCAAGTCATGCAATGGCAGATGCGCCGTGCGGGGCCAGGCCACGACAAGGAGTGAGGTGACATGCCGGGACCATTGGCGGTACCGATAGCGACGTGGGTGGCCGAAGCGCTGGCGGCGGCTGCGGGTCGCTTGGCTGTGGGCGCAGCGACGGGCGCCGTAGTTGGCGGCGTGGCAAGCCTGCCGGGCGACACGCCGCGCGAGGATGATAAAGCGAAGTCGGGCGCCCAGGCGACTGACCGGGAACTATCACGCACCGCAGAACAATGCGAGAAATGCCCTCCTGACTGCGGACAGATGGTAAGGCGGCCGCACGGCGTGAACTGGGGAGGCTATACCTACCAGGCCAGAATCACCGGGTTCCCTTTCGATACCATGGGCTGCCGGTGGAGCGACGAATGGCTGTGGATGGGCGTGCATTTCGATGGCTTTGTGGCCACAGAGTGCTTGCTGCAGGAGGCGAAGGGACGTTATGACCAATTCGTGGACAGCAACGGCAAGGTTCACGGCTGGTTTGCAGGCTACGAAGAGTTGGAAGTAGAAGCTTCGAGGCAAGCTGGTGTAATACATCAGTCGCTACCAGCGAGATTGCGATGGTATTTCCAGACCCCCAAAATGATGGGAGCCATGGCGCCTCTGCTAGCCGCCTTGAAGATCGAGACAATGTATGTACCGTAGGTGCGCAAATGCTTATCACTAGCCAGTTCCAAGATCCCACACTCCGCTCGGACGACTTTGCCGAAGTGTTACGGCGCATGAGCGTGATTACGGAACTCTTAGCGGAAAAATCCGGGAGAGTGTCCGAGTGGTTCGCGAGAGGAATGACACAGGAAGAGGCCTTCCTCTATCCGGCGTTTGAAAAGGGCGAGCCCTCAACGGCTTTGCTTGCCGTCCTGAACCACAAGTATCACGAAGACAAGTCGTTTACATACGTATCGATTTGGAATGGCGCGGAAATAGACTCCGAGGCGATGGCGCTCACGGTACATTTAAACAATACTGGGCGTCCGGGACGACTCAAACTTGCTGGTTCTAGCGCGCCCGGCCAAACATTCGGCAGGCCAGACTTAGTCCGGGACGTCGTGGAAAGAATCATCAGCCACTTCCCTTCGCACTACGTTTCTGTCGGACCTGAGGACTACTTCAGCCACCAGGTTTTCAAAGACAAACCTGGTGTGGGATGGATGCTCTACTTGCCTCGCATCATCACGGCCGAGCAGGTCCCGGAGGCGGAGGCGCTGATCCCGCTGCCGGCACCTGGAAAAAAACAGACTGGCACGCTCATCGTCAGCGTTGCGAACGAAGTGTTTTCCCTGGACAACCCCAGGCATATCGAGGTGGCCAACCAGATCGAACTGCGCCTGGTCGACCAGGACCTGATCGAGCGGTACGAGGATATGTACTGGTCGGCGTAGTCGTGCGTGCGCAGTGCGCCCCTCACTCGGTCCCGCCGTTTGCGAGAGTGCCCGTTTTACCGCCCGAATGCGGAGCCGGTGCGAGAGGGGCTGAATTGAGCGGAAGTCAAGAAGGTGGTGTGACGGCGAGTCGGTGCGGTTAGCGCACTTCATCGGTCTAAGGCCCACCCGGCTTTTCCGTTGGACAAATCGCGTGTTCAGACCCGCGGCGGCACCGTGTCGATGAACGACTGGCGGGCCGACAGCTTCTCGTACAGGCGGGCCAGGTTGGCGTGGCCGGCGCGCCAGTCCAGGTCGGCGAAGCGCAGGTCCAGGTAGCCCAGCGTGACGCCCACGGCGATGTCGGCCAGGCAGTAGTTCACGCCCTGGCAGAACGCGTTGTCGCCCAGGCTCTTGTCCATGGCCGCCAGCGAGGCATGGATCTTGCCGTACTGGCGCGCGATCCATTCGGCGCTGCGCAGGTTCTCGGGGCGCTGGTTCTCCTTGAAGATCAGCACGCAGGCGTCGAGCACGCCGTCGGCGATGGCTTCCCAGCACTTCACCGCGGCGCGGTCGCGGCCGGTTTGCGGGATCAGGCGGCTGACGGGAGAAAGCGTGTCCAGGTACTCGACGATGACGCGCGAATCGAACAGCGCGCCGTTGTCTTCCATGACCAGGCACGGCACCTTGCCCAGCGGGTTGTAGTGCTGGATGGTCGTGTCCTCGGCCCAGACGTTTTCGAGTTCGAGGCGGTAGTCCAGTTTCTTTTCCGCGAGGACGACGCGCACCTTGCGGACATAGGGGCTGGTGAGGGAACCGATGAGTTTCATTGGGCCTGCAAATCAAGAGGCCGCGGCGGGTGCAAGCCGGGGCGGATTGGCAGCGAACGTCGCTGCGACAGAACTGTGCCGCCATCCCGTCACATGGGCTTGCGGCTCCGGAAGGGGGACCCCCACGCCGCGCCTTCGGCTTGCTGCCCCCCGAGGGGGCGCCTTTTGCCTTGGGGCGGCCCGGCGGCAAAAGGGCCGCATTTTGCCTGGGTGACGGTGCTTCGGCAAATCAGGCGTTTCAAGTTTATCTTGGCGCACTGGTTTTGGGCGTCAGGGGAGGAGGGGGGCGGGTGATAAAATCGCGGATTCGATTTCTGTCTCTTTTCCACATCATGCAGATTGCCGCACAGCTCAGCCAACTCAACGCCCTGTCTCCCCTGGACGGGCGCTATGCCTCGCGCGGCGACGCCCTGCGCGGTCTCCTGTCCGAGGCAGGTTTCATGGCGCACCGCGTCGAAGTCGAGGTGGCCTGGCTGATTGGCCTGGCCGACGCCGGCCTGCCCGAGCTGCCGCGTTTCTCCGACGCCGCCCGCGCCCGCCTGCTGGCGCTGGTGGAAAACTTCTCCGAGGCCGACGCCGGCCGCATCAAGGAGATCGAGCGCGTCACCAACCACGACGTGAAGGCCGTCGAATACTGGCTGAAGGAGCAGGTCGCCGGCGACGCCGAGCTGGACCGCGCGGCCGAGTTCATCCACTTCGCCTGCACGTCCGAGGACATCAACAACACCTCGCATGCGCTGATGCTGACCCGTGCACGTGACCAGGTGGTGCTGCCGCAACTGCGCACGCTGCACGCCAAGCTGGCCGAACTGGCGCGCACGCACGCCGCGCAGCCCATGCTGTCGCGCACGCACGGCCAGCCGGCCAGTCCCACCACCGTGGGCAAGGAGTTCGCCAACGTCGCCGCCCGCCTGGCGCGCGCCATCGATGCCATCGCGGCGGTGCAGCCGCTGGCCAAGCTGAACGGCGCCACCGGCAACTACAACGCCCACGTCTCGGCCTATCCGGAAATCGACTGGCCCGCGTTCTCTGCCGGCGTGCTGAAAGGCCTGGGCCTGACCCAGAACGTGCACACCATCCAGATCGAGCCGCATGACTGGATGGCCGCGCTCTTCGACGCCATCGCGCGCGCCAACGTCATCGTGCTGGACCTGGACCGCGACGTCTGGGGCTACATCTCGCTGGGTTACTTCAAGCAGCGCCTGAAGGAAGGTGAAGTGGGTTCGTCCACGATGCCGCACAAGGTCAATCCCATCGACTTCGAAAACTCGGAAGGCAACCTGGGCCTGGCCAACGCCACCCTGCGCCACCTGTCCGAGAAGCTGCCGGTCTCGCGCTGGCAGCGCGACCTGACCGACTCCACGGTGCTGCGCAACCTGGGCGTGGGCCTGGGTTACTGCATGGTGGCCTATGACGCCTGCCTGCGCGGCCTGGGCAAGCTCGAGCTGAACGCCGTCGCGGTCGATGCCGACATCGACGCGTGCTGGGAAGTGCTGGCCGAGCCGGTGCAGACCGTCATGCGCCGTTATGGCCTGCCGCAGCCCTACGAGCAACTGAAGGCGCTGACGCGCGGCAAGGGCATCACCGAAGAGGCATTGCGCGAGTTCGTGCAGGGCCTGGACCTGCCGGCAGAGCCCAAGGCGCGCCTGCTGGCCATGACCCCGCGCAGCTACGTGGGTCTGGCCGTGACGCTGGCCCAGCAGGTATAGTCGGGCGGCGCGGGCAAGCCCCGCGCACTGCCCATGCCTGCCGCGCCGCCAGCGCGGATGGGGCCTGGCAAGGCTGGCGGGAAGGTCTCCCGCTGGTCCCGCCAGGCCCGTTTTGCTTTTCAACGCCAGTTTCTTTCCCTGCTTCGGAGAGTATCCATGAAGAAAGTCCTCGCGCTGTTCGCGGCGTCCTGTACGGTCGCCGGCGCGCTGTGGTCCGCGCCGGCCGCCGCCCAGTTCGCCAAGCCGGAAGACGCGGTCAAGTACCGCCAGTCGGCCTTCACGCTCATCGGTTCGCACTTCGGCCGCATGGCGCCGGTGGTCAAGGGCGACGCCCCGCATGACCCTGCCCAGATCAAGGCCAATGTGCAGGTGTTGCAGACGCTGGCCGGCCTGCCCTGGGCCGCGTTTGGCGCGGGCACCGAAGGCGGCGGCGCCAAGGCCGAGATCTGGCGCGACGAAGCCGGTTTCCGCAAGGCGCAGCAGCGCTTCAACGACAGCGTGGCCAAGCTGGCCGTGGCTGCCGACGGCAACGATCTGGGCCAGTTGCGCGCGGCTTTCGGTGACGTTGGCGCCAGCTGCAAGGCCTGCCACGATTCCTACCGCCAGCGCCGCTGAAACCCGTGCTTCCGGCACGCGTGAAAACGGCCCCGATGGGGCCGTTTTTCATGCGCGGCGAGCGATGCGCGCGAGGGTCAGAAGGACAGGCTCATCGCCGCCTGCTGCGCATTGATCCACAGCACCAGCGCGGTCACGGCCGCCGCCAGCACGACGGCGCGCAGCCATACGGACGGGCCGTCCTCGGCGGCGGGCGCGCGCTCGGGCAGGTCGCTTGCGCGGGCGTTGCCGGTCACCATGGGCGTCACCAGACGCTTGCGGCGCACCAGCGTGTACCAGACGATGGCCAGCAGGTGAAGCGCGATCAGGCCGTAGATGACCCATTCGTTCTGCGAATGCAGCCAGGTCAGGGTGCCCGACAGGCTGCTGTCGATGGTGTGGGCAAGCGGGCCTTGGGTCAGGATGTCGTCGTTGGCGAAGAGGCCGCTGACAGCCTGCAAGCCGATGACCAGCAGCATGGCAACGACCGACCAGGCGCCCAGCGGATTGTGGCCGGCAGGCGCCGGGGTCTTGCCAGACAGATAACGCCAGACGCCGACGGGGCCGCGCAGGAAGGTGGCGAAGCGCGCGTAGCGCGGGCCGACGAGGCCCCAGGCCAGCCGGAAGGCGACGAGGCCGACGGTGGCCAGGCCGAAACGCACGTGCCAGTCCATGTAGGTGCCGCCCAGCTTGATCGTGACGAGGGCACCGGTCACACAGGCCACGAGGGCCCAGTGGAACAGCCGGGTGGGCAGGTCCCAGACGCGGACCGGGGGATTGAAGCTGGCTGGCACGATGGCATTCCTTGCGGGGTGGCGTGGCGGGGCGCACGCCCGCCGGTATCGGCGGGTTTTCCTATTGCCTGCGGTCTGCGGGCGGGCTGCGGCGCAGCAGGGTGGTCAGCGCTTCTTTCAACCCCGAGGAGAACACCGGCACGATCTGGGCGACGCCCATCTGGTCCGCGCCCTGGCGCAGGGTGACCGTCTGGCCGTTGAAGGCGGCGGGCGAAGCGCCGATCTCGACATAGCGGCGCAGCAGCGCGTCCACGGCCTGCTGCGCGGGAATCAGCGCCAGGGCGCCGCCTTCGCGGGCGTCGTCATGCTGCGAGAGCACGCGATGCAGGTCGTCGATGAAGAAGCCCAGGGCGCGATCGCCGCGGCAATCGGCGCGCTCGTGGCCCCAGGATGGTGCAAAACCGCGCGGGAAGGCCGGCGCGCGAGGAGGAGGGGTGCTGTTCATGCCGGCATCCTAGCGCACTTGGCGTGTCCGCGGCGGGACGGCCGAGGCTGGCGGTGATGCGTCCGCACGCATGGCGGCAAAGAAAAATTACCGATTTTTTAAGCAATCAGTCAGAAAATGGGAACTTCCCGGAGGAAACCCTTTCTGACGGGACAGTGCCGCCCGCTTGCACCGGGCGGCGGCCGCGGCGGCCTTCCCTGCCATGCGCAGGGATCCAGGCTGCCGCAAGCCGTTTGCGTTCCCTCCTGACACGCCCTTCACACGGATACCCATGAGCGAAGTCGCCCAGCCCACCAGTGCAAGTCCCGCAGCATCCTCCCCGTCATCCGCCGCCCCCGACACCGCGCCGCGCCGCCTGCTAGGCACGATCGACGTCATGGCCCTGATCATCGGCATCGTGATCGGGGCGGGCATCTTCAGCGCGCCTGCGCTGGTGGCGGCCAACTCTCATTCGGTCACCGAAATGATGTTCGCCTGGCTGCTGGGCGGGCTGATCTCCATCGCGGGTGCGCTGTGCTACGCGGAGCTGGCCACCGCCCACCCGAACACGGGCGGCGACTACCACTTCCTGCGGCTGGCCTATGGCGACCGGCTGTCCTTCCTGTTTGCGTGGGCGCGGCTGACCGTCATTCCCACGGGCTCCATCGCGCTGCTGGGCTTCGTGTTCGGCGACTACGCCACGCAGGTCTACAGCCTGGGCGAGTATTCCTCCGCCTGGTACGCGGCGGGCATGGTGCTGGTGCTGACGGCCATCAACCTGGTGGGCTTGCGGTCGGGCAAATGGACCCAGAACCTCCTGACCCTGCTTGAAGTGGGCGGCGTGCTCTTCATCATCGGCGCGGGTCTCTTCATGACGCCGGATCCGCAGGCGGTGGGCGCGCTCAGTCCGGCGACGCGCGAAGCGACGCAGTGGGGCCTGATCCTGGTCTTCGTCATGCTGACCTACGGCGGCTGGAACGAAGCGGCCTATGTGTCTGCCGAGACCGTCGGCGCGAACCGCAACCTGCCGCGCGCGCTGTGCTGGAGCCTGGGCATCGTCACCATCGCCTATTTGCTGGTCAACCTTGCGTTCGTGCGGGTGCTGGGCCTCGAAGGCGCGGGCGCCACCGACGCGGTGGCCGCCGACATGCTGCGGGCACTGATGGGCGAGAGCGGCGCGCGCATCATCAGCGTGCTGATCGCGGTGTCGGCGCTTACCTCCGCCAACGCCACCATCCTGCTGGGGGCGCGCACCATCTATGCCTTCGGCCGCGACGAGCCCATGTTCAGCGCCCTGGGCCGCTGGAATGCGCGCCACGATGGTCCCACCAACGCGCTTGTCACGGTGGGCCTGATCTCGCTGGCGCTGGTCGGCCTGGGCGCCATCACCCGCAGCGGTTTCTCGACCATGGTCGACTACACCGCGCCGGTGTTCTGGTTCTTCTTCATGCTGACGGGCATCGCGCTCTTCGTGCTGCGCCGCCGCTGGCCCGATCATCCGCGTCCCTTCAAGGTGCCGCTCTATCCCGTCACGCCCATTGTCTTCGTCGCCATCTGCGCCTACCTGCTGTATTCCAGCGTGATGTACACGGGCATGGGCGCGTTCGTGGGCATCGGCGTGCTGCTGCTGGGCGCGGTGCTGCTGCTGTTCCGGCGCACGCCGCCTGCCGCCAGCGATCCCGGCAAGGCGTGCTGACGCCGTCTTGGTTTCCCTGCGTTGTTCCCTGCCTTACCCTCTTAGGAGCTAGCCGTGAAAAGTCCCCTGACCTGGTTGTCCGCCTTTGCCGGCGCCGCGCTGCTTGCCGGCACCGCCTCGGCCCAGAACGCCCCCTCGCGCACGCCCGACGTGATCTTCGTGCCGACCCCGCAGGAAGTCGTCGACGCCATGCTGGACGTGGCCAAGGTCGGCCCGAACGACGTGCTGTATGACCTGGGCTCGGGCAACGGCATCATCCCGGTGACCGCGGCCAAGCGCTTCGGCACGCGCGGCGTGGGCTTCGACATCGATCCGCAGCGCATCGAGGAAGCCAATGCCAACGCCAAGGAAAACGGCGTCACGGACAAGGTGAAGTTCATCCAGGCCGACCTGTTCGAACAGGATCTGTCGGAAGCCACCGTCATCAGCCTCTATCTGTTGAACTCGCTGAACCTGAAGCTGCGTCCGAAGCTGCTGGCCCTGAAGCCGGGCACGCGCATCGTCTCGCACGCCTTCGACATGGGCGACTGGAAGCCCGACCAGACCGTCAACGTGGACGGCCGCATGGTCTATTTCTGGACGGTGCCTGAAAAGAGGTAGGTCCCCCCCCCGAGGCGCTTCGCGCCTCCCCCCCAGGGGGGCGGTGCTGGTGGACCGGCGGAGCCGGCTCCACTGCACCCCTGCTAGCTGAGCTTCTTCCGACTTGTATTTAGTACTTCAGCTGTAATCTGGCCCAGAGCTGCCTGCCTGGTTCATTGATCCTGGTGTCGGCGGGGAAGCCGAAGCCGGCGTCGCCGGCCAGGTTCAGGTGTTCGCTGTAGGCCTTGTCCAGCACGTTGTCGACGCCGATGGCCAGGCTGACCTGCTTGTTGACTGCCAGGCCCGCGTTCACGGACAGGATGCCGAAGCCTGCGCTGGGGCCGAAGTCCTTGCCCACCACATTGCCCATGCCCGCCGCCACGCGGCGTTGCGGCGCGACCAGGCGCCACAGGGCGCCGGCCGACCACGTGCCATCGTCATAGGCCACGCTCACGCGCGCTTCCAGCGGCGGGATCTGCGCCATCGGCCTGCCGTCGCTGCGGTTTTCACCCCAGGCATAGGCCACCGTGGCGCCCGCCTGCCAGGCCGGGCGGAAGCGCCAGGTGACGCCTGTTTCGCCGCCCGCGATGCGGGCCTGCACGTTGTCCGCACGCGAGCTCGCGCCCATCATGCCGCCCGGCGTGTAGGTGAAGAGGATGTAGTCGCGCACCACGCCGGCGTAGGCCGACACCCAGGCATCGACGTCCTTGCCGCGGTATTGCGCGCCCAGGTCCAGCTGCGTGGTCTTTTCCGGTTGCACGCCCGCGAAGGCATTGGCGCTGCCGGTCGGACCCGCGTTGGGCGAGAACAGCTCCCAGTAGTCCGGAAAGCGCTGCACGTGGCCGATGCCGGCATACCAGCTGGCGGGCAGGCCGTGCAGGTCCTCTTCATAGCGCAGGAAGCCGGCGGGCAGGGTGCGCGCGCGGCGCTGGTCCGCGGTGGGATTGGGCATGGGCATCATCATGCCGCCATCCGTGGCGCGGAAATCCTTGGCCGATACGCGGTCCAGCCGCATGCCGCCCACGATGCGGCCATGCTCGCCCGTGGCCCATTCCAGTTCGCCGAAGACGCCGGCCTGGCGTGAGTCCGCGTCCTTGCTCCAGGCCTGGTCGCGATAGTTGTCGACGTCGCTGCCGCTGCGCTGGCGATGGCGGCTGAACTGGAAGTCCGTGCCCACGGTAAGCGTGGCGGGCTCGGCCACGCGCAGGGTGGCGGCCATGCGGCCGCCCCAGGTGCTGCGTTCCACGTTCGCGGCCACGGCCGACGGCATGGCGCTCATGGGGTCGGGCGCGCGCAGCGTGTAGTTGTCCATCACGTGGTCGGCACGATTGTGAAAGAGGCGCGCTTCCACCTTTTCCAGCATGCCGCTGTTCACGCGATGCTCGGCGCGCAGGCCCAGGCTTTCGCGCCGGAAGCGCGAGCCGTCCATGCTGCGGCCGGCATAGCGCGCGCGGCCGTCGCCCACGCCGGCGCTCAGTTCCACCAGCGTGTCCGGGCTGGGCGTCAGGCCCAGCGCCAGGTCGGCATTCCACTTGTCCCACTTCGACGGCACGCGGTCGCCGTTGCCGTCACGGTAGTCCTGCGCTTGCGAGTGATTGGCCGTGACGCGGGCGTAGCCCTTTTCGGCACCCGCGGTCAGGTCCACGGTCTGATCGTTGCGTCCATGCGAGCCGCCTACCAGCGTGCCGTCGAAGCGTACGCCCGGTGCGTCGAAGCGTGGCGTGTCGCGTTCGAAGCGCACGGTGCCCGCCGAGGCGCCCGGGCCCCACAGCACGGTCTGCGGACCCTTGATGACCGTCAGCCGGTCGAAGGTCTCGGGCGAGATATAGGAGCTGGGCGCGTCCATGCGGGCCGGGCAGGCGCCGGGCATGGCGGCATCGTTGGCCAGCACGTTCAGGCGCGAGCCGAACATGCCGCGCAATACCGGGTCGCCGTTGCTGCCGCCGTTGCGGATGGCCGAGAACCCGGGAATGGTCTTCAGGTAATCGGTGCCGTCGCTGGCCGGCAGGGGCTGGCGTGGGGCTTTCGGATCGGTGGTGAAGGTCAGCGGAGACTCGGGGGCGACGGCGGTGACCACCACTGGGTTGAGCACGTCGAGGGGAGCCGCGGCCACGCTCAAGACCGGGGCGGTGGCCAGGCAGGCCAAGGCCGTGGCCAGGGGGTTGCGGGAAAAGTGTTGATGCTTGGGCATGGTGACTATCCAGGTCTGTCCGGGTGGCCGTGCGCCTGCCGCCGGTGGCGCCAAGGCGCGTGGCGACAGGCGTAACGGCCCGGCGCATTTCGGGATGCGCGGCGGGGCTGTCAACGGCCGGAGGGGGGGCGAGGCGCGCAGGGCAGGCAGGCGTGCGTCGCGGCAGGCTTGCGCCGCGGCAAAAACCGGCAGGCAACCAGGCGCGCCAACGCCCGGTCACGTCCGGTGCACGCGATCAGGCCTGGGGTGGGGCGCGCGAGCCCAGCGGCGGTCCGGTCGGACCGTGGGCGGCAAGGACGAGGAAGGTGGGAGAAACCGGCAGCGGCAGGGCGCGCGGCGCAGGCAGCGCAGGCACGGACACCGTGGCGGGCAGGGCCGCCTGCTGGTGCGCGTGCAGCCAATAGGGGCAGGGGTCGGCGGCCGCATCGTTCCCGGCCAGGTCGGTCTTCGGCGTGTCCGCTTCCAGCCACATCGGCACGGTGGTGACATGGCCTGCCACGCACAGGCTGATCTCGATGCGCCCCTGCTTCAGGGCGTCGGCATCGGGCATGTAGCCGGCAGGAATCGCGCCGCGTGCGATGACCGACAGCAACAGCAGGCTCAGCAGCAAGCGGGCTTGCAGCCACTGCGTCAGCAAGGGACGGTTGCGCGTCGACATGCTGCGCATTCTAGCGGCGGGAGCAGCCGCCTGGCTTGCGGCAGCGCAAGAGGGCGCGCCCGTGAGGCGCGCCCCGGACAGGGCTTACGCGCGCCAGGGCGCGCCGGCTTCGCCCAGGTCCCAATACAGGCCTGTCATGATCTGCAGGCCCTCGCGGGCAATGGCGGGCAGCAGGTGTTCGTCGGGGCCGTGCTGCGCGCAGGCGGGATACGAGTGCGGCACCCACAGCGTGGGCAGGCCCAGCACATCGGCGAAGGCGTCGTTGGGCAGCGAGCCCGCCAGGTTGGGCATGACGGCGGGGGCGTTGCCGGTGGTGCGGGCCAACGATCCTTGCGCCCAGCGCACCCAGGGATGTTCCACGTCCAGGCGCGTCGCCGCCGTCTGCATGGTCACGTCGATGTCGATGGCCTGGAAACCTCGCTTGTCCAGGTGGCGGCGCAGGTGCTGCGCCAGGTTCGTCCAGTCGGTGCCCACCACGAAACGCAGCTGGCAATGCGCGACCGCGGCGGGCGGAATGGCGTTGACGGGGCGTTCGGCCGAGCCCGCGCCCAAGGCCAGCACTTCCAGCGTGTTCCAGGCCACCAGCCTTTCGGCCGGCGTCATGCCAGGTTCGCCCCAGGCCGGGTCCAGCGCGGGATCGTTCACGTCGCCGCCGATGGGCAGGCCGTCCAGCGCGGCGCGCACGGCATCCGTCACGGCGGGCGCGCGCAGGCCTTCCACCCCCAGCACGCCGCGGGCGTCCACCATCGATGCCAGGGCATTGGCCAGCACCGTGGCCGGGTTGGTGATGACGCCGCCCCAGTTGCCCGAGTGATAGGCACGCTCACGGCAGCGCAGGCTGAGCGTGAAATTCACCATGCCGCGCGAGCCCAGGAAGAGCGTGGGCAGGTCGGCGCGCACACGCGGGCCATCGCAGCCGATGAAGAGGTCCGCGTCCAGTGCCTGGACCTGGGCGGCGCAGAAGTCGTTCAGGCCGGGCGAGCCGGCTTCCTCGCCGGTCTCGATCAGGACCGTCACGTTGTAGCCCAGCTTGCCGTCGCGCGCGGCGATGGCGGCCGCCAGCCCGCCCAGGTTGACGGTGTGCTGGCCCTTGTTGTCGGCCGTGCCGCGGCCGTACCACTTGCCGTCTTCCACCGTGACGCGCCATGGGTCCAGGCCCGCACGCCATTTTCCGACCTGGCCGTTGACCACGTCGCCGTGGCCATAGGTCAGCACGGTCGGCAGCCCGGGGGCTTCGACGCGGCGCGCGATCAGCAGCGGGCCGCCGCGCGGCGAGGGATTCCGCAGGACCTGGCAGTCGAAGCCCAGGGGCGTCAGCGCGGGCGCCATCTCGGCACGCAGGTACTGCTCCAGCGACGGTGGCACCGTGCCGCCGTCGCTTTCCGTGGGACAGGCGACGCGCCGCTCGAGGTCGGACAGGAATCGGCCGTCATCGAAATAGGCGGCGGCGAGAGCAAGGGACTGGGATCGTGACATGGCGGCATCAGGCGCACAGGCCGGCGCGGGGCCGGCCTGTGCAATAAGGGGGGATCAAGGCGATACGCCAGGGCCACGTTCGGCCCCGCCGTCGCTCAGTTGCGTTCGATGTTGTTGTCGCGCGCAATCGGCGTGAGCTTGGCGATGTCGCCTTCCACACGCGAGACGTAGCCCGAGGGCGGCTCGTAGCCCGGCTCGATACCGACGCCCGAGAGCTTTTCCTTCAATGCCGGATCGGCCAGCGTGTCGGACAGGGCCTTGCTCAGCTTGTCCTGCGCGTCCTTGGCCAAGCCGTGGGGCGCGACGATGGCGAACCAGGTCTGCATCGAGAAGCCGGGGTAGCCGCTTTCAGCCACGGTGGGGGCTTCCGGCATCAGCGGCGAGCGCTTGTCGCTGGTGACGGCCAGGATCTTCACGCGGCCGCCCTTGGCGGCGGCAATGGCTGCCGGCAAGGCTTCGAAGCTGAGCGGGATCTGGCCGCCCATCAGGTCGTTGAGCGCGGGCGAGGAGCCCTTGTAGGGGATGTGCGTGACCTTGACCTTGGCGGCCGACCACAGCATTTCCGCGGCGAAATGCACGGGCGTGCCGTTGCCGTGCGAACCGTAGGAATATTTGCTGGGGTCCTTGCGGACGTTCTCGATCAGGCTCTTGATGTCGGTCGAGGGCTCGTTCTGCGAGGCCATCACGGCCAGCGGCGTGGTGCCGATGACGCCGATGGGCGCGAAGCTCTTGATCGGATCGTAGGGCAGCGTGGGATACAGGATCGGGTTCAGCGTGAACGTGGTGGCGGTACCCATCAGCAGGGTATAGCCGTCAGGCGCGGATTTCGCCACGCTGTCGGCGCCGATGATGGTGGCCGCGCCAGCCTTGTAGTCCACGATCACCGACTGGCCGAGCTTCTCGCCCATGCCCTGGGCGATGAAGCGCGCCACCGTGTCGGTGGTGCCGCCTGCCGGGAACGGCACGATCAGCTTGATCGGCCGCTCCGGATAGGCTGCGTGGGCGGCGCCGGCCAAGGTGGCGCCGATGAGCGCCATGGCGCCCGCGATGGTCTTGAGTGCATGTTTCATGCTTATTTCCCCTTGTGTCGTCGTCGTGGCGTTCAGTGCGCCTGACGTTGGTTGGTATCGATGGTAACGATACGGTTGAAATCTTCCTGGTCGGCCAGTTCCTTGTCGCTGCCTTGCCAGATCGCGCCGACGGTGCGGCTGACCGGCAGGTCCAGGCCCGATTCGCGCATCAGCGATTGGGCAAGGCGCACGTCCTTGCGCATCAGCTGCATGGTGAAGCCCGAGTCGAAGCCCTGGTTCAGGATGCGGCTGGGGTAGTTGTAGAGCGTGACCCCGCTGCGGCCGGAGCCGGCATTGATCGACTCCAGCAGTTGTTCGGTGCGCACGCCCGCGGCTTCGGCGATGCGGAAGGCTTCGCTGGCGGTCAGCAGGTGCGAGGCGACCAGCAGGTTGTTCACCAGCTTGGCGATGTAGCCGGCGCCCGTGTCGCCGATGTGGAAGCGCTTTTCGCCCAGGGCGGCCAGCACGGGGGTGGCGGCTTCCAGGTCATCGGCGGCGGCGCCGATGAACATCGTCAGCGCGCCCTTGGCCGCGCCAGCGGGGCCGCCGCTGACGGGCGCGTCGACGAAGCGCACGCCGGCTTCGCGCAGCGCCGGGATCAGTGCCTGCATGGTCTTGGGATCGGCGGTGGTGGTGTCGATCAGGATGGTGCCGGGGCGGGCCAGCGCGATCAGGCCTTCGGGCCCCTCGAGCAGGGCGCGCACGATGTCGGAGTTGGGCAGCGACAGGACGATGGCGTCGGCCAGGCCGGCCAGTTCGGCCAGCGAGTCGGTGACGCGCAGGCCGTCGGCGGCGCAGGCTTCGCGCGCCGGGGCGTAGGCGTCCAGGCCGATGACCGACAGGCCCGCGCGCTGGATCGAGTTGGCCATGCCGCGGCCCATCTTGCCCAGGCCGATGACGCCGATGGTGGAAAGCTTGCTCATGTTCTTGGGTGTCCGTGTAAGGAAGAAGGCGTTTCAGGCGCCGTGGGAGTAGGGGACCCAGACGTTCTTCGTCTGGGTGTATTCGTACAGGGCTTCCTCGCCGCTGCCGCGGCCGTATCCGCTGTTGCCGTAGCCGCCGAAGGGCGTGGAGGCATGCATCTCGCGGTACATGTTGATCCAGAAGATGCCGGCGTCGACGCTGGCGGCCACGCGGTGCGCGCGGGCGATGTCGCGCGTCCAGACGGCGCCGGCCAGGCCGAACTCGCTGTCGTTCGCCACCGTGATCGCCTCTTCTTCCGTGTCGAAGGGAATGGCGACGACGACCGGGCCGAACACTTCCTCGCGGGCGATGCGCATGCCGTTGTTCACGTGCTTGAGGATGGTGGGCGGCACGTAGTAGCCCTGCGCATCGGCGTCGGGCGCGGCCTTGCCTTCGGCCAGCTCGGCGCCTTCGGCGAGGCCCATGGCGATCATGTCCCACACGCGGCGGTACTGCGCCAGGTTGTTGATGGGGCCGCAATCCGAACTGTCGTCCAGCGGCGCGCCGACCTTGTAGCGGCGCGAGGCCACGGCCAGTTCGGCGACGAAGCGGTCGTAGATGGGACGCTGCACCAGCAGGCGCGAGCCGGCTGCGCAGTTCTGGCCCGTGTTGGCGAAGGCCGCGATCACGGCGGCATCCACCGCGGCCGGGATGTCGGCGTCGGCGAAGACGATATTGGCCGACTTGCCGCCCAGTTCCAGCAGGCAGGGGATCGGCCGCAAGCCCGCGGCGCTGTTCACGCGGCGGCCCGTCTGCGTCGAACCCACGAACACGACCTTGCGCGTGGCCTCATGCTCGATGGCCGCGGGGCCGACGGTCTGGCCCAGGCCGTTGACCACCTGCAGCACGCCGGCAGGCAGGCCGGCCTCGATGGCAAGGCGGCCCAGCACCAGCGAGGACAGCGGCGTGAGTTCCGAGGGCTTGAGCAGCACGGCATTGCCCGTGGCCAGCGCGGGCGCCATGCTGCCGCCGGCCAGGTACAGCGGCGAGTTCCAGGGCATGATCTGCAGCACCACGCCCAGGGGCTCGCGCAGCGTGTAGTTCAACTGGCCGCCCGGCACGGGGGTGACCTTGCCGGCGAACTTGTCGGTCCAGCCCGCGTAGTAGCGGAAGCTCTCGGCGACCGCGCCCATCTGCGCGCGGCAGCCTTTCACAGCCTTGCCGGTCGACCAGGCTTCCAGCCGGGCCAGTGCCTCGGCGTGTTCGCTGACGAGCCCGGACAGGCGCGCCAGCACGATGCCGCGTTCGCGGGCAGGCTTTGCCGCCCAGACGCGTTGCGCCTGGCGGGCGTCTTCCAGCGCCGCGCGCACCGTGTCGGCCGTCGTGTCCTGGTAGCTGAGCAGCGGCGTGCCATCTGCCGGGTTCAACAGGTCGATGGCCTGGCCGGTGCCTGCCACCAGCTTGCCCGACACATACGAGCCCACGACCGCGTCGGGGCCCATCAGGGCGGCGTAGAGGCGCTCCGGCGCCAGGGTGCGTGCGTCGGTGCTCATGCGCTGGCTTTCTCGGCGTCGAATTCGGCGAAGAACAGGCGGGCGACACGCGTGGCGTCGCTGCCGGTGGGCACGCCGCAATACAGGGCGACCTGCAGGAAGATTTCCTGGATTTCGTCGCGGGTGACGCCGTTGTTCAGGGCCCCGCGCAGGTGGATCTTCAGTTCGGCGGGGCGGTCCATGGCGGCCAGCATCGCCAGGTTGATCATGCTGCGGCTGCGGCGGTCCAGGCCCGGGCGATCCCAGATGTCGCCCCACAGGTTCTTGATGGCGAACGTGCGCATCGGTTCGCTGAAGGCGTCGGTGACGGCGGCCGAATTCCTGACGTAGGCCTCGCCCAGCACCTCATTGCGGATTTCCTCTCCGCGCTTGAACAGATCCTTGCTCATTTTGCTTGCCCTTTCTGCGTGTCGGTCCGGCCCGGAAGGTGGGCCATGCGATGCAGTCTAAGTAAGGCAATGCGATCTCGTAAGATGCGAATATCGTTATCATGATAAGCAAAGATTATCGGGGTAAATCCCATGACAACGGCATGACACGGCCTTGCCAAAACCCCGGAAATCACCCGGAATCCGCAGTTTTTCGCCAAGAAATGGCCAGAAAATGACCTTGGACCAATTACGGGCCTTCGTGGCCATCGTCGAACACGGCAGCATTCGGGCAGGCGCCCGCGGTCTCGGCATCGCGCAAAGCGGGCTCACCCAGCAGTTGCGGCGGCTGGAACACTCCCTGGGCACCACGCTGTTCGTGCGGGCCAGCAGCGGCGTGGTGTTGACCGATCACGGGCATACGCTGCTGGCGCGGGCGCGCATCATCCTGGGGGAGTGCCACCGCGCCGAGCAGGAGTTCAGCCACCTGAAGGGGGAACTGACGGGCAGCATCGGCGTGGGGGCCTCGTCGGAGGCCTGCGCGCGGCTGGTGCCGGCGGCGCTGCAGCAATTGCGCTGGGCCTATCCCAAGGTGCAGGTGCACCTGGCCAGCGGCCCCTCGGCGGCCCTGCTGTCGGGAATCCGCGAAGGACGGCTGGATTTCGCGGTGACGCTGGTGTCACAGGCCAGCGACATGAGTGACCTGTCCAGCACCAAGATGGGCGATTCGCGGCCCGCCATCCTGTGCCGGCGCGGCCATCCACTGGCGGATGCCACCTCCATCCAGGCGCTGGCGCGGGCGCAATGGATCAATACGCGGCCGCTGGGGCCATCGGGCACGCCCTCGAACCGCCTGGGCGACTGGTTCGCCGCGCACGGCATGGCCAAGCCCAACGTGGCGGTCACGGTGGATTCCCTGCTGGATACCTTGAAGCTGGTGGCCGAGACCGACTATCTCTTTCTCGGCCCGGGTTTCGTGGTGGAGGACGGTACCTTCACCCGTGAACTGAAGGCACTCGCCTTGCGCGAGCCCATTCCGCATGCGGACATCAGCCTGGTGCAGCGCACCGCCGTGCCGCTTGCGCCGGCAGCGCGGGTATTTGCCGCGATGCTGCTGTCCCTGAACCATGGGCGCGATGCGCGGCGAGACACCGCGCCAAATCCGTGAAGACGTCCGCCTCGCCGGGTTTGGGAGGCTTGCGCGCGGGCGGAACAGGGTCGTCGGGGGGCAGGGGGACAGGCGCGGGTTGGGTTTCCTCTTCAGGCAATAGCGCGGGAACCTCCTCTGGCTTGCGGTCGGGGCGGGGTGGCTGCTTCATCGTTGCTCCTTCTTGCATCCTGACGCTTTCATTCGGGAAAGACGCAACGAAGACATTAATGTGTGCCCGTCTATTGCGACAGAGGACGGCGCACCACTCTCTCTAGTACTTTTGTACCGGTAGTCCTGCACTAACGGAGGAGTGATGCAGCAATCGACCACCGCGTTCACGACAGAGCGCAGGCACCTGCTCGAGATCATCGATGGGCTCATCGAAGGCATCATCCTGCTGGACACCAATCGGCATATCGCCTGGGCCAACGACACCGCGCTGGCCATGCATGGCGCGGCCAACCTGTTGGAACTGGGCGGCACCGCCGCGGGCTTTCGCAAGCACTATGCCCTGCGCCACCGTAATGGCAAGCCGCTGCTTGCCTCGCGTTATCCCATGGACCGCGCCCTGGCAGGCGAGGCCTTCAACGACGTGGTGGTCGAGGTCACGCGCAAGGGCCAGGCGGATGCGCCGATGCGCGTGCATCGCCTGCGCAGCCTGCCGCTGCTGGACAGCGGTGGCGTGACCGAAGGCATGGTGCTGGTGTGCCTGGACGAGACGGATCGCTACAGCGCCGAGGAGCGCTTCGAGCGCGCCTTTGCCGCGAATCCTGCTCCCGCCTTGATCTGCCGCCTGGACGACATGCGCTGCATCAAGGTCAACGAGGGCTTCCTGGAAATGACCGGTTATTCGCGCGACAGCCTGCTGGGCCGCAAGGCACGCGAAATCGGGGTGCTGGGCGCGGGCCCGGGCCGCGAGCGCGCCCTGGCGCGCTTGGCCGAAGGCCGCACCATTCCCCAGACGGAGACCCTGCTGACGATCAAGGGGGGCGGCAACAAGCTGGTGGTGGTGGCGGGCCAGCCCATCGACGTCGACGGGCACGAGTGCATGCTTTTCACCTACAACGACCTGGAATCGCGCCGCCGCGTCGAGATCGCGTTGCGCCAGAGCGAGGAGCGCTTTTCGCGGGCCTTCCGGCTGGCGCCGGTGCCGATGGAGCTGGATACGCTCGACGGCCAGTATCTCGAAGTCAATGATGCGTTCGTCAAGGTCACGGGATATGCCGCCGAGGACATCGTGGGCCGCGCCGATGCGGCGGGCACCCTGTGGGTCGACCCCAACGCCTATCGCGAGGCGGCACGCGCGTTGCGCGCCACGGGCAGCATCAGCGGCCTGGAGGCAGTGCTGCGCGCCAGTGATGGCAGCACGCTCGATTGCCTCGTCTCCGCCGAAGTGGTCACGATAGATGACCTCGCCTGCGTGCTGACCGTGTACCAGGACATCAGCGAGCGCAAGCGTTCCGAGGCGGACCTGTATGCCGCCATCCAGACGGTGATGCAGGATACCTCGTGGTTCAGCCGCACGGTGATCGAGAAGCTGGCGCAATTGCGCATGCCGCATACCGAGGCCCGCCAGGCAGGCGGTGAGCTGGCCGACCTGAGCACCCGCGAACGCGAGGTGCTGGGGCTGATGTGCCAGGGCCTGACCGACATCGAGATCGCGCTGGAGTTGCAGCTGTCACGCAACACCATACGCAATCACGTGGCCTCGCTGTATAGCAAGATCGGCGTGAACCGCCGCAGCGCCGCGATCGTGTGGGCACGGCAACGCGGCATCGTGGGCCGGGAAGTGCCGGCAGTCGCCAGCCGCCAGGCCGGGCGATTGACGCCAGCGGCGCGGCCCGCGCCCGCCAAGGCAAAGAGCAAGACCAAGGAGAAAGTGAAAACCGCCGCGGCGCCTGCTAAATCGCCGGGCAAGGGCAAGGCGGCTCGGCGAAAGACTTGACGTGCCGGCTCAGAGCGCCAGGTACAGCGTTTCCTTGACCTCCTCCATCACCACGTAGCTGCGGGAGGAGGCCGAGGCGGGCAGGCGCTTCAACAGTTCGCCCAGCAGCCGGCGATAGGCGCGCATCTCGCCCAGCCTGGCCTTGACGAGGTAGTCGAATTCGCCGGACACCAGGTGGCATTCCAGCACCTCGGGCACTTCCATGAGCTCGCGGCGCACTTTCTCGAAGACGTCGCCCGACTTGGCCGACAGGTTGATCTCGAGGAAGACCAGCAGGTCCTTGCCCACGGCCTGCGGATTCACCCGGGCGTGATAGCCCATGATGATGCCCTCGCGTTCCAGGCGCTTGACCCGCTCGGAGCAGGGCGTGGTGGAAAGATTGACCCGCCCGGCCAGCTCGCTGATGGCGATGCGGCCCTCTTTCTGCAGGATGTCCAGGATCTGCCGGTCGATCCTGTCCAGCGGGCGAATTTCACTTCCGGCCGGGGTTTTTCTGGAGGACGCCATGACTTATTTCTTGTTTATGGTCTGTAAAACAGGAAAAAAAACTAGGGAATTGTCCATAGACTAGCCGAATTGACTTGCACCAAACAACAGGGGAAATGCCATGAACGTGGTCATCTTGGGCGGCGGCGTGATCGGTGTGACGTCCGCCTATTACCTTGCGCGCCAGGGCGCGCACGTGACGCTCATCGACCGCCAGCCCGGCGTGGCGCTCGAAACCAGCTATGCCAACGCAGGCCAGGTCTCGCCGGGCTATTCCACGCCGTGGGCCGCGCCCGGCATTCCCGTGAAGGCGCTGAAGTGGATGTTCCAACGCCATGCGCCGCTGGCCATCCGTCCCGACGGCAGCGCCTATCAGCTGCGCTGGATCGCCCGCATGCTGCGCGAATGCTCGTCCGAGCGCTACGCCATCAACAAGGAACGCATGCTGCGCCTGGCGGAATACAGCCGCGACTGCCTGCGCGCGCTGCGCGACGACACCGGCATCCAGTATGAGTCGCGCACGAAGGGCCTGATGCAGCTGTTTCGCGACCCGGCGCAGATGCAGGCCGCGCAGCGCGACACCGCCGTGCTGGAAGAGTGCGGCGTGCCCTATGAACTGATTTCGCGCGACCGCCTGGCCGAGATCGAGCCGGGCCTGCGCCGTTCGCTGGACAAGCTGGCGGGCGGGCTGCGCCTGCCCAACGATGAAACCGGCGACTGCCATCTGTTCACGCGCCGCCTGGCGGAGCTTGCCGCCGCGCAGGGCGTGGTGTTCCGCACGGGCCAGCAGGTGGACGGCCTGATGGTGGAGAACGGCCGGATCGCGGGCGTCCGCCTGGGCGAGGAAGTGTTGCGCGCCGACCGCTATGTCGCCGCCTTCGGCAGCTACACCCGTGATTTCCTTGCGCCGCTGGGCCTGGACCTGCCGGTGTACCCGGTCAAGGGCTACTCGCTGACCATCCCGATGACCGACGAGGCCGCCGCGCCGACGTCCACGGTGCTGGACGAGACCTACAAGGTTGCCGTCACGCGCCTGGACGGCCGCATCCGCGTGGGCGGCATGGCCGAGCTCTCGGGCTACGACCTGCGCCTGAATCCGCGCCGCCGCGAGACGCTGGAGCGCGTGGTCAACGACCTGTACCCGGGCAGCGGCGACGTCGCGCGCGCCGAGTTCTGGACCGGCCTGCGCCCGATGACACCGGACGGCACGCCCATCGTCGGCCGCACGCGCTACGAAAACCTGTATCTCAACACCGGCCACGGCACGCTGGGCTGGACCATGGCTTGCGGTTCCAGCCGCCTGCTGGCCGACCTGCTGATGGGCCGCAAGCCCGAGATTTCCACCGAAGGCCTGGACATCTCGCGCTACGGCGCCGATGGCGCGCCTCGGGCGGGCGTCTCGCGCCACGCCGTCGGCGCTTCCGCCTGAAACAAGGGGCGGGCGAGCCTGTCTTGCCGCCCTTCGTCCTTGTCTGTCATCCGCCGCCCCGGGCATCCTGCCTGGGGCGAGTACCATTGCATCTGATGTTCGTATTTCACGGAGTGCCCGCATGACCCGCCCCGCCCGCGCGCTGATCGACCTGGACGCCCTGCGCCACAACTACGCCCTGGCGCGGCGCCTGCATGGCGGTCAGGTCTTGGCCGTGCTGAAGGCGAATGGGTATGGGCATGGCAGCATCGCCTGCGCCCGCGCCTTGCAGGGCCTGGCCGATGGCTACGCGGTCGCCTTCATGCAGGAAGCCTCGCTGCTGCGCATGGCGGGCATCACCGGTCCCATCCTGGTGCTGGAAGGCGCGTTCTCCGATGACGACACGCAGGAGGCGGCGCGCCACGATTGCGCGCTGGTCGTGCACAGCGACATCCAGATCGAGATGCTGCAGCGCCTGCGCGACACGCGGCCGCTGCAGGTCTGGCTGAAGGTGGATTCGGGCATGCACCGCGCGGGCTTCACGCCTGCACAGGTCGAGTGGGCGCATGCGCGCCTGCGCGCGCTGCCGGCCGTGGGCGAGATCGGTTTCATGACGCACTTCGCGCGCGCCGACGAACCCGCCAGCGACATGACAACGGCCCAGGTGGCCTGTTTCGACGCTGCCGTGGGCGCCTTGCCCGGCCCGCGCAGCCTGTGCAATTCCGCCGGCATCGTGGGCTGGTCCACCGCCCGGCGCGACTGGGGCCGCGCGGGCATCATGCTCTATGGCTCGGACCCCGGCGGGATGCTGCCGCGCGAGGGCGAGGACGCCGTGCGCGCGGTCATGACCCTGCAAAGCGAGATCTTCGCGGTGCGCACGCTGCCCGCTGGCGAGCCTGTCGGCTATGGCGCACGCGACATCACGCGCCGTGACACGCGGGTGGGTCTCATCGCGATGGGCTATGCCGATGGCTACCCGCGCAACGCGCCCGCCGGCACGCCGGTGGCCGTGGACGGCCAACTGGCGCCGCTCTTCGGGCGGGTGTCGATGGACATGATGACGGTCGACCTGACCGACCTGCCGCAGGCCGGCGTGGGCAGCAAGGTCGAGTTGTGGGGCGCGCAGGTGCCGGTGGATCGCGTGGCCGAGGCCGCCGGCATGATCTCGTACGAGCTGCTGTGCAACGTCAAGCGCGTGGCGTTTTCCTATGTGTCTTCCGATGCGCCGGCGGCCGCGGCATCGGCTGCGCGCGGACAGCACGCGCTGGCCTGAGCGCCGCGTTCAGACGGGCTGCAGCGTCGCCAGGTCCAGCAGGGTGAAGCGCCCCTCGGGCGTCCAGCCCGCCGTATCGATGTAGTGCACGTTGCCCAGCACCAGCGGGTCTGCCATGGGCTGGTGGCCCACCACGACGGCGCGCACCCCTGCGATCGGGGTGGTATCTCCTTCCTGCGCCTTGCGGCGTGACCAGGTGGCCAGGCCGCGCGCGCTGCGCGAGGTCAGCGCCTGCGTCACGCGTTGCCAATCGCGCGAAGGGGACTCCGCATGGATGATCCCGACTTCCCCCTGTGGCGTCGGCACCGACAGGGCATAAGGGAGTTGCGCATACGCCGCCGCATGGCGCGCCTGCTCCTCGGGCGGCAAGGCCAGGAACCAGCCGCCGCCGTTGCGCGCGTAGTTCTCCCTGTCCACCAGGCCGGTGCGCACCAGCCGCACCGGATAGTCCTCGTGATTGCCGCGCACGGCGTGGAACCAGGGCTGCGCCAGCCATTCCAGTGCCCGCTCGCTCTCGGGCCCGCGGTCGATGAGATCGCCCACGCTCAGCAGGCGGTCGCGCGCGCCGTCGAAGCCCACGCGCGCCAGGGCGTCGCGCAGCTTCGAGAAGTGGCCGTGGATGTCGCCCACGGCCAGGTCGCGCCCTGCCGGGTTGGGCGCCAGACGCAACAGGTGGCTGCCCGCGGGCAGCCCGGGCCGGGGCAGGGCTGGCGGGCCGTAGGCGGGCGGCGCAGCGGTGTCGGGCGGTGACATGGGGACCTCAGCGGGTGCGCGTCGGGATTTCCACGGCGTCGACATCTATCACGTCGCGATGGCCTTCGGCGATCAGCGTGCGCCGCACGACTTCGTAGCATTCGTTGATGTGCTTCACGCCGATGCGGCGCAGGACCACGTAGCTGACGGTGGCCGCCACGGCGCTGCCCACGATGGGCACGATCTTGGCGGCGCTCTTGCCCGCCAGTTTCTTCACGCCCAGTTTCTGCAGCACCGTGATGACGCGTTGCGGCGTCAGCACGCGGCCCAGGAACTCGGTGCCAAGGCTGACCGAGCTGGCGGTCAGGATCTTGCGGGTGTCCGGGCTGAGTGCATCGATCTGCTTGGCGCTCAGGCCGAAACGCTCGTTGATCTCGGGCAGCAACTGCATCAGGATGGCCACGTCGGTGCCCACGTCCAGGCCGGGCACGGGCACGGCCGCGGCGCCTGCCGACAGCAGGGCCTTGCGCTGGACCAGTTTCAGGCAGCGGTCGCGGATCTCGTCCAGTTCGGACAGGGTCTGGGGCAGCATGGGACTCCTCGGGGCGATGGCACGGCCATCGGTCAGGAACAGGCTAGCACAGGGGTGTGCCGCCGATTGTTGTGATGGCGGAGTTCCTCATGGAAATCGCGCCCGGGCTGACGGGTTGCGGGGCAGGGGCCGACACTTCAAAGCCAGCGCTCGAACAGGCGCGAGAAGCCTTCCATGAAGCGGTCACCCACAGCACGCGCGCGCCATTGCTCCAGCGTCACGCGCTCGGCCGCCTGCTGGTCCTGCTCGAACAGCGTTTCCATTTCCTTGGCGAAGCTGGTGCCCAGGATCACCGCGTTGATCTCGTGGTTCAGCGCGAAGCTGCGCCAGTCCAGATTGCTGGAGCCCACCGTCGACCACACGCCGTCGATCACGATGGTCTTGGCATGCAGCAGGGCATCCTTGCGTTCATACAACTGGACGCCGGATTCCAGCAGCGGCGTGTAGTGCGAGCGGCCGGCGTGGAAGACCAGCTTCGAATCGGTGAAGCCAGGCAGGATCAGCCGCACGTCCACCCCGCGCTGGGAGGCTTCCTGCAGCGCCTGCACGAACGCCGGGTCCGGCACGAAATAGGCCATCGTGATCCAGATGCGCTTCTGTGCGCTTTGCAGCGCCGACATCAGCGTCAGGTACACCGTGTAGCCATCTTCCTCGCCGGGCTGGTTGGCCAGGATGCGCACCGTCAGGTCACCCGCTGCCGACGCGGCGCCGAGCGTCTGGCGCTGCGCGATGGGCGGGCCCTTCTGTTCGTTCCAACCTTCCAGGAATACTTCCTCGATGCGCTGCACCGCCGGGCCGCGTATTTCCACGTGCGTGTCGCGCCAGGGCGCGTCGTCGGCCCCTTTCGCTTCCTGCGAGTCGCGCTTGCCCAGCAGGGAAGACGAGGCGTAAACCCCGCTCACATTGATCCCGCCCAGGAAGCCCACGCGGCCATCCGTGACCAGGATCTTGCGGTGGCTGCGCTCGTTCACCGACCAGCCGGCCTTGGCCGACAGCGGATTCAAGGGATTGAATGCCACTACCTGCACCCCGGCATCGCGCATGCGCGCGAACATCTCCTCGCTGGCCGTCAGCGTGCCGATGGCATCGACCATCAGCGCCACGTCCAGGCCGGCGCGCGCGCGTTCGATCAACAGGTCGGCGAACAGGTTGCCGATCTCGTCGTCATCGAAGATATAGGTTTCCAGGCGGATCGAATGCCGCGCTGCGCGGATCGCCTGTTGCATCGCCTTGTAGGTGGCGGGGCCGTCGGTCAGCAGCCGCACCGAATTGCGCGGCCACAGCGGCTGCGCGCTGACGGCTTCTTCCACCGCCATATGCAAGGCCAGGAAGTCATCCTGCTTGCTGCTGGTGGCATCGCGGACGATGTCACGCCCGCGCTGGTAGCCTTCCTGGCCGGACTCCCGCGCCGCCTGGACCTGCGCGCGCTGCTCGGCCAGGACCTCCGGTCCTGGCACGGAGGCGCAATGGGTCAGCAGCGCGCAGGCGCCCGCCGCCGCCAACCCTCGCAGCGCATTCACATTCAGCGCACTGCGATGCGGTTGTCCACGCCGGTCAGGCCGGGCGACTGGGCGATGGCCACCTCGATGTCCTCGCGCACGTGGGCCTCGGCGACGCTGCCGGTCAACACCGCGCGGCCACCTTCCACGCTCACGTTCAGGTCGTGGGCATCGAGGAAAGGGCCACCCTCCGCCAGCCGGGCGCGCACATCCTCGATCAGTTTCACGTCGCTGTCGGTCGGCGCATTGCGGGCCTCTTCGGCGGCGTCGGGCGCCAGCGGGTGGTGCTCGAACTTGCCCTCGTCATAACTGCCCTGGTAACCACCCTGGCCGGGCTTCTGATAGCCGCCGTGCTTCAGGTCGCTGGCCGTGCCTTCTTCCTTGAACTCCTGGGTGAAGGCACCGGGGCCTTCGTTTTCCTTGCGCTGCTTGTCCTGGTCGGCGCTTTCCGGGTTTTTCTTGAGCGTGCTCATGGTGATTCTCCTGTCGGAATGGGGAAGTGCCGTACTGATTCGTGTGGATCATTTACCCGCAAGCGGGTGTCTAGCGCATGGGCGCCCCCGCGTTGGGCGGCGCGTCGCCAGGCGTCACCGGCTGCGGCGCCTCGACGGGATCGAAGTCCACCCAGCGACCCTCGCGCCAGCGGCCCTGCGCCCGCTCCACGTCGGTGCCGCCCAGCTCGCGCAGCCTTTGGGCCACTTCCTGCTGTTGGCCTGCTTCGACGTGCACGGCCAGCAGGACGCCTGCCGGGCGGACCTTCGCAGGGGACGTTTCGCCAGCCATCGCGGGAAAGGCTGCCTTGCCGCGGCCCGCCAGCAGCAACGCCCCGGCGAATGCCCCAAGGTAGGCACCCAGGGCGCCACCCACCACCAGGCCCCAGCCCGCGCCGCCAAAGAGCGCGAGCAAGCCGGCGCCGATCGCGGCACCCACGGCCCCGCAAAGGGCCGCACCGCTCCACGCGCCTTTCTGTGCGCCTTTCGCATCTGGATCGGCCGCGCGGTCGCCGCCTACCGGGTAGCGGTCATGCGCCCCGGGCGGATTCACGAAAAAGATGTTGATGGCGTCCTCCGCCCAGCCTTGGGCGAAGAGCTTGCCGGCCGCCGCCTGGGCGGCATCGAAGGTCTCGAAGCGTGCTGCCACAATCAAGGACATGTCGGTCTCCTTGTGTCAGTGCCCGGCCCATTCGGGTGCCCATCGGGGGGCCGCGCGACAGCAGGCGAGGCCGCGAGCCCCTCGCCGCCGCGCTGTCGGGCGTGTTCAGTAGCGCTTGCCCAGGCAGGCAGAGGCGGCCAGGCAGCCGATGACGATGCCGGCCACGGCCACCACGCCCACCGACTTCCACACATTGGCGTGCACGTAGTCGTCCGCGGCGCGCGCGGCCTGGCCGGTGCGGGCCAGGGCCACTTCTTCCCAGTCATGGGCGCGTTCACGGGCGTGAGCCAGTTGGCGCTTCAGTCGGGCGCGGGCGCTGTCGACTTCCTCGCCCGTGTGGGCGGCGGTCGAGCGCAGCAGGTCTTCCGTGCTCGAAAGCAGGTCGCGGAAGCTGCGTTCCATGTTGTCACGATGACGGGCGGGCTTGTTGCGATGAAGGCTGAACATATCGTGGCTCCTTTGAGAAGTTCTGAAGTCCGGAGAATGTGTTCATTGTGCCGATCACCGCCCTGCGGGGGCTGTGCGGTTGGCTACGAGCCGTAAGCGCCCGTATCGCGCCGGCTTGGCCGGTGGCCGGGCCGGAATACGGACTTGATGAAAATCTGGAAAACCGTGCTAGAATCTTGGTCTTCGGTTTTCCGAAGGCGCATTAGCTCAGCCGGTTAGAGCGACGGAATCATAATCCGCAGGTCCCCTGTTCGAATCAGGGATGCGCCACCAGTATCCTCAAGGGCGCCCGCGTAAGCGGGCGCTTTTGTTTTGGGCGTTTATTGAACAGAATATAGAACACTGTCTAATATCCAGTGTTCTATCCAGTGCCACCGTTCAGGGCGTGGGGCGACTGTCCTGCCTACGGTGGTCGGGCCTGCACGATCGAGTGCCGAGTCCCAGGGCGGCCAGCCAATTTCAAACGCTCACTCTCTTTCGAAATTGTTTCTGATCTCAGGGTCGCGGCCACGACCTCACAGTCTCACGGTGGCGCACGGCGCATACGCCATAGGCCACCAGCACCTCGTCCTGCACCCATAGCTGCCAGGCGTCGTAATCGTCAGGGCGCTGCGGCGGGTCGGGAAGCGCCGGGCACGGCGCTGCCAGTTGGCTGTCCAGCGGCGGTATCGTTCGCGGCACGTACTGCGTCGGTGAGGCTGCGCACCCGGAGATCGTCAGGACGGCAGCCAGCAGGCAAGGGAATCGCATCTTTCAGGGCCCTGGAAATGATGCCGATGCGCCCAGGCAACGCCGAGGCATCAGCGGCAGCGCGGCGCGCAGCTTCGGAAATGGTCTGTAGGTCGATGGTGAGGCGGCCCAGGGCGACGGCGTTCGCATTGGCACGCCCCCGTTCTTGGTCGCGCTCCAGCAAGGCTATGCGCTCGCCGAGTCGCCAGCCCTTCGCTGCCCATGTCGCGCCACCGGCAAGCATGGCGGCGCCGGCGGCGGCCGCCGCGTAGCCGCGCCAGCCTGCCATCACAGTCCTGACAGGCATATTTCCCTCTCTGCGGCGCGTCGCCGCTCCAAGCCGCGCAGTTTTTTCCCGCCGGCATATACCCAGCGCGTCAACTGGTTGCACGCGCCACGCAGGTCGCCCGCGCGCAGCAGACGCAGCAAAGTCGACCCCTGGTAGGCGCCTGGGCCAACGTTGTAGACGAACGAGGACAGCGCCACACGGATGCCGTCAGGCAGAGGCCGGGGCACGGACGAGTCGACCATGGTCAGCGCCGCCACGACCTCCTGCCGCGTCAGCGCATCGCACTGCTCGGGCGTGAGCACGCGAGCCAGGCACGACATGATGGCGTGCGGGTCGTCCTTGTCGTACAGGGCCACCGTCTGATAGCTCTCGCGGTTCAGCGCGGTGTTTTCCAGCGCCGCGGCATCGATGGCGGTCCGGATGGCTGGACTGTTCGTCACGAACGCGCCGATATCGACGCCCATGGCCCGGCGGACGGCCTCAACGGTCTGGGCATGGTTCTGCTGGTTGGTGCGCTGGACCATGCCCCCCGACAGCCGTTGAACCATTGGCTCGACCTGCTGCCGCGCCAGCCGCTCGAGCGTAGCGTCCAATGCCCGGTGAAAGGCCAGGGCGATGGCAGACCCGTCTTGCGCAGGATCGTCCCTGCGACGGTCGCCGACCGTGACGCTGGCCAGGGCGCTCTCGATCTCGGCCCGCATTGCCGAGACCATGGTCAACAGCTGGGCGCGGTACCAGACCTCAGTGCGTTTGGACGGGGTTGCCGGCCGCAGCTGTCGGTGCCGGTGCCGGTGCTCGCCCGTGCGCTGCTGGCGGAGGGCTTGGGACAAGTGCATAGGGATCGCCACCAGTGCCGGGGAGGGGGCCGCTGATTTCTTTCAGCTGCTTGATATCGTCGTCGCTGACGTTGTCGAAGAGCCACGACTGCTTCAGTTCGCTGGCGGCCTGGTTCTCATGGATCACGCCAGCGGCGATGAGGGTGTTGGCGCCGCGCGCGAAGGTCTCGAAAGCGGTCACGCGCTCGCCGTCCGTCATGACGTTGAGGCTGTGGAACTCATACCACCAGTCATCGGGCAGCTCATCACCGAACACCTGCCGCGCCAGGACCGCGTCGAACTTGTCCAGGGCAGGGCGCAGGCGGCTTTCCTGCAGGCCGTTGATGCCGTCGTAGTAGGCGGCCAGGTCTTCCTTGCCAGAGGCGAAGCCGCTGCGCTGCAGAGGCTTCACGGGAATCGCGTGGCGTACCTTCAGCTGCTGGATCAGCCCAGTGCCGCTGGACTTGTCCTCGATTGCGAAATAGCGGAGCGTGGCGCCGTTGTAGGGCGCCGCACCTTTCCATGTGGCGTATGCGTCGGTGAGCTTTGCCATGGTGCAATCTCGACCTCCCCAAATATTATTTAGGTTCAGTCGTAAACGTTCTGTCTATTAGGAGAGCGGGTTGAGTGACCAAGTATCAAGACCTGAGCAGCAAACAGATCCCCTCGATGAGCACGACCTAATGAAAGTGCCGGATAGCAGCACTGCATCGCTGGGTGCAAAAGTTCGAGCTAGGTGGGGTAAGTTGTGCAGATTGGCCGCGATTGCCGCACCTGCTATTTTTGCCGCAGCCACATTGGCTGGCTGCATTGCGTTCGCGACTGGCGGCCTGAGTTGGATTCATCTAACTGTTGAAGAGCAGATATTGATAGGTGCCGTTCTCGGTTCCCTTGGCGGATTGCTCAGTTCGATGCTCGATCATCAGCGGTACCGCATTAAGGAGGAGGCGAGAACTGACGTTACGAAATCTGGTGTTGACTATCTCTGCGTTCGAATCCCAATTTCGGTAGTTCTCGGTGTGTTGGCAGGTTTTGTGACCCTTGCAAATCTACCCGAGGACGCCAATCAAATAATGGTTCCGCTGACCGCGTTTGCCATTGCATACGTGTCGGACGTGATGAAGATGCTCAAGCCGCCCTGAGCGTCAGGCCGCCTTCAAGCAGCACCCACAGGCCCGGGCGATGTTCAGCGCTGGTGCCTCGGCCGCCTGGCCTACTGCCGCCATCAGCCGGCGCACGTCCGGCGTGGCGCCGTAGCGCCGCACCACGCCGACGAACTCCTCGACGTCGTGCGCGACGATCCGCAGCTTGGGCATGCCCGTGTCCTTGTTGAAAGCCGGCGCGCCGAACGGGTCCAGCGCCTGGGCCACGTGGTAGAGCTCGTGCTCGACCAGCGCGCAAAACTCGACGTCGCTGCAGGCGCCGCAGTAGTCGGCGGCGAGGGTGATGAGGAACGCCGGCACGCGGCCGAACCAATCGACCATCTGCTGTTCCTGGCGAGCCTTCTGCCAGCCGCCGGCGCGGAACATGACCTGCTCGGCCTGGCCCAGCACGGTGCGGCCGGCTTTGCCGAACGACTCGGCGGCCCAAAGGACGACCAGGTCAGCGTCCTGCAGATGGGCGTGATCTGGATTGTGCAGCGCGCCGGTTGGCGCGATGATCTGGCGTTCGATCCATTCCAGCACCTGGGGCGCTGGCGCGAAGCAGCGTGCGTCAGTCAGAGCGAGGCGTGGGCGTTCGGTGGGCATGTGTCTACTGTGTCGCCTTATCAAGAGGCGATGTGCTATTTTTAGACAGTTAAGTGCAGTTGATTCGTTGCGCCACGGATCTAATTTCGTTTCGCTGACAACCTGACGGGGACTGGGTATGGATAAAGATAGTGCCTTGTACGCCGTTTGTCTGGGTGGCAGCCTAGACGGCCAGGCAATCCCGCTTCTGCAGAGAGGGGTGCCGTGCGGAGTTGTGACAGATGGGCCGGGCTACAGACTTGAAACTCGAGTCGGTAACAACCCTTTGACTAAAGAGGTCGAGTGTCGGTATTTCTATGTTGCGGATGACTTGTCACCGCCACAGACGATATTGAAGGCTAAGGCAGCGTGGGTACGGGCGAGCTTAGTTCCGCAAACCTAACAAAAAAGCCCCGGCTTGCGCGCGGGGCTTTTTTTCAGGGCGGACTTGCTACGAGTCTGGGCGAATTTTGCACATTCTGATTCACGGTGTCAACTGTGCTGGATGATTATTGTCCACATCAAAATGCTCAGCGATGCGGTAACGGTCAGCAGCAGGCGTCTGCTGATTCGTAGGGCCTTGGGGGGGCTGAGATAGATCCGGATCCGCTTGGGCTGACCCTTCTTCTTCCGGCGCTGCTCTCTGTCCCGGCGCTCCTGTTCTAGCCCTTTCCTTTCGTCCATTCTGAGAACTGCCAAGAAACCGCCGTACATGACGGCATAAGCGGTCATGAAGGATGCGAACACTTTTGGGGATGGCGTGGAGTCAAGCAATGTGAGCGCCATGGCCGACGATGCCATGCATAAAAACAAGCCGCCCTCATAGAAGTCGTGGGTTGCCGCGTGCGCAAGAGCAGATTTCGGAGTGCCTCGACGATGTCTTAGAACTCCTCGGCCTGCCGAGAGGGCGGCTGCGGCCGAAAACCAGAAAGCCAAATAGTTCAAAATTCCATTGCGTCCATCCTCGCACATGACAAAGCTCAGAAAGGAAGCCTCATTCAGAAGAAAAACAACGACGGTAGGAGTGATTAGCATGGCTATCGCGATAGCCAATATTCCTTTGTCCGCTCGAGTTAGAAGGTGAATTTGCGATGACAACTGTTGCTCCGACGTTTCAAAGATTGGAGTCTAATAACGACAGAGTCATGCAAGACTGTAGGCTAAGGCCGCGCCGGCCGGAGGGGCGAGAGTATTCGCTTTTCGCTGTGGGTCGGCTACAGTCGCTCGCACAGAAATTTAGTGGATGACGACGGTATGCCAATCGAAGACTCGGATTTTCACGCGCGGCGCAACGTGATCTTAGTGTCTGCATCAATTTTGCTGGCGGCTTGGCTTCGCCAAGACTTACCCATCATTCTGTCTGCGTTCGGTCTTGCTCAGGTGCCTTCCGCTACGGCTGAGCGTGTTTGGGTGGCTCTCTTCGTACTGGTGGTTTATCTGCTGGCCCGCTACCATTTCAGCCCCGATAAGTCCTTGAAGTGGAAGGAGGGAGCTGAGGTTTTAGGTGGCCTCCAGCATAGGTGGCTGACGCCTTGGTTGAAGCGGATGCTGGCGTCCGAAACTGAAAAAAAACGTCGAGAAAAAGGTTCGGATTTCATAAAAATGAGCCCTGATTTCTACACGATTCCTTGGCTTGAGTTGGGTCGTGGGCGTACTGTCTATTATCAATATGGATATGACGATGATGATCCACGCGAAATTGAGTCTCGCTATCAGTGGGAAAACAATGACACGGCTAAGCTCCCCTGGTTTTTCTGGATCTGCAACGTTGCCGTTAGCTTTACCGTTCGCATGCTGATGAGCCGTGCGGGGCTTGAGGTCGCTTTTCCATATGGGCTTGCCATTGCTGCACTATGCATAGCGGCCTCCAAAACTGGTTGGATTGCGTAGAAAAGCTCTTGCTCTCGCCCCGCGCTTGCGTCAGCAGGATGAGGCGTGCATTGCCTGTTCCATACCTTCTATTGCAGTTGCTATGCGCACCGCCTTCTGGTCTGACAAGTAGCCGGCGTCACGCATGCGGATATCCAGGCGGCCAAGGGCTGCCCGGCGCTTCGCCTCGATCAGAATCCGATAGGCGCTGCCGGCGCGCTGGATCGCCGAGTAGGGCAGGTCGAACAGGTCGCTGAGCCGCCGCAGGCGAGGCGTGCCGCGCAGGATATTGGTTACCAGCAAGTCGGTCAGTTCGCGCTCGCGGCTTTCCTCTGCCGCCTCGGGGTTCAGCCACAAGGACACGCGCCGCGCGCTGACCGCGCCATCCTCGCCTGAGCCGTACTGCGCACGCAGGACATGGAATCCAATGCCGTCGCCCAGCGTGCGCGCCAGCAGGTTCGTGATGAACACCGCCTGGGCGTGCCAGTCGTGCGGCGTCAGGCCCGTCATGGCTTTGCGCTCGTGGTCACGTCGAAGCGCTCGCGCAGCGCGTCGCAGATCAGCTGCGTGGCGTTCTTGGGCTCGATGGGATAGCAGTTGCTGGTGAGGCAACCGGGTTGGCGATGTGCTCAGGCGCCGAAGCCGCGGGGGGCCAGCTTTCCGGCTTTGCGCAGGTCGAAGTTGCTGCAGGTGACGCAGCGGACGATTTGGGCGGATCGAAAATCGGCGTTGTGGGGCACGCTAATAGATGAGGGCAGGGGAACCCCCCTTCGGGTGTCGTTGCGCGGGCGCTGGCGGCGCCTGAAATCGCGCCGTTGGGCATCGTCGCAGTCATATCCGCTCCCCGTAGTCGGCGAGCATGCGCCGGCGGTCTGCATCGGTGACCCAGGCAGTCTGGTGCACACGGTGCTTGAACGCTGGGCCCGGCTCCCCGCCGCGCTGCTCCATGCCGAGTTCGGCGCCTTTGGCGACGATCCCGGACCACGACGTGGCCCAAAGCAGCGGGTCGGTGGGCGCGGGCTTCTTGACGCGGCTCTCGCCGGGGGCGGGGTCCAGCACCTTCGAAACGAACACGTCCAGGAACCCAGCATTGATGCCGCTGGGGTCGAGGTTCTTTTCCCTTTCCTGGACTGCCAGGTCGTAGGCTTCACGCAGCTGCTCGTCGGTGACACCGTGCTCAGCCCAGGCGTTGAAGTGTGGGGATTGCTGCTGGTGACCGTGCACATCGCCCCGCGGGCCTTTCACGAAGCATTCGGTTGGCAAGCTGTCGACGTACTGTAAGCCCGCCCGAGGTCACGCCCCAACCAATAGGGGTGGATCAAGCCGGCCAGCTAGCAGCCACCTTGTAAGCATGAGCCAAGTTTTCCGCCATATTTTGAGCTTTGATTCGGTCTTGAGTTGGTTCCGGAGCACGAAACACCTTTTCGTAGTGCTGGCCGTCTACTTCGATATGAAGAACGAAGCCGCCGATAAGGGCTGGTCCGATCAGGGGGTCTTTCTCATTGTCCACAAAGTACGAAAACAAAGGTCCTTTATTCATGATGCGGTCAATGATCAATTTGGCCTCAATAGAGGCATCTCCCGACACCCAAGCATCCGCAGGGGCGACCTTGATCGTAAGTGGTTGATCGTCAAAGCCCAGAAAAGGGAAGTTAATAACAAGATCACGGAGGGTTGTATTTCCGTCCTGGCGGGTCTGCACTCGGTACAAAAATCCGCGGTCTTTCATGTAGTGCTGCATGCTCATTCGATAGCCTTATTCTGGGTGGCAGGGACTTTTACTTCTGTGCGTAAGTCGCTCTGGAGGAACCTAGGTCGGAGATTATCACCCGGATTATTTCAACTTGTTGAGCTTTCCTGTTTCGATTGCCCGAGCTTCGTATCCATGAGGCAAGCCAGCATCTTCGCCGGCGGCGCGCGCCTCGAGATGACGGAGAGCATCGAGCTCACCATCCAGTCCCTGCAGGCCTACGGCCCTGACCACGACCACTGGGCCGTGGCTTGGTCGGGCGGCAAGGACAGCACGGCCACCCTCACCCTGCTCTGCTACCTGATCGACACCGGCAAGGTGCGCCGCCCGCGCACGCTGACCGTGTTCTATGCCGACACCCGCCAGGAACTGCCGCCGCTGGCCATTGCCGCCGCGCACCTCATGGACGAGCTGCGCGATCGCGGCATCGACGTTCGCGTGGTCACCGCGCCGCTGGACAAGCGTTTCATGGTGTACATCCTGGGCCGCGGCGTGCCGCCCCCCAACAACAACACCCTGCGCTGGTGCACGCGCCAGATCAAGATCGACCCCATGCAGGATGCGCTCGAGCGGCACCTGGCAGGCATCGACGGCGGCGTGCTGATGATTACCGGCGTGCGCCAGGGCGAGAGCGCCATCCGCGACCGACGCATCGAAATGTCCTGCGGCAAGGACGGCGCCGAATGCGGCCAGGGGTGGTACCAGAAGGTGCTGCCCGAGGCGAAGGGGCTACGAGGCCGCCTGGCGACCCTGGCGCCCCTCCTGCACTGGCGGGTGTGCCACGTTTGGGAGTGGCTGCGTCATTGGGCGCCGACGGCCGAGTTCGGCGACTGGTCGACGGCCGTAATCGCTGACGCCTACGGGGGCGACGAGGCCGAAGAGATCAACGCGCGCACGGGTTGCATCGGGTGCCCGCTGGCCAGCGAGGAAAAGGCCCTCGAAACGGTACTGGCCATGCCCGCCTGGGCATACCTCGCACCGCTGCGCGGCCTCAAACCGCTCTGACCCACTTACGCCTGCAGGGTGCGCCTTGCAGGATTTCGCCTTTATGCCCCTGGACGTAGCGCGCCTGCGAGACTCCGAGTTGGCCTCCAGCGAGACACCCGAGTCCTGCTGGGCCGCCGTGTTGCTTTGGTGCGCTGCCTGGCACCAGGTGCCGGCCGGATCGATCCCCAACGACGAGCAATGGATTGCCAAGCAAGCAGGCTACGCGCGCCGCGGGCGCATCGACAAGGAATGGAAAGAGGTCCGCGAAGGCGCGCTGCGCGGGTGGGTTGAATGCTCCGACGGCCGCCTCTATCACCCTGTGGTGGCAGAGAAGGCGCGCGACGCATGGCAGTCCAGGCTGGAGCAACGCTGGCGCACTGAGTGCGCGCGCATCAAGAAGCACAACCAACGCCACCAATCGAACCCCACCCATTCCTCGAATTCACGGACTGGGTTGCCGCCGGTTGTCCCCAGGGACAGCCGCTAAGTGTCCCTGGGGACAGTTCAGGACCGGGGCAAGGACAAGAAGTATCTGTCCCTGCCTCCACCCAGCCATGTCCCCCGAATGTCTCTCGGGAAACGCACTCCAAGAGACAGGGAGAGGGACGGGGGCAGGGATATATAAAAGAAAAAGAAACAGCGGCGGCATCTTCCCCCAGTTCAACGGGCGAGGGTCCTGCCGACGGCCCGGCGCCGTCGCCGCCCTACTCGGCTGGCGCCTCCCGTGCGACCCAGATCGTGGTCCTGCTGCGCGCCTGAGAAAGCCGGCTCGAGCAAATGGCATGAGCCGACTATCGAAAGGCCAATGCCGGAATGCTCGTTTTTGGAACATCATGCTGCCTCCTGGTCGAGCGATTCGAAATCAAACAGTGACGGCGTGGCCATCTCGCGCTCGAGCGATTGCAAGTAGTAGCCGCTGTCGGCCCAATATCTCGTGTTCAACTCGCTGCCGCGCCCCCGGCGCCCGTGCTTAACCGCGCGTAGCAGCACGCTGCTGCCGCCGCCGCCGAACGGCTCGACATAGATCCGATGCGGAGGCAGGTGCTGGATGATCGAGGGCGCCAAGCGCCACTTGCCGCCGTGGTAGCGCATGAGGGGGCGAGAAGGACTCATGCTGACACCACGGATTCGCTCAGATACGATTTCAGCATGTTCACTTTTCTATGAGAGGCATGCGGATGCTGGCCTGGTTTCAATTCCAGGAAGTGGCGGCCGGCTGGGCGGCTGCGCTGGGAACCTTTGCGGCGGCCGGCGCAGCGGTCTGGCTTGGCGTTAGAGACATCCTGGAACGTAAGAGGCAACGGCAACTCGATGCTGCTGTGTTGCAGGAGTTCATTGCTCCGGAGTGCGAAGCCGCAATTCGACGCCTCCAGGCCGTAAAGGCTGAACTTGATTCGCTCGCTAATTTTGGGGAGATTGGAACGACGAAGGGGACGCTGCGCGCCGAGTCGATACGAACGGTTGTTGTCGAGACTGCGCTGGGAACGGTGATTAGCAACGTCGCCCGATTCTCGGTTTTCGATCAACCACGAAGCCATGCCCTTGCTAGGGCAGCCGGGAAACTGAAGCTGTTGGAACAAGTGATGACCGGGGTCGCCGTAGAGGCGGGGCCGCATGTTGACGTCGACAAGTTGAAACGGATTACGGACGAAGCGCGGACGCTGGTTCGCGGGATACAGGAGGATCTGCGAGATGGCGTCGGGGCTTCTGAGGACGACTTTCAACGTCTGATTCGTGGCCCCATAGAGCTGATCGTGGATCCCTCTGATCGCTTCCTGGACTTGCAGCGTCGAGATTTGGGGCCTTTGGGATTCCAGAGGCGCCAATAGCTGGCGGCCCTTCCTCATTCCGCGCCCCTGCCAGCCCCGGCTATTCACCGACCGCATAGGCGGCTGGTCGGCTGCCGCGCGCGAGGCGGCCAGGCGCCAGGCCAGGGCGCCCAAGCCGCTGGCGTTGGCCAGGCCGAGCGGACGGAACGGGGTAGCTGTGCGCGCCGGCACCGCGCGGGCGGCGATATAGGCCTTTTCCCGCGCCGCTGCAGCCAGGGTTTCCTGGCGGGCCAAGTGCTTCTTTTCCCAGCGTTCAAACGCCAGCGCGGGCGTGGGGCCGTAGGCGTCACTGCCGCTGCCGATGCAGCGATAGCGCGGCACGGACGTGCGATTGCGCGCGCTCGGCGGGACGCGGTGAATGCGAGGCTTGATGATGGGCTTCATAGGGACGGTTCCTTGTGGATGCCCAGGCCGGCCAGCTGGGACTCGATGCTGGCGCGCACGTTGCGCGTGGTGACGATGGATTCGGACAATTCGCGGTGAGCGCGCTCGAGTTCGTCGGAGGTGGCGTTGCCGTCCAGCAGCTCGGCCGTGGCCGCCGCGGCTTCGGCTTGCTCGCGCAGCAGGTTGGTCATCTGGCCCACGCACACGGCCTGGCCGCCCACGGCTTCCAGCGTGCGCACGCGATGGGCTTCTACGACTTGAAAGGGAAGGGGGCCACGGACATGTGGCTCGGGCACGAGTCGGTGAAGACGACCGAAATCGACGTGAAGGCCCGGTGGCGCGGAACCGTAGATCCCAACAGCACCCCCTCGGTGGCTGTTCAATAAACCGGCGCAGACCCGCATGAATGCGTTCGGAAGCCTGGAAAAAGTCAGGTAAAATATTGAACAGCGGAGAGGGCTGCGTGCAGCATTGACGCGGCCTAGCGGGCCGAACGACAGCCGGAATCATAATCCGCAGGTCCCCTGTTCGAATCAGGGATGCGCCACCAGTATCCTCAAGGGCGCCCGCGTAAGCGGGCGCTTTTGTTTTGGGCATTGTGGGCATACTTGCCGGATCTCGCGGGCCGGAAGTTCGCCGGACGGCAGATTCAAACGCTCACTCTCTCTTTCGGAATTGTTTCTGCGGGTCCTGCCCTGTCCGCAACCGAGGGACGGAAACCGAGAGACGGAGAGCGGTGCTGCAATTCCCTTCCTACCCACTGACAGACACGCCTCGGATGCATGGGGCAAGAGAAAAAACATGGACAAGCTTGAACATTACACCGTCGACTGGGACCGAGGCAGCCCTGAGTGGGTCCAGGAACCCCTTCCCACCGGCGAGTGGGTGGACGTGGCCGAATGGAACGCCATGGTCAACACGGACGACGAGCACTACGAAACCCGTGTCCGCATCGTCGACGGCAAGGAGGTGAAATACGCCCTGACCATCGTCTGGTGGGACTGATCGCGGCATGAGCCCGCCGGCAGGGGAGTCCCGCCGGGCGGGCGCTGCCAGCAATCGCAGGCCGCTGGGCGGACGGCTCCTTTCAATGCCCGGCCTTCGAAAACAGATTGATCACCAGCACCCCGCTCACGATCAGCGCAATCCCCGCCACCGCCGCGCCATCCAGCTTCTGCCCATGCACCGCCCAGGCAGCCAGCGAAATCAACACCACGCCCACGCCCGACCAGATCGCATACGCGATCCCCGTCGGCACCGTCCTCAGCGTCAGCGACAACAGGTAGAACGACACGGCATAGCCCAGGACCGTGCCCACGCTCGGCCACAGGCGTGAAAACCCGTTCGAGGCCTTCAGCAAGGTCGTGGCCACCACTTCACAGGCGATCGCGCCGCCCAGCAAGACATACGGATTCATCGGTTCGCCTCCTCCTCGTCGTCGGCAAGCGTCCGCAGCGCGCGCGCCAGCGAGGCGCGTTCGGCGTCGGACAGGGAATAGGTGCCCAGCGTCTCGGACAGCCACAGGCCGTCCGCCGCCAGGCGGGCAATGAGCTTGTTCGTGTTCGTTCCTTCCCTCGCGCGGTCCGACGCCACCCATGCCGACCAGCGTTGCGCGACGCGGTGCTCGGCTGCGGAGGCGGCCAGCAGGGCGCGCCACAGCTCGGCGGGCGCCGGGTCGGTGGCCAGTGCCAGCGTGGCTTCCACATAGCGGCCGGCTGGCGAGCGGGCCGTCGTGCAGTCGGCCAACTGGCGTTCGAACTTGGCCAGCAGATCGTCGTAGATCGCCTGCACCAGCGCGTCGCGCGTCGGGAAGTGGTGCTGGACCGCGCCCTTGGTGACGTCCGCCAGCGCGGCGACCTTGCCGATGGAGACGGCGTCTCCCTGGGCGAGCAGCGCGGCGCCGGCCGCCAGCAGGCGGGCGCGCACGAGGTCGGGTTGCTTGGGGCGATGGATGTCCGCGCGCATGGGCGGCAGCATAACATTACGGTCGTAATGTTCGCGGAAAGGGTGCGCCCATCCAGATGGATATCCTCCGCGTCCGAGCCGGGAGGAATGACCGAAGGGCACCGAGGATGCGTAACTGGACGTTTCCTCTCTTAGCTCCGCATGATGAATCTTTTATGACAACTTGCACTTTTGCCGGCGCCCAACCGTCTAGTAAGCAAGGAACAACAAGAAAACCGGAATCACGGAGCCATGATGGCAGTAGTGCGCTTACTCGTTGGATTTTGCCTGGGCTGGTGCCCGGCGATGTGCCTGGGGCTCATCGCCGCGACGCTGGCCGGGGTGCCGGACACGGTCGTGGCCATCGCATTGCTGTGGCTGATCGTGCCCTGGCAATGCCGCCGCTACCTGCGCACCAACACGCGCGCCCCCACGCGCGCCGAGCGCCGCGTCGCGCTGTCGGGCATGACGGCAGTGGTGGTGGGCGTGAATACCGTCCTCAGCCTCATGCTGCTGCCCAGCAGCCCGTTCCCTGCGCAGGATCTCGCCGCGCGCAACCTCTTGCTGGGCGGCGCCTGGCTGACCGTGCCGATGTACGCCGCGCTGCTGTGGCTCTTCATGCGCTCCGTCTGGGGCGCCGCGCCGCGCCGTGCGCCCGCCGCGCAGGCCGTGCGCGCCGCTCGCGACTCGGCGGCCATGATGGCGGTGGAAGTGCCGGTAGCCACGAACGGCCCCGATCACCTGCCGTCCGCCAGCGCCTGATCCGCTCACCCCGCGGCCTGATTGCAATCAGGCCGCCTGCTCGGCCTTCGCCGACGCCGCATGCATGCGTGACAGCGCATCCCCCAGGTCATAGGCGGGTGCAAAGCTGTCTGCGCGGGCCATGGGCCATGCCGCCCGATAGATCGTGTGGCGGAACTCCCCGCTCAGCAGTTCGCCAGGCATCAGATCGGGCACCAGCGCCGACAGCAGCCGCACTTCGCCATCCGACACGCGGCGTGCGATGTGGTGCGGGCGCAATGCCGAAGGATGCGAGATCCCGGCGGCCGACAGCAGTTCGGCCAGCGCGTGCAGCGTGTTGCGATGGAAGTTCGCCACGCGCCGTGACTTGTCGGGCACGACCAGCGCGCGCTGGCGCAGCGGATCCTGCGTGGCGACGCCTGTCGGGCATTTGTCGGTGTGGCAGGCCTGCGCCTGGATGCAACCGATGGCAAACATGAAGCCGCGCGCCGCGTTGCACCAGTCTGCGCCCAGCGCCAGCGTGCGTGCCACGTCGAAGGCCGAGATGATCTTGCCCGAGGCGCCGATCTTCACGCGGTCGCGCAAGCCCACGCCCACCAGGGTGTTGTGCACCAGGCGCAGCGCCTCGCGCAGGGGCGTGCCGACGTGGTCGACGAATTCGACGGGCGCGGCGCCGGTGCCGCCTTCGCCGCCGTCGACCACGACGAAGTCCGGCGAGATGCCGGTCTCCAGCATGGCCTTGGTGATGGCGAACCATTCCCAGGGGTGTCCCACGCAGAACTTGATGCCCACGGGCTTGCCGCCCGACAGGCGGCGCAGCCTGGCCACGAAGTGCATGAGCTCGATCGGCGTGCGGAAGGCGCCGTGGGCCGACGGTGAATTGCAGTCCTGCCAGGGTTTCACGCCGCGTGCTTCCGCGATCTCAGGCGTGACCTTCGGGCCGGGCAGGATGCCGCCGTGGCCGGGCTTGGCGCCCTGGGACAGCTTGATCTCGATCATCCTCACCTGCGGCAGCGTGGCGTTGCGCGCGAAGGCCTCGTCGGAAAAGCCGCCGTGCTCGTCGCGGCAGCCGAAATAGCCCGAGCCGATGTTCCAGACCAGGTCGCCGCCGGGCGTGCGATGGTGCACGCTGATGCCGCCCTCGCCGGTGTCGTGGGCGAAGCCGCCCTGGCGCGCGCCTTCGTTCAGCGCGTGGATGGCGTTGCCAGACAGCGCGCCGAAGCTCATGGCCGAAATGTTCAGCACCGACATGGCATAGGGCTGGGTACAGTCCGGGCCGCCCACCGTCACGCGGAAGTCGCTGTCGGTGACCTGCGTGGGCGACATCGAATGGTTGATCCATTCATAGCCGTCGCCGTACACGTCATGCTGCGTGCCGAAAGGACGCTTGTCGATTTCCTGCTTGGCGCGCTGGTACACCAGCGAACGTTGCGCGCGGGAGAACGGCGCGGCGTTGGTGTCGTCCTCCAGGAAATACTGGCGGATCTCGGGCCGGATCAATTCGAAGAGAAAGCGCAGGTTGCCCAGCACCGGATAGTTGCGGCGGATGGCGTGGCGCGTCTGTGCCAGGTCGTACAGGCCCAGCAGCAGCAAGGCGGTACAGGGCAGGGCGAGCCACAGCCAACCCAGGCCGCGGCCGATCAGCAACCAACCGGCCAGCGTGCCCAGCGCGACGAGCGCCAGGGTGGCATAGCGGGGGACCAGGACATTCATCGTCATTTCTCCTAGGCGTGCCTTGCTGTTCAGGACGGCGGGCAGCCCGGCTGGCCAGGCCCCGCGTCGCGTGCCAGCGTATCGTCCCTGTCTGACAGGAGCAAGCGCGGCGGGCGATAATGCGGGGCCCATCCGACCCGGAGCCTTCATTTCCATGCCGCAAGCCCTTCCTCCCCGCATCGTCCTTGGCACCTGGGACCGGCTGCGCGATGACGCCTATGGCGTGCGCCACGAGGTCTTCGTGCTGGAGCAGGCGGTGCCGGCCGACATCGAGCTGGATGACATGGATGCGGTGTCCGTCCATGCCGTGGCCTACGGCGCGAACGGCGAGCCGCTGGGCACGGGCCGCCTGCTGCCGGACGGCCACATCGGCCGCATGGCGGTGCGACGCGCCGCGCGTGGCCTGGGTGTCGGTGGCCTGATCCTGGACGCGCTCATCGAAGAGGGAAGGGGGCTGGCCCACCGGAAGCTGGCGCTGCATGCGCAGACCCACGCGCAGGGGTTCTACGAGGCCCACGGCTTCCAGGCCGAAGGCGAGGTCTTCGAGGAAGCAGGCATCGATCACGTGCTGATGGTGCGTGACCTGTAGGCGGGCGGCTCAGGCCGACGGGCGGGGGGGCTCCGAGGCGCTCTGGGCGGCGACCGCTGCCGCGGCGGCTGCCACCGAGGGAGCGGCCGCCAGATCGTCGAACAGTCCTTCCCGGTCGGCCCAGCGTTCCTTGATCAGCAGGATCTCGGGCAGGCAGCCCAGGAACAACTCCGCCAGCACAGGGTCGAAATGCTTGCCGCCTTCGCGGCGGATCAGGTCCAGTGCCTCTTCCAGCGGCCAGGCCGGCTTGTAGGGGCGGGCGCTGGTCAGGGCGTCGAAGACGTCGGCGATGGCGACGATACGCGCCACGTGCGGAATCTCCTCCCCGCGCAGGCCTTGCGGGTAGCCCGTGCCATCCCATTTCTCATGGTGGTGCAGCGCAATCGTGCGGGCCAGCCGCAGCAGGCCCGTCTCGTGTTCGCCGATGATGCGCGCGCCGATTTCCGCATGACGGCGCATGATGTCCCATTCGGGGCCCGTCAGCTTGCCGGGCTTCTGCAGGATGGCGTCGGGAATGCCGATCTTGCCCACGTCGTGCATGGGGGCCGCGTGCAGCACGTCCTCGGCCTGGGCGGCGGTGTAGCCCGCCGCCAGGGCCAGCCGGTGGGCATAGTGGCTCATGCGCACCACGTGCATGCCGGTTTCGTTGTCCTTGTACTCGGAGGCCATGCCCAGGCATTGCACGATCTGCAGCCGGGTGTTGCGCAGCACGTCGAGCTGTACCAGCGACAGGTGGGTGCGCACGCGCGCCTTGACGATGGCGGGGCTGAACGGCTTCGTGATGTAGTCCACGGCGCCCAGCGCGAAACCGCGTTCCTCGTGCGCGTCGCCGGTCAGCGCCGTGACGAAGATGACGGGAATGCCGGCGGTGGCGGGGTCTGCCTTCAGGGCCTGGCAGACGTCATAGCCCGAGGTGTCCGGCATCATGATGTCCAGCAGGACCAGGTCGGGCAGCTCGGCACGCGCCAGCGCCAGCGCCTTGTTGCCGTTCTTGGCGAACAGCAGGCGGTAGTCCTGCTGCAGGGTGTGGTTCAGCACCTGCAGGTTGATGGGTTCGTCGTCCACCAGCAGCAGGGTCTGGCGCGTGTCTCGCAACTGGGTCATGGCGAGTCCTTGTCGTCGCGGTCCAGCCGGTCTTGTAGGGTGTGAAGCATTTTCCTGGCGTCGTCGAATTCGAAGCTGTCCAGGGCATCGCGCAGTGTATGGCAGAGCGCAGGTTCGCCGCTGGCGCGCAAGTGTTCGCAGACGGCTTCCAGCGCGGCATCGTTCAGTTCGCCCCGGTTCACGCAGTCCAGCAGCTCATCGACGCGGGCGCGCACTTCGGCGCGCGGAACGCAAGGGCTGGGAGGGGGTTGCTGCCGGGCCTCGGCCAGGGCTGGCGAGGCCTGCAGCGCGGCGCCGGCTTCGGCCAGCGCCTGCCGCAGCGCCTCGATGTGCAGGCCCAGGTCTTCGCGCTGCCCGCCGCGGATGCGCAGTTCCAGCTGGGCGGCGATGTCGGCCACGACGGTCATTCCCAGGTTGCCGGCGGCGCCGCGCAGGCCGTGCAGGCTTTCCAGCGCTTCGGCCCCGTCAGGCGAGATTTCGGTGTCCCTGGGCAGCGGATGGCGCTCGGGCTGCTGGGCGAGGAAGCCTTCGATGGCACGCGCCAACCGCGGGGCACTTCCCCACAGGGCGATGCCGGCGGGCCAGTCGATGGCCTTGCGGGTCGCCTGGCCCTGGGCTGACGGGTTGCGCGCGCCTTGGGCCGGCAGGCGTTCACCTGCCAGCACGCGTGCGATTTCCGCGATCAGGCGCGGTGCGTCCACCGGCTTGACCGCGAAGCCGTCCATGCCGGCCTGGCGCGCGGCGCGCCGGTCCGAATCCATGACGCTGGCCGTCAGCGCAATGATGGGCGTGGGCGCCAGGCCCTGCGCCTGTTCGCGTTGGCGAATGTGGCGGGCAGCATCCAGGCCGTCCGTGCCGGGCATGTGCACGTCCATCAGCACCACGTCGTAGCGTTGCTCGCCAAAGCGCGTGAGCGCTTCGTTGCCGTCCCGCGCCATGGTGATGCGATGGCCGCCGTCACGCAGGATCAGCGTCAGCAGTTCCAGGTTCTGCGGCACGTCATCGGCGGCGAGGATGCTGAGCGGCGGCAGCGGCATGCTGTCGCTGTCGGCGCGCGCGGGTTCCGGGGGGGCTCCAAGCCGCAGCGGCAACAGAACATGGAAGGTGCTGCCCAGGCCGATTTCGCTTTCCACGCGGATGGACCCGCCCATCAGTTCCACCAATTGGCGCACGATCGTCGTGCCCAGGCCGGTGCCGCCGAAGCGGCGGCTGATGGAGGCGTCGGCCTGCACGAAGGGTTCGAAGATCCTGTCGGCCTGCTCGGGGGTCATGCCGATGCCGGTGTCGCTGACCTGGATGTGCACCATGCCGTCCAGGGGGGCGAAGCGCAGCGTCACCTGGCCTTGCTCGGTGAACTTGAGCGCATTGCCCAGCAGGTTGGTCAGCACCTGCTGCAGCCGCAAGGGGTCGCCCTTGTAGAAGGGCGGCATGTCGGCGGGATAGTCCAGCGTCAGGGTCAGGTCGCGCGCCTGCGCACTCAGGCGCAGCGAGGCGATCACCTGTTCGGCCACCGCCTTCAGCGAGAAGTCCAGGCTCTCCAGCAGGAAGGTGCCGCGCTCGAGCTTGGTGGTGTCGAGAATATCGTTGAGCAGCGCCAGCAGCGAGCGCGCCGACTGGCGCACGGTATTCAGGTGGCTGCGCTGCAGCGCATTCATCTCGCTTTTCAGCAGCAGTTCGGTGAAGCCGATGATGGCGTTCATCGGTGTGCGGATTTCGTGGCTCATCGTGGCCAGGAAGGTGCTTTTGGCCGTGGCGGCCTGTTCCGCGCGCGCCGCCGTTACGCGCAGCGACGATTCCAGTTCCTTGCGCTGGGTGATGTCGCTGACGAAGCCCACGAAGAGCGCTTCGCCGGGCAGGTCGACCTGGCCCACCGCCAGGCGCATGGGAATCAGGCTGCCATCCTTGCGCAGGCCGGTCACTTCGCGGCCCGAGCCGATGATCTTGGCCTCGCCCGAGCGCAGGTAGTTGCTGAGATAGCTGTCGTGGCGCGACTGGTCGGGTTCCGGCATCAGCATCTTGATGTTGCGGCCGATGACCTCGCGCGCGTGCCAGCCGAAGAGGCGCTCGGCGGACGGATTGAAGGCCTGGATGATGCCGCGCCCGTCGATGGTCAGGATGCCGTCGACGGCTGTCTCCACGACGGCGCGCATGCGCGACTCGCTGTCCTCCATCTTCCGGTACAGCTGGCGATAGCGCAGCAGGCCGTTGGCCGCGGTGACGAACACCGTCAGCGTGATGGTGAAGGTGGACAGCATCACCGAGACGAAGGTGCTGTTGAACACCAGCGCGATCTGGGGCGTCTCGCTCATGCCGATGACGCGCGCTGCGGCCATGCCGGTGTAGTGCATGCCCGAGATCGCCAGGCCCATGACGGTGCCGGCCACGACCAGGCGCTGGGTTTGCGTGAGACGTGTGCGCAGCAGGCGGAAGCGGATCCAGAGCGAGAGGATGGCCAGGCCCACCGCCACCACCAACGAGAGTGCGAACATGATGGGGTCGTAGCGCAGTTGCGGCGCCATCTGCATGGCGGCCATGCCGCTGTAGTGCATGGTGCCGATGCCCGCGCCGACCAGCACGCCGCCCAGTATCAGGTGAGGGGTGGAAACGCGGGGGCGGGCGAGTATCTGCAGCGCGACCCACGATGCCGCCCAGCCTGGCAGGATGGAGAGCAGCGTGAGGCCGGGGTCGTATTGGACCGTGGTGCACAGTTCAAAGGACAGCATGCCGATGAAGTGCATGGTCCAGATGCCGCCGCCCAGCGCGAAGGAGCCCGTGCCGATGGCGATCTGGCGGTGCAGGGGGAGGTCGGAGGCGCGGGCGATGTGGGTGGTCTGCAGGGCCATGCTGGCGGAAAAGATCGCCACCAGGATGGAGAGTGCCACCAGCCACGAGTTATGCGTGCCGGCGACCTGCTGTAGCGCGTCGACCGACGAATCGAGGAAGAAGCCTTCCATTACCCACCTATGCGTTGTTCCTGTCGAGACACATGGCGCAAAGGCGCGTGCCTGACATTAACGGCACGCGCCGGCTGGTCTTTAGGTCCGTGGTCGAGTGCTGGCGAGCAGGAGGAGGGCCATGGCTGCCCTGAAGCCGCTCGCGGGGAAGCCAGCGAAGGCCGGACAACAAAAAACCCGCCATCGCGGGTTTCTGTCTGTGCAAGCGCCGTGAAGCGACCTGCGTGATGCTGTTTGGGTGGTGCCCAGGAGAGGACTCGAACCTCCACACCTTGCGGCACATGGACCTGAACCATGCGCGTCTACCAATTCCGCCACCTGGGCACTGCTGACTTGTTATTGCTAACGCATCACTTTACTGCTTGTTTTACTGCTTTGCTGCAACCAGGGCGATGAGGCCTGCCCGGTTTTTGCTGCTTTGCCTTACTGCTTGCTTTAGAATCTTGTGGTGCCCAGGAGAGGACTCGAACCTCCACACCTTGCGGCACATGGACCTGAACCATGCGCGTCTACCAATTCCGCCACCTGGGCTCTAAAGCAATCTGGTCTAGCTCTTCAGTCTAAGCGCTTCGGTCGTCCCGCCCTGAACTGCAGTGCTAAACTTCCGAAGCTGCGCATTATATAAGAGACTTTTCAATTTTGGCAAATCGATCGAACAGTAACGCAAACAGTAACAACAGAACCGCGTCGGTTTCGCCCGATCTCCCCCCCGACTTCGACCCTGACGTCCCCAGTCGCGAGGCCATCCTGGCCGCCTTGCGGGACGCCGGTGCCCCGCTCGAGCCGGCCGAACTGGCCGAGCGCATGAAACTGACCCGCCCGGGCACCTTGAAGGGCTTCGAGCGGCGCCTGAACGCCATGGAGCGTGACGGCCAGCTGATGCCCAACCGCAAGGGCGTGCTGCTGCTGGCGAACAAACTGGACTTCGTGCCCGGCAAGGTGCTGGGCCACCGCGACGGCTTCGGCTTCCTGGTGCGCGACGACGGCGCCGGTCCCGACATCTTCCTGTCGCCGCGTGAAATGCAGAAGGTGCTGCACGGCGACCGCGTGCTGGTGAAGCCCACCGGCGAATACCGCGGCAAGCCCGACGGGACCATCGTCGAGGTGATAGAGCGCCGCACCAACAAGCTGGTGGGCCGCTTCCTGAACGAGCGGGGCCTCTCCATCGTGGTGCCGGAAGACCAGCGCATCAAGCACGACATCCTGGTGCCGCCCGGTGAAACCGGCGATGCCCAGCATGGGCAGGTCGTCACCGTCGACATCATCGAGCAGCCCACCCGCCACAGCCAGCCGCTGGGCCGCGTGTCGCAGGTGCTGGGCGAGATCGACGATCCGGGCATGGAAATCGAGATCGCCGTGCGCAAGTTCGACGTGCCGGTCGATTTCTCGGAGGGCGCGCTGAAGCAGGCCGACCGTCTGCCCGATGTCGTGCGCAAGTCCGACCTGAAGGACCGCGTCGACCTGCGCGACGTGCCGTTCATCACCATCGACGGCGAGGACGCCCGCGACTTCGACGACGCGGTCTACTGCGAAGCCATCGAACTGGGCACCGGCTCGCGCAAGCGCCCGGCCTGGCGCCTGCTGGTGGCCATCGCCGACGTCAGCCACTACGTCCAGCCTGGCGACCACCTCGATGCCGACGCCGTCGAGCGCGGCACCAGCGTCTATTTCCCGCGTCGCGTCATTCCGATGCTGCCGGAAAAGCTGTCCAACGGCCTGTGCTCGCTGAATCCCGACGTCGACCGCCTGGTGCTGGTCTGCGACATGGTGATTCCCGCCTCGGGCGCCAAGGCCGGCACGATCACGGCCTATCAGTTCTACAACGCGGTCATCCACTCGCATGCCCGCACCACCTACACCCAGGTGTGGGGGGCGTTGCAGCAGCCCGAGGGTCCGGCGGCGCGTGCGCTGCCCGGCGTGTTGCCGCACGTGCAGGATCTGTATGAGCTCTATCAATTGCTGGCGCAATCGCGCCGCACGCGTGGCGCCATCGATTTCGACACCATCGAGACGAAGATCGTCTGCAACGAACTGGGCAAGATCGAACAGATCGCGCCTTACGTCCGCAACGATGCGCATAAGCTGATCGAGGAGTGCATGCTGGCGGCCAACACCTGCGCCGCCGATTTCATGGCGCGCAGCAAGCATCCGGGGCTCTACCGCATCCATGAAGGGCCGACCACCGAGCGCCTGCAGGCGCTGCGCGAGTTCCTGCGCACGGCGGGCCTGTCGCTGGGCGGCGGCGAGGATCCCACCGCCAAGGATTACCTGAAGCTGCTGGAAGCCGCCCGCGCGCGGCCGGATTACCAACTGCTGCAGACCATGTGCCTGCGCTCGATGCAGCAGGCCATGTACAGCCCCGACAACGTCGGGCACTTCGGCCTGGCGTACGACGCCTACACGCACTTCACGTCGCCCATCCGCCGCTATCCCGACCTGCTGACGCACCGCGTCATCAAGTCGCTGCTGCAGACGCGCCGCTATGTGCCGCAGGTGGAGAACCACGCCGTCGCGCTGGGCGCCACGGCGCGCGAGCAGGAGCATGCCGTCTGGGAACGCCTGGGCCTGCTGCTGTCGGCCAACGAGCGCCGCGCCGACGAGGCCTCGCGCGATGTCGAGGCCTGGCTCAAGTGCTGGTTCGTGAAGGAACGCGTGGGCGAGACCTTCAGCGGCCGTGTCACGGGCGTGGCAAGCTTCGGCATCTTCGTCACGCTCGAGACGCTGCACGTCGAAGGCCTGGTGCACGTGTCCGAGCTGGGCGGCGAATACTTCCAGTTCAACGAGGCGCTGCACGAACTGCGTGGCGAGCGCACCGGCATGCGCTATCGCCTGACCGACAAGGTCCAGGTGCAAGTGTCGCGCGTGGACCTGGAGGCGCGCCGTATCGAGTTCCGCCTGGTGCCTGGCACGAGCTTCGACGCCTTGCGCCGCGCCGCTGGCCGCAGCGAAGAGCCCGCGCCGCGCCGCGTGAAGAAGGCGGCCTCCGCCAAGCCGGCGCCGTTGCGCGGCACCACGGCCAAGGAGCGCCGCGCCCAGGCCAAGAAGAGCGCGCAGCAGGCGGCGCGGCCGGCGGCCTCCCCGGCGGGCAAGAAGTCCGCCAGCCGCAAGCGCAGGTAACGGCAGCCCGGCGGGATGGGCGGGCAGACGTCCGCCCATCCACTACTATCCTTCACATCGACACGACTTACATTTCAGGACGACATGGCAGCATCCCAGGTATTGGCCGGTTTTCATGCGGTGGTGGCGCGCTTGCGCCACGCACCCGACTCGGTCAAGGACATCTATTACGACGGCCAGCGCCGCGACAAGCGCATGCTGTCCCTGCTCGAGCAGGCAGAGCGCGCGCAGCGTCCGGTGCATGCGGTCAATGCCGAGCGCCTCGATGGCCTGGCACGTGGCACGCGCCACCAGGGCGTGGTGGCGCTGGCCGACGCGCGCAGCCTGGCCGTGGACCTGGACGAAGTCCTGGAGACGGCGGACGCCGTGCCGTTCCTGCTGATCCTCGATGGCGTGACCGATCCGCACAATCTGGGCGCCTGCCTGCGCACCGCCGATGCGGCGGGCGTACACGCGGTCATCGCGCCGCGAGATCGCGCGGTGGGGCTCAACGCCACGGTGGCGCGCGTTGCCTGCGGCGCGGCCGACACCGTGCCCTACCTGATGGTCACCAACCTTGCGCGGACCATGCGCGAGCTGAAGGATCGCGGTGTCTGGCTGGTCGGCACCGATGACCAGGCGCAGGACACCATCCACGATGTGGACGCCAAGCTGCCCATGGCCTGGGTGATGGGCGCGGAAGGCGAGGGCATGCGCCGCCTGACGCGCGAGACCTGCGACCGCCTGGTGCAGATTCCCATGCAGGGTTCGGTCGAAAGCCTGAACGTCAGCGTGGCCAGCGCTGTCTGCCTGTACGAGACGGTGCGCCAGCGCCAGTCCTGATACCGGTGGCCGCCGGGCGGCGGCCACCCCGCCAATAAATAAAGAAAGAACCTGGACGTTGCATCATGAGCAAGCACGGCTTTACCACCACCATCCTGCACGGCGACCGCCGCCAGGGCGTCGAACATGGCGCGGTCCACAAGCCCATGCACCCTTCCTCGGAATACGCCTATGACGACGCGCGCGAATTGACGGCCGTGTTCCAGGGCAAGTCCGGCTTCAGCTATGCGCGCCAGGGCACGCCCACCACGATGGCGCTGGAAGCGAAGATCACGGCGATGGAGTCGGGCGCCGGCACGGTGTCCTTCGCCACCGGCATGGCCGCGCTGGCCGCCATCTTCACGACCTTGCTGCGCCGCGGCGATCACCTGGTGTCCAGCCAGTACATCTTCGGCAACACGAACAGCCTGCTGGGCACGCTGCAGGAGCTGGGCGTGGAAGTGACCATGGTCGACGCCACGGATGTTGCGCAGGTGGAGGCCGCCATCCGGCCCAACACCCGCATGGTGTTCGTCGAAACCATCGCCAACCCCGGCACCCAGATCGCCGACCTCATGGGCGTCGGCGCCCTGTGCGGCCGTGCGGGCCTGGTCTACGTCATCGACAACACGCTGACGTCGCCCTGGCTGTTCAAGGGCCGCGACGCGGGCGCCGCGCTGGTGATGAATTCGTTGTCCAAGTACATCGGCGGCCACGGCCATGCGCTGGGCGGGTCGGTCACCGACACCGGGCTCTTCGATTGGCAGGGGCATCCGAACATTTTCGAGTCCTACCAGAACGGGCCCTCGACCGCCTGGGGGCTTACCCAGATCAAGAAGAAGGGTCTGCGCGACATGGGCGGCACGCTGGCCGCCGAGCCCGCGCATCGCATCGCGGTGGGCGCCGAGACGCTGGCCTTGCGCATGGACCGCGCCTGCGCCAACGCGCTGGCGCTGTCCCGCTACCTGGCCGAGCATCCGGGTGTGGCGCGCGTGCACTATCCGGGTTTGCCCTCGCACCCGCAGCACGCCCGCGCGGGCGTTCTGTTCCGTGGCCGCTATGGCGCGTTGATGGGGATCGAGCTTGCAGAGGGCATCGATTGCTTCGAGTTCCTGAACCGTCTGTCGGTCGTTGCGCTGGCAACCCATCTGGGAGATACCCGTACGCTGGCCTTGCCTGCGGCGCACACCATCTATTATGAGATGGGTGCGCAACGGCGCGCCCAAATGGGTATTGCCGACAGCCTGATCCGCGTGTCGATCGGCATTGAAGACGAAGCGGACCTGATCGAAGATTTTGACCGCGCGCTGCGCGGCGCCTGATCGGTTTGGCTTCGTCCCGTTTTTTTTCGCTTGCGGGCATTGCAACTGGCCGTCATATTCAAATGACGTTGATGCGGCGCAAAGCCAGTAAATACGCGGCTTGTCGTATGGTTTTTGCTTGACAGCCGCCTGGGGGCGAGGCCTAATACGCCTCTGCGCCGAGACGGAACGTTTGCGCGGTTTCGTCTGGTGTGGTGGCTTTAATTCAGCGGCTTCAAAACTTTTTTGCTTGGCAGCCCGTTTCTGTTATGCCATGCAAGCGTCCCGCGCGTGAATCCGCGCGGCCGATTGCGGGCCGGCTATGCTGAACGACAAACCTTGTATTTTTGTACCTTGTGAGGGGTAAACCTGTAATGAACAAAACCGAACTTATCGACCACATTGCCAGCAAATCCGACATCTCCAAGGCTGCAGCCGGCCGTGCGCTGGACGCCCTGATCGGCGCCGTCAAGACCACCCTGAAGAAGGGCGGCACGGTCACCCTGGTGGGTTTCGGCACGTTCGCCGTGACCGCCCGCGCTGCGCGCACCGGCCGCAACCCGCGTACCGGCGAAACCATCAAGATCAAGAAGGCCAAGGTGCCGAAGTTCCGTCCGGGCAAGGCCCTGAAGGACGCCGTCAACTAAGTGTTGATGCGCCAAACCGCGGCGTGCCGCGGTTTGCTCCAAGCTACGCGGTCCGGTAGAATCCGGACCGCGTAGTTTTTTGTGGCGCCGCTGTCTGCACGGGTCAGCGCAACGCCGGGTTGCAGAGCCCCTGTTTTCCCGGGCATCACAGACAGTCTTCCACGACACCGTTGCGGGCCTCCGCCGGTGCGCATCAAGTGGCCCCCTGGTCCGCGCAACGCGCTGGCTTGCCATTCGCAAAAGGGGTGCTTAGCTCAGTTGGTAGAGCGGCGCCCTTACAAGGCGTAGGTCACAGGTTCGACCCCTGTAGCACCCACCACTTACTCTCCCTTTTGCGTCCTTCCCCCTGAGATCCGGGATCTGCTTTCGGTGTGCCGCCGCGCCTGTTCGCGCGCGCCCCCTTGATGCGCCGCAAGCGGAATTGCTGCAACTTGTTTGCGAATAAGTCGTATTTAAATTACTATCTCTGGCTGGATTCACTGGCCAGCTGCCGGGCGCTCGCGCGCCAGGGGCTGCCGCTCTCACGCATACTCCTGCATGCCTCATTCCCGTTCTGCCTGGGCGTCATCGCAGTTTTCCCCCGCGTTGCGCATCGTGGCCGGCACGACCGTGCTGGTCCTGCACGCCGCAGTCATTGGCGCCCTGTTCACGGCCTCCAGCTCCAAGCCCGAAATGCTTGAGCCAGAAGCCGTCATGGTGCGATTCGTGGAAATCGGCCCCGATCCCCAGGAGGCCAAGGCCGAGCCTTTGCCCGAACCGCCGGCGCCCGTTGCGCAGCCTGAACCCGAGCCGGAACCCGAGCCCGAACCGGAACCAGAGCCCGAGCCGGAACCTGAGCCTGAGCCTGAACCCGAGGTGACGCCGCCGCCGGTGCCCGAGGCGCCGCCGAAGCCGAAACCCAAGCCCAAGCCGAAACCCAAGCCCGAGGTGAAGAAACCCGAGGTCAAGCCGGAGATCAAGCCCGATCCCGCGCCGCCCAAGGTGGAAACCCCGCCCAGCGGCACGCCGCAAGGCGAAGGCAAGCCGCAAGGCCCGCAGCAGGGGCCCCCGCCCGATGAGCGCCGCCAGATCGGCCGCATCGACTACCTGGGCGGCCAGCCCATGGCCGTGTATCCGCGCGCCTCGCAATTGCGCCGCGAAGAAGGCCGGGTGCTGATCCGTATCCTGATCGACCGCCAAGGCCGGGTCGAGCGCGCGACCGTGGAGAAGTCCTCGGGTTCGCCGCGCCTGGACGAGGCCGCGCTGGATGCCGTGCGCAAAGGCCGCTTCAAGCCCTATACCGAGAACGGCGTGCCGTATCCCGCCGAAACCATCGTCCCCTACGATTTTGTCCTGAGGTAATCACATGTCCATTCTGATGCAAGCCGCCGCCGCGATGCTGGCGCAGGCCACTCCCTCCACCGCTGCGGTGGCGCCGGCTGCCGCGCCCGCTGCGCCTGCCGCTGCACCCGCGGCGCCCATCGCCGACAGCCTCGCGCCGGCGGCCAATGCCGTGGGTGGCGCCGCCGCCGACGCGCAGATGGGCTTCATGCACTTCATCGCGCAAAGCGACATGGTGGGCAAGGGGCTCTTCATCGTGCTGATCGTGATGTCGCTGGTGACGTGGTACCTCATCGTCGTCAAGGCGATCTCGAACATGCGCACCCGCCGCCGTTCCGACCAGTTCCTGAACACGTTCTGGAACTCGACCTCGCTGGAAAGCGTCGAGAACGAAATGCGTACCCACGGCGTGAACGATCCGTTCTCGCACCTGACCAGCCATGCGGTCCATGCGCGCACGCACCACGCCAAGTATGGCGCGACGCGCCTGGAGGAAATCGGTTCCAACGGCGAGTTCGTCACCCGCACCATGCGCAAGGTGATCGACGAGGAAACCGCCAAGCTCGAGAACGGCCTGACCGTGCTGGCCTCGGTGGGTTCCACGGCGCCTTTCGTCGGCCTCTTCGGCACGGTGTGGGGCGTGTACCACGCGCTGGTCGGCATCGGCATGTCGGAAGGCATGACCATCAACCGCATCGCCGGTCCGGTGGGCGAGGCGCTGATCATGACGGGCCTGGGCCTGGCGGTCGCCATTCCCGCGGTGCTGGCCTACAACACCTTCGTGCGCAGCAACCGCGTGCTGCTGGCGCGCCTGGACGCCTTCGCCCACGACCTGTTCGCCTTCCTCTCGACGGGCCAGCAAGTGGTGTTCCCGGACAGCAAGGTGCGCTCCCTGCGCCGCTCGGTGCCGGGTAGCAAGGGGAGCGAATAATGGCCTTTGGCAGCTTCGACAGCAAGTCGGGCGGCAGCCACGCAATGTCCGAGATCAACATGGTGCCGTTGATCGACGTCATGCTGGTGCTGCTGGTGATCTTCATCATCACGGCGCCGCTGATGGCGCACTCCATCCGCATCAACGTGCCGCAGGTCAGCGCCGAGCAGATCGACGAGAAGCCCAAGGTCATCGACCTGGCCATCGACGACGCCGGCCAGATATTCTGGGACGAGCAGCCCGTGGCGGTGGAAGCGCTGCAGGCGCGCTTCGCGGCGATCGCGGGTGAAAAGCCCCAGCCCGAACTGCGTATCCGTGCCGATGTGAACACCCGCTATGAAGTGCTGGCCAAGGTCATGGCCAGCGCGCGCCGGGGCGGCATGGCCCGCATCGGCTTCGTGACCCAGCCGGCCTCGGCCGATGGCGCGGCTGCGCCGGCGGGCACGGGCGCAGCCGCGGTGCAGACGCCTGCCGCGCCCTGAGCGCAACAGGCAGTCCGGCCGTCTTGACGGGCCGCCCCCAGGGGCGGCCCGTTGTTTTTTGTCTTTCAGGAAGCGCGCCGCCCAAAGGATGGCGCTAGAATCGCGGCATGCGTGTACTAGTAATCGAAGACGACACCACCCTGGGCCATGCGCTGCAGGAATTCCTGTCCGACCAGGGCTATGCGGTCGACTGGCTGACCGATGGCGAGCCCGCGCTCAGCGCCCTGGCAGGCGAATCCTATGAACTGGTGGTCCTGGACCTGAACCTCCCCGCCATGAGCGGTCTGGACATCCTGCGCCGCCTGCGAGGCGAGGGCAACAGCATCCCTGTGCTGATCCTGACGGCCCGCGATGGGCTGGAGGATCGCGTGGCGGGGCTGGATGCCGGCGCCGACGATTACGTCACCAAGCCTTTCGACCTGCCCGAGCTGGCCGCGCGCGTGCGCGCCCTGGCGCGCCGCCGCACCGGCCAGGTCCAGCCGCTGCTGGAAATCGGCCCGCTGGTCTTCGACACCGTCGGCCGTGAAGTCCGTGTCAACGGCGAGCGCATCGCGCTGTCGGTGCGCGAACTGTCCGTGCTGGAAATGCTGATGGCCCGCGCCGGCCGGGTCGTCACCAAGCGGCAGATCGTCAATTCGCTGTCGGCCTGGGATGCCGACTTCAGCGAGAACGCCGTCGAGGTCTATGTCTACCGCCTGCGCAAGCGCCTGGAAGGCACGGGCGCCGGCATCCAGACCGTGCGGGGTTTCGGCTACCTGCTGGACGTCGAGTCCGCCGCGTCCACCTGAGCTGACGCTCCGGCCGCGGGACGCCCACGCCCATGCCCACGCGTTCCCTTCCTCCTTCTCCTCCGCCGCGCCGCCCCGCTGATCCCGAGGACGGCGCGCGCAAGCCCATCCTTCCCGCGGGTTCGCTGGCCCGCCACCTGGTGGTGCGGCTGTTGCCGGCCATCCTGCTGCTGGTGGTGCTGGACCTGGGGGCGATCTGGGTCATCACCCACAAGCTCGACATCTCCGACTGGGTGCTGGAGGACATCTTCTGGCTCATGGTGCTGGGACAGACGGTGCTGCTGCTGCTGTTCGCCTGGGTCGTCGTGGCCGGCGTGCGCTCGGGGCTGCGCGGCATCAACCACCTGTCCGAGGCGATCCGCCAACGTTCCGCCGACGACCTGCAGCCGCTGGACGTGGTGGGCCTGCCGCTGGAAATGGAACCGATGGTGGCGCGCACCAACGAATTGCTGGCGCGGCTCGAGGCCGCCCTGGCCGCGCAAAGGCGCTTCGTGGGACATGCCGCGCACCAGCTGCGCACGCCGCTCAGCGGCTTGAAACTGGAGTCCGAGCTGATGCTGGCGCGCCCCTTGTCGGACGACGTGCGCGACCGGGCCGAACGCATCAAGTCGGTCACCGACCGCATGATCCGCCTGGGGCAGCAATTGCTGGTGCTGGCACGCGCCGATCCGGGCATCCGCCCGCAGGACAGCTTCGTGCGCCTGGACCTGTGCGAGTGGGTGCGCGAGACCGGCTCCACCTGGCTGGGCCGTGCCCGCGCGCAGCATATCGACCTGGAATTGATCGCGCCCGACACCCCCACCTGGATCGATGCCGATGCCTTGCTGTTGGGCGAATTGCTGGGCAACCTCATCGACAATGCCTTGCGTTATGCCGAAGGCGCGACGCGCATCCGCCTGCACGTGGGCGCCAATCCGCCGTCCCTGACGGTCGAGGATGACGGCGTGGGCATTCCGCCCGATGAACGCGAGCGCGTCTTCGAGGCCTTCTATCGTTCGCCGCGCTCGGCGGCAGGCGGTTCCGGCCTGGGGCTGGCGATCGTGCGCGAGATCGCTGGCGCGCATGGCGCGTTCTGGAATCTCGTCAGCCGGCCGGAATATCCCGGCACGCGCCTGAGCGTGGTTTTCCCCGGCCCGCGCATCGGCGCCCAGCTCACCCGGCAGGAACGCAGCGCATGAGCCAGGCCGCCCACGCCGCCACGCCGCGCGCCGCCCTGGTCATCGGTGCGCTGGGCGTGGTTTATGGCGACATCGGCACCAGCCCGCTCTATACCTTGCGCGCCTGCATGACGCTCTTGCAGGACTTCTCGCCGGACACGGTGCTGGGCGTGCTGTCGCTGCTGTTCTGGATGCTGATGATCGTGGTGTCGCTGAAATACGTGATGCTGATCCTGCGCGCCGATAACCGTGGCGAGGGCGGCACGCTGGCCCTGCTCGAGCTGGCCTTGCGTGGAAGAGGAGGGCGGCTGGGCGCGGTGCTGACGGGCCTGGGCATCTTCGGAGCCGCGCTTTTCTATGGCGACAGCATGATCACGCCGGCGATCTCGGTGATGTCCGCGCTGGAGGGCATCGGCGTGGTGTCGCACACCCTGGATGATTGGGTGGTGCCCCTGTCGCTGGTGGTGCTGGCGCTGCTTTTCGCCGTGCAGTCGCATGGCACCGCAGCCATGGGCAGGCTCTTCGGCCCCGTGATGATCGTGTGGTTCCTGACGCTGGCGGCGCTGGGCGTCGCGCAGATCGCCGAGCATCCGCAGGTGCTGCAGGCGCTGGATCCGCGCTGGGCGCTGCGTTTCGTGGCGCGTGATCCGTGGACGGGTTTCCTTCTGCTGAGCGCCGTGGTGCTGGCGCTGACGGGCGCCGAAGCCCTGTATGCCGACATGGGCCACTTCGGCCGCCCGGCCATCCGGCGCGCCTGGTTCGTGCTGGTGCTGCCCGCGCTCACCCTGTGCTATTTCGGCCAGGGCGCGCTGCTGCTGATGGACCCCAGCGCCATCCGCAACCCCTTCTACCTGATGGCGCCGGGCTGGGCGCAGTGGCCGCTGGTGGTGCTGGCGACCATCGCCACCATCGTGGCGTCCCAGGCCGTCATCTCCGGCGCCTATTCCGTGACCCGGCAAGCCGTGCAGCTGGGCTTCTGGCCGCGCATGGACATCCAGCACACCTCGGCGCGCGAGCAGGGCCAGGTCTACCTGCCACAGGTCAATCGCCTGCTGCTGGTGGCCGTCATTGCGCTGGTGCTGCTGTTCGGGTCTTCCGAGGCGCTGGCCTCGGCCTATGGCTTCGCGGTCACGGGCACGATGCTGGTCACCACCATCCTGGCCTTCGCCGTGCTGGCGCACGGCACGCGCGGCTGGCGCCGGGTGGCGTGGTGGACGGTGCTGGGTTTCCTGCTGGTGCTGGACCTACTGCTGTTCGGCGCCAATGCGGCCAAGATGCACGAGGGCGGCTGGATGCCGCTGACCGTGGGCCTGGCGATCTTCACGTTGATGATGACCTGGCGGCGCGGCCGCGCCATCCTGACCGAGATCGAGCACCGCGACCGCCTGCCGGTGCAGGCGTTCATGGTGCAGCTGGAAGCCTATCCGCCTGCCCGGGTGGACGGCACGGCGGTCTTCATGAGCATGCGCGAAGGGGTCGCGCCGCCGGCGCTGCTGCACAACCTGAAGCACAACCAGGTCCTGCATGAGCATGTGCTGTTCCTGACGGTGTGCATCCGGGACGTGCCCTATGCCGATCCGCAAGAACGGCTGACGGTTGACAAGCTCAGCGCCTCCAGCTGGCAGGCGGTGGTGTACTACGGTTTCATGGAAGAGCCCGACGTGCCGCGCGCGCTGGAAGCGATTGCGCAGCACCATTCCGAGATCGCACTGGCGCCCATGCGAACGTCCTATTTCCTGTCGCGCGAGACCATCGTGCTGGGCAGGAAAGCCGGCGCCATGCCGCGCTGGCTGGCGCGGCTGTATGCCTTCATGGCGCGCAACGCCACGCGCAGCACGCGTTTCTACCGGATTCCGCCGAACCGGGTGGTCGAGATGGGCATCCAGGTGGAGCTGTAGGTGGAAAACCCTTTCGGCGAGAGTGCGCTGTGCGTCGAGGGTATTCCGGATGGCGATTGGCAAAGCCTGCGTGACCAGTTGGCGGCAGAGGGCTGGACGTTGCAGCGCGGCGGCGGCTTGGATCATTCCTGGGCCCGTTTGAGTAAGGACACGCTGGAAATCCACATGGAATACGACATCTGGAGGGAAGGCTGGGTGGGGTTTCCCAGCCGCCGGGAAGCCGACATCCTTGCCGCCTTGCCCGATTGGTTCGTCCGGACCCACGGCAGCCTGTGGGGCCCGGCATAGCGTGGCCGCAAAAGCGCGTCAGGTTTCCCGGCGGGCGTAGACCACCAGCCGCAAGTGCCGGTCGGCGTCGATGGTGAGCGTGCTGTGTTCGAAGGGCTCGGCCTTGCCGGCCACCCGCAAGCGGCGCACGCCGGCGCAGGGCGCATGCACATCGTCGTGCTGGCGCCATCCCTGCTTGAATTCCGGCGATACCTTTTCCAGCTCGGCGAGCAGCGCCCGGATGTCGGCCTCCTGCGTGGCGCGCGCATAGTCGCGGCGAAAACTCGACAACATGCGTGGCGCCTCGGCGTCCCAATCTGCCAGCGTCTCGCGCAAGGCGGGGTCCGTGTACAGCAGCCAGAGCAGATTGCGCCGCGCGGGCGCGTGGCGGTCATAGCCGAAGAGGGTATTGGCCGCGGCATTGCTGGCCAGCACATCCCAGCGCAGGTTCAGCACGAAGGCCGCATGGGGCGCCAGGTCGTGCATCAGGCGCAGGATGGGGGGCGGCACCACGCACCAGGTCTTGCCCGATTCGGCGGGTGGACGTTCGTGGGCCAGCAGATAAAGATGCCGGCGCTCGGCTGCGTCCAGCCTCAGGACGCGCGCCAGGTTGTCCAGGAAAGCGCTGGAGACGCCGATCTCGCGTCCTTGTTCCAGCCAGGTGTACCAGGTGAGCCCGACCCCGGCCAGGGCCGCGACTTCCTCGCGGCGCAGCCCGGGGGTGCGGCGGCGGGCCGAGGCGGGTAGCCCGGCTTCGGCGGGCGAGAGCCGCTCGCGGCGCGCGCGGAGAAAGGCGGCCAGTTCGCCCCGGTTGCGAGCGAGGTTACGCATGGGATCCTGTTGCTGTAAGCAATAGCATAAATGGCTAAATTGTAATGGGATAGCAAGGCTTCCAGAATGTGCGTTTTCCTTGTCGAGAGCAAGCACGATGTCCCTGCATTCCGATAATTCCCGCTGTCCCGCCGCCGCCACCGCTCCCGCTCCCGCTGCCGCACAGGCCGGGCCCATGGCGGTGGTCGTCCTGGTCGCCCTGGGCGCCTTCGCCCTGGGCATGGCTTCGTACATGACCGCGGGGCTCATCCCCCTGATCCAGTCCTCGTTCGCCGTCCCATTGGCCGTGGCCGCACAGCTCGTCACGGCCTTCACGCTGGCCTATGGCCTGGGGTCGCCCGTGGTCGTGGCGGTGTTGCCCCCGCAAGGGCAGCGCGCTGCACTGCTGGCCGCGCTGGCGCTCTTCGTGGCGGCAAATGCGGCCAGTGCCCTGGCGGGCAGCCTGTCCGCGCTGCTGCTGGCGCGCGCGGTGGCTGGGTTGGGAGCGGGCGTCTATCTGGCACTGGGCATCGGCGCGGCCGCCACGGTCGCACCGTCTGCCAGGCGTGGGCAGGCCATTGCGATCATCATGGGCGGCATGGCCAGCGGCACCGTGCTGGGCGTGCCGCTGAGCCTGTTGCTGGCCGGGTGGCTCGGATGGCAGGCGGCATTCTGGCTGGTCGCCGCCTTGGGTACCTTGGCCTGCGCGGGGCTGGCCGCGCGGCTGCCGGCCTTGCCTCTTGCGGCTGCCTTGCCGCTGTCGCGCAAGCTTGCCTTGCTGGCCGACAGGCGGGTGCTGGCGATCCTGGCGGTGTCGCTGCTGGCCGCCATCGCAAGCCTGGGGCTCTATACCTATCTGGCTGCCTTGCTGGTGCCGGGGCAGGGCAGCGCGTCGGTGTCCTTGACGGCATCGCTGTGGGTGTGGGGCCTGGGCGGCATCGTGGGGAGTTTCCTGGTGGGGCCCCTGGCCGACCGACCGGATCCGTGCGCCATGGCTGACGCTCGGCATCATGGCCCTGCTGGCCTTGGCTCTGTCCGTGCTGCCGCTAGCCGTGGGCGCGAGTCCTTGGCTGGCGCTGTTGCCGATCGTGGTGTGGGGGGCCGTCGGCTGGGCCTTGCAGGTGCCGCAGAACAAGCTGCTTGTGCAATGCCGTGAGCCGCAGGGAGATGGCAACGTGGCGGTGGCCTTGAACGAGTCTGCCCTGTATCTCGGCAGTGCATTGGGCGCGGCGGGAGGCGGCCTCATGCTTGCGGTGCAGTGGCCGGCGTGGTCGCTCGCCGCGGGTGCCGCCGTCGTGGCGGCGCTGGGAGCCCTGCTGCAGGCGGCCTGCCTGCGTGGCCTGGCGCGCTGAGTGAAGGCGTGTCGGCGCAAATCAAGCAGGACAAAGAAAAACCCCGCCGGGCTGGACGGCACCGGCGGGGTTTTTGCTGTCGGCGCAGGACCGATCAGGACTTGTCGCTGCTGTCCTTCAGCTGCGGCAGGGCCGAGCCGGAGGTGGGGGCCAGCAGGCCCGCCTTCACATAGGTGACCAGCTTGTCGCGCGTGTCGACGATGTCGAGGTTGCGCAGGGTCAGTTGGCCGATGCGGTCGCGCGGCGAGAACATCGATTCGCCCTTTTCCATGGTCAGGCGCTCGGGCTGATAGGTCAGGTTGGGCGAGGCGGTGTCCAGGATCGAGTAGTCGTTGCCGCGGCGCAGTTCCAGCGTGACTTCGCCGGTGATGGCGCGGGCCACCCAGCGCTGGGCGGTTTCGCGCAGCATGATGGCTTGCGGGTCGAACCAGCGGCCCTGGTACAGCAGGCGGCCCAGCTTGCGGCCGTGGTCGCGGTACTGCTCGATGGTGTCTTCGTTGTGGATGCCGGTGACCAGGCGCTCGTAGGCGGCGAACAGCAGCGCCATGCCCGGGGCTTCGTAGATGCCGCGGCTCTTGGCTTCGATGATGCGGTTCTCGATCTGGTCGCTCATGCCCAGGCCGTGACGCCCGCCGATGCGGTTGGCTTCCAGCATCAGTTCGACCGGGTCGGCGTATTCGACGCCGTTCAGGGCGACCGGCTGGCCTTCCTCGAAGCGCACGCTGACGGTTTCGGCCTTGATGGCGACGTCTTCGCGCCAGAACGCGACGCCCATGATGGGCTGCACGATGCGGATGCCGGAGTTCAGGTACTCCAGGTCCTTGGCTTCATGCGTGGCGCCCAGCATGTTCGAGTCGGTGGAGTAGGCCTTTTCGCTCGACATCTTGTAGTCGAAGCCGGCAGCGCGCATGTACTCGGACATTTCTGCGCGGCCGCCCAGCTCGTCGATGAAGGTCTGGTCCAGCCAGGGCTTGTAGATCTTCAGCTCCGGGTTGGTCAGCAGGCCGTAGCGGTAGAAACGCTCGATGTCGTTGCCCTTGAAGGTGCTGCCGTCGCCCCAGATGTTGACGTCGTCTTCCTTCATGGCGGCCACCAGCATCGTGCCGGTGACTGCACGGCCGATGGGGGTGGTGTTGAAGTAGGTGATGCCGGCCGTCGAGATGTGGAAGGCGCCGCTTTGCAGGGCGGCAATGCCTTCGGCCACCAGCTGCTTGCGGCAGTCGATCAGGCGGGCGTTCTCCGCGCCGTATTCCTTGGCGCGTCGCGGGATTTCTTCGTAGTCGGGCTCGTCGGGCTGGCCCAGGTTCGCCGTGTAGGCGTACGGCACCGCTCCCTTCTTGCGCATCCACAGCAGCGCTGCGCTGGTGTCGAGGCCGCCCGAGAAGGCGATGCCGACCTTTTGGCCGGAAGGAAGATGGGGGAGGATAGTGCTCATTGTTCCTGGGGTCTTGGCGGCCTGGCGTGTCGGCGGGATGCCGAGCGTTCAGCCGCGAATGTTGAGGGAAAGCCCGCAAATGGTCGGTCAACCTTGCATTCTAGCGCGTTTGCCTCAGTGGCTGGCAAGGGAGGGGGCGTGGCGGCAACAGCGCAGGTCGTGCAGCCCCCGTCCATGAAATTCGTGGCCTGGCAGTTGGCTGCCCGGCGGCGCCGGCATCCGCCAGGGGCGCTTCACCGAAGCGCCCCTTTGTTTTGCCTGCCGAGGAAAAGACTCAGTCCTGCTGGCCCAGCAGCAGGAACTCCATCAGCGACTTCTGCACGTGCATGCGGTTCTCGGCTTCGTCCCACACCACGCTTTGCGGGCCGTCGATGACCTCGCCCGTCACTTCCTCGCCGCGGTGCGCGGGCAGGCAGTGCATGAAGAGGGCGTCGGGGGCGGCCAGCTGCATGAGTTCAGCGTCCACGCACCAGTCGGCGAAGGCCTTGCGGCGTTCCTCGTTCTCGTCTTCATAGCCCATGCTGGTCCAGACGTCGGTCGTGACCAGGTGGGCGCCCGCGCAGGCTTCGCGCGGGTCGGCGAACTGGCGCAGCACGTCTTCCGACACGCCGCCCACGCGCGTGGCATCGAGCTCGTAGCCCGGCGGCGTCGAGACGTGCAGGCGGAAGCCCAGCAGCTCGGCGGCCTGCACCCAGGTGTAGGACATGTTGTTGGCGTCGCCGATCCAGGCCACGGTCTTGCCCTGAATGGGGCCGCGGTGCTCGATGAACGTGAAGATGTCGGCCAGGATCTGGCAGGGGTGGAACTCGTTGGTCAGGCCGTTGATGACCGGCACGCGCGAGTGCGAGGCGAAGCGCTCGATGCGCGTCTGCTCGAAGGTGCGGATCATGACGAGGTCGACCATGCGCGAGACCACGCGTGCGGTGTCCTCGATGGGCTCCGAACGGCCGAGCTGCGAGTCGTTGGTGGTCAGGTGGATGACCGAGCCGCCCAGCTGGTACATGCCGGCCTCGAACGACACGCGCGTGCGGGTGCTGGCCTTCTCGAAGACCATGGCCAGCGTGCGGTCATGCAGCGTCAGGTGCGGCGCGTAGCGCTTGAACTTGTCCTTGATGACGCCAGCGCGTCGCAGCACGTAGTCGATCTCGCCGCGGCTGAGGTCGCGGAATTGAAGGAAGTGGCGCAGCGGGCCGTTCTGAGGGGAAACGTTCGTCATCTTGGATCCGGTTTTGCTGGGGCTACGGGGTCCGTGGCGGGTTGCCGCGGACCGGGTTCGGTCAGGCTTGTTCGGCCAGGAATTGCTTGATCAGCGGCACGAGCTGGCCGACGAGGTAATCGGCTTCTTCGCGGGAAAGGATGAGGGGCGGCAACAGGCGCACGACCTTGTCGCGCGTGACGTTGATGAGCAGGCCCGCATCCAGCGCGCGGCGCACCAGCACGCCGCAGGGGCGGTCAAGCTCGATGCCGATCATGAGGCCGCGGCCGCGGATCTCGGCCACGCCCTGCACGCCGGCAAGCGCCTGTGCCAGGCTGTCCTGCAGGGTTTGGCCGACGGTGGCGGCATTCTCCAGCAGGCCTTCTTCTTCCAGGGCCTGCAGCGTGGCCAGCGCGGCTGCGCTGACCAGGGGCCCGCCGCCGAAGGTGGTGCCGTGGTTGCCGGGACCGAAGACGCCAGTGGCGCGGCCCGCGAAGGCCGCCGCGCCGATGGGCACGCCGCCGCCCAGGCCCTTGGCCAGCGTGACGACGTCCGGCACGATGTCGGCCCATTGATAGGCCATCCACTTGCCCGTGCGGCCGATGCCGGCCTGCACTTCGTCGAGCATCAGCAGCCAGCCGCGCTCGTCGCACAGCTTGCGCAGGCCTTGCAGGTAGGCCGCGTCGGCCGGGCGGATGCCGCCTTCGCCCTGCAGGGCTTCCAGCAGAACGGCGGTGACGCGCGGTTCCTTGTCGCCAGCGGCGGCGACGGCGGCCAGGTCGTTGTACGGCACCTGGATGAAGCCTTCGGGCAGGGGGCCGAAGCCCTGGCGCGCCTTCTCGCTGCCGGTGGCGGCCAGCGTGCCCAGCGTGCGGCCGTGCCACGACGATTCCATCACGATGATGTGGGGGAATGCATTGCCTTGCTTGTGGCCATAGTAGCGGGCGGCCTTGATGGCGGCTTCGTTGGCTTCGGCGCCGCTGTTGGCGAAGAGCACTTCCTGCATGCCGGCGATGGCGGCGATGCGCTCGCCCAGGGCGGCCTGCTCGGGCACCTCGTAGAGGTTCGAGGTGTGGATGAGCCTGGCGGCCTGCTCGGTGATGGCACCCACGAGCTTGGGGTGGGCGTGGCCCAGGCAGGACACCCCGATGCCGGCCAGGCCGTCGAGCAGCTTGCGGCCCTCGGTATCCCACACCCAGACGCCCTTGCCGTGGGACAGGGCGACAGGCAGGCGGGCGTAGATATTGGCCAGGGACGAAGACATGCGGGACTCCTGCGGGAAAGAAGAGTGGCGGGTCGTTGCGCGCTTCACGCGAACGACGGGATGCCGAAAGGGTCAATCATATACAATCCGCGGCGCAGGCCATATGAACCGCCAGGCGGAAAAGGCTAGCCCCGATACGGTATTTCATGACACAGAACGTCAGGCAATTCATTCTTCACGGCGTCACGCAGGACGGCCACCGCTTTCGCCCCAGCGACTGGGCGGAACGGCTGGCGGGCGTGATGGCTTCGTTCCGGCCTCCCGGCGCGGCGGGCAACCACCTGACCTATTCGCCCTATGTCGTTCCCGTCCTCATCGACGGCGAGCGCTGCGTGGTGGTGGATCAGCGCTTGCGCGACCTCGAGCCGCTGGCCTGGAAGTTCGTGATGGATTTCGCCCGCGACAACGGGCTCAAGACCAGCGAACGCACGGTCTAGCGCGGCGGCGCCCCGGTGTCCCGGGTTGTCGCGTACTCGCTCGGCCATTTTGTTTAAATTTAAAATTATCGTGCCGGGCTTTGCCCGGATTCAGCCAGCCCTGGTGACAGGCCTGGCTTTCTTGTTTCACGATGACTCCAGCATCGTAATTCACTGGCGAGAAACGCGCCGCCTGACCGACTGGCTATGCCGGCCAGGAACACGAGGTGGGGTGGCATTGGGATCGCGTCTTTGCCGGCGCGGCGCCGACCACGCTGGTGGGCATTGCGGCGGAGTTGGCCGCGCCCGAAAACCGCCTGGACGGCGATCGCGTCATCATCGCCGAAACTACGGTCGGGGCCGCTGCCCAAGTCCGTGCCACCGAAAGCAGACTGACGGTGATGACCCTGCCTCAAGCATCGGCATGCCGACGTCCATGCCGGGCCGCCCCGGGAGGCTGGCCGGTGACGCGTTTGAAGGCACGACTGAAAGCCGCCTGCGAGGTGTAGCCGAGCCGTTCGGCTGCCACCTCGATGGATACGCTGTCTTGTGCCAACCACTGGGTCGCCAGTCGCATCCGTAGTTCCGTGGCATAGCGCAGTGGCGGTGTCCCGATAGTCGCCTCGAAACGCTGCGCAAATACGGATCGCGAGACGTGGCACTCGGCCGCCAGTTCGGCCACCGTCCAGTCACGGCCCGGCTGTCGGTGAAGCGCCAGGATGGCGCGAGCCAGCCGGGGGTCGCGTAACGCAGCGACCAGGCCGGAAGCGTTCTCGCAGCCGCATTCAACCCAACCACGCACGATCATTGCCGCAACCACTTCGGCAAGGCGTGCCAGGATGCCGGCAAAGCCGACCCGCCCAGAGCAGATTTCGCCTTTCATCGAAGCCAGTATCGGCAGGAGTCCGGGGTAACGCTCGCTGGCGGCATCGACCAGCATGAGGTGGGGCATCAGTCTGCCAAGGCCCTGCATGCCGCCCAGGTCGAATTCCATGCATCCGTAGAACAGGATGGCGCTCGGAACGACGCTGCTGCTGGGACAGGCATCGACCGCGCTGACTGCGTCACCTAACGGCGACGCCTCGAAGCTGCCGATGTCCTGGGCCGGCGCATCCGGGCCGGAGAGCAGATGATGCGCGGCACCCTGGGGAATGAACGCGGCGTTGCCGGCTGACAGTTCATGCAGGCTGCCATCCGCCATGCGCAGCACGGCCGAACCGACCGCCAGATAATGGAAATAGCCATGTCCGGGCCGTGCCTCGAAGCGCAGGCCAAAGGACGGCCCGACCTGGATGCGCCGGTACTCGATGCCGCGCAGGCGCATGCCGGTCAGGAGTTCGCTAATGAGATCGGACGAAAGCGCAAACTGTTTCGGTTCATTCATTTCAGGAGTTCCAGTCAAAAACTAAAGACTTATCGTCATAGATCATCCTCATTTTGAACCCTAGACTTCGGTCTGGCTAGTTCTCTAGGGGTTTCTTGCGATGAATGATTGCGTTTGTGGTGCCACGCCCGTTGCCAAGCCTGGCACAGCGGGTGACGCGGCGCCGGTCTCGGCGGCCTGGATGGCGGTGTTCTCGCTGGCGATGGGTGTCTTTGGCCTGTTGACGGCCGAATACCTGCCAGCGAGCCTGCTGACGCCCATGGCCGCAGACTTGGGTGTGTCGGAAGCGTTGGCGGGCCAGGCTGTAACCGTGACCGCCGTGGTGGCGCTGTTTGCCGGACTGCTGGTTCCTGGCCTGACGCGTGCGCTGGACCGACGAGTGGTGCTGCTGGGCTTTTCCACGCTGATGATCGCTTCAAATCTGCTGGTCGCGCTGTCATCCAGCATGGCGGTGCTACTGGTGATGCGCATCGCGCTGGGCATCGCACTGGGTGGCTTCTGGAGCATGGCGGCCGCCGTGGCGATGCGCCTAGTGCCGCCCGCGCTGCTGCCTCGCGCCTTGTCGATCATCTTCAGCGGCATTGCGGTCGGCACGGTGGTGGCGGTGCCGCTGGGCAGCTACCTCGGTGGGCTGCATGGTTGGCGCAGTGCCTTCGTGGCGGCCGCCGGCGTGGGCGTGGTCACGCTGGTCTTCCAGTGGTTCACGCTGCCGCGCATGGCACCGCGCAGCGTGGTGCGATTGAGAACGGTACTGGACGTGCTGCTGCGCCCGGGCATCGCCATCGGCATGCTGGGCTGCATCCTGGCGCATGCCGGCCATTTCGCGCTGTTCACCTATATCCGCCCCTTCCTGGAAAGCACTACGGGGGTCGGGACGGACGGACTTGCGCTGATGCTGCTGGGTTTCGGCGCGGCGAACTTCGTAGGCACGCTTTTGGCGGGCTGGCTAATGCAGCGCAGCCTGCGCGTGACCCTGGCACTGATGCCTGCGCTGGTCGGCATCGCGGCGCTGGCGCTGGTGCTGCTGCCATCCTCTTTGGCGGGACAGGCGCTGCTCGTGGCGTTCTGGGGTATGGCCTTCGGTGGTGTGCCGGTGGCTTGGTCGAACTGGGTAGCCCGTTCTGTGCCCGACCAGGCCGAGAGCGCGGGGGGCATGGTGGTTGCCTCCGTCCAATCCTCCATTGCAGTCGGGGCCGCTGCGGGCGGCGCAATGTTCAGCTTCAGCGGTATCACCGGCGTGTTCATTGCTGGTGGCGTGCTGATGCTGCTCGCAACCTGGCTGATCGCGGTACGGGTACGCGTCCAACCTGCACAGGCGGGGGATGGAGTTGCCCACGCTTCCCATATTTGAAGCAGGCTCGAAGTGGTCATGAGCAGTGATTGGCACTGCTGAACCACTTCAATCTTCTGGCGGGGCGCTGCCTTCAATGCCTGAACGCGCACGGGGCAGCCCCGGCGGCTGCCCCGTGCCGTCCTTGCGCTGGCCGCGCGCGTTCAGACCGGCGTGATGACCTTGCCGTCGGCGAAGAAGCTGGCCAGGTTGTCGAACAGCATGCCTGCCATGGCTTCGCGCGTCTCCAGCGTGGCGCTGCCCACGTGCGGCAGCAGCACCACGTTGTCCATCGTTTTCAGCGCGTCGGGCACCTTGGGTTCATGCTCGAACACGTCCAGGCCTGCGCCGCCCAGCTTGCCGGACGACAGCGCCTCGACCATCGCAGCCTCGTCGATGACGGAGCCGCGCGCGATGTTGACGATGATGCCCTGGGGGCCCAGCGCGTCGAGCACGGGCGCGTTGATCAGGTGGCGCGTGCTGGGGCCGCCCACCGTGGCGATGACAAGGTAGTCGGCCCAGGCGGCCAGCGATTCCAGCGAGGCCTCGTAGCCATAGTCGGTGTCGTTGCGTTGGCGGCGGCTGTGATAGCGCACGTCCATGTCGAAGCCGGTGCCGCGGCGGGCAATCGCCTCGCCGATGCGGCCCAGGCCGACGATGCCCAGCTTCTTGCCGCTGACGCGCACGCCCAGCGGGAAGACGCCGTGCACCTGGCCCCAGGAACCCTCACGCACATAGCGGTCGCCCTGGGCGATGCGGCGGGACACGCCCAGCATCAGGCCCCAGGCCAGGTCCGCGACGCAATCGGTCAGGACGTCCGGTGTGTTGCTGACCAGCACCTTGCGGGCGTGGGCAGCCTCGACGTCGATGCTGTCATAACCCACGCCCCAGCTGCAGATGGCTTCCAGCTTGGGCAGGGCGTTGATGACGTCGGCCGGGCAGCCGAAGCTGGCCGTGGTGACGACGACGCGCACGTCCTGGGCTTCACGCGCGATGAAGCCTGCCTTGTCTTCCTGCTTCCACAGTTCGAGGGGCGTGTAGCTGGCGTGCAGCCGTTCCTGGGCGGAGGGGGAGCCGGCCAGCGGGCCGATCTGGAGAACGCGCGGTTTGGTCGTCATTGGACTCTCATGCTGGGGGTGGAAGGGAAGGACAACTTGCTGACAAGCAAGCCGCTCACTTTAACCCTTAACTTTACCCCTGGCGTCATGCCGTGCCGAGGATGTCTTCGGCGCATGACGAAAAGTCCAATGAAAAAAGGGGCTGGAAGCCCCTTTTTCACTTCATGCTGCCCGGAGGCAGCCACACCAGTCTTTCGACTTGATGTGCCAGCTCAGGCCATTGCCTTGACGGCGGCAGCCAGGCGGCTCTTGTGGCGAGCGGCCTTGTTCTTGTGGATGATGTTCTTGTCGGCCACGCGGTCGATGACGCTCGTGGCCTTTTGCAGCGTTTCAGCGGCGGACGACTTGTCGCCGGCGACGATGGCGCTGCGCACACGCTTGATGGCCGTGCGCAGCATCGAGCGCAGGCTGGAGTTGTGCTGGTTGCGCACAACCGATTGACGTGCGCGCTTGCGGGCTTGAGCGGTATTGGCCATGTGTGTCTTGGAGTCTGTCTGGTGTCTGTTGGCGCTATGCCCTGTGGGTCGAGTCGGGGCTTGAGGCTGGTGTGTTCAACCAGCGGGAAGTCGCGACGGGATCTCTGCGTCGTGGACCTTCCGGGGACATTGATGTCCGTGCGGCGACCTCGACGGGCCTAGCAAAGCATTAAATTATAGCAACTCCAGCTGTGAGAGCAAGCCCTTTGCAGGGAAGGGCGTCGTAAAAATGCCCGGCACAGTGTTTTTCCTGGGTAGATCGGATCAGGACGCGTCGCCGGGAGGCGTGGCATCGGCCGTTTCCGTACGTGGCCGGCGGCGGAAATCGGCAGGCCGGATGCCCAATGCCATGAGCACCCCGAAATACAGCGCGGCCGCGCCGCCGGTGACGCCGCCCAGGTAGAGGACCCGCAGCAGCGGGGTGGCCTGCAGGGCGATCCAGTCTATCCATTGGCCGGCCGCGTACAGCGCGGCGGCCATGGCGAACAGCGCAGGCAGCAGCCGCAGCGCGAAGCCGCCCCAGCCCGGGCGCGGGGCGTAGATGCCGCGCGTGAGCAGGCCGCGCAGCAGCACGCCGGCATTCAGGCAGGCGCCCAGGCCGATGGCCAGCGCCAGGCCTGCGTGCTGCAGCGCGGGCACCAGCACCAGGTTGAGCAATTGGGTGAAGATCAGCACGGCGATGGCGATGCGCACGGGCGTGCGGATGTCCTGGCGGGCATAGAAGCCCGGCGCCAGGATCTTCACCGCCAGCATGCCGACGAGCCCCACCGAATACGCCATGACGGCCGCCCGCGTCTGCATGACGTCGGCCGCCTCGAAGCGGCCATAGTGGAAGAGTGTGGCGACCAGGCCGTCGGCAAGCAGGGCCAGGCCCATGGCCGCCGGCAGGCCGAGCAGCAGCACCAGCCGCAGGCCCCAGTCGAGCAGGGCGCTGTAGTCCTGCGTGGCCCCCTTGGCGTGGGCCTGCGACAGGCTGGGCAGCAGCACCGTGCCCAGCGCCACGCCCAGCAGCGCGGTGGGGAACTCCATCAGGCGGTCTGCAAAGGACAGCCAGGAGACGCTGCCGGGCGCCAGCCAGGTGGCGATGTTGGTGTTGATGAGCAGGGAGATCTGCGCCACCGAGACGCCCAGCGTGGCGGGGGCCATCTGCTTCACGATGCGCTGCACGGTGGGGTCGCGCCAGGCTTGCGCCAGCTTGAGCGAGGGCCGCGGCGCCAGGCCCAGGCGCTGGAGCGCCACCAGCTGGACCGCCAACTGGGCCACGCCGCCCGCCAGGACGCCGATGGCCAGGGCATAGACGGGCTGGTCCATGCGGGGCGCCAGCCAGATGGCGCTGGCGATCATCGCCAGGTTCAGCAGCACGGGCGTGAAGGCGGGGACGGCAAACTTGCGCCAGGTGTTGAGGACGCCCGAGGCGAACGCGACCAGCGACATGCAGACGATGTAGGGGAACATCGTGCGGGTCATCCAGACCGCGGCGTCGAAGTCCTGCGCGCGCGAGGCGTCGCGCAGGCCGGTGGCCATGATGCTGACCACCCACGGCGCCGCCAGCATGCCGATGGCGGTGATGGCCATCAGCACGAAGGTCAGCACGCGCGCCACGCGATCCAGCAGCACGCGCACGGCGGCTTCGTCATGCTCGGCGCGGGCCGTGCCCAGGATGGGAACGAAGGCCTGTGCGAACGCCCCTTCGGCGAAGAGGCGGCGCAGCAGGTTGGGGATGCGGAAGGCGACCCAGAAGGCGTCGGTCAGCGGCCCCGCGCCAAAGGCGCGGGCGATGATGACGTCACGGACCAGGCCGGTGATGCGCGACAGCAGGGTAAAGCTGCTGACGGTGGCCGCCGAGCGGAGCAGACTCATTGCACAGACTTCTAGGGCGGGTTCGAAGGCGCAATGTTACTTCGGCGGCATGCGGATGGCGCCATCCAGGCGGATGGTTTCACCGTTGATCATGTCGTTCTCGACGATGTGGCGCACCAGCTTGGCGTAGTCTTCCGGGCGGCCCAGGCGCGAGGGGAAGGGGATGCTGGCGGCCAGCGAATCCTGCACTTCCTGCGGCATGCCGAAGATCATCGGCGTGCCGAAGATGCCCGGGGCGATCGTGACGCAGCGGATGCCGTTGCGGGCCAGGTCGCGGGCGATGGGCAGCGTCATGCCGACCACGCCGGCCTTGGAGGCGGCGTAGGCCGCCTGGCCGATCTGGCCGTCATAGGCCGCGACCGAGGCGGTGTTGATGATGACGCCGCGTTCGCCGGTGGGCTCGGGCGTGTTGCCGGCCATGGCGGCGGCGGCCAGGCGCAGCATGTTGAAGGTGCCGATGAGGTTGATGCCGACAGTGCGCTGGAAGAGTTCCAGCGGGTGGGCGCCGTCCTTGCCGACGGTCTTGGCGGCGGGGGCGACGCCCGCGCAGTTGACCAGGCCGAACAGCGGGCCCAGGGCGGTGGCGGCTGCCACTACCGCCTGCGCGTCGGCCTCCTGGGTCACGTCGCAGTGCACGTATTGCTGGCCGAGTTCGGCGGCCAGCGCCTCGCCAGCAGCGTCCTGCAGGTCGGCCAGCACGACGCGCGCGCCCTGTTCGGCCAGCATGCGCACGGTGCCCGCGCCCAGGCCAGAGGCCGCGCCGGTCACGATGAAAACCTTGTTGGTGATGTCCATGTCTGTTTCCTGGCTGGCGTGGCGGGCACGCGCGGCAGGGGATGGACCCCGATGGACTGGCGCCTGGCCGATCCTGCGCCGCGCGGCGCGTGACGCCTCTTGCCCTGGAGGGCGGGAGGGGGGATTGCCGGCGGCGCACCGGGGCGCGCCGCCAGGCGTGGGCACTATGGGAACTTAGTCTTTCAGGGCGGCGAACAGGCGCGACTTGATTTCCTCGACGCTGCCGACACCGGAGATCTTGCGGTAGCGCGGCGCGGCGGCGGGGTCCTTGGCGGCCCAGCCGGAGTAATAGTCCACCAGGGGGCGCGTCTGGTCGCGGTAGACCGACAGGCGGTGGCGCACGGTTTCCTCGCGGTCGTCGTCACGCTGCACCAGCGCTTCGCCGGTCACGTCGTCCTTGCCTTCGACCTTGGGCGGGTTGAAGCGCGTGTGGTACGAACGGCCGCTGGCCGGATGCACGCGGCGCCCGCTCATGCGTTCGATGATGTCGCTCTCGGGCACTTCGATCTCGACCACGAAGTCCAGGCCGATGTTCGCATCCTTCAGCGCATCTGCCTGGGGGATGGTGCGGGGGAAGCCGTCGAACAGATAGCCGGGCTGGCAGTCGGGCTGGTTCAGGCGATCGCGCACCAGGCCGATGATGAGGTCATCCGACACGAGGCCGCCAGCATCCATGATTTTCTTGGCTTCGAGGCCCAGCGGCGTGCCTGCCTTGACGGCGGCGCGCAGCATGTCGCCCGTGGAAATCTGGGGAATGCCGTATTGCTGAGTGACAAAGGCCGCCTGGGTGCCTTTGCCGGCGCCGGGCGGCCCGAGCAGGATGAGACGCATGAGTGCTCCAGTAAGAACGCTGTTTTTGTGAAATCGGGGCGATTATGCAGGATTTGCGCCGCTAAGTTTCGCCATTCTGGTTATAAAAGGCCGGAGCCCCTGGGGCGAAAATGGCGGCGAGCCTTTCTTATACCTTATTTGCGAAGACGGCACGCACGCGCGCCAGGTCTTCGGGCGTATCCACGCCCGCCGCAGGCGGCGTCGGCGTCTTGTGTACGACGATAGTATGACCGTGCTCCAGCGCACGCAGCTGTTCCAGCGACTCGAAACGCTCCAGCTCGCCTTGCGGCAGGCAAGGGTAGCGGCGCAGGAAACCGACGCGATAAGCATACAGGCCGATGTGGTGCCAGGCGGGCAGTCCCGGGGCCAGCCTTTGCGCGCCGTCAGACAGGGCGTCGCGGGCCCAGGGGATGGGTGCGCGCGAGAAATAGAGGGCCCGGCCGTCTGCGCCGCACACCACCTTGACGATGCTGGGCGTGAAAAGCGCCTGGGCATCGGCCAGCGGGCAGGCACAGGTGGCGATGGCGGCATCGGGCCGCCCGGCGAGCAGGCCCGCGACGGCGTCGATCAGCGCAGGCTCGATGAGGGGTTCGTCGCCTTGGACATTGACGATGATCTGCATGTCGTCCAGGCCCAGCTGCTCGGCGGCCTCGGCCAGGCGGTCGGTGCCGGTGGGGTGGTCCGCGCGGGTGAGCAGGGCCTCATGGCCGTGCGCCCGGACCGCTTGCGCGATGCGCGGCGTGTCGGTGGCGACCAGCACCCGGCTGGCGCCGGAGGCCTGTGCCCTTTCGGCCACCCGCACCACCATGGGCTTGCCGCCGATGTCGGCCAGGGGCTTGTCGGGCAGCCGGGTGGAGGCCGCACGGGCAGGGATCAGCGCAATGAAACCCACGGTTCAGGCGGGCTGGGCGGGCGGGCGCTCGGCCTGGGGCTCCAGGCGGCGGGCCTCGCTTTCCAGGAGGATCGGCACGCCGTCACGCACGGGATAGGCGAGGCGATCGCCCCGGCACACGAGTTCCGAGTGCGCGCGGTCGTAGTGGAGGCGGCCCTTGCAGGCGGGGCAGACAAGCAGGTCGAGCAGACGGGATTCCATCCAGGAATTCTAGTCGACTTTCCCCGGCGCAGGGGGGGGCTGGATGTGCCGCTGCCGGCGCTGGGCGGCGGCAGCGCGCAGGCGGACGTCGAGCCAGTCGAAGAGGGCCGGGCGCGAGAACTCGGTGTCGGCGTACACGGTCCAGAGCCGCTCGTCGCCCAGGCCCGCGCACTTGACCGCATCCTTGGCGGTGATCAGCACGCCATCGGCTTGCAGACTATCGAAGGGCGAGCCGTGATAGGCGTAGTGATCCGGCAGGGGCAGGGTCTGCACCAGGTTCAGGCCTGCGTGGCGCAGCATCGAGAAAAACCGCTCGGGCTGGCCGATGCCGGCCGCGGCGGCCAGCGGGGTGGCGCCGTAGCGCGCCACGAAGTCGGCGGGAGAAAGGGATTCGCCCGAGACGAGGTTGACGTAGCGCGAGGGGGTCAGGCGCATGTCGCTGCGATAGGGCACGCCGAGGGCCGCGCCTGCCGCGCTGTCGGGCGTGGCAGGCATGCTGCGATTGGTGACGATGGCGTCCACGGTGTCCAGGCGTGCGGGCGGTTCGCGCAGCGGGCCAGCCGGCAGCAGCAGGCCGTTGCCCACGCCGCGCTCGTCGTCCACGGCGATTTCCACGTCGCGCCCCAGCGGCAGGTGTTGCAGGCCGTCGTCGCAGACGATCACGTCCACGTCGGGCCAGCGGGCCAGCAGGGCCTTGCCGGCCAGCGGGCGTTGCGGGTGCACGGCGACCGGCACCTGGGTTTCCTGGGCGATGAGGGCGGGTTCGTCGCCGAAGTCGTCGGCCGAGAGCGTGCCGCGACCGCTGCGCGGGGCGGGGCCGATCTTCACGCCATAGCCCCGGCTGATGACGCCGGGGTGCCAGCCGCGCTCGCGCAACGCCCGCACCACGGCGATGGTGACGGGCGTCTTGCCCGTGCCGCCGACATAGACGTTGCCCACCACGACGACCGGCACGGGCGCGCGCCAGGTCTTGCGCCAGCCTTGCGCGTGCGCGCGGCGGCGCAGCCGGATGGCCAGGCCGGTCAGGCACGACAGCGGGCGCAGCAGGGTGGACAGCCAGCCGCCGGTCTGCCACTGGCGCTGGAGCAGCGTTGCGGTGCGGCCCATCGTCACGGCGCGCGCTGCGCGGCGAAGTTCACGCGCGCGATCCCGGCTTCGCGGGCGGCTTCCATCACGTCGACGACCGACTGGTGGCTGGCCTGCCCGTCGGCGTTGATGACGAGGACGGCATCGGCCTGGCCCGCGGCGGCGCGCGCCAGTGCCTGGGCGATGGCGGCTGCGCCGGCGGCTTCCAGCAGCTCGCCGTTCAGGGCATAGCGGCCATCGCGGCTGATGGCGATGTCCAGGGCCTGGGGGGGCGAAGCGGCGTCGGCCTGGGCGCGGGGCAGGGCGACTTCCAGCGCGCTCTGGCGCATGAACGAGGTGGTGGCCGCCAGGAAGATCAGGATCACCAGCAGGACGTCGATGAGCGGGATCAGGTTGATCTCGAGCTCTTCGTGGCCGGCGCGCGGACCGCCAAAATTCACGAAACGCCCTCGCCGCGGGCCAGCACCCGCGCCAGGCGGGCGGCGGCCGTCTCCATGTCGCGCAGGAAATCCTCGACGCGGGCACGCAGGTGGCGGTGGAAGATCATGGCCGGGATGGCGATCAGGATGCCGAAGCCGGTGTTGTACAGGGCGACGGAGATGCCGCGCGCCAGCTGGGCCGGGTCGCCGCCGTCGGGGGTGTACGAGCCGAAGATCTCGATCATGCCCACGACCGTGCCGAACAGGCCCAGCAGCGGCGCCACCACGGCGATGGTTCCCAGGCCGGACAGGTAGCGGCCCAGCTTGTGGGCCTCGGCGCGGCCGGCATCCTCGACCGCCAGGCGCTGTTCGGCGCGCGGCAGGTGGCGGTTGCGCACGACCTCGGCCAGCACCCGGCCCAGCGGAGAGCTGGTGGCCAGGCGCGACAGGGCTTCCGGCGTGTCCTGGCGGTGGCGCAGCATGTCCAGCACCTGTTCGGTCAGGCCGCGCGGCAGTACGCGCGCGCGCCGCAGGGCCAGCAGGCGTTCGATGATGAGCGCCAGGCCCAGTACCGAGGCGAACAGCAGGGGGATGACGGGCCAGCCGGCATCGTGGAGGATGGAAAGCAAGACGGGAGCTCCTGGGCGATCCGGCGGCATGCCGGTCAGGCGACAGGTTGGCAATGATAGTGCATCGGCGCGGGGCGGCAAGCCCCTGTTACGGGAGATTGCCCACCGCGTTTGATCCGCGCCGAAACTATCCACAGATTCTGTGGATAATTCTGTGTGCAACTCGCCCGGAGTGCGCGTGGATAGGGCTTGCGCGCCGGTACGCGCTCAGGGCACGCAATGCCCGTTTTTCAGTGTTTTCTTATAAATCAACGGTTTATGTGGTTTTTTTGAAGGCATCTGGCAGGGTTGGGCCAAATCGGTGGCTGTTGTATCATCCGTTCCCCGTTCCGCCGGCCTGTGGACAGCTCCCTCTGCGCTCAGCCTTATGACAACACGACTTTCGGTCACAAATGACGATTTGGCGCGGTCTGTCCTGACGGTTGCCCAGTTGAACCAAGCGGTGGGGCAGTTGCTGGATCGCAGCATTCCGGCAGTCTGGGTGTCGGGAGAAATTTCCAATTTCACCCAGGCGGCATCAGGCCACTGGTATTTCACCCTGAAGGATCCCCAGGCCGCCGTCCGCGCGGTCATGTTCCGCGGCCGCGCCCAGGCAGTCTCCTTTTCCCCCCGGGCGGGCGACAAGGTCGAGATCCGGGCCAGGGTGTCGCTTTACGAACCTCGCGGCGACTACCAGCTGCAGGTGGACGCCATGCGGCCGGCGGGGCAGGGCGGTCTCTACGAGGCCTTTCTGCGGCTGAAGGAGACGCTGGCCGCCCAAGGGCTCTTCGACCCCGAGCGCAAGCGCGAGCCCGTGGCCCTGCCGCGCGCCATCGGCGTCGTGACCTCGCTGCAGGCGGCCGCACTGCGCGATGTCCTGTCGGCGCTGGCCCGCCGCGCCCCGCATATCCCGGTGGTGATCTATCCGGCGCCCGTGCAGGGGGCCGATGCGGCCGCCAGGTTGGCGGCCGCGGTGCGCGCGGCGACGGCGCGCGCCGAGGTCGACACGCTGCTGCTGGTGCGCGGCGGCGGCAGCATCGAGGATCTCTGGAGCTTCAACGACGAGGCGCTGGCCTATGCCATCCTGGACAGCGCCATCCCTGTCATCAGCGGGGTGGGGCACGAAACCGATTTCACCATTGCCGATTTCGTCGCGGACCTGCGGGCGCCCACGCCCACCGCGGCGGCCGAACTGGCCGCGACGCCGCGCGGCGAGTGGCTGGCACGGGTGGCGCAGGCCAATCGCGCCCTGGCCCGCGCGCAGCAGCGCCGCCTGGAGCGTGCCGCGCAGCGCCTGGACCGTGCCGCCGCGCAACTGACGTCGCCCGGCCAGCGCCTGGCGCATCAGCGGGATCGGCTGGATGCCCTGCGCCATCGCCTGGGCGTGGCCGCTCGCCGGCCGCTGGCCCGCCGTGACGCGCGCCTGGAGGTATTGCGTACCCGGCTGGCGCACTGTCGCCCGGACGTGCGGCGCGCGGCGGAACGCCTGGCGCGGGTGCAGGCAGCCCTGGCCCAGGCCGGCAGGCGGCTCACGCCGGCCCGCCAGGCCGCCTTGCAGGCCTTGTCGGGGCAGTTGCGGGCCCTGGATCCCCAGCAGACGCTGGCGCGCGGCTACGCGATCGCAAGAGACCCGGATGGACGGATCGTGCGCGATGCCGGGACGCTCGAGCGAGGCGCGCGGCTATCGCTGCGTTTCGCCCAGGGCGAGGCGCAGGTCGACGTGCGGGACGTGACACCGGGAGACGGCGCGGCGTGAGCGGGCGCGGCGCGCAGGGTTGCGCGCCGAGAGGCTGGCGGGGGCTTGCAGGCCGCTCAGCGGCCTTCTTCTGGCAGTCCCTGCAGCCGGGCGCCGGCCTGGATGCCGCGCTGGCTGAACCAGCCCTGCTCCATTTCCAGCGCGTAGCGCACGGGTTCGGCCGAGCAGTGCGGCGTCTCGGTATGGGGGGCCATGTCGGCCAGGTTCACCACGCGGCCCTCGTCGTCGAGGAAGGCGATGGTGAGCGGCAGGGGGGTGTTGCGCATCCAGAAGCAGCGGGTGTCGCTGTCCTGGAAGATGAACAGCATGCCGTGGTTGGGCGCCAGCGATTCCCGTTGCATCAGGCCGCGCGTGCGGCTGGCGTCGGTGTCGGCGATTTCTGCGTGGATGCGGTGCATGCCGGCCGTGAGCTCGCGCAAGGGGAGCGCGCCGGAGGCGGCGAAGACCGAGGCGGGAAGCAGCGCGGCACAGGCGAGCAGCGCGTGCAGGTGCCGGTCCGAGCGGAGAAAGGATCGGATGCGTGTCATGCGGTGTTTATACACCGCGGCGGTCCGGTTTTGGGCCGGACCGCCAGACCGGGCCGCGAGGGCTGGCGGGTCAGGCTGCCGTGATGTTCAGCGCCTGTTTGCCCTTGGGCCCCTGGATGATCTCGAAGGCGACTTTCTGTCCTTCCTTCAGCGTCTTGAATCCATTCATCTGGATGGACGAGAAATGCGCGAAAAGGTCTTCGCTGCCATCGTCGGGAGTAATGAATCCGAATCCCTTGGCATCGTTGAACCACTTTACGATACCGGTCGATTTGGGTGTATCCCCTTGGCTGGCGGTTGCGGTCGTTTCAGACATGCGGACTGCCTCACATATTGTTCATCATGGGTTTTTGCTACCGGGTCCCGCCGGCGAGCATCTGCTTCCAGGGAGGCCCCGCGATGCGCAGCCTCCGGAAGCAACCGATGATGCGCACGTTTGACAGGTGCGTCAAGTATGGTTATTACGCATGCGAACGTCGCATTTTCAGGCGGGAAACCGGGGGCGCGCGGCGGATGCGTCCCGTGGCCGGATGCCGGTTTTTACGCTTGGATGCGCACAAGCGCGCGCGCTTTTCCTAAAATGCCGGAATCATGAGTACACGCTACGACCCTCAACACGACACTGTCGTGGAGCCCGAACTTGCACCGCCCGCACCCCCACCCATGTATCAGGTGGTGCTGCTCAATGACGACTACACCCCGATGGAGTTCGTCGTGAAGGTGCTCCAGAAGTTCTTCGGCAAGAATATCGAACAGGCCACGCGCGTCATGCTGCAGGTGCATCATGAAGGACGTGGCATCTGCGGTGTCTACCCCCGCGACATCGCCTCCACCCGGATTGCCCTGGTCGGCCAATATGCCCAGGCGCGCCAGCATCCCCTGCAGTGCATCATGGAGCCGGTGGACGACTAGATCCTTGCGAGGCGCGTTCGCGCCTCTTCCCGGTATCGTTGGCGGACCCGCCTTGCCGGTCCGCGGCGCCCCGGTTTGCTCGGCGGCCGGCAACGGCCTGTTTTTCCGGTTTTTTCCTCTAGATATCTATATATAAGAAGCAGGAGTCGTCGCGGTGGCCAGCAAACGCTTTTCCTGGGGTCTTGTCGCCGCTGTGGCGGTGGTGTGCGCCGGTGCAGGCGCGGTGGGGTGGTGGGCCGGGAAAGGCCGGCTCGGCGCCAGCCCCGACGCGGCGCCGGTCGTCGTCAACGTCTCGCAGCACCGGCCTTCGCCTGCCGCGGGTTCGGCGCCGGGCTCCACCATCGGGGACCCCGATCCGTTCAATGCCGTCACCTGCCAGGCGCGCGAATTCAATGATTCGCTGGCGCTGGCCGTGACCTTCACGCAGCCGGTGGATGGGCGCCGCAAGCTCGATGGCAATCTGCGCGTGATCGACACGGGCGAGGCGCCGTCTGCGGCGGGCCGTGCCGACGAGGCCAAGCAGGGCGGCGCCCAGCCGGGCACGCCGTTCGCCCTGAGCGATGCGCCTGCCCGCAGCGGCCAGCCCGTCCAGGGCAGCTGGACGATGGGCGAGAACCCCCGCGTCATCTATTTCCCCTACGTGCAGCCCGAGCGCCGCTATGAAATCACCCTGGGCCGCGAGCTGGCCGCCCAGGGCGGAGCGACCCTGCCGGAAGGCCTGCGCTGCGTGGTCGATACCGAGGCGATGCCGCCTTCCTTCTATTTCGCCAGCCGCGGCGTGGTGCTGCCCGCCGGCCAGAACGGCGGCCTGCCCGTGACCACCGTGAACCAGCCCGAGGTCGACGTGCAGTTCCTGCGCGTGGCCCCGGACAAGGTGCCCGAGTTCTTCAGCAACGTCCTGGGCATCGGCGCGACGCGTCCGGACGACGATGACGGCTACGACGAAGAGGGCGGCAACTGGCGCTATTCGTCGAACCGGACCTTGAAGGGTTCGGTCGACCAGTGGGACCTGGACCGTCTGCGCAACCTGACCACCAGCGTGTACCAGGGCCGCTTCCTGACCGACGACAAGCCGAACCGCCGGCACGTCACCTTCCTGCCTGTCGAGACCATCGCCCCGCTGAAGGAACCTGGCATCTATGTGGCCGTGATGTCGCAGCCCGGCCGCTTCCGCTATGACTACCAGGTCACCTATTTCTATGTCAGCGACATCGGCCTGCACGCGCGCCGCTACGCGGGGCAACTGGAGGCCTTCGCCGTGTCGCTGTCCTCGGGAGCGCCGCTGGCCGACGTGGACGTCGAGGTGCTGGACGACAACGCGAAAGTGCTGGCCCGCGCGCGCGCGGATGCCCAGGGCCATGCCACGCTGACCGGCGACTTGAGCAAGGCGCGCGTGTTGCGCGCGCTGCGCGGCAGGGAAATGACGGTCCTGGCGCTGGGCGAGCCCGCGCTGGATCTCTCCGAGTTCGACGTGGGCGGCCACCCGGCCCGTGCCAACAGCGTCTTCGTCTATGCGGGCCGCAACCTGTATCGTCCCGGCGAGCGCTTCCATGTGTCGGTGCTGCCGCGCGATCCCGATGGCCGCGCCTTGCCGGCTGCGCCGCTGTCCTACAGCATCAAGCGCCCCGACGGGAAGGTATCGCAGTCCGGCATCTGGAAGGGCGATGAAAAGGTCGCCGGTTATGTGCAGCAGGCGATTGCATTGCCCGCCGATGCCCCGACGGGCGGCTGGACGCTGGAGCTGCGCGTCGATCCGGCCACGCGCGTGCCTGACGCCAGCTGGAAGTTCCAGGTCGAGGAGTTCCTGCCCGAGCGCATGAAGCTGGTGCTCGATGGCGGCCAGGGCGTGTTGTCGCCGGGCGAGAACTGGGAGGTGTCGGTGCAGGGCGACTACCTGTACGGCGCGCCCGCCGACGGCATGCGCCTGCTGTCCAGCCTGCAGGTGCGGTGTGACCGCATGGCCTTGCCGGCGCAGTGGCCGGGCTTCATCTTCGGCGACGTGGCGGACGACGCCACGCGGCGCTACGAGGAACTGCCCGAGAAGGAAACCAATGCCCAGGGCGGCGCCAGCCTCGATATCGACCCCAGCGTGGAGGGCGCGCGTTCGCCCATGCGCCTGCGCCTGTCGGCCAGCCTGCTGGAGTCGGGCGGGCGGCCCGTCGTGCGTTCGCTGGAGCGTTCGGTCTGGCCGGCGGACAAGCTGATCGCCGTGCGCCCGCTGTTCGACCGCGACGTCACCCGGGAGTCCAGCGGCGCAGCCTTCGAGGCCGTGCGCGTGGACGCACGCGGCGAGATCGTGCCGCTGGCCGCGGCCCAAATGCGGCTGTATCACGAGCGTCGCCAATACTACTGGCGCTACGACGACAACCGCGGCTGGAACAGCGGCTATACCGATACCGACGAACTGGTCGAGTCGCGGCAACTGCCCCTGCACATCCGCATGCCGTTCTCGCTGCAGGTGGGCTGGGGGCGCTACCGCCTGGAAATCACCGATCCGGAAACCGGGCAGACGCTGCGCTACCGCTTCTACGCCGGCTGGGATGCGCAGAATGCGGACGAGATCGGCAACCGCCCCGACCGCGTGCAGATGCAACTGGCGCGCGTACCCGCCAAGCCGGGCGTGCCGGTCAGCCTGACGTTCCGCCCGCCGCACGATGGCCGCGCGCTGATCACGGTCGAGGGCGACACGCTGCTCTGGAGCAAGTGGGTCGATGCGAAGGCCGACGGCACGCGGATCGACATTCCCCTGAATGACGAATGGCGCCGCCACGATCTCTATGTCTCGGCCACCGTGTTCCGGCCCGGCAGCACAGGTGACCGGGTCACGCCCGCGCGCGCTGTCGGCCTGGTGCACCTGCCGCTGGACACCACGGCGCGTGGCCTGAAGGTGGCCTTGAACGCGCCGGCCAAGGTGCGGCCGGAAACCCAGGCGATGGTTCAGGTGCAGGTCGAAGGCGAGGGCGCGAAGACCGCGCACGTCACGCTGTCGGCCGTGGACGTGGGCATTCTGAACATCAACCAGTACGCGACGCCCGATCCTTTCGATTTCTTCTTCGGCAAGCATCGCTATGCGCCGGAGCTGCTGGACATGTACGGCAAGCTGATCGAGAAGATGGACGGCACGCGCGGCCGGCTGAAGTGGGGCGGCGATGCCGCGCTGCGCGGCGACACGCGCAGCCTGCCGCGCAAGGTCAAGCTGGTGGATCTCTTCTCGGGCGTGGTCGCGCTGGACGAGCAGGGCCGCGCGCAGATCCCGCTGGACCTGCCCGATTTCAACGGCACGCTGCGCCTCATGGCGGTGGCGTTCACCGATGAACGCTATGGCCATGCCGATGCCGAGATGGTCGTGGCCGCGCCCATCGTGGCGGAGCTGTCGACGCCGCGCTTCATCACGCCGGGCGACCAGGCCGCGGTGGCGTTGGACGTCAGCAACATGACCGAGGCCACGCAGCAGGTGTCGGTGAAGCTGTCGGCGGGCAACCCGCTTGCCATCGCCGACGGCGCGCGCACGGTCACGCTCAAGCCGCGCCAGCGCAGCACGCTGCGTTTCACCGCCACCACCACGGGCTCGCTGGGCGCGGGCAAGATCACGCTGAACCTGGAAGCGCGCGGCGGCCCCGAGCCCGTGCGCATCACGCGGGAATCCGAACTGACCGTGCAGCCGGCCTACGCGCCGCGCCGCGAGGTGCTGCGCCTGCGCCTGGCGCCGGGCGAGTCGCGCGCCCTGCCGGTGGCGTTCGGCGATGACCTGCACATGGATTCGGCCACGCTGGCCGTGACGGTCTCGTCGCGTCCGCCCTTGAACGTCGCGAAGCTGGTGAAGGACCTGCTGGACTATCCCTACGGATGCACCGAGCAGACCGTCAGCGCCGCCATGCCCTACGTCGTGCTGGACGAGGAGGCCGCGCGCCTGGCAGGCCTGCCCGCGCAGACACAAGAGGTCCGTGCCGCCAGGATCGAGGGCGCGCTGGCGCGCCTGTCGGGCATGCGCGGCGGGTCGGGCGCCTATTCCACCTGGGGCGAGGGCAGCCAGAACCTGTGGACCAGCGCCTATGTGCAGAGCTTCCTGCTGGATGCGCGCGAGCAGGGTTTCACCGTGCCCGACAGCGCGCTGGCGCGCACGCGCGATTGGCTGATGGCGCAGTTGCGCCAGGCGCCCAACCGCTTCGGCACCTTGCCGCAAAGCACGCAACAAGCCTTGGAAACCGGCCGCTACGAGTCGCGCGACCTCAACCTGCTGCGCGACAGCCACCAGCGTTTCGCTGAACTGGCCGCGGTGTCGCTGGTGCTGGCGCGTGAAGGCAAGGCGCCGCTTGCCAGCCTGCGCGTGCTGTACGACGACTACCAGGACCGCGCGCGTTCGCCGCTGCCTCTCATCCAGATGGCCGTGGCCTTCAAGTTGACGGGCGATGAAGGGCGCGCCCGGCAGGCTGTCGACGCGGCCATGCAGCGCGCCTACGGCTTCGGCGGAACGGGGTACACCTGGCTGGGCGACTACGGGTCGGCGTTGCGCGACTACGCCATGGCCTATGCGCTGATGGCGCGCCACGCGCTCGAGCATCCGCGCCGCGAGAACCTGCTGGCCGAAGCCGCGAACCGCCTGGGCGGCCGCAGCTATCTGTCGACGCAGGAACAGGTCTCGCTGCTGCTGGCCGCGCGCGCGGCGGGCGGTGGGGCGGGCAAGCCCTGGTCGGCGGAACTGAGCGTGCCTGGCGCCACGCCGCGCACGGAAACCGGCACCGACGACCGGGTGCTGTCGGTGGGCGCTGCCGTGCTGGAAAGCGGCCTGACGCTGCGCAACACCGGCAAGGAGGCGCTCTTCGCCGAAATCGACCTGCAGGGTTATCCCATGGCGCCGCCTGCAGAGCGCCACGATCCGATCTCCCTGCGCAAGACCTGGTATCACACCGATGGCCGCGTGTGGGATGGCAATGCCTTGCGCACGGGCGACGTGATGGTGGTGCGCCTGCAGGCCACGGCGCGCCAGCGCATCGCCGACGGGCTGGTGGTCGACCGCGTGCCGGCGGGCCTGGAGGTCGAGAACATCAACCTGGTGCAGGGGCCGCAGATGCAGGACTGGACCCTGGGCGGCAAGCGCGTGCAGGCTGCGCTGTCGGATTCGCGCGTGAAGCACACCGAATACCGCGATGATCGCTTCGTGGCAGCCGCCGAGCTGAACAGCCAGGCGCTGGATATCTTCTACATGGTGCGCGTGGTGTCGCCCGGCCGCTATACGGTGCCCGCCGTCGAGGCCGAGGACATGTACCGGCCCGAACTGCGCGGCGTGGGGGCGAGCTGGGGCACCGTGGAAGTGCGCGACCGGCAGCCCGCCTCGAAGTCGGGCGGGTGAACGGTTCCGCCGCAAGCTGGCGGCAGGCCGCGCGGCGCGGCCTGCTCGTCCTGCTGCTGATGGTGCTGGGCATCGTCCTGCTGGACCGCGCCTTTCCCTTGCCCGATCCGCGCGCGCAGGGCGGCCTGGTGGTCACCGACCGGCACGGCGAGCCCTTGCGCAACTGGCCCAGCGCCGACGGCGTCTGGCGCTATCCCGTGACCGCCAAGGATGTCTCGCCGCGCTATCTGCAGGTCCTGCTCGATTACGAGGATCGCTGGTTCCGCTGGCATCCGGGGATCAACCCGGTCGCATTGGCGCGCGCCGCCTGGCAATGGCTGTGGAACGGCCGCATCGTCTCGGGCGGCTCGACCTTGACGATGCAGGTGGCGCGGCTGATCGACCCCGCGCTGGCGGGCGGCGATTCGCGGCGGCTGTCCGCCAAGCTGCGCCAGGCCTTGCGCGCGCTGCAGCTGGAGCTGCACTACGGCAAGGACGAGATCCTTTCCCTGTACCTGAGCCGCGCGCCCATGGGCGGCATCGTCGAAGGCGTGGAAATGGGCGCGCGCCTGTGGCTGGGCAAGCCCGCCGCGCGCCTGACCGATGCCGAGGCCGCGCTGCTGGTGGCGCTGCCGCAGGCGCCGTCGCGCCTGCGTCCCGACCGCCATCCCGAGGCCGCGCAGGCCGCGCGCGACAAGGTGCTGGCCCGCATGGTGCAGACCAGCGGCTGGACCGAGGCGCGGGTGGCCGATGCGCGGCTGGAGAATGTCGTGGCGCCGCCCTTGCGCGCGCGCTGGCTGGCGCCGCTCGCGGCCGAGCGCCTGCGCCGGCGCGCGCCCGCAGGGCAGGAGGTGCTGGCCTCGACCCTGGATGCCGAGATGCAGGCCACGGTCGAAGGCATGCTGCTCGATCGCATCGACCTGCTGCCGCCGCGTGTGTCGGCCGCCGTGATCGTCATGGACAACGACACGCTGGCGCTGCGGGCCTATGCGGGGTCGGCGGACTTCGGCGACGATTCCCGCTATGCCCACGTGGACATGGTGCAGGCCGTGCGCTCGCCCGGCTCCACGCTCAAGCCGTTCCTGTATGGCTTCGCGCTGGATGATGGCCTGGTGCATTCCGAAAGCCTGCTGCGCGACGACCCCCTGTCGTTTGGCGGGTATGCTCCGGGTAATTTCCAGGCCGCGTTCTCCGGACCGGTAAGCGTGGCGCAGGCCCTGCAACGCTCCTTGAACGTGCCCGCCGTCGACCTGCTGGATCGGGTGGGGCCGGCCCGTTTCGCCTCGGCCATGCAGGCGGGCGGGGTGCGCCTGCGCATGCCCGCGGGCGCCGTGCCCAATCTCAGCCTGATCCTGGGCGGCGGCGGCACCACGCTGGAAGAGCTGGCGGGCGCCTATCGCGCGCTGGCGCGTGGCGGGCTGGCGGGCCAGCCTCGGCTGTGGGAAGGGCAGCCGCTCAGGGAGTCGCGTATCATGAGTCAAGGCGCTGCCTGGATCATCCGGGACATCCTCGAAGGGGGCGGCCATCCTGACCGGCCGTTCCAACAGTCGGGCGCCATGCTGGCATGGAAAACGGGCACGAGTTTCGGCTTCCGCGATGCCTGGGCGCTGGGTGTCACCGACAACTGGACGCTGGGCGTCTGGGTCGGGCGGCCCGACGGCACGCCCAACCCGGGTTTCTTTGGCGCGAACGTGGCGGCGCCATTCCTGCAGGACCTGGCGGCGGCATTGCCGCGAGGCCCTGCCGGCACCGGCGCGGCCTGGCGTGTCCGCCCTGAAACAGTGCAGCCCGTCATGACGTGCTGGCCATTGGGCGTCACGCCGGAACGGGCGCCGGAGGGCGTGTGTCCGCAACGTCGCGCGGCCTGGTCGCTGAATGAAACCGTGCCGCCCACGTTCCCGGCCTACGCCGAACCCGCTGACGGGCCCTTGCGTCTGACCGGGGTGGCCCCACATGCAGTATTGCGGCCGCCACCTGGCCAGCGCGAGGTTCGGCTGGCATTGGGCGCGGAAGGCACCCGGGGAGAACTCTGGTGGCTGCTCGACGGTCGAATCGTGGCACGCAGCGATGCGCGCAAAGGCGCCGAGGCAGCGGTCCAGACCCTGGTACTGTCGCGTAATGGCACGTATGTTGCCACCGTCATGGACGCGCAGGGGCGCCACGACAGCGCGACATTCCAAATCGCTGGTGTTGTGCCGTGAACGGCATAGAATAGGAAGCGTGGATTTACTGGTCCGCTTCGATTGGAAGACGGAGGAAGCGTGATTTCTCAAGAGCTTGAAGTCAGCCTGCACATGGCGTTTGTCGAGGCCCGTTCGGCCCGGCATGAATTCATTACCGTGGAGCACCTGCTGCTGTCACTGCTGGACAACGCGTCCGCGGTGGAAGTGCTTCGCGCCTGCGCGGCCAACATGGACGAACTGCGCCGCAACCTGCGCCAGTTCATCACCGAGAACACGCCCGTCATCCCGAGCGGTGCCGAAGTGGACACGCAGCCCACGCTGGGTTTCCAGCGCGTGATCCAGCGTGCCATCATGCACGTGTCGTCCGGCGGCGCCAGCAAGAAGCCGGTCACCGGCGCGAACGTGCTGGTGGCCATCTTCGGCGAGAAAGACTCCCACGCCGTCTATTACCTGCAACAGCAGGGCGTGACGCGCCTGGACGTGGTCAATTTCCTGTCGCACGGGATCACCAAGCAGACCCAGGTCGAGTCCAGCAGCCCGGCCAAGGAACCGCCGCCCGCCGAGGAAAATGCCGAGTCGCGCCAGTCGGCGCTCGACCAATACGCGCAGGACCTCAACGCGGCCGCCCTGGCCGGCCGCATCGATCCGCTGATCGGCCGCGAGCAGGAAGTCGAGCGCGTCATCCAGGTGCTGTGCCGCCGCCGCAAGAACAACCCCTTGCTGGTCGGCGAGGCCGGCGTGGGCAAGACTGCCATCGCCGAGGGCCTGGCATGGCGCATCACGCGCGGCGACGTGCCGGAAATCCTGGCGCAGGCGCAGGTCTATGCCCTGGACATCGGCGCGCTGCTCGCCGGCACCAAGTATCGCGGCGACTTCGAGCAACGCCTGAAGGCGGTGCTGAAGCAGCTGCGCGCCAATCCCAACGCCGTGCTGTTCATCGACGAGATCCACACGCTGATCGGCGCGGGCTCGGCGTCGGGCGGCACGCTGGATGCCTCCAACCTGCTCAAGCCGGCGCTGTCGTCGGGGCAGTTGAAGTGCATCGGCGCCACTACCTACACCGAATACCGCGGCGTCTTCGAGAAAGATTCGGCGCTGTCGCGCCGGTTCCAGAAGATCGACGTGCCCGAGCCCAGCGTCGAGCAGACCGTGCAGATCCTGCGCGGCCTGAAGGCGCGCTTCGAATCGCACCACAGCGTGCGCTACTCGGCTGCCGCGCTGACCGCGGCGGCTGAACTGTCGGCGCGCCACATCACCGACCGCCATCTGCCGGACAAGGCCATCGACGTGATCGACGAGGCCGGGGCCGCGCAGCGCCTGCTGCCGCGCTCGCGCCAGAAGAAGGTCATCGGCAAGGGCGAGATCGAAAGCATCGTGGCCAAGATCGCGCGCATTCCGCCGCAGTCGGTGTCCACCGATGACCGCAATCGCCTGGCCACGCTGGAACGCGACCTCAAGACCGTCGTGTTCGGACAGGAGCCCGCCATCGAAGTGCTGGCCTCGGCCATCAAGATGGCCCGGTCCGGCCTGGGCAAGCCCGAGCGCCCCATCGGCTCCTTCCTCTTCTCCGGCCCGACGGGCGTGGGCAAGACCGAGGTCGCGCGCCAGCTGGCCTTCACGCTGGGCGTCGAGCTGCTGCGCTTCGACATGTCCGAATACATGGAGCGTCACGCGGTGTCGCGCCTCATCGGGGCGCCTCCCGGCTACGTCGGCTTCGACCAGGGCGGCCTGCTGACCGAGGCCGTCGCCAAGCAGCCGCATTGCGTGCTGCTGCTCGATGAAATCGAGAAGGCGCATCCCGATGTCTTCAACATCCTGCTGCAGGTCATGGACCACGGCACGTTGACCGACAACAACGGCCGCAAGACCGACATGCGCAACGTCATCCTGATCATGACGACCAACGCGGGCGCGGAGGCGCTGGGCAAGCCGTCCATCGGCTTCGCCAATTCGCGTGCCACGGGCGACGAAATGGCCGAGATCCGGCGCATGTTCACGCCCGAGTTCCGCAACCGCCTGGACGCCATCATCTCGTTCGCGCCGCTCAGCCGCGAGGTCATCCTGCGCGTGGTCGACAAGTTCCTGATGCAGCTGGAAGACCAGCTCCACGAGAAGCGCGTCGAGATCACGTTCACCGACGCGCTGCGCGAACACCTGGGCAAGAAGGGCTTCGACCCGCTGATGGGCGCGCGTCCCATGCAGCGCCTCATCCAGGACACCATTCGCCGTGCGCTGGCCGACGAGCTGCTGTTCGGCAAGCTGGTCGATGGCGGCACGGTCACGGTCGACATCGACGAGAGCGAGGCGGTGCGGCTGAGCTACGGCGACACGCCGGCCAAACCCTCGAAGGTGGACAAGGCCAGCAAGCCCGAGGTCGAGCTGGTGGAGTAGTCCCGCCCGGGTTCGTCGACGCTGAAAACGCGTGCACAGGTCCAAGCCGGTGCACGCGTTTTTTCATTGCCGTGTCAGGTTGCACTGCAGCATCGAAAAAGTGCAACCTAAAGGGTAAACCCTTATTAAATTCGAGGGGCTACTGGCGAATAATCCCGCCATCCCGATTTGGGGTTTTTCACGGACAACAGAAGGCGACATGGCCACCACCACGCTCGGAATCAAGGTAGACGAGGCACTGCGCGCGCGCTTGCGCACGGCGGCTGAGCAGGTGGGGCGTACCCCGCACTGGTTCATCAAGCAGGCCGTGCTGTCGTACCTCGATCAGATCGAATCCGGGCGCTTGCCGGCTGAGCTGTCGCACCTGTCGAATGGCGAGGCGCAACCCGAAGACGCCGATGCCGCGCAAGACGTGCAACCTCAACCCTTCATCGAATTCGCCCAGGGCGTGGCCACGCAGTCGGTGCTGCGTGCCGCCATCACCTCGGCCTACCGCCGTCCTGAACAGGAGTGTGTGCCGCTCATGATCGGCCAGGCGCGCGCCGCCCAGTCCGAGCGTGCGCAGGCCACCGCCATCAAGCTGGTGCAGGCCCTGCGTGCCAAGCGCCACGGCGGCGGCGTGGAGGGGCTGATCCAGGAATTCTCGCTGTCCAGCCAGGAAGGCGTGGCGCTGATGTGCCTGGCCGAAGCGCTGCTGCGCATTCCCGACCGCGCGACGCGCGACGCGCTGATCCGCGACAAGATCAGCCGCGGCGACTGGCATGCCCACGTCGGCCAATCGCCCTCGATGTTCGTCAATGCCGCGGCCTGGGGCCTGGTGCTGACGGGCAAGCTGGTGTCCACCAGCAGCGAGCAATCGCTGTCGCGCGCGCTGACCCGCATCATCGGCAAGGGCGGCGAGCCGCTCATCCGCAAGGGCGTGGACATGGCCATGCGCATGATGGGCGAGCAGTTCGTCACCGGCGAGACCATCTCGGAAGCGCTGGCCAACAGCCGCAAGTTCGAAGCCAAGGGCTTCCGCTATTCCTACGACATGCTGGGCGAGGCGGCCACCACGGCCGAGGACGCCGACCGCTATCACGACGCCTATGTGCAGGCCATCCATGCCATCGGCAAGGCCTCCAACGGCCGCGGCATCTATGAAGGCCCGGGCATCTCCATCAAGCTGTCGGCCCTGCATCCGCGCTATTCGCGTTCGCAGCAGGACCGCGTCATGGCCGAGCTGCTGCCGCGCGTGACCGAGCTGGCGTTGCTGGCGCGCCGCTACGACATCGGCCTGAACATCGATGCCGAGGAAGCCGACCGCCTGGAAATCTCGCTGGACCTGCTGGAGGCGCTGTGCGCCGACACGCAGCTGGAAGGCTGGAACGGCATCGGTTTCGTGATCCAGGCCTACCAGAAGCGCGCGCCCTACGTCATCGATTTCGTCATCGACCTGGCCCGCCGCACGCGCCACCGCATCATGGTGCGCCTGGTGAAGGGCGCCTACTGGGACAGCGAGATCAAGCGCGCCCAGATGGACGGCCTCGAGGGCTACCCTGTCTATACCCGCAAGGTCTACACCGACGTGTCCTACCTGGCCTGCGCGCGCAAGCTGCTGGCCGCGCCGGAAGCCATCTTCCCGCAGTTCGCCACGCACAATGCGCAGACGCTGTCGGCCATCTATCACATGGCCGGCCAGAACTATTACCCCGGCCAGTACGAGTTCCAGTGCCTGCACGGCATGGGCGAGCCGCTGTACGAGGAAGTCACCGGCCCGCTCGCGCAAGGCAAGCTGAACCGTCCGTGCCGCGTCTACGCGCCGGTCGGCACGCATGAAACGCTGCTGGCCTACCTGGTGCGCCGCCTGCTGGAAAACGGCGCCAACACCTCGTTCGTGAACCTGATCGGCGACGAGGACGTGAAGGTCGAGGACCTGGTGGCCGACCCGGTGGAGGTCGCCTCGCGCATCCAGCCGCTGGGCGCGCCGCACGACAAGATCCCGCTGCCGCGCGAGCTCTATGAAGCCGCGGGCGAGAAGCGCGCCAACTCGCAGGGCCTGGACCTGTCGAACGAACACCGCCTGGCCTCGCTGTCGGCCGCGCTGCTGGCCAGCGCCGCCACGACCTGGCAAGCCTTGCCGCTGCTGGACCAGGACAGCCAGACCTATCCCGGCGAGCGTCACCTGCCGGTGCGCAATCCCGCCGACCATCGCGACGTGGTGGGGCAGGTGGTGGAAGCCGATGCGGCCGACGTGGAGGCCGCGCTGCATGCCGCCACGCGCGCGGCGCCCATCTGGCAGGCCACGCCCGTGTCCGAGCGCGCCCAATGCCTGCGCCGCGCGGCGCAAAGCCTGGAAGACCAGATGCAGCCGCTGCTCGGCCTGATCGTGCGCGAGGCCGGCAAGTCCCTGCCCAACGCCATCGCCGAAGTGCGCGAAGCCGTCGATTTCCTGCGCTATTACGCCCTGCAGATCGAGCGCGATTTCTCCAACGATACGCATCGCCCGCTGGGTCCGGTGGTCTGCATCAGCCCCTGGAACTTCCCGCTGGCGATCTTCGTGGGGCAGGTTGCCGCCGCGCTGGCCGCCGGCAACACCGTGCTGGCCAAGCCCGCCGAGCAGACCCCGCTCATCGCGGCCCAGGCCGTGGCCATCCTGCACGGCGCCGGCGTGCCGCGCGGCGCGGTGCAACTGCTGCCGGGCCGCGGCGAGACCGTGGGCGCCACGCTGACCTCGGACGCCCGCGTGCGCGGCGTCATGTTCACCGGCTCGACCGACGTGGCGCGGCTCATCGCCCGCACGCTGGCCGACCGCCTGGACGATGCCGGCCAGCCGATCCCGCTGATCGCCGAAACCGGTGGCCAGAACGCCATGGTGGTCGACTCCTCGGCGTTGGCCGAGCAGGTCGTCTTCGACGTGCTGGCCTCGGCCTTCGACTCGGCCGGCCAGCGCTGCTCGGCCCTGCGCGTGCTGTGCCTGCAGGAAGACATCGCCGACCGCCTGCTGGACATGCTGCGCGGCGCGCTGCGTGAGCTGTCCGTGGGCAACCCGGACCGCCTGTCCGCCGACGTGGGGCCGGTGATCGACGCGGATGCCAAGCAGATCATCGACACCCACATCGAAGGCATGCGCAGCGCGGGCCAGCGGGTGGAGCAATTGCCGCTGCCCGAAGGCTGCCGCCACGGCACTTTCGTCGCGCCCACGCTGATCGAACTGAAAGACCTGTCTGCCCTCAAGCGCGAAGTCTTCGGCCCGGTGCTGCACGTGGTGCGTTTCCCGCGCGCCGGCATGGACGCCCTGATCGACGACATCAACGGCACCGGCTACGGCCTGACCTTCGGCGTGCACACCCGCATCGACGAGACCATCGCCCAGGTGACGCAGCGCGTGCATGCCGGCAATGTCTATGTGAACCGCAACATCATCGGTGCCGTGGTGGGTGTGCAGCCCTTCGGCGGCGAGGGGCTGTCGGGCACGGGCCCGAAGGCCGGCGGTCCGCTCTACCTGCTGCGCCTGCTGGCACGCAAGCCGGAAGGCCTGCCCGCCGTGATCCAGAACGCGGGACCGGCCCTGTCGGTGATCCTGCCGGGTCCGACGGGCGAATTGAATACCTGGTCGCTGGTGCCGCGCGGCACGGTGCTGTGCGTGGCCGCGACCGAGGCGGGCGCCCGCGCCCAGTGGGCCGCGGTCCAGGCCAGCGGCAACCGCGCGCGCTTCGTCGACGGCGATGCCGCACGCGCCGTGATCGCCAGCCTGCCGGCTGACGCCAAGTCGTGCGCCGACACGGTTGCCGAGGCACAGATCGACGAGGCCGATTTCCAGGCCGTGCTGTTCGAAGGCGATGGCGATGCCTTGCTTGCGCTGAACCGACGGGTGGCGGCGCGCGCCGGCGCCATCGTGTCGGTGCAGGGACTCACGTCGGCGGCCTTGGCCGGCGGCGCGGGCTATGCGGTCGAGCGCCTGTATGCCGAGCGCTCGGTCAGCGTGAACACGGCGGCGGCGGGCGGCAACGCCAGCCTCATGACCATCGGTTGATCGCAGTTTCCGTTGTTGTGTTGTCAGGCCGGAAGCCTCGTGTGGATATGCGGGGCTTTCCGTTGATTCGATATCTATAATCCGCCGCACCGGCCAGCCCGCCATCAAACAGATCGGGCCCGACCGATGTGACCGGAATTTTTCTATAAATCCAGGAGGGAAACATGAAGTCGAACAAGATCAAGCAAAGCATCGTCGCGGCCTGCGTCGCGACCCTTGGCCTGGCAAGCGCTTCGGCGTATGCCAAAGATGTGCGCTTCGGCTTCGCCGCGCCGCTGACCGGTCCGCAGTCGCACTACGGTGAAGACATGCAGAACGGCCTGACGCTGGCGCTGGAAGAGGCCAACAAGAAGGGCATCGAGATCGACGGCAGCAAGGCGAAGTTCGTGCTGGTGTCGAAGGACGACCAGGCCGACCCCCGCGTCGCCGTGCAGGTCGCCCAGCAGCTCGTCGACGAAGACGTCAACGGCATCCTCGGCCACTTCAACTCGGGCACCACGATCCCGGCCTCGCGCGTCTACAACGACGCAGCCCTGCCGCAGATCGCCATGGCGACCTCGCCGGAATACACCCTGCAGAAATACGACACGACCTTCCGCATGATGACCAGCGACACCCAGCAGGGGTCGGCTGTCGGCAAGTTCATCGTCGAGAAACTGGGCGCCAAGAAGGTCGCGCTGATCGACGACCGCACCGCCTACGGCCAGGGTCTGGCCGACGAGGTCGAGAAGGCCGTGAAGGCCGCCGGTGGCCAGATCGTGCGCCGCGAGTACACGACCGACAAGGCCAACGACTTCACCTCCATCCTGACCAACATCCGCGCCGCCGCGCCGGACGCCATCTTCTTCGGTGGCCTGGATGCGCAATCGGGTCCGATGAAGCGCCAGATCGTCACGCTGGGCATCAAGGCGCCGCTGGTTTCGGGTGAAATGACCCGCAGCGACACCTTCATCAAGCTGGCCGGTGATGCCGCCGACGGCACCTATGCGTCGCTGGCCGGCGTGCCGCTGGCGCAGATGGCTGCGGGCAAGGACTTCGAGGCGGCCTACCAGGCCCGCTTCAAGAAGGCCCCTGGCGTGTACGCGCCTTACGCCTATGACGGCGCCTGGAACATGATCACCGCGATCCAGAACGCCAAGTCGGCCGACCCCGCCAAGTACCTGCCCGAGCTGGCCAAGCTGAGCCGCAAGGGCGCGACCAGCGAGCACATCGCCTACGACGCCAAGGGCGATCTGAAGGAAATCTCCGTCACGATCTACCAGGTCAAGGGCGGCAAGTGGGAAATGGTCGAAACGATGGTCAGCCAGGCCAACTGAGGCCTGCCACGCAGGGTCTCCCCGAGTGAGTCGGCCGGGTGGCGCCACGGCGTCCCCGGCCAAGCATGCAGCCGCGCCCGTCCGGGCGGCGGCCTGCCTTTCCCTTCTGGTCTTCAACGATCACCTGTCCCGCCTGCCACCGCGCAGGCAGTAAAGGCGCAGCATGGAAATATTCCTGCAACAGATAATCAACGGGCTGACGCTGGGTAGCGTCTATGCCCTGGTGGCCCTGGGCTACACCATGGTCTACGGCATCATCGGCCTCATCAACTTCGCCCATGGCGACGTGGTGATGATCGGGGCGATGATCGTGACCATCGTGGCCGGGTCGCTCGTGGCCTCGCACCCAGACATGTCGGCCTGGCTGGTCCTGGCCGCGGGCATGGCCATCGCCATTCCCACCTGCATGGCCGTGGGCTGGACCGCCGAGCGCATCGCCTACCGGCCCTTGCGCCGGGCGCCCCGGCTGGCGGCGCTGATCACGGCGATCGGCGTGTCCATCATCCTGCAGAACCTGGCGATGATGATCTGGGGCCGCAACTACCTGAGCTTCCCGCAGATCATCCAGCCCGAGGTCTACACCGTGATGGGCGCGCGCATCAGCGGCCTGCAGGTGTTCATCATGGTCGCCGCCGGCGCCCTGATGGCTGGCCTGCATTTCATCGTCCATCGTACCCGCCTGGGCACCGCCATGCGCGCCACCGCGCAGAACCGCGAGGTGGCCGGCTTGATGGGCGTCAACATCAACACCGTCATTGCCGCGGCCTTCCTGATCGGCTCGGCGCTGGCCGCCGTCGCCGGCACGATGGTCACGACCTACTACGGCGTGTCGCAGTACACCATGGGCTTCATGCTGGGCCTGAAAGCCTTCACGGCCGCGGTGCTGGGCGGCATCGGCAACCTGGGCGGCGCCATGCTGGGCGGCCTGCTGCTTGGCGTGATCGAGGCGCTGGGCTCGGGCTACATCGGCGACCTGACCGGCGGCTTCCTTGGCAGCCACTACCAGGACGTCTTCGCCTTCGTGGTGCTCGTGCTGGTGCTGATCTTCCGTCCCTCCGGCCTCATGGGCGAACGCGTAGGAGACCGCGCATGATGACCAATACGCTCAAGCGTCCGACCTCGGCGCGCGCCTTCGTGGCCATCGCGCTGATCGGCGTGCTGCTCGCCGTCCTGCCCTTCATCGTCGGCGCCGCCGGCCAGAGCTGGGTGCGGATCCTGAACTTCGCGCTGCTCTACGTGATGCTGGCCCTGGGCCTGAACATCGTGGTGGGCTTCGCCGGCCTGCTCGACCTGGGCTACATCGCGTTCTACGCGGTGGGCGCCTACACCTGGGCATTGCTGGCGTCGCCGCACTTCGGCCTGCACCTGCCGTTCTGGGCCATCCTGCCGATCGCGATCGCGCTGGCGGGCCTGTTCGGCGTGCTGCTGGGCGCGCCCACGCTCAAGTTGAGGGGGGACTACCTGGCCATCGTCACGCTGGGCTTCGGCGAGATCATCCGCATCTTCCTGACCAACCTGAACGCGCCGGTGAACATCACCAACGGTCCGCAGGGCATCAACCGCATCGACGCCTTCACCGTGGGCGACTTCACCTTCGGCCGGGCGGAAACCATCATGGGGATGCGCTTCACCGGGCCCGAGAAGTACTACTACCTGCTGCTGGCCTTCACGCTCGTCATCCTGCTGATCTGCGTGCGCCTGCAGAACTCCCGCATCGGCCGCGCCTGGGAAGCCATCCGTGAAGACGAGATCGCGGCCAAGGCGATGGGCATCAACACCCGCAACGTGAAGCTGCTGGCCTTCGCCATGGGCGCCTCGTTCGGCGGCGTGGCGGGCGCGATGTTCTCGGCCATGCAGGGCTTCGTCAGCCCCGAGAGCTTCAGCCTGACCGAATCCATCTCCATCCTGTGCATGGTGGTGCTGGGCGGCATGGGCCACATTCCGGGCGTGATCCTGGGCGCCATCATCCTGGCCGGTCTGCCGGAGTTCCTGCGCGCGGTGGTCGAGCCGCTGCAGCACGCGGTCTTCGGCGCCGTGATCCTGGATCCGGAAGGCATCCGCATGCTGATGTTCGGCCTGGCGATGGTGCTGGTGATGCTGTTCCGTCCCGCGGGCCTGTGGCCCTCGGCCGTGCGCAAGCGTGAATTGTCGACCAAGGGAGGCCAGGCATGAGCAATGTATTGCTGCAGGCGCAGGGCCTGTCCAAGCGCTTTGGCGGGCTGCAAGCCCTGTCGGATGTCGGCTTCCAGATCAAGCAGGGCGAGATCTACGGCCTGATCGGTCCGAACGGCGCGGGCAAGACCACGTTGTTCAACGTGCTGACGAGCCTGTATGTCCCGGAAAGCGGCACCTGCACCTTCGGCGGGCAGGCGCTGACGGGCCGCAAGCCCCATGAGATCGCGGAGCTGGGCCTGGCCCGGACCTTCCAGAACATCCGTCTCTTCGGCAACCTGAGCGCCATCGAGAACGTGATGATCGGCCGTCACATCCGCACCCGCGGCGGCGTGCTGGGCGCAGTGCTGCGCACCGGCGCCACGCGCCGCGAGGAGGCCGCCATCGAGGCGCGCGCGCATGAGCTGCTGGATTATGTCGGCATCGGCCATCGCGCCAACGACGTCGCCCGGTCCTTGCCCTATGGCGACCAGCGCCGCCTGGAAATCGCCCGCGCGCTGGCGACCGAGCCCAGGCTGCTGGCGCTGGACGAACCCGCTGCCGGCATGAACGCGTCGGAAACGGTGGTATTGCGCCAGCTGATCGAGAAGATCCGCGCCGACGGCATCACGGTGCTGCTCATCGAGCACGACATGAAGCTGGTGATGGGCCTGTGCGATCGCGTGCTGGTGCTCGAATACGGCAAGGTGCTGGCCGAGGGACGCCCGGCCGAGGTCCAGCGCAATCCCAAGGTGATCGAGGCCTACCTGGGCGCGGGCGCGGCCCACGACGCCCAGACTGTTCCAGGAGGCGAGGCATGAACGTGCAGAGCCAGAATCAGACCCCGGCATCCACTGCCCAACCCTTGCTGGCCCTGCGTGGCCTGCAGGTCGCCTATGGCGGCATCCGCGCCGTGCGCGGCGTGGACCTGACCGTCAACGAAGGCGAGCTGGTCTGCCTGATCGGCGCCAACGGCGCCGGCAAGAGCACCACGCTGCGCGCCATCTGCGGGCTGGTGCCCGTCGCCGACGGCGAGGTGCACTATGCGGGCCAGGCCATCACCGGCACGGCCTCGTTCGAGCTGGTGCGCAAGGGCCTGGTCATGGTGCCGGAAGGCCGGGGCATCTTCGGCCAGCTGACCATCGAGGAAAACCTGGCGATGGGCGCGTATACGCGCCGTGACCCGGCCCGGATCCGCCAGGATACCGAGCGCGTGTTCTCGCTGTTCCCGCGCCTGGCCGAGCGCCGCAAGCAGTCTGCCGGCACGTTGTCGGGCGGCGAGCAGCAGATGGTGGCCATGGGCCGCGCCATGATCGCGCGTCCCCGCCTGCTGTTGCTGGACGAGCCGTCGATGGGGCTGGCGCCGCTGATGGTCGAGAAGGTGTTCGAGGTCGTGCGCACCATCGCGTCCGAGGGCGTGACCATCCTGCTGATCGAGCAGAATGCGAAGCTGGCCCTGGAGAACAGCCATCGCGGCTATGTGATGGAATCGGGCGAGCTGATCCTGCAGGGGCCGGCGCAGCAGTTGCTGCACGACCCGAAGGTGCGGGAAGCCTACCTCGGCGAAATCTAGCTGCCGCGCGCCGCGCCGGCTGTGCCCATCACTGCATCGCAGGTCAGCAGCCAGGCGCGCGCGGCGTGCGAAAGATAGCGTTCGCGCGGCCAGACGTGCGCGATCTGCCAGTGCAGCGCGGGTTGGGCCAGGCGCGCCACGGCCAGGTCGTCGGTCTGCAGCCGGCGCAATAGCGGCGCGGGCAGCAGCGCCACGCCCAGGCCCGCCGAGGCCATGTCCACCAGGAACTCCCAGTGCGTGCTTTGCGTCGCGACGCGCGGCGTGATGCCGGCGCGCGCGAAGGCCTGGCGCAACAGGCGCGTGAGCGCGAAATCATCGGAGAGCAACAGCAGCGGCGTGTCGTGCAGCGCGGCCAGCGGCAGCGTCTTGCGCCTGGCCCAGGGCCAGTGCCGCGCGCCGATCGCGCAGACGGGATGCCGCGCGACCGGGCGCGTCAGGAGGTCCAGGCCGTCGTCCACCGGCAGCACGATGGCGCCCACGTCCAGCTCGCCTGCATCCAGGCGGCGGGCGATCTCGGGGGCGGCATCTTCGTGCAGTTGCAGGCGCACGCCGGGATAGGCCTGGGCATAGGCCTTCACCGCGTCGGTGAACAGCAGGTTCACCGTGGGCGGCAGGCCCAGGCGCAATTCGCCGCGCTTCAATTCAGCCACGTCCTGCACTTCCACCGACAACTGCCGTATCAGCGCCAGCGCCTGGACGCCGCGCTCATAGACGATCCTGCCGGTGTCGGTGGGCACGATGCGCCGGCCATCGCGGATGAGCAGCGGCGCGCCGACCTCGTCCTCGAGCTGGCGGATCATCTTGCTGATGGTGGATTGCGTGAGGAACATCGCGTCGGCCGCGCGCGTGAAGCTGGCCTGGCGGACGGTTTCGACGAAGTAGCGCAGGGCGCGGAGATCCATGGTGAAGAGGGCGCCGAGGCGCCGGCAATGGCATGAAAAATATGACTGGAAGCAATGATTTTAAGTCATAAAACGATGGTTCCAGGATTCCTATACTGCGGCTCATCCCCATCAGAAACAGAAACAGGAGACTGGGATGTCCCTTACCCGCATTCGCCATCGCGCCTTGCATGGCAAGGTCATGAGCGCGGCCCAGGCCGCCGGCTTCATCCGCGACGGCATGACGGTCGGCATGAGCGGCTTCACCCGCGCGGGTGATTGCAAGGCCGTGCCCGAGGCCCTGGCCGCGCGCGCCGCGCACGATCCCTTGCACATCACGCTGATCACCGGCGCCTCGCTGGGCCACGACACCGACAGGCTGCTGGCCGAGGCCGGCGTGTTGGCGCGCCGCCTGCCGTTCCAGGTGGACCGCAGCCTGCGCCGCAAGATCAATGCGGGCGAGGTCATGTTCATCGACCAGCATCTTTCCGAAACCGTGGAGCAGTTGCGCAGCCACCATCTGGCGCCCATCGACGTGGCGGTGATCGAGGCCGTCGCCATCACCGAGACGGGCGGCATCGTGCCCACGACCTCGGTGGGCAATTCCGCGCAGTTCGCGCAACAGGCGCGCCAGGTGATCGTCGAGATCAACCTGAGCATGCCCGAGGCGCTGGAAGGCCTGCACGACATCTACGTGCCGCAAGACCGTCCCGCGCGCCAGCCCGTGCCGCTGACCTCGCCCGCGCAACGCATCGGCCAGCCATTCATCGCGGTGGATCCGTCGCGCATCGCCGCCATCGTCTTCACCGACAAGCCCGACAGCCCCTCGAACGTGCTGCCGCCCGATGACGAGACGCGCGCCATTGCCGGGCACATCAATCGTTTCCTGATGGACGAGGTCCACGTCGGGCGCATGCCCGCCACGCTGCATCCCCTGCAGGCAGGCATCGGCACCATCGCGAACGCGGTGCTGCAGGGTTTCGAGGACTCGGACCTGCAGGGCCTGACGATGTATTCGGAGGTCCTGCAGGACAGCGCCATCGCCTTGCTGGACAGCGGCAAGCTGGCCTTCGCGTCGGCCGCTTCCATGACCTTGTCCGAGCCGGTCTATCGGCGCGTCATCGAGAACCTGGACTTCTACCGTTCACGGCTGGTGCTGCGTCCGCAGGAGATCAGCAACCTGCCAGAGATCGTGCGGCGCTTCGGCATCATCGCCCTGAATACCGCGCTGGAGTTCGACATCTACGGCAACGTGAACTCCACGCACGTGAACGGCACGCACATGATGAACGGCATCGGCGGATCGGGCGATTTCGCGCGCAACGCGCACCTGTCCATCTTCGTCAGCAAGTCGGTGGCGCGCGATGGCGACATCTCCAGCGTGGTGCCGATGGTGCCGCACGTGGACCACACCGAGCATGACGTGGACGTCCTGGTCACCGAGGTGGGCCTGGCCGACCTGCGTGGCCTGGCACCGCGCGAACGCGCCTTGCGCGTGATCGAGCACTGCGCGCATCCGGATTACCGCGCCGACCTGATGGACTACTTCCAGCGCGCCTGTCGCCGCGCGGGCGGCCAGACGCCGCATCTGCTGGACGAGGCCTACTCCTGGCACACGCGCTATGCCCGCACGCAGACGATGCGGCGCGCGCCGGCGCGCGTGCGCGAGAACGAGGCTGCGCTGGCCGAATAGAACAGGGGGGAAAGGGGGCCGTGTGGGGCGGTCCTTGCCTTCGTCTCTGCGGCAACAGGCGGGTCTCTGGGTCTTTGGCCCGGTTCCTTTTTTTGGTACTGAATGTTCCAGTCAGCGTGCGCGGCAATCCGGCGCACTACAATCGGCGCGCTGGGCCGGCCCTTCCGCGCTGGCCGGGAGCCGCGGTCCATGTCCACCATTCTCCGTCCCTCCTTGCGGCCGCTGTGCCGCGCCCTGGCGCTGGCAGCCTTGCCAGGGGCCATGATCTGGGCCGTGCCCGCCGCGGCCCAGGACCAGCCCGAGGCCCGCATCCATGCCATCACGCTGTCCTCGGGCGGAGTGGCCGAAGTGCAGCGCCGCGTCGAATGGAGCGCGCCTGGCAGCCTGCGCATCGAGGTGCCGCTGGCGCAGGTGGACGACGTGCTCAAGAGCCTGGTCGTGCGCGATCCCAAGGGCACGGTCGGGGGCATGACGCTCGATGGCCTGTCGCCCGTCGATGAAACTTTCGGCCGCCTCCCGTTTTCCCAGCAGGACATGGCGTCGATCGCCGGTCTCGCGGCGGCCTTGCAGGGGGTGCCGGCCAGCGCCAGTTCCGGCGGCCGCACGGTGCAGGGCCGCATCCTGGGCGTGGCGCAGGCCGATGGCGGCACGCCCGCCGAACCGCGTGTCGAACATATCCTCTCGATGATGACCGAGAGCGGCCAGGTCCAGTCCTTGCAGTTGGGGCCGGACGCGACGCTCGACATCCAGGACGAAACCCTGCGCAAGCGCATCGCCGATGCCGCGCGCATCAGCGGGCAGGCCCGTGCCGATGGCGTGCGGACGATCTCGATTGCGCTGGCGGGCGAGGGCAAGCGCGACGTCGGCATCAGCTATGTCGTGGCCGCGCCGGTCTGGAAGGCGTCCTATCGCCTGGTGTCGGGCGACGAGCCGGGCAAGGCGCGGCTGCAGGCCTGGGCCGTGGTCGAGAACGCCACGGCCGAGGACTGGCAGGGCGTGACGTTGACGCTGGCCGCGGGTGCGCCTGTATTGCTGGCCCAGCGTCTGCACCAGCGCTATTGGCATGAGCGCCAGGACGTGCCGGTTGCCGCCGGCGCTGCCGAGGCGCCGCCTACCGATGACTATGCCGAGATGATGGCCGACGCGGCGGGGCCCGGGCGGCAAGCGATGGCGGAGGCCGCGCCGCCGCCCGCACCGGCGCCGGCGGCCATGGTGCGCGCCCAGGGTGGCATGAGACGCGCCATGCCTGCGCAGGTCGCGCAGGCCGCGGCGACGGCGGCTGCGCAAGAGGGCGAGATCTCGGCAACCTACCGCCTGCCGCTGCCGGTGGACCTGCCCGCGGGCAAGACCCTGTCGGTGCCATTCCTGGACGTGGCCCTGCCGGCGGAACGCCTGTCGGTCTATCGCGCAGGCCGCGCCAGCCGTCATCCCGTGGCCGCGATCTCCCTGGACAACACCTCGCCGGGCAGCCTGCCTGCCGGCCTGCTGACGGTGTACGACGCCCGCGACGGCCATGTCGGCGATGCGCAGCTGTCCGGCCTGCCTGCGGGCGAGTCGCGCCTGGCGAGTTTCGCCGAGGACCGCAAGGTGACCATCACCACGGACCGCGAGCGGGGCGAACCCATTACCGAAGTGACCCTGGCCGATGGACTGCTGCAGGTGCGCCGCCTGAGCCGGGAAAGCATCACCTATACCGTGCAGGGCGCCGCGGATGCGCCGCGCACCGTGCTGATCGAGCATCCCCGCGTCTCGGGCTGGACCTTCGCCTCTCCGTCGCTGGTGGGACAGACGGCCACGCACCATCGCCTGAAACTGAGCTTGAAGGCGGGCGAGAACGGCAAGATCGATACGGTCGCCGAAAGGCCCGTGTCGCAGCGCTATGCCCTGCTGGACCTGGATGCGCCGACCTTGCTGTCGTGGTCGGGCACGGCGCTTGACGCGGCTGCCGCCGCGCGCCTGAAGACGCTGGCGGAGCGCCGCGCCACGGTCGCGCAGGCCGAACAGCGCCTGGAGCAGGCCGCGCAGGCGGTCGAGCAGGCCGAAGCGAACCAGTCACGCGTGCGTGAGAACCTGGGCGCGGTGGCCCCCGACAGCGAGCTCGGGCAGCGTTATGCGCGCATGCTGGCGCAAGAGGAAGACCGCATCGCCGCGCTGCAGCAGGCGCAGGCCAAGGCGAACGATGCGGTGGAGCAGGCCAGGCGGTCGCTGGTCGAGGCGCTGAAGGGCTGAGGGGGGGCCGCCTGGCAAACAGGCGTGCCTCGATCAGGCTTTCGTCCACGGCCCGAGGCCGCGGACGAAAGCATTGCACCAGCGTCTTTACGACTCGAGCTTGGCGTCCAGCGTGATCTTGGCGTTGAGCACCTTGGACACGGGGCAACCGGTCTTGGCGTCGTTCGCGGCCGCATCGAAATCGGCGGCCGACAAGCCCGGCACCTTGGCGCGCAGGATCAGGTGCACGGCCGAGATGGCGAAGCCGCCTTCCACCTTGTCCAGCGTCACTTCGGCGCGGGTGCCGATGCGCTCGGCCTTGGCGCCTTTCTGTCCCAGGATGTTCGAGAGGGCCATCGAGAAGCAGCCGGCGTGCGCGGCGCCGATCAGTTCTTCCGGGTTCGTGCCCGCGGCGTCTTCGAAACGGGTATTGAAGCCGTAGGGCTGGTCCTTCAGCGCGCCGCTCTCGGTCGAGATGGTGCCCTTGCCGGTTTTGAGGTCGCCTTGCCAGACGGCGCTTGCGGTTTTCTTCATGACGGAATCTCCTGTTCGGGTTGCGTGGGACGAGCCAGGGCCCATGGTAACTGGGGCATGGGCGCGCGAGCGTGCTCGGGGCGCTTCGGTTCGCTACCAAACGTGTATGACTGCGGTGTCTCACGGCGGTGTGTCACGGCGGTGCATCGAAGCGGTGTATCGAACCCGCCCATCGCCCCGTGCATGGCTCCCGGCTGCTTGGGGCAAAATGGCAGATTGCATACCCCTGCGTCTTCCGACCCTCCAAGGTTTCCGCCATGCGCCTGTCTTACCGCCGCTTTCTTGCCCTCTTCGCGCTCGCCGCCACGGCGTCCACGGCAGCCCATGCCGAGATCACCATTGGCGTGACGCTGGCTTCCACCGGCCCGGCGGCGGCCATCGGCATCCAGTCGCAGAATGCCGTGCGCCTGTGGCCGGCCACCCTGGGCGGGCAGCCCGCGCGCTACGTGGTGCTGGATGACGGCACCGATGTCAGCCAGGCCGTGCGCAACCTGCGCAAGCTGACGGCCGAGGACAAGGTGGACGCGCTGGTCGGGCCGAACATCACGGCTTCCGCGCTGGCCGGGCTGGACGTGGCCAACGAAACCGGCACGCCGCTGGTCGCGCTGGCGGCCTCGGCCTCCATCGTCGAACCCATGAGCGATCCGCGCCGCCGCTGGGTGTTCAAGATGCCCCAGAACGATTCCCTGATGGCGGGCGCCCTGGTCGAGCACATGCGCACGCATGGCGTGAAGACGGTGGGCTTCATCGGGTTTGGCGATTCCTACGGCGACAGCTGGTGGAAGGCCTTCAACGATGCCGCCGCCGGCAATCCGGCCATCGTGGCGCAGGAGCGCTTCCAGCGCACCGATGCCTCTGTCACCGGCCAGGCGCTGAAACTCATGGCTGCCAAGCCCGATGCCGTGCTGGTGGCGGGCTCGGGCACGCCCGCCGCGCTGCCGCAGAAGACGCTGGTGGTGCGCGGCTACAAGGGCACCATTTACCAGACCCACGGCATCGGCACGCTGGAGTTCCTGCAACTGGGCGGCAAGGACGTGGAAGGCACGCTGTTTCCCACGGGGCCGGGCGTGGTGGCGCGCGGCTTGCCGGCCGACAATCCGGTGCGCAAGGTGGCGCTGGATTTCACGGAGAAGTACGAGGCCCGCTATGGCGCCGACACGCTGACGCAGTTCGCGGGCGACGCCTGGGGCGCCTGGGTGCTGCTGGACGATGCCGTCCGCCGCGCGCTGGCAGGCGGGGCCCAGCCGGGCACGCCAGCCTTCCGGGCGGCCTTGCGCGATGCGCTGGAAGCCACGCGTGACCTGGCCGTGCCCAATGGCGTGCTGAACCTGTCGCCGCAGGACCATCAGGGCTTCGATGCGCGCGCCCGCGTGATGGGCGTCATCCGCGATGGGAAATTCCGCTACGCGGGGCAATGATCCCGCCTCACGCCGCGCCCGCCCCGGATTCAGGGCAGCTGGCGGGTGGGATTGTGTAACTGATGTGACGGGCCGCCAGGCCCGTTTTTCATTGTGCAGGGCAGTGAGCCCGCAGGGTGCTTCAATTCATTTGTGACAAATTGATTTGAACAAGAATGATTTTGTGCCGTACCATTTTTCCCGGGTGAGAACCGGAAAAAGGGGAGAACAGCATGAAGCAAGCCCTGAAATGGGCAGTCCTGGCGTGTGGCATCAGCCTTCTGGCAGCCTGCTCGGACAGCACTGACAACCGCGCCGCGGCGAACCAGAACACCCTGGAGGCCGCCCAGGCCTCGGGCAAGATCCGCATCGGCTACGCCAACGAGGCGCCGTTCGCCTACATGGACAGCGCCAGCGGCAAGGTCACGGGCGAGGCGGTCGAGATCGCCCGCGTGATCCTCGGACGCATGGGTGTGAAGGAAGTGGAGGGCGTGCTGACCGAGTTCGGCTCGCTGATCCCGGGCCTGCAGGCCGGACGCTTCGACATCATCGCCGCCGGCATGTACATCACCCCCGAGCGCTGCAAGCAGGCCAGCTTCTCGAACCCGTCCTACGGCGTGGGCGAGGGTTTCCTGGTCAAGAAGGGCAACCCCAGGGGCTTGCACAGCTATGACGACATCAAGAACAACGCCGACGTGAAGATGGGCGTGGTGGTGGGCGCCATCCAGTCCGAGTATGCCCAGAAGGTCGGCATCGATGGCGGCCAGGTCATCATCTTCCCCGATCCCGTGAGCGCCTTGTCGGGCGTGGAGGGCGGGCGCGCGGATGTCTATGCCGCCACGGCGCTGACCGTCAACGACCTGATGAACAAGGTCACCGACCAGCAGCTGGAGAAGGCCGAGCCCTTCACCGAGCCCAATATCGACGGCGTGGACCTGCGCGGCTATGGCGCCTTTGCGTTCCGCAACGCCGACACCGAATTCACCGAGGCCTTCAACAAGGAACTGGCCTCGTTCATCGGTACCCCCGAGCATGCCAAGCTGGTCGAGCCTTTCGGCTTCACCCGTGAGGAGCTGCCGGGCGACGTGACCGCGGCCAAGCTGTGCGGCCAGTGACGAAGGGGCACCCCCATGGATGACGGTTTGCAGACATTACTTCCGCCGCTCTTGCAGGGGCTCTGGGTCACGGTCCAGATCACTGTCGGCGCGGCCCTGCTGGCGATTCCGCTGGCTATCCTGTCCGGGCTCGGACGCCTGTCCAACCAGCGCTTCCTGCGCTGGCCGGCCTCGGTCTATGTCGAGGTGTTCCGCGGCACGTCCGCGCTGGTGCAGCTCTTCTGGTTCTTCTTCGTGCTGCCGCTCTTCGGCATCCAGTTGCCTGCCTTGCTGGTAGGGATCGTGGTGCTGGCCCTGAACGCAGGCGCCTATGGCGCCGAGGTGGTGCGCGGCGCGGTCATGGCCGTGCCGGCAGGCCAGCGCGAGGCGGCGGTGGCGCTGAACATGACGCGCGCCAAGATCATCCGCCGCATCGTGCTGCCGCAGGCCATCCCGGCCATGCTCCCGCCCGCCACCAATCTGATGATCGAACTGCTGAAGAACACCGCGCTGGTGTCCCTCATCACGATCACCGACCTGACTTTCCGCGGCCAGTTGCTGCGCAGTGAAACGCTCAAGACTGTGGAGGTCTTCGGCCTCATGCTGCTGCTGTATTTCGCCGCGGCGCTCGTCATCACTGCCGGCATGCGCATGCTGGAACGACGCTTCAAGGTGGGCCGATGAACCAGGACGTCATTTTCGATTGGGGCTACGCGTTCTCGCTGCTGCCCGACCTGGGCCAGGCGCTCGTCATCACCATCCAGGCCACGGTGCTGGGCATGGCGCTGGCCGTCACGCTGGGCCTGTTGCTGGCAATGGGGCGGCGCGCGCCGTGGGCAGTGCTGTCCTACCCGGTGGCCTTCGTCATCGAGTTCGTGCGCAGCACGCCGCTGCTGGTGCAGATCTATTTCCTGTTCTACGTGCTGCCGGGGCTGGGGGTGCAGCTGTCCCCGCTGACCACGGGCGTGCTGGCGCTGGGCATCCACTATGCGGCGTATTGCGCCGAGGTCTACCGGGCCGGCATCGAAGGCGTGCCGCGCGGCCAGCTGGAAGCGGCGCGGGCGCTGAACCTGTCGTCCTGGCGCACGGCCACGGGCATCGTGCTGCCGCAGGCCATCCCGCCGGTGGTGCCGGCGCTGGGCAACTACCTGATCGCCATGTTCAAGGACACGCCGCTGCTCTCGGCCATCACCGTGGTCGAGGTGCTGCAGCAGAGCAAGATCATCGGCTCGGCCACCTTCCGCTATACCGAGCCGCTGACGCTCGTGGGCGTGATGTTCCTGGTCCTGAGCCTCGTGGCCGCCTTTGGCGTGCGCCAGCTGGAAGGCTGGCTCAAGCGCCGTGGCCGCCGCTGAGCCAGGCGCCGCATCCTGCAAGACATCGTGGCCCGCCTGAGCGGGCGGGCCGCTCCAAGCATCGCCAAGGCGCGTTCGTTGCGCCGCACGGAGGAAAGTCCATGAGTTCCAGCATTCGATTGAACAAGCTCTGCAAGCGCTATGGCGAGGTGGATGTGCTGCGCGGCATCGACCTGGATATCCCGGCGGGGCAGACGGTCTCGATCATCGGGCCCTCGGGCTCGGGCAAGTCGACGCTGCTGCGTCTCCTGATGACGCTGGACCGGCCCACCAGCGGCACCATCGAGATCGATGGCGAGTCGATGTGGACACAGCCGGATGGCAGTCCGGCCAGTTCCGCGCACGTGCGCAAGGTGCGCGGCAAGATCGGCATGGTGTTCCAGCACTTCAACCTGTTCCCGCACATGACGGCGCTGGGCAACGTGATCGAGGCGCCGATCCATGTGGGCGGCCTGTCGCGCGACGAGGCGGTCGAGCGGGGCCGGCATTACCTGGATCTGGTCGGCCTGGCCGACAAGCAGGACGTCCAGCCCGCGCAGTTGTCGGGCGGCCAGAAGCAGCGCGTGGGGATCGCGCGCGCGCTGGCCATGCGGCCCGAGATCATGCTGTTCGACGAGGTGACCTCGGCGCTGGATCCGGAACTGGTGGGCGGGATCCTGCAGATCGTGAAGGACCTGGCCGACAAGCGCGAAATGACGATGATCCTCGTTACCCACCAGATGAAGTTCGCCGAACGCAGTTGCGACCGCACGCTGTTCTTCGACGAAGGCAACGTGGTGGAGGACGCGCCCTCCGCGGAATTGTTCTCCCACCCCAAGGAGCCGCGCACCCAGCAGTTCCTGCAGGCGGTGATCGAGGCGGAGTGAGGGCAGGGCCCGCGCGCGGGAAAGCCCGCGCCGGAGGCAGGGACATGCAGGAAATGACGGTAGACATATCTTAAGATATGGTTTCTCGATATATCTCCGACCTTTCCATGTCCGACCTTTCCGCCCAGCCGCCCTTGCCGCCCGATGCCCAGGACGCCAGCCTGTTCCTGCGGGGGCGCAAGCTGGGCGCCGAGGATCTGCAAGTGGTGCTGCTGGCGCTGCTGGCCCAGGCGCCCTCGCATGGCTACCAGCTCATCAAGCAGCTGGCCGAGCACTCGGCAGGCTTTTATGAGCCGAGCCCCGGCATGGTGTATCCCGCGCTGGCCAGCCTGACCGCAGCGGGATTGGCATCGGCCGAGGCCACCGCGGGGCGCAAGCGCTATCAGTTGACCCCGGCAGGCACCCAGCGATTGTCCGAAGTGCACGAGCGTGCCCACACCATCCTGGACGTGCTGCGCCGCACCGGCACGCGCATGGCGCAGGTGCGCCGCGTGTTCGAGGGCGGCGACGGCGCCGAGGTCTTCGCGCCGGGCACGCACGAAGACCTGATGCTGGCCCGCTATGGCCTGAAGCGCGCGGTCCACGCGCGCGCGGCGTCCTGTACGCCGCAGGAGGCCGTGCGCATCGCGGCCATCCTGCGACGCGCCACGACGGAGATCCTCGACGATACCCCCGGCGAAACCTGAGCGCGCGTGCCGCGCGCCGCAGCCCCACAGGAATACGACTCCATGCAGACCCCCGATACCACCCTTGCCCCTTCCGCCACTTCCGTCCAGCGCGCCACGCAGCGCGTGCGCCACGACCTGCGCTTCCGCCTGCTGGAGGTGGCGCGCGTGACCCAGGTGAGCCCGCGGCTTTTGCGTGTCACGCTGACCGGCCCGGACCTGGACGGTTTCACCAGCCTGGCGCACGACGACCACGTGAAGGTGTTCTTTCCGGCCGAGGGACAGCGCACGCCTGTCCTGCCCGTGATGACGGCGCAAGGGCCGGAGTTTCCTGCCGGCCAGCCGCGTCCGGCCGCGCGCGACTACACCCCGCGCCGTTTCGATGCCGAGCGCCGCGAACTGGACCTGGAATTCGTGCTGCATGGCGAAGGCCCGGCCGCCACCTGGGCGGCCCAGGCCGCGCCCGGCCAGGTGCTGGGCGTGGGCGGGCCGCGCGGCTCATTCGTGCTGCAGGGCGAGTTCGACGCCTATCTGCTGGTGGGCGACGAGACCGCCTTGCCGGCGATTGCGCGGCGGCTGGAAGAGCTGCCGGCGCATGCGCACGCCCATGCCGTCATCCTGGTGGACGATGCCGAGGATCACATCGCTTTCCAGTCGGAGGCGCACGTGGCGGTCCACTGGGTGCATCGCCGCGCGCTGCCCGCGGGCGGCGAGGTGGATGCGCTGCGCGTGGCCGTGGGCAGCCTGGCGCTGCCGGCCGAGGGCGTCTATGCGTGGGTGGCGGCGGAGTCCGCGACGGCCAAGGCGCTACGGCAGTATCTGGTCGAGACGCTGAACATGCCGCGCCAGTGGGTCAAGGCCGCCGGGTACTGGAAGCAGGGCGCCGTCGCGACCCATGAGTCGCACGACGACTGAGGACACACGAAAAAGGGGGGCGCAAGCCCCCCTGTCGCATCCGTCCGGTCAGCCCCGGCCTGTGCTGCCGAAACCGCCTGCGCCGCGTTCGCTGGCCGAGAAATCCCGCACTTCCTCGAAGCGGGCCTGCACGACAGGCACGATGACCAGTTGCGCCAGGCGCTCCATGGGTTCCAGCGTGAAGGGCGTGTCGCCACGATTCCAGGTGGAGACCATCAACTGGCCCTGGTAATCGGAATCGATGAGGCCGACCAGGTTGCCCAGCACGATGCCGTGCTTGTGGCCCAGGCCCGAGCGCGGCAGGATGACCGCGGCGAGGCCGGGGTCGCCGATGTGGATCGCGAGGCCGGTGGGCACCAGGTGCGTGGCGCCGGGCGCCAGCACCAGCGGGGCGTCCAGGCAGGCGCGCAGGTCCAGCCCGGCCGAGCCGGGCGTGGCGTAGGCGGGCAGGTGCGCGCGCATGCGTTCATCGAGGACTTTGAGAGCGACGGTGGTCATGGTTGAAAGCGAGGAAAAAGACAAGGAAAGCGTCCCGGTCCGATGCCGGGGAGCAGGATTGCGTGATCAGCGCGGCGGGGCGTCCTTGCGCGCAATGGTGGAGAGCGGCGGCAGCTTCATCAGGGGCTTCCTGGCCCCGGCCTTGTTCTTGCTGCCCATGCGCAGGAAGGTCCACGCAAAGACCAGCAGGAAGATGCCGCCCACCAGCCCGTCGCCATCGTTGGCCATGGCGTCGATCACCTTGTTCAGGCCGAACAAGGCCAGGATGCCGCCGACCAGCAGGCCGCCCAGCGAGCGGCGCTGCGCCCGGTTGCGCGAGGCCAGGGTGTCCGGCGCTTCGGCAGCGGGGGCGGGCGCGGTCGCGCCGGGCGAAGGGGCCTCCCACGTGGCGGGTTGCACGGCTTCGCGCCGCGGCTGCGCGCCGGGAACGGGCGCGGGCACGGGGTTGGCGGGCGGCAGGGCGGGCCAGGGGCTGGCAGCCAGCACGTCGTCATCTTCCCAGCGGGACCGGGCTCGGGTGTGGCCACGGGTGTCGTGGCGCACCTTGCCGGCGATGCTGTCCAGCTCTTTCAGCACCTGGCCGGGGGCACGGTTGCCGCTGTTGACCAGCTTGTCGATATAGGCGGCGTAGTCGCCGTTGCGGGGTTCGCCTTCGAAGGCCATGCGCGTGCTCCGGGGCTTGCAGGGTCAGGGCTTGCGTGGCGCCTGGCGGCGTTTGCGAGCCATCTTGTACATGATGTAGGCCGCCACGCTGACCGACAGTATCGTGCCGACGATCAGGGTGGCCTGCGAACCGCTTTCGATGGCGCCCACGCTGCGCGCGGCCAGGTAGCCGGGCGCGAACATGAGCGGCACCCACAGGATGGCAGAGAGCACGTTGGCGGCCTGGAAGCTGAGGTGGTTCATGCGCATCATGCCGGCCACCGTGGGAATGGTACTGCGGATGGGGCCCAGGAAACGCCCGATCAGGATGGACATGAAGCCGTAGCGGTAGAAGAAGAGCCGCGCGCGGGCCACGGTGCTGCGCTGCTGGCGCAGGGGCCAGCGATGGACCAGCGCCGGGCCGATCCAGCGGCCCAGGTAATAGGAAATGGCGTCGCCGATGACCGCGCCCAGCATGGCCCACAGCAGGATGGGAGTGAGCGGCAAGGTGCCGGTGCCCAGCAGGCCGCCGGTCATGATGAGCAGTGCCGTGGCGGGGATCAGCAGGCCGACCACGAGCAGCGATTCGCCCAGCGTGATCAGGGCGATGATGGGGCCGGCCCAGTCCTGGTTGTCGCGGATGAACTGCTCCGCCAGGGCGATGTATTGATCCATGAATGGTGAACCTGTGGAACCTCTGTGATGTTGCGGTATCTTAACGCGACCTGAAATCATCCCTTGCGTGATGTCGCTGCCTTTCGCGCCGTTCCTCGCGGCCTTGCGCAACCTTCCTCCCCCTCATACCGCTACAACCGATGGATTCTCTGACTCAGGCCGTGCTCGGCGCTGGCATACAAGGCGCGTTGCTCGGCCGCTTCCAGGGACGCCGCGCCCTGCTGTATGGCGCCGCCCTGGGCACCTTGCCCGACCTGGACGTGGTGATTTCCTACGCCGATCCGGTCAGCGCCATGACCTTCCATCGCGGCTTCTCGCATTCGGTGTTCGTTCTGACGGGCCTCGCCGCGCTCATGGCGGCGGGCATCCGCAAGCGCTGGCCCGATACGGGCTACAGCGCCTGGCGCCTGTTCCTGGCCTTGTGGCTGGTGCTCATCACGCATCCCCTGCTGGATGCCTTCACCAGCTACGGCACGCAGCTCTTCTGGCCTTTCCACCCGATACCCGCCAGCTGGTCCAGCGTGTTCATCATCGATCCGCTCTTTACCGTGCCATTGACCGTGGCGGTGCTCGCGGGCCTGGTCTGGGGAGCGGGGTCCCGCGTCTGGCGGGCACAGGCCTGGTGCCTGGGCTGGTGCGTGGTCTACCTGGCGGCAAGCCTGGTGGGCAAGAACATGGCCGAGACCCGCGTGCAGGAAGCGCTGGCCGCGCGCGGCGTCCGGGCCCAGACGATGTTCTCGGCGCCCATGCCCTTCAATACCTTGCTGTGGCGCGTGGTGGCGCGGGATGGCGATGGCTACTACGAGGCCGTCACGAGCTGGTTCGACGGTAAGGAGCCGGAGCTGGTGCGCCAGCCGCTGCACCCCGAGCTGGTGCCGCCCTTGCTCAACAGTCCGCAGTACATCCGCCTGGCCTGGTTCACCGGCGGATGGCTGCGCCACGATGCCATTGGCGATGAACTCGTCGTCACCGACCTGCGCATGGGCATGACCGGCTATTACACCTTCCGTTTCGTGATGGCGCGCCGTGAGGACGGCCAGTGGCGCCCGGTGCTGCCGGAACGCTGGGCCAGCTCGCGCGGGGGCGTGGACGAACTGCGCCTGATGGGCAGGCGCATCGTGCAGGCACAGCCGCCGCTGCCGCTGGCTGAGTGGTCCTTGCGTAACGGGGAAGGGTGGGTGCCCGCGCCGGTGGAGACCCTGCTGAAGTGAACCGGACCGGGGGCGTGCGGGCGCCCCGGTCCCCACCTGGCGCGGCTCAGGCCGTGAGCGGCCCGCGCGGCGGCAGGCGCGCGGCGATCTCCGCCACCAGGCGGCGGGCGGCCGTCAGCTTGTCGGCTGCCGGCATCGGATGCACGCCCTGTGCATCGAAGAGCTGCAGCGCGGTGGTGTCGGCGTCCATCACGTCCTGCGCCAGGTTGCCCACCAGCAGGTCGATGCCCTTGCGGCGGCGCTTGGCCTCGGCGTGTTCGGCCAGGTTTTCGGTTTCCGCCGCGAAACCCACGCACCAGGGGCCGTCGGGCAGGGCCGCCACGTCGGCCAGGATGTCCGGGTTGGCTTCGAAACTCAGCGTGGGCAGGCCGCTTTCATTGCCGCCCTGTTTCTTGATCTTCTGCGTGCTGGCGTTCACCACGCGCCAGTCGGCCACTGCCGCCACGGCGATGAAGACATCGGCCAGCGGGGCCACGGCCAGCACGGCCTCGTGCATCTGTTTCGCCGTCTGCACGCCGATGCGCCGCACGCCGCGCGGCGCGGCCAGCGCGGTCGGTCCCGACACCAGCGTGACATGCGCGCCTGCCTCGGCGGCGGCGCGGGCCAGCGCATAGCCGGTCTTGCCCGACGAGCGGTTGGTGATGACGCGCACCGGATCGATGGGTTCGGCCGTGGGGCCCGCGGTGAGCAGCACGCGCTTGCCCGCCAGGAGCTTGGGCTGGAAGAAGGCGGCCAGTTCCTCGCGCAGGGCCAGGGGTTCCAGCATGCGGCCTTCGCCGGTCTCGCCGCAGGCCTGGTCGCCCACGTCCGGGCCCAGCACCGTCACGCCGTCTTCGCGCAATTGCGCGACGTTGCGGCGCGTGGCGGGATTGCTCCACATCTCGATGTTCATGGCCGGCGCCACCAGCAGGGGACAGGCACGCGCCAGGCACAGCGTGGAGAGCAGGTCGTCGGCCGCGCCGTGCACGAGCTTGGACAGGAAGTCGGCCGAGGCCGGCGCGACCAGGATGGCGTCGGCGCCGCGCGTCAGCGCGATGTGCGGCATGTTGTTGGGCACGCGCGCGTCCCAGGCATCGGTGTAGACCAGCCGTCCCGACAGCGCCTGCAGCGTCACGGGCGTGATGAAGCGGGTGGCGGCCTCGGTCATGACCACGTCGACCGTGGCGCCTTGCTCGATCAGCCGGCGCACGAGGTCGGCGCTCTTGTAGCAGGCCACGCCGCCGGTCAGGCCCAGCACGATGCGTTTGTGCGCGAAGTCTTGCATGCGTTTTCCCTTCGATGGATCGCAGCATTATGCGACGGATCGGACCCCCACGCTGCGCCCTTGGCTTGCTGCCCCCCGAGGGGGCCGTCTTTTGTCTTGGGGCGGCCCGGCGACAAAAGGGCCCCGTCCCGCCCGCAGATCCGGTGGTTTTGCGTGGACGCCTTGACGGCTGCCATCTGCTCTGGCTAACATTTGTTCCAGATTAAGGAACAAGAGTTCCATTTTTAGGAACTCAATCAGTTGCAAGACCCGCGTCAGGCGGTCCCGTCCAGGGGCCGACGCTTTTTCCTCTCCTCTTTCCTCTCCGGCCGACCCCCATGAGCATCCTCGATGGTGTGCAGAAAGTGCTGTCGCTGTACGCGCAAGGCGTGGGTCCCCAGACCTTCAGCGAAATCGCCACGCGCCTGGCCCTGCCCAAGAGTTCCGCCTCGCGGTTGCTGAACCAGATGCAGCTGTACGGCCTGCTGGACCAGGATCCGGCGTCGCGCCGCTATCGGCCGGGCAATCTGCTGGCCCAGGCCGTGCAGGCCGACCAGGCGTCCACGCCGCTGGACGATGCCTGCCGCGAGGTACTGGCGCGACTGTCCGAGCGCAGCGGCATGACCGCTTATCTATCCACCTTGAATGGCCCGGAAACCGTGGTGCTGCAGCGCCTGAACGGCTCGCATCCGGTGCAGGTGCTGTCTTCGCCGGGCTCGCGCCGCGCGGCGGCCGGCACCGCGATGGGCCGCGCGATGCTGGCCCGGCTGGACGATGCGCAGCTTGCCGCCCTGTATGGCGATGACGGCGCGCTGCTGCCGGGCCGGGAAGGGCGGGACTATCCGGCCAGCGTGGCCGACTTGCGCCAGCGCGTGGCGCACGCCCGCGAGGCGCGTTGCGCCGTGGCCATCGACGAAGCCATGCCCGGCATCGGCGCCGTGGCGGCGGCGGTGAGGGACCCCGCCAGCGGTGAGTTGCGCGGCCTGTGCGTGTCCTTCGTGTCCTTCGAGTTTTCCGACGACCAGGTGCAGGCCTTGCGCGCGCTGTTGTTGCGCGAAGTCGGCGCGCTGGGCGCGCGGCTGGGCGACCCCTACTGGGCGGGCGCATTGCCGGCCGCCACCGATGTTTCCTGATTTTTTGATCGTTCCTGTCTTTCTCCATGAATCTTCTGCTTTTGAGTAACTCCAGCAGCGACGCGGGCTATCTCACGCACGCGCTGCCCTGGATCAGCGACCTGGCCGCCGGCCTGCCCGAAGGACCCGCGCTTTTCCTGCCCTACGCGGGCGTCACCCGCAGCTGGGACGACTATGCCGAGCTGGTGTCGGGGGCGTTGGCGCCCGCCGGCATCGCCGTGCAGTCGCTGCATCGCGAGGCCGATGCCGCCGCCGCGGTGGCGCGCGCCGCGCTCTTCATCGTGGGGGGCGGCAACACTTTCCAGTTGCTGGCGCAGGTGCGCCAGCTGGGCGTGCTGACCCAGATCGCCCGCCGCGTGCGCAGCGGCCAGGCGCGCTACCTGGGCTGGAGCGCGGGCGCCAACCTGGCGTGCCCCACCATCCGCACCACCAACGACATGCCCATCGTCGACCCGGGCGGCCTGGACGCGCTGGACCTCGTGCCTTTCCAGATCAACGCGCACTACACCGAGGCGCATCCGCCCGGCCATCGCGGCGAGACGCGCCGCCAGCGGCTGGCGGAGTTCTGCCGCGTCGATCCGGTGACCCCGGTCGTGGGCCTGCCGGAAGGCACGGGCCTGCGCGTGGTGGACACGCGCGTCGCGGTGCTGGGAGACCAGTCCGCCGTGCTGTTGCAGGGCGATGCGCCGCTGCGTGAACTCACCGCCGACACGCTGGAGGTCCAGGCATGAAGCAGGTCATCGACGTCATTGAAATGCTGTCCTCCGCCCACGTCACGGGCGAGCAGGTGGCCCAGGCGCTGCGCGCGGCGGGCAATTGCGAAGTGGAAGTGCGCACGCTGGCCCGCGACGGCCTGAGCACCGACTTCCTGTCCATCGTCATCCCCGGCAGTGATCCCGAGGCGCCGCAACTGGGCATCGTCGGCCGCCTGGGCGGCATCGGCGCGCGTCCGGCCGTCACGGGTCTCGTGTCCGATTCGGACGGCGCGGTGGTGGCGCTGGCCGCCGCCTTCAAGCTGATGGCCATGGCCAATCACGGCGACGTGCTGCAGGGCACCGTGCGCATCCGCACCCACATCTGTCCGCGCGCCGGCACCCGGCCGCACCATCCCGTGCCGATGATGCGTTCGCCCTTCCCGATGCGCGAGATGATGTCCTACGAAGTGGACCCGGCCATGCAGGCCATCCTGTCGGTGGACACCACGCGCGGCAATCGCCTGGTGAACCATCGCGGCGTCGCGCTCACGCCGGTGGCCTGCCAGGGCTGGCTGCTGCGCCTGCCCGAGACCCTGCTGGACGTGCTGGGCTGGGTCAGCGGCGAGCTGCCGGTCACGCTGCCGCTCACCATGCAGGACATTACGCCTTATGAAAACGGCCTGTATCACGTGAACTCGCTGATGCAGCCCGCCATCGTCACCGATGCCCCGGTGGTGGGCGTGGCGCTGACCGCCCAGACCACCGTGCCGGGTTGCGCGACGGGCGTCACGAACGCCTATGACGCCGACGTCGCCATGCGTTTCTGCATCGAGGCCGCCAAGCTCTACGGCCAGGGCATCCTCAAGTTCGTGGACGAGGCCGAGCAGCAGGCATTGCTGGCGCGCTACGGCTCGATGGCCCATCTGCAGACGCTGGGCAACGAGCCCGTCGCGGGGGCGCAATGAGCGCCCCGCGCCGCGCCGCGTTCTTCACCATCGGGCAGTCGCCTCGCATCGACGTGGTGCCGGAAATGGCCGAGGTGCTGGGCGCGCATGTGCGCATCGACGAGTTCGGCGCGCTGGATGAACTGGACGACGCCGCCATCGCGGCGATGGCGCCGCGCTCGGGCGCCTATCGCTTCGCCACGCGCATGCGCGACGGCAGCCAGGTCGAGCTCGACAGCGTGCTGGCCGAGGAGCGGCTGGAGCGCGTGATGTTCGACGCCGACGCGCTGGGCTACGACGTGCTGGTGCCGCTGTGCACCGGCACGGCCATCGCCACGCTGGGCACGCTGGTGCTGGAGCCGCAGCAGGTGGTGGACCACGCGCTGGCGGGCATTGCGCGCCATTGCCGAAAAGTCGGCCTGATGGTGCCGCTGGCCAGCCAGCTGGAAGGTTTCCACATGGTGTGCGAGCTGCCCTGCGCCAGCCGCCTGGCGCATGCCTCGCCCTATGAGCCTGATCGCGCGCGTGCGCTGGCGCGCTTTGCCGAAGCCGGCCGCGAGCTGGCCGACTGCGACCTCATCGTCATGCACTGCATGGGCTATGCCTCGTGGATGCGCGCGGCCGTGGCGCAGGCCAGCGGCCGCCCGGTATTGCTGTCGAACCGGCTCGTCGCGCAGTCGCTGGCGCAGTTGCTCGAATGAAACGCTCGAATCGTTTGCTCGCATAACAACAAGGCTGCACAAGCAAGGGGAAGGATCGGGAGACATCGCCGTTGCCCCATTCCGTCATTCAGATCCGATCAGTCAGTAGGAGTTCTTTTCATGTCCAAGCAAATCACCCGCCGCGCCGGCCGTTGCCGCGCCGTTCTCGCCATGAGCCTGGCCGCCGTGTTCGCCGCCGCCCCGGCCGCTGCCGCCGAGGCCTGGAAGCCGACCAAGCCCGTGCGCCTGCTGGTGGGTTTCGCGCCCGGCGGTTCCGCCGACACCTTGGGCCGCCTGCTGGCCGAGCCGCTCTCCAAGCAACTGGGCGCGCCCGTGGTGGTGGAGAACCTGGCCGGCGCCGGCGGCAACATCATGGCGCAGCGCCTGGCCACCTCGGCCGCTGACGGCTACACCATCGGCATCGGCGCGGCCGGCGCCATGGCCATCACCTACGCCATCAACGCCCAGGGCACGCGCTACAAGCCCGCCGACTTCACGGCCATCACGATGGCTGCGACCCAGCCCAACGTGGTGCTGGTGAACGCCGACGTGCCGGCCGACAACCTGGAAGAACTGAAGGCCTACTTCCAGAAGACGCCGACCGCCACCTATGGCACCGCCGGTGTCGGCATCTCGAACCACCTGATCGCCGAAACGCTGCTGCACCGCCTGGGCGTGAAGGTCGAGCACGCCGCCTACCGTGGCGCCGCGCCCGTCATCACCGATCTGCTGGGCGGCCACATCGTCATGACCGTGGACAACATCTCCACCGCCGCGCCGCTGGTCAAGGACGGCAAGGTCAAGGGCCTGGCCGTGACGTCGCTGGTCCGTTCGCCGCAACTGCCCAACGTGCCGACGGCCGACGAGCAGGGCCTGAAGGGCTTCGACATGCCGACCTGGCAGGGCGTGTTCGCCCCGGCCGGCCTGCCCGCCGAGATCCTGGCCACCTACGAGCAGGCGCTGCAGGCCGTGCTGGCCCAGCCGGAAACGGCGCAGAAGATGGCCGGCCTGGGATCCGAGCCGGTCAAGGGCGTGACCCCCGCCGCGTTCGAAGCCTTCCTGGCCAAGGACCGCGCGCAGTGGGCCGACATCGCCAAGGCCGCGAACATCAGCCTGTCGCAGTAATCGGCGAATCGCCGCCTGACGTGCGCATCGGCCCCGGCAATGGCTTGCCGGGGCCGTTTTTTTTGTTGCGCCGCCTCTGATGGCGGCCTGCGTTCAGACGTAGCACGGCCCCTCGATCAGCGGATGCGCCTTGATGAAATCCAGGTCCAGCTTCAGGCCCAGGCCAGCGCCTTCGCGGGGCGTGACGCAGCCCTGCGCGTCCAGTTCATAGGGCAGCTGGTCGGCCATCTCGTCGCGGAAGGGGTTGAGCCCCGTGACGTCGCCTTCGAAGTAGCCGGGGTTGTCCACCGCACACAGGAAATGGATGGATGTCGCCATGTTGATGGCGGTGGCCGAGGTGTGCGGATTCACCGTGAGCTTCCGTGCGCTGGCCATGGCGGCGATGCGCATGGCTTCGGTCACGCCGCCCGTCTTCGACAGGTCGGGCTGCACGAAGCGCACCGCGCCGTCCTGCAGCAGCGGGCCGAACTCATAGCGCGTGTAGTGGTTCTCGCCCGCGGCCAGCGGCGTGCGGCCCAGCGCGGCGGCGCAGAGATAGGCCTGGCGGTCCCAGGCGGGGAAGGGTTCCTCCAGCCAGCCGATATCCAGTTCGTCGTAGGCCGGCATCACGCGGCGCACGTCGTCCAGCGTATAGCCGGTGTTGGCGTCCACCAGCAGTTCGATCTCGTCGCCCAGTGCCTCGCGCACGGCGCGCACGCGCGCCACGTCGCGGCGGGCCGTGTCGCCCACGCGCAGCTTCAGTGCGCGGTAGCCCTGCGCCACCAGGCCGCGCGCCTCTTCCACCAGCGCGGCGGGGTCCTGCCAGCCCAGGGCGATGCCGCCGGCGTAGGCCTTGATGGGCTTGGCCGAACCGCCCAGCAGGCGATACAGCGGCCAGCCGGTTTCCTGCGCGCGCAGGTCCCACAGCGCCAGGTCCAGGCCGCTCAGCGCCAGCGCGGCGGCCGCGCCCATGCCGTGGCTGGCCAGTTGCATGCGATAGACGCGTTGCCACACGCCGGCGACGTCCAGCGCGTCCATGCCGACCACCAGCTCACGCAAGGTCGTGTCGATCAGCCGGGCGATGGCGCCGGGGCAGCGGCCGTGGTGCGCCTCGCCCCAGCCGACGTGGCCCTGGTCGGTTTCCACGCGCACCAGGACGGCGTCGCGCTTGACGCTGCGGCCGATGCCCAGGCGCACGGACTTCTCCGGCGGAACGGGAAAGGAAATGGGCACGGCGCGGATGTCTGCGATCTTCATGTTGCCTCTTCGATTGGGGGTCAGCCGTGGATGGCGGGATTGACGAGGTGGCGCGGACGCTCACCGCGCAGGATGGCCAGCATCTGCTCGGCCGCGCCCATGCTCATGTTGCGCATGCTGGTGGCGGTGATGCCCGCCGCGTGCGGCGTCAGCACCAGATTCGGGCAGTCGCGCAGCGGGTGGTCCAGCGCCAGCGGCTGGACCGCATGCACGTCCAGCGCCGCCCCGCCCAGGCGGCCGGCGCGCAGCGCATCGCCCAGCGCCTGCGCGTCGACGATGGGGCCGCGCGCCACGTTGATGAGCAGGGCGCCGGGCCGCATGCGCGCAATGGCCTGCGCATCGATCATGCCGCGCGTGGCCTCGGTCAGCGGGCAGCACAGCACGACGATGTCGGCGCGCGCCAGCAGGTCTTCCAGGGACGCCGCTACGACGCCCTCGGGCAGGGTGTCCGGGTGCGGCGTGGCGCCCAGCACGCGCAGGCCCAGCGCCTGGGCCTTGCGCGCCAGCTGGCTGCCGATGGCGCCCAGGCCGATGATGCCGCAGGTGCTGCCTTCGATTTCCTGCGTGTCGTCGGCCAGGGCGCGCGCGGCGGCCCAGCCCTCGCGGCGCATCAGGTCGTCCATGCGCGCCACCCGGCGGCGCAGCGTCAGGATGGCCGACAGCGCGTACTCGACCACGGCCGTGGTGTTCGAGCCGGGAACGTTGGCCACCGGAATGCGACGCGCGGTGGCGGCCGCCACGGGAATCATGTCCAGGCCCACGCCGTGGCGCACCACGCCGCGCAGGCGCGGCACGTTCTCGAAGATGTCGGGCGGCAGCATGGCGCGCACGATGATGCCCTCGGCCTGCGCGGCCAGGCGCTTGAGGGTGTCCGGCGCGGTGTCGGGCGCCAGCACCAGCCGGGCGTGCGGCGAGAGCAGCGCGCGGGCATCGGGGTGGATGGGGTTGGTCAGCAGGATGGCGGGTCGATCGCTCATGGTGTGCTCGCGTGCCGGCTTTCAGCGGCCGGCAATGACAGGATTGGAGAAGCCGCCCAGGCCCGCGATGCGCAGCGTCACGGTCGTGCCGGGCGCCAGCCAGCGCGGCGGCGTGTGCGCGCCGGCCACGCCGGCAGGCGTGCCGGTGGCGATCACGTCGCCCGGGTCCAGGGGCATGCGGGCCGAGACATAGGCGATGAGTTCGGCCAGGCCGAACAACATGCGCGAGGTCGACGAGCGTTGCAGCACGTCGCCGTCCACGTCCAGGCCGATGTCCAGCGCCATGGGGTCGCCGGCCTCGTCGGGCGTGGTCAGCCAGGGTCCCAGCGGCCCCGACGCGGGCTGGTTCTTGCCGCGCACGAAGCCGCCGTCGGCCTTCACCAGCGCGGTGGCGCTCACGTCGTTGAACACGGCATAGGCGCACACATGCGACAACGCGTCTTCGCGCGAGACCCGCAAGGCCGGCGTGCCGATGACGGCGGCCAGCTCGGCCTCATAGGTGACCTGCTCGACGCCGGGCGCCAGCACGATGGCCTCGTCCGGCCCGATCACCGTGCGGCCCGACTTCACGAACACCACCGGCTCGGACGGCGGCGTCATGTTCCGCTCGGCCAGGGCATCGGTGTAGTTGAATGCCGCGCCCACGATCTTGCCGGGGCGGGGCAGGGGCGCGGCCAGCCGCAGGCCGGCCAGCGGCCGCCAGGCATCGGGCGGCGGCGCCAGCGACCGCAGGCGCTGGCCCACTTCCGCCAAGCCCTGCTCGACCCAGGCCAGCATGTCGGGCCGCAAGCCATCCAGCGCGGCCACGCACGCGCGATGGGCGCCGTCCAGCACGCGCGCCTGGCCGCCTTCGGGATCACCTTGCAGCCAGCCCGGGACGATGACGCCGTCCTCGCGATGAAAGGAGACGAAACGCATGCTCAGGCCACCCGGTATTTGTCCAGCACCTCGCGCCGGACCTCGATGCCCAGGCCCGCGCCGGTCGGAATCCGCACGACGCCGCCTTTCTGCACGATGGGTTCGGTCGACAGGAAGTCGCGGAAGGGGTTTTCGCATTGCTCGAACTCGAGCAGCGGCGGCATGGGCCGGTAGCTGGGCGGCTGGTCGGGCAGGGCGGCCAGGAAGTGCAGCGTGGCGGCCAGGCCGATGGCCGAGCCCCAGGCGTGCGGCACGCATTCCACGCCATGCGCGGCGGCCAGCGTGGCGATCTTGCGGCATTCGCTGATGCCGCCCGCCGCGCACACGTCGGGCTGGATGATGTCCATGGCCTTGCGCGAAACCAGGTCCCGGAAGCCCCAGCGGGTGAACTCGTTCTCGCCGCCGGCCACGGCCATGTCCAGCGCACGCGTCACTTCCACGTAGCCGTCCACGTCCTCGGGGGAAATCGGCTCCTCGAACCATTCCACCTCCAGCTGTTCCAGCTCGCGGCCCAGGCGGATGGCCTGCGGCACCGTGAAGCAGTGGTTGGCGTCCACCATCAGGCGCACGTCGTCGCCGATGGCGCGGCGCACCGCGGCCACGCGTTCGATGTCCAGCCTGGGCGAGCCCAGGCCGATCTTCATCTTCACGGCGGTGAAGCCCTCGGCGGCATAGCCTTGCGCCTCCTCCACGGCTTCCTCGATGAGGCGGTCCATGTCGATGAAGTACAGGCCCGTGGCATAGGCCTGCACCTCGGTGCGATAGGCGCCGCCGATCAGCTTGTGGACCGGCTTGCCGCACACCTTGCCGATGATGTCCCACAGCGCGATGTCGATGCCGCTCAGCGCCGAGATCGACATGCCCTTGTTGCCGTAGTCCTTGATGCGGTTGTACAGGTCCTCCCAGATCACCTCCACGTCGAAGGCGTCGCGGCCGATGATGCGCGGCGCGTACTGGCTCTCGATGAAGGCGCGCGCCACCTGCGAGGGGCCGTAGCATTCGCCCCAGCCCACGACGCCGTCCTGGGTCTCGATCTCGACGATGCACGAGCCGCGGGTCTTGTAGAGCCAGCCGCGCGACGACGTGAAGGGACGCTCGACCGGCGCGCTGACGACATGGCAGGTCACTTTCTTGATGATGCTCACGGATGCCTCACTGGGGTTTGGAAGATTGCTTGAAGACCTTGCTGCCCACTTCGTTCAGGGCGCCTTGCACGGCGTGGATTTCCTTCTCCAGCGCGTCGCCGGTCAGGTCGTCCACCACGAAGCCGTTCTGGTCGGCGAAGGCAAGGAACTTGGGACTCTGGATGGCCTTGCGGAAGGCCTCGATGAGGCGTTGGCGCACCGGCTCGGGAATGCCTGCGGGCGCGACGACATAGGCCATCTGCACCAGCGGGCCATAGGGGAAGGCGTCATGCCCGGCCTCCTTGAAGGTCGGCACGTCTGGCAGCACCTTCAGGCGCTGCGTATCGAACACCGCCAGCGGCTTCACATAGCCCGCGTCGATCTGGCCGCGGCTTTCCGAGGGCTTGAGCACGGCGGCCTCGATCTGCTTGCCCGACAGGTCGGCGATCACGCGCGAACCGCCGGGATAGGGCACGTTCACGTAGCCCACGCCCGCGGCGCGCGCGGTCATCTCGGCGAAGATGTGGTTCAGGTTGTTGGTGCCGGGCGTGCCGATCGACACCTTGCCCGGATTGGCCTTCATGTGGGCCAGGAACGCGTTCACGTCCGCCGGGCCGTCCCTGGGCACCAGCAGCATCAGCGGGTCGATGGAGACGCGGGCGATATGGGTGAACTGCTCGTTGCGCAAGGGCGTCATCTTCTGCGCGATCTGCGCCAGCGTCGAGCTGGTGCCCATGCCCAGCAAGTAGCCGTCGGCGGGGGCGTTGGCGACCTTGGTCAGCCCGATCGCGCCGGTGGCGCCCGGCGCGTTCTCGACCACCATGTTGATGCCGCTCTCGGACAGGATCTGCTGCAGCGCGCGCGCGGCGATGTCGTTCGAGCCGCCCGCGTTCCACGGCACGATGAAGCGGATTTCACGGTTGGGGAAGTTGCTGTCGGCGGTCCAGCCCAGCGCCGGGGCGCCGATCAGGCAAGCGCCAAGAATTGCCTTTTTAATCAAGGACATGTTTGTCTCCTCTGTGGGAATGCCAGATGCCTGGCTTGTGGTGTTCTGAGGCCAGTATAAGCATTGTTATAACGAACAACAACAGAAAAACGTGGTCAAATCCCCTTCAGGAAAAATTGGCCACGCGCGCCAGGGAGACAGTCCAGTGTCAGATAGCCGGCTCAAACCGATAGACCGCCAGACGCTTTGGGACCGCGCCTATGCGGAGCTACGCAATGCCTTGCTGGCGGGACGTTTCGCGCCCGGCGAGCGCATCCTGCTGCGCGAGATCGCCGCGGAACTGGGCATCAGCCTGACGCCCGTGCGCGATGCGGTGAACCATCTGATTGCCGAGCGCGTGCTCGAACGCGGCTCGGGCGGGCAGGGCGGCGGTGCAACCGTGCCCTTCCTGGGCGCCGAGCAGTTCCGCCAGCTCACGATCATCCGCGCCGACATCGAATCGCGCGCCGCGCTGGAAGCCGCCTTGCACGCCACCGATGACGACGTGGCGCGCCTGCGCGGCTGCCTGGAAGGCATGCGGACCATGATCGAGCAGGAAAGCGGCGCGGAACGGCGCCAGGGCTATCTGGACCTGCACCGGCAGTTCCACTTCGGCATCTATGCGCTGGCAGACCTGCCGGTGATCCACGACATCATCGAGAACCTGTGGCTGCGTTGCGGCCCCATGCTGACGGCCGTGCTGCCGGAATACGTGCCCTACCTGAAGCGGGCCGACCACCATGAGGTGGCGCTGCGCGCCCTGGCCCAGCGCGACGGCGAAGGCGTGGCCGCGGCCATCCGCCGCGACATCACCGAGGCGGGCACCTACATCCACCTGCTGCTGCAGACGGCGGAGCAGGAGGAGGCGCGGGCCTGACCGGCTTTGCCGCGCACATGAAAAACGGCGCCTGATTGAACTGACCCCCGAAAGTTGGACGAGATCCAACCTTCGGGGGTTTTTGCCTTGACCTTCCCCCCCAAATTGGACAGTTCAAAACTGGAGAGTGGCTGCCTCTTTGGGTTGCACTGACCACTTTTGAACGTACTCACGCGGGGTCAGATGACCGAGTGAGCCGTGGGGACGAT
>CAADIG010000001.1_pt1 | contig 108778 bp, 98 predicted proteins | sample 2381321 | NCBI WGS metagenome assembly CAADIG01 (sample SAMEA5147519, study PRJEB30075) | plant metagenome | biome: Evergreen rainforest; feature: Forest; material: Leaf | place: Madagascar | collected 2016-11
GGCTTCCACGGCCAGTTGCGCATCGCACTGTCCGACGGCATCACGCCGTCGCGCTTGCCGGCCTTGCTGGCGCTGTGCCGACAGGAGGAACCCGAAGTCGAAATCCGCCTGACCGAAGTGCCGCTGGCGCAGCAGATCAAGGGGCTGCATGACGACTTGTACGACGTGGGTTTTGCCCGCGCCGATGAAGCCGGCGATGGCATCGTGGCGTTGCCCGTCTGGAGCGATCCGCTGATGGTGGCCGTGCCCGCACGGCATCCCTTGCTGGCCCACAAACGCATCCCGTTGGAAGAACTGCTGCGCTACCCGCTGGTGCTGTGCGATCAGCAGGTGTGCGAGGGCCATGCGCGGCAAGTCGAGCGCGTGCTGCGCCGTGTGGACATGGAACCGCTGGTGGTCGAGCGGGTCGCGTCCTGCGATCTGATGATGGCGCTGGTTTCGGCCGGCTTCGCCCTGGGCCTGACCGGCGCTGCGCACATCTCGGCCAGCCGAGAACAAGGCGTCGTCGCGCGGCCGTTGGTCGGTCGCTCGCCGATGCTCACGACCTACTTGCTGCGCCTGGATGGCGAACCCTCGGAAACGCTGGCCCGTTTCATCGGGCGCGTACAGGCCATCGAGTCACCGGAAGACACAGGGCCAACACCGGACGACGATCCCGACTCCCTGGAGGACTCCGAACCATGAAGAAGACCATCCCATTCTTGTTGGCTGCGATACTGACTGGCTGCGGCCCGAACGAAGCGCCAGAGAACAAGAATGTGCCGACCGTTGACGAACTGGCGTCCGATCCCTCGCGCCTGAAAGAGCTGCGCCAGCAATGCAAGACTGATCGCGCCACGCTGGGCGACGTGCTGTGCAACCGGGTGGCCGAAGCCACGCGCAAGCGGTTCTATGGCGACGGCAATACCCCTTACACGCCGCCGGAGAATCCAGCCAAGTTCTGATCGCAGTCCATTTCCTACAACGTCGCTGAAGCCGACATGGTGCATTGGTCTGCCAGGGACAGGCAGCGGCGGGTGGCCGGGCAACTACCGGCGCTCCGTCATGCTTGCCAGCGGACGCTACGCGATGCTCGATGACGGCATGGGGTTCAGCCTGGTGCCGTGGCGGCCGGTGATCGAACAGCGGCTAGGACAGCAGATCGCCGCGACGATGCGCGGCGGTGGGGTGTCGTGGGAGATTGGGCGGCAGCGTGGCCCGTCGGTTGGCTAGCGGCTCGCGGCTATCTTGGACAAGGTAGTAGCGGAGTGACCTCATATTGCATTGGGCGGCGGAAAAAGCACAGTGACCAAACGCCCGCAAAACCTCATTGGACAGTGAGAGCATCGGCAGCTTCCACCAGTTGCTGCGCCAATGCTTCCGTCGCCGGCGTTTTGCCTGATGGACTCCAGAGCAATCGGAAACTGGCTTCCGGTAAAGGTGGCAATCCATAGTGTCCGTCCACGGCCACCATTCCTGCCTCCAAGTCCTCTTCAGGCACAGCGGTGATCGCGAGACCTGCTTTCACCGCAGCGCGTAATCCTTGTTGGCTGGGGGATGTGAAAGCCACCCGCCATTCGAGATTGACATGCTCCAGCGCGCCGGTTCCGACCTGTCGATGCAGGCAAGGGTTAGGCGCAAAGGCCAGCGGTAAAGGGGTATCCGGGGACACATCGAACGACGAGGCGGCAGCCCATACGAATCGCGTTCGGCGCAGAAAGGTCGATGCTGGATCGTCTTCCAATGCAAGTACCACTGCCAAGTCAAGGGCGCCGACCTTGATCTGATCGCGCAGAGCAAGATAGGTATCCACTGTCACATCGAGTCGCACTGCGGGAAACATGCGGGAAAACCGCGCAAGCATGGGGGGCAGGCGATCGCCGACATAGCTTTCCGGTACGCCCAAGCGCACGGCGCCGGCCACTGAAGAACGCCGGAAGCGCCGCGCAAGTGCGTCCTGTGCGTGGAGAATTTGTTCTGCATAGCGAAGGAAGTCTTCGCCATCCTCTGTCAACGCCACGCTCCGGGTCGTGCGCGTCAGCAGGGCCGTTCCGGCTTGTTCTTCCAGCTTACGAATCTGATGGCTGATCGCCGACTGGCTCAGATGCAGACGTTCGCCAGCCCGCGTAAAACCGCCTGTTTCCTTGACAGCAATGAAAGTTCTCAGGAGATCGGGATCGTAGTCCATACACTCGAATCATGATGAATTTTAATTAATCCTAGCAAATTAAATCATTTGAGTCATCTTAAATGATTCCCCAGAATGGAACCCAATAGACCCCATGCCTCGAATCGGTCGGCTGGCTTCAGGCCGTTCCGGCGTGCTCGTACTTGGCTAGCGGGCCTCATTTCATCTCGGGAAAAGCCAATGACGCACCTGACTTCCTCGCGCAAGAACGCCATGACACTCGCGGCTGCCTGCCTGGCCTCGCTGATGTTCGGTCTGGAAATATCCAGCGTACCTGTGATTCTTCCGATCCTTGAAGCGGCCCTGCACAGCAGCTTTCGTGACCTGCAATGGATCATGAATGCCTACACCATTGCCTGCACCACAGTATTGATGGCGACCGGAACGCTGGCCGACCGCTATGGCCGCAAGCGCGTGTTCCTTATCTGTGTGCTGCTGTTTGGCATCACATCCCTCATGTGCGGCTTGGCCAGCAGTACTGGATTACTGATTGCCGGTCGATTTCTCCAAGGCATGGCCGGTGGCGCCATGCTGGTTTGTGTATTCGCGGTGCTCTCGCACCAGTTCGCAGACAGCGCGGCTCGCGCCAAAGCCTTTGGCATCTGGGGCATCGTCTTCGGCACCGGCTTGGGTTTCGGGCCGATCATCGGTGCCGGCATCGTGGCGCTGTGGAACTGGGAGTGGGTTTTCCTGGTGCATGTCCCGATTGCAATGATCGCCATAGGCTTGGCGATTGCAGGTGTCGATGAGTCGCGTGATGCGCAGCATCGCCGATTGGATCTTGCCGGGATTGTCTCGTTGTCGGTCGCAGTGTTCGCTTTGGCTTGGTTCATCACCCAAGGGCCAGTGGTCGGTTTCGCGAGTTCTGCGTCACTCACAAGTCTGCTCGTTGCAGTCGGAAGCTTCATCGTCTTCGTGGTGGTGGAGCGACGGGTCGCCGATCCTATGTTCGACTTCTCGGTGTTCCGCATCCGCCGCTTCTCCGGTGCATTACTGGGCTCGATGGGCATGAACTTCAGCTTCTGGCCCTTCATCGTCTATCTGCCGCTGCTGTTCCAGCATGGGCTGGGCTACGCCAGCGTGGCGACGGGGCTGTCACTGCTGGCTTACACCTTGCCGACCTTGGTGCTGCCGCCACTCGGCGAACGGCTGGCCCTACGCTACCGGTCAGAGATCGTGATTCCTGCTGGACTATTCGCGATCGGAGCGGGCTTCTTCTTGATGGCATGGGGCAGCGGCACCGTACAGGCCAGTTGGCTGACCATGCTGCCTGGATGCGTATTGGCTGGCGCCGGATTGGGGATCATCAATACACCGGTGACCAACACCACCACGGGATCGGTGCCGTCTGGCCGCACCGGCATGGCCTCTGGGATGGATACCAGTGCGCGTTTGATCAGCCTTGCGATCAATATTGCGGTCATGGGTTTTATTCTGGTGGAGGGCGTCTTCTCGTTCCTTCGGGAGAAATTGCCGAACACCGATGTCGCGCAGCTTCGATTTCTGGCCGAGAACCTTTCTGGCGGAACGACGCACGGGGCGGGACAAGGTGCTTCCACGCTTACTGTTTCCCCCGACGTGGCACGGGAAGCCATGATTCACGGTTTCGGATGGGTCATGCCGTATGGAGGCATCAGCGTCTGGCTCTTGGCGCTGGGCAGTCTAGTCGTCTTCAGCAGGAATAGCGCCGAACAGCAAACCATCGGCACATCAAGGGACGTTGCTTGATGGCAGGCCAGAATACGAACTCGGTCAGCAAATTGGCAACTATGGCGCTGGGTGCCTCTTTCACGTCACGCGATGGAACGTGAATGGAACTACGCCATCTCCGCTGCTTCTTGGCTGTGGCCGAAGAACTCCACTTCGCCCGTGCAGCCGAGAAGCTGCACATCGAGCAGTCGCCGCTGTCGCGCGCCATCAAGGAGCTGGAAGAAGAACTGGGCGTGGTGCTGTTCGCCCGCACCACGCGAAGCACGCGCCTGACCCGTGCGGGCAAGTTGTTCTTCGATCATGTCCCGCGCGTCTTCGCTGCCTTGCAGCAGGCCCGCGACAGTGTGAAGGCGGCGGCCAACGGCTTCCACGGCCAGTTGCGCATCGCACTGTCCGACGGCATTACGCCGTCGCGCCTGCCGGCCTTGCTGGCGCTGTGCCGGCAGGAGGAGCCAGAAGTCGAAATCCGCCTGACCGAAGTGCCGCTGGTGCAGCAGATCAAGGGCCTGCATGACGACTTGTACGACGTGGGCTTTGCCCGCGCAGATGACGCCGGCGATGGCATCGTGGCCTTGCCTGTCTGGAGCGATCCGCTGATGGTGGCTGTCCCGGCGCGCCATCCCTTGCTGGCCCACAAGCGCATCCCGCTGGAACAAGTGCTGCGCTATCCGCTGGTGCTGTGCGATCCGGTGGTGTGCGAAGGCCATGCGCGGCAGGTGGATCGCGTGCTGCGCCGCGTGGACATGGAGCCGCTGGTGGCCGAGCGGGTCGCGTCCTGCGACCTGATGATGGCGCTGGTGTCGGCCGGCTTCGCCCTCGGCTTGACCGGCGCTGCGCACATTGCCGCCAGCCGCGAACAGGGCGTGGTCGCACGGGCGCTGGCGGGATGCTCGCCTGTGCTCACCACCTATCTGCTGCGGCTGGATGCGGAGCCGTCGGAAACACTGGCCCGCTTCATCGAGCGCGTGCAGGCCATCGAGTCGCCCGAGGCCGGCAAGCCAACGCCGGGCGACGACCCCGATTCCCTGGAGGAACCCGAACCATGAAGAAGGCCATTCCGTTCCTGCTGGCTGCGGCGGTGCTGACGGGTTGCGGCCCGACGGATGCGCCGGAGAAGAAATACGTGCCGACCGTCGAGGAACTGACATCCGATCCCGCGCGCCTCAAAGAGCTGCGCCAGCAATGCAAGACGGATCGCGCCACGCTGGGCGACGGGCTGTGCAACCGGGTGGCCGAGGCCACGCGCAAGCGGTTCTATGGCGACGGCAATACGCCCTACACGCCGCCGGAGAGTCCACCCAAGTTCTGATCGCAGTCCATTTCCTACAACGTCGCTGAAGCCGACTTGGTGCATTGGCCTGCCACGGACAGGCAGCGGCGGGTGGCCGGGCAACTACCGGCGCTCCGTCATGCTCGCCAGCGGGCGCTACGCAATGCACGACGACGGCATGGGATCAGCCTGGTGCCGTGGCGGCCGGTGATCGAGTAGCGGGTGGGGCAGCAGATCGCCGCGACGGTGCGCGGCGACGGGGTGTCGTGGGAGTTTGGGCGGCAGCGCGGCCCTTCAGTTGGCTAGCGGCTAGCGATTACCTTGTTAGTCAGCAGAGAAATTAGCCCTTCGATAGCCCGTTCGTATGGTGTCGTTGAGTTAGCGGCACGAGCTAAAACATACCCACCCTGACGTACGGCGAGCACAGTAGCGGCAAGATCCTGTGAATCGAGTCCTGCTGGTAAACGGCCGTTAGCTTGAGCCTCGCGCAGCAGCGCTGCCAAGTGTTCGGTGACCCAGGTAAAGGTGTCTTCCAGGGGTTTACGCAATGCGTTATCGGCCACCACTTCTGGATCAGAAGCCAGACGGCCGATGCGGCAGCCTTTGAGGATGTCGCGCTCTCGCCGCAGGTAGGCCACAACCTTGTCCAAAGGATCGCCAGGGCCATCAAGCAACTGCTGCACCTCCTCAATAAGTTGCGCGGCAGATCGTTCCTCGGCCGCCTGAGCCAGCGCAGCTTTGGTGCGGAAGTGGTGGTACATGCTGCCCTGGCCGACTCCGGCCCGATCCTGGATGGCGCGCGGGCTGGTGCCCACGTAGCCGCGCTCCCACAGAAGGGCTTGAGTCGTCTCGATCAGCTTGTCGATGGATGTGTTCATAAAATCATTGTACCTACTGGTATGTTTGTGTGCTACATTAAAAACATACTAGTAGGTACAGGAGCCGTTCATGACCTCTCAAAAATTCCCTGCCTCAACCATTGACCTAGCCCACCGGCATGGCGCGCGCTACCGATGGGTGATCTTGGCAATCGGTGTTGCGGCCCAGGCGAGCTTCGCGGCGGCGTTCTCCGGCTTGCCCGTCACTGGAGTGTTAATGCGCAGTGCCTATCAGATGACGACCGAGCAGCTCGGTCTTGTCCTCGGATGCATGGCTTTAGGAGTGACGTTATCAGAGGTCATTTGGGGTCTCCTGACGGATAGGTTTGGAGACCGCAAAGTCTTGTTGATCGGGTTGCTTTCAACAGCGGGAGCTTTGCTTGCTTTGGCGACGCTGGTGGTTCCCAGTGAATCTAAAGTTCCAAGCTATCTGCTGTTGGGCGCCGGATTGGTATGGGTGGGAATTCTCGGTGGAAGCGTTAATTCTTCCTCGGGAAGAGCCATCATGGGCTGGTTCACCGACGGCAAGCGCGGGCTGGCCATGAGCATACGCCAAACCGCGATTCCTGCCGGCGGCGCCATTGGCGCGGCGCTTTTGCCTTGGCTCGCTCAACGCTTTGGTTTTCAGGCAGTATTCGGCACACTGGCCGGATTTTGCGTCTTGAGTGCATTGGCGACTTGGTTCTGGCTGCACGAACAAACCTTGACAGATACGCCTGGGGCAACCTCGGCCACGGTTCCAAATGATCCGTCGCCCTTGTACCGCCTTGACGTTTGGCGGCTGGCTATTGCCTGTGGGTTACTTACGGCACCGCAGATTGCGATTCTGACGTTCGGTGGCGTTTTTCTACATGACCATAAGGGTGCCGGACTCGCTTTAATTGCGAGCGTGATCGTTACTGTCCAAGTCACCGGTTCAATTGCACGTATCGTCATCGGACAACGCTCGGATCAAGGCGCTGATCGCCGAACCTTGGTGCGACGGATTGGTTTGCTCGCCGCTGTTGCGACTGCAAGCTTGGCGTTTTTTGCAGATACAGGAATTTATTGGGTTGCGGCATTGGTGTGCCTCAGTGGGTTGATAGCCAGTGCCTGGCATGGCGTTGCTTATACCGAGATTGCGATCATGGCCGGCCCAACACGCGCGGGCACGGCATTGGGCATTATTGGGATGACCATTTTCGCCTCGGCATTTGTCACCCCCGTGTTAATTCCTTTCATGTTGTCCGCAAGCTCTTGGCCAGCCACGTGGGGAATTATCGCCTTCGTCACGCTGCTAGCTGTGCCCATATCTCCAAGGCGCATTAGCAATAACTGATGTCGGGGCGAAATAATGGAATTTCGCCATCTTCGTTGCTTTCTTGCGGTCGCCGACGAACTTCACTTCGCCCGCGCCGCGGAGAAGCTGCACATCGAGCAATCGCCGCTGTCGCGCGCCATCAAGGAACTGGAAGAAGAACTTGGCGTGGTGCTGTTCGCCCGCACCACGCGCAGCACCCGGCTGACCCGTGCCGGAAAGCTGTTCTTCGATCATGTGCCGCGCATCTTCACCGCCTTGCAGCAGGCCCGCGACAGCGTGAAGGCGGCGGCCAACGGCTTCCACGGCCAGTTGCGCATCGCACTGTCCGACGGCATCACGCCGTCGCGCTTGCCGGCCTTGCTGGCGCTGTGCCGACAGGAGGAACCCGAAGTCGAAATCCGCCTGACCGAAGTGCCGCTGGCGCAGCAGATCAAAGGTCTGCACGACGACCTGTACGACGTGGGCTTTGCCCGCGCCGATGAAGCCGGCGATGGCATCGTTGCCTTGCCTGTCTGGAGCGATCCGCTGATGGTGGCCGTGCCCGCACGGCATCCCTTGCTGGCCCACAAACGCATCCCGTTGGAAGAACTGCTGCGCTACCCGCTGGTACTGTGCGATCAGCAGGCGTGCGAAGGCCATGCGCGACAGGTCGAGCGCGTGCTGCGCCGCGTGGACATGGAACCGCTGGTGGCCGAGCGTGTCGCGTCCTGCGACCTGATGATGGCGCTGGTATCGGCCGGCTTCGCGCTGGGTCTGACCGGCGCCGCGCACATTGCGGCCAGCCGCGAACAGGGCATCGTCGCGCGGCCGTTGGTCGGCCGCTCGACGATGCTCACCACCTACCTGCTGCGCCTGGATGGCGAACCTTCGGAAACGCTGGCCCGCTTCATCGAGCGTGTACAGGCCATCGAGTCACCGGAAGGCAATGGGCCGACCCCGGGCGATGACCCCGATTCCCTGGAGGAACCCGAACCATGAAGAAGGCCATTGCGTTTCTGCTGGGTGCGGTGCTGACGGGTTGCGGCCCAACGGATGCGCCGGAGAAGAAAGACGTGCCGAGCGTTGAAGAACTGGCATCCGATCCCGCGCGCCTTAAAGAGCTGCGCAAACAGTGCAAGACGGATCGCGCCACGTTGGGCGACGTGTTGTGCAACCGGGTGGCGGAGGCCACGCGCAAGCGGTTCTATGGCGACGGCAATACCCCTTACACGCCGCCGGAGAATCCACCCAAGTTCTGATCGCGGGCGATTCGCCACGAAACTTCCGTTTTTCTGCCCGACACGCCGCAATGCGCTTTCGCTTGCGGCGTTTTTCTTTGGCGCGATGCAGCTCCAATTCTTTCCAATTGCTCGACCTTTCTCCCGATAACGGTCTTTGACCGGCACCGACCCGGCACTGATCCTCACGCCATGCGGCACGTCCATGTGCCGCGCTCGAAAGAGGAATCAGCGCAGGGAAATCGGAGGCCAGTCCATGCAAGGTCAAGGCGTGTTGTTCGGGCAGATCGCCGCCGTCTTCGGCATCGTGATCGCCGGTGTGTGGGGTGCCACGCAATGGACAGCCGCCGCCCTGGGCTATCAGCTACGCCTTGGCTCGCCCTGGTTCGATTTCTTCGGCACGCCGGTCTATCACCCCTGGCGGCTGTTCGAGTGGTGGTTCTTCTTCGACGCCTATGCGCCGCATGTCTTCGACACCGGCGGCGCGATTGCGGGCGGCAGCGGCCTGCTGGCCGTGGTGGTCGCCATCGCCATGTCGGTGTGGCGCTCGCGGCAGGCCAAGCTGGTCACGACCTACGGCTCGGCGCGCTGGGCCGATGCCGCCGACATCCGCAAAGCCGGCCTCGACCAGCCTGCCGGCATCTTCCTCGGCAAGTACCGCAACGACTATCTGCGCCATGAAGGGCCGGAACACGTCCTGACCTTCGCGCCCACGCGCTCGGGCAAGGGCGTGGGGCTGGTGGTGCCGACGTTGCTGTCGTGGCCCGCGTCCGCCGTCATCCACGACATCAAGGGCGAGAACTGGCAGATCACGGCCGGCTGGCGTTCGCGGTTTTCGCATTGCCTTCTGTTCAACCCGACCGATGCGCAGTCGGCGGCCTATAACCCGCTGCTGGAGGTACGGCGCGGCGCGCATGAAGTGCGCGACGTGCAGAACATCGCCGACATCCTGGTCGATCCCGAAGGCGCACTGGAGAAGCGCAACCATTGGGAGAAGACCAGTCACGCGCTGCTGGTCGGCGCGATCCTGCATGTGCTGTACGCGGGCGAGGACAAGACACTGCGCGGCGTCGCTAACTTCCTGTCCGACCCGGCCAGCCCGTTCGAGCTGACCTTGCATCGGATGATGACGACGAAGCACCTGGGCGACGTACCGCACCCGGTTGTCGCATCCGCCGCGCGGGAAGTGCTCAACAAGTCGGACAACGAGCGTTCCGGCGTGCTGTCCACGGCCATGTCGTTCCTGGGCCTGTACCGCGACCCCACGGTGGCCGAAGTCACCTCGCGCTGCGACTGGCGCATCGCCGACCTGATCGCGTCCGAGCATCCGGTGTCGCTGTATCTGGTAGTGCCGCCTTCGGACATCAGCCGCACCAAGCCGCTCATCCGGCTGATCCTCAACCAGATCGGGCGACGGCTCACCGAATCGCTGGATGGCAGCGACGGCATCGCGCGCCGCCACAAGCTGCTGCTGATGCTCGATGAGTTCCCGGCGCTGGGGCGGCTGGACTTCTTCGAGACGGCGCTGGCCTTCATGGCCGGATATGGCATCCGCAGCTTCCTCATCGCGCAGAGCCTGAATCAGATCGACAAGGCGTATGGGCAGAACCATTCGATCCTCGACAACTGCCACGTCCGGGTGACGTTCGCGACGAACGACGAACGCACGGCCAAACGCATTTCCGAGACGCTGGGCACGGCAACCGAATTGCGTGCGCAGCGCAACTATGCCGGCCACCGGCTCGCACCGTGGCTGGGGCACCTGATGGTGTCGCGGCAGGAAACCGCCCGCCCGCTGCTGACGCCGGGCGAAGTGATGCAGCTTCCGCCCGATGAATCCGTGGTGATGCTGTCCAGCGTCGCACCGATCAAGGCGAAGAAGCTGCGCTACTACGCCGACGCCAATTTCAAGAGCCGCGTACTGCCGCCGCCCGTGCTGGCGTCCGGACAGTACGCCGACGCGCCGCCATCGCGGCCCGACGACTGGAGCGGGCTGGCGATCCCGGCCGTGCCCACCGCGCCGGCCTCGGCATCCGCCGCCGACCTGGGCAGCACCGATGACGGCGGCCCGCGCCGCCAGCCGGAGCTAACCGAAGTCACCGAATACAGCCCCGAACCGCTGTCCGCAGGCAACGACCTGGGGCTGCTCGATGACGACGACGACCTGCCGCTGCCGCTCCCTGGCCAGCTCGACCCGGCCATGCAGCGCACGGCCCGGCTGGCTTCCCTCGACCCTAACGATGGAATCGACTTATGAGTCATTACCGCCTCAATCTGTTCATCCAGCCCGAGCACGCCAAGCGTCTGGAGGAACTGGCCGCCAAGAAAGGCGTGTCCAAGTCGTCCATCGTTGCGGCGGCGCTGGCGTCCTGGCTGTCGCCGGACGCAGGCGACCAGCGCGAGGCCGCCATTGCCAAACGGCTGGATCGCCTGTCGCGTCAGGCCGAGCGTCTGGAGCGTGACCAGAACATCCAGATCGAAACGCTGGCACTGTTCATCCGCTACTTCCTGACCGTCAGCACGCCGGTGCCGGAGGCCCATCAGGACGCGGCTCGCGCGCAGGGCAAGGCGCGCTTCGAGCAGTTCGTCGAACAGCTCGGCCGCCACCTGCTGCGCGGGCGCAGCCTGGTGCGCGATGTGGTGGAAGAAATGCATCCCGACCCTGTGCGGATGGATGATGCGGCGGCGCTGGCCGAAGCCCATGAGCGTGCTGCGGAGCGTGCCTCATGAGCGCCGTTCCGCAGATGCCGCCCGAACCGCGTTCGTCGGCCGCGACTTCGCTGGATCGCCGTATCCAGATGCTGCGCACGGCAATGGGGCCGCTGATCGCCACCGCGCTGGAAGACCCGGACGTGGTGGAAATCATGCTCAACCCCGATCGCACCCTATGGGTGGATCGGCTGTCGTCGGGCCGTGCACCGCTGGGCGTCGAACTGCCCGAAGCCGATGGCGAACGCATCATTCGCCTGGTCGCGGCCCACGTCGGTGCGGAAGTGCATCGCGGCCAGCCGCTGCTGACGGCTGAACTGCCCGAGACAGGCGAACGCTTCGAAGGCATCTTGCCGCCGGCCGCGCCTGGCCCGGCCTTTGCGCTGCGCAAGCGGGCCGTGAACATCATCGGTCTGGATCAGTATGTGGCCGACGGCATCCTGTCCGCACCCCAGGCCGAGTTCCTGCGCCGCGCCGTGCGCGAGCGCCAGAACGTCCTGATCGCGGGCGGCACCAGTACCGGCAAGACCACGCTGGCGAACGCCTTGCTGTCGGAGATCGCCGCCACCGGCGACCGGGTGCTGGTGCTCGAAGACACCATCGAGCTGCAATGCGTGGCCCGTGACCACGTGCCACTGCGTACTCGTGCGGGCGTGGTGTCGATGCAGGAACTGGTGCGCGCCACGATGCGCCTGCGCCCCGACCGCGTGATCGTCGGCGAGGTGCGCGGCGGCGAAGCCCTGGACTTGGTGAAGGTGTGGGGCACCGGCCACCCCGGCGGCATTGCCACGATCCACGCCGGTTCTGCGCTGGGCGCGCTGCTACGCCTGGAGCAACTGATTCTCGAAGTCGCCGTGAACCCGCCCCGTGCGCTGATCGCCGAGGCGGTCAACGTCGTCATCCACATCGCCGGACGTGGCCGCAAGCGCCGCGTCGAAAGCATCGCCCGGCTCAAAGGCTTCGACGCCGCGGGCTACCAACTGGCGGACGCGCTGGAAGCGCCGCTTCCCGAGCTGCCGCCGGTTTCCCTCGCAGCAGCCGCCGCTGCGCCTTTCCTGTCCCCCGATCCTTCTGGAGAACTGCCATGACACCTACCCATGCTTTCCGTACTTCCGTAAATCCGGTGCCCATCCTCGTATGCCTGCGGCGCCTGGCCCGGCCGGCGCACCACGGCCTGCTGCTGGCCGCCATCATGCTGATGACGGCCGGCACGGCGCAGGCCGCCGGTTCTTCGATGCCCTGGGAGGGGCCGCTGCAATCCATCCTGGAGTCGATTCAGGGGCCGGTGGCGCGCATCGTCGCGGTCATCATCATCATCGCCACGGGCCTCGCGCTCGCCTTCGGCGACACGTCGGGCGGTTTCCGCAAGCTGATCCAGATCGTATTCGGCCTGTCCATCGCTTTCGCCGCGTCCTCGTTCTTCCTGTCGTTCTTCTCGTTCTCCGGTGGGGCCGTCGTATGAGCACGGCCAACGATCTTCCGGGTTTCGAGGTGCCGCTGCATCGCTCGCTGACCGAACCGCTCTTGATGGGCGGCGCACCGCGCACCGTGGCGATTGCCAACGGCACGCTGGCCGCCGCCGTCGGGCTGGGCCTGCAACTCTGGATTCCCGGTGTCGTGCTCTGGATCGTCGGCCACTCGCTGGCCGTGTGGGGCGCCCGCGTCGATCCGCAGTTCATGCAGGTCTTCGCCCGGCACATCAAGCACAAGCCGCTGCTGGACGTGTGAGGGGGATGCCATGCTGAACCTTGCCGAATACCGCCAGCGACCCGCGCTGCTGTCCGACTGGCTCCCCTGGGCCGGACTCATCGCACCGGGTGTCGTCTTGAACAAGGATGGCAGTTTCCAGCGCACGGCGCGCTTTCGCGGGCCTGACTTGGACAGCGCCACGCAAGGCGAGCTGATCGCCACCACGGCGCGGCTGAACAACGCGCTGCGCCGGCTGGGTTCGGGCTGGGCCTTGTTCATCGAAGCCGAGCGCCGTCCTGCCGCCGAGTACCCGCGCTCGGAGTTTCCCGAACCGCTGTCGTGGCTGGTGGAGGAAGAACGCCGCGCCGCCTTCGAGGAATCGGGGCATCACTTCGAGAGCGGCTATCACCTGACGCTCGCGTACCTGCCACCGGAGGAATCCCGCGCCCGCGCCGCTAAGCTGCTCTACGAGAACTCGCCCGGCGATGGCGTGGATTGGGACGGCCGACTCGATGCCTTCGTGGCGGAAACCGATCGCGTGTTCGACCTGCTCGATGGCGTCATGCCGGAAATCGCCTGGCTGGACGACAGCCAGACGCTGACCTACCTGCACGCAACCGTCTCGACGCGGCGCTATCGCATCGGCGTCCCCGAAGTGCCTTTCCATCTGGACGCGCTGCTGGCCGACTCCGCGCTGGTCGGTGGCCTGGCGCCCACGTTGGGCGACCAGCATCTGCGCGTGGTGTCGGTGCGGGGCTTCCCGACCTCGACCTGGCCGGGGATTCTGGACGACCTCAACCGTCTCGGCTTTGCCTACCGCTGGAGCACGCGCTTTATCTGCATGGACAAAGCTGAGGCGGAAAGGGAACTCGGCCGCCTGCGCCGCCAGTGGTTTGCGAAACGGAAGAACGTCGTCGCGCTGCTACGCGAAACGATCTTCCAGCAGGAAAGCCCGCTGGTCGATACCGACGCTAGCAACAAGGCGGCTGACGCGGACGCCGCCATGCAGGAGCTGGGTAGCGATCAAGTCGCGTTCGGCTATCTCACCGCCTCGGTGACAGTGCTCGATGCCGACCCGGCCGCAGCCGACGAAAAGCTGCGCATGGTGGAGCGCGTCATCCAGGGGCGCGGCTTCGTCACCATCCCCGAAACGCTCAACGCCGTGGATGCGTGGCTGTCGTCCATCCCTGGCAATGCCTATGCCAACGTGCGCCAGCCCATCGTCTCAACGCTGAATCTGGCGCACATGATGCCGCTGTCGGCGGTGTGGGCCGGGCCAGAGAAAAACGACCACCTCGACGGCCCGCCGCTGATCGTCACGCGCACCGATGGCGCGACGCCGTTCCGGCTATCCCTGCACATCGGTGACGTCGGCCACACACTGGTCGCTGGCCCGACCGGCATGGGCAAGTCGGTACTGCTGGCGATGCTTGCCTTGCAGTTCCGCCGCTACGGCGGCTCGCGCATCTTCGCCTTCGACATGGGGCGCTCGATGCGCGCCACCATCCTCGGGCTGGGCGGCGAGCATTACGACCTGGGCGCGGATGGCGGTATCGCCTTCCAGCCGCTCGCCCGCATCGACAGCGAAGGCTATCGCACTTGGGCCGCCGAATGGATCGAAGGCCGCTTGCTGCACGAGGGCGTGACTGTCGGCCCGGACGAGAAGGCCGCCATCTGGTCGGCGCTCGGCAGTCTTGCCGGTGCGCCGGTGGAGCAGCGCACGATGACAGGGCTATCGGTGCTGCTGCAATCGAACGCGCTGCGGCAGGCGCTGTCGCCCTACGTGCTGGGCGGCGCGCACGGCAAGCTGCTGGACGCCGACCGCGACCGGCTGGGCATGGCCGACGTGCAGGGCTTCGAGATGGAAGAACTGATGCACAGCCCCGCCGCCGTACAAGCGGTGCTGCGCTACCTGTTCGCCCGCTTCGATGCGCGTTTCGACGGTGCGCCCACGCTGCTGATCCTCGATGAAGCCTGGCTGTTTCTCGATGAGCCGTCTTTCGCGGCGCGCATCCGGCAGTGGCTCAAGACGCTGCGCAAGAAAAACGTGTCGGTGATCTTCGCCACGCAGTCGCTGGCCGACATCAAGGATTCGACCATCGCGCCGGCGATCATCGAAAGCTGCGCGAGCCGGATTTTCTTGCCCAACCCGCAAGCGACCGAGCCGCAGATTCGCACGATCTACGAAGGCTTCGGTTTGAACAGCCGGCAAATCGAGATCGTCGCCACCGCGCAGCCCAAGCAGGACTACTACTACCAATCGCGCCTGGGCAACCGCCTGTTCGACCTCGACCTGGGATCGGCCGCGCTTGCGTTCGCGGGCGCATCCACACCGCAAGACCAACGCGACATCGACCGCGTGCTGTTGGACGCAGGCGCTCCCGGCTTTGCCGGCGCGTGGCTGCGCCATCGCGGCCTTGCCTGGGCCGCCGACCTGCTGCCGTCCGCGCCGGCTGTCACCCCCTTTCTTTCCCAACCACAGGAGAACTTGTCATGAAGACCAAGCCCCGTCTGCTGTCCGTCTCGCTTGCCGCCGTGCTGTCGGTGTCGCTGCTGGCCGTTCAGCCCGCATCCGCGCTGACGGTGTTCGACCCGTCGAACTTCGTGCAGAACACGCTGACCGCCGTTCGCACGCTGGAGCAGATCAACAACCAGATCAACCAGCTCCAGAACGAAGCGCAGATGTTGATGAACCAGGCGCGCAACTTGGCGAAGCTGGACTTCAACATCGTCAATCGCCTGCGCTCGACGCTGGCTACCACCGAACGCCTGATCGCCGAGGCGCAGGGGCTGGCCTACGACGTGACGAGCATGGATCGGGAGTTTGCGCGCCTGTATCCCGATCAGTACGCCGCCACCGTCAGCGGCGACCGCATGGCGCAGGACGCCCGCGAACGCTGGCAGAACACGCTCGACGGCCTGCACACCGCCATGCGGATGCAGGCGCAGGTGTCGCAGAACCTGCGTGAAGACGAAAGCGCATTGGCCGATCTGGTCAGCCAGAGCCAGTCCGCGACCGGCGCGCTGCAAGCGATGCAGGCCACGAACCAACTTCTCGCCTTGCAGGCCAAGCAGTCGATTCAGGCCCAGCAGCTCCAGATCACGCAAGACCGCGCGGCCTCGCTGGAACTGGCGCGGCAGGCGGCGGCCACCGAGCGCGCCCGCGAAGTGCGGCGGCGCTTCCTGGGTGAAGGCACGCCGTACACGCCGCACCGTGTGGATTTCTACGGCAACTGACGGAGCCAGTTCATGAACGACGTGACGGTCATCGACCGCTTTCTGGATACGTTCTCGCGCTACATCGACTCCGGGTTCGGGCTGTTGCAGGGCGAGGTGGCGTTCCTGACAGCCACGCTGATCGTCATCGACATGACCATCGCCGGCCTCTACTGGGCCATGAGCCACGCCACCGGCCAGGGCGAGGACGTGATCGCCAAACTGCTGCGCAAGGTGCTGTACGTCGGTGCCTTCGCCTACATCATCGGCAACTTCAACTGGTTGGCCGGCATCGTGTTCCGCTCCTTCGCCGGCCTGGGTCTGACGGCCACCGGCTCGGCCATCACGATGGAGAACTTCTTGCAGCCGGGCCGGCTGGCGAAGACCGGCATCGACGCCGCCGCGCCGATTCTGGAGCAGGTCGGCGACATGGCGGGCTTTCCCGAAGTGTTCGTGAACCTTGACTCGATCATGGTGATGTTCCTCGCGTGGCTGATCGTGGTGCTCTGCTTCTTCGTGCTGGCGATCCAGCTTTTCATCACGCTGATCGAGTTCAAGCTGACCACGCTCGCCGGCTTCGTTCTGGTGCCGTTCGCGCTGTGGAACAAGACATCGTTCCTCGCCGAAAAGGTGCTGGGCAACGTGGTGTCGTCGGGCATTAAGGTCTTGGTGCTGGCCGTCATCGTCGGCATCGGCTCGGGCCTGTTCGCCGAGTTCCAGGTGCATCCGGCCGAACCGTCCATCGACCATGCGCTGGTCATCATGCTGGCTTCGCTTGCGTTGCTGGCGCTGGGGATCTTCGGCCCCGGCATCGCCACCGGCCTGGTGTCCGGTGCGCCGCAGCTTGGCGCGGGCGCGATGGCCGGTGCCGCTGTGGGCGCTGTCGGCACGGGCGTTGCCATCGGTGCCGCTGCAACCGGCGTGGGCGGTGCCGTCATGGCCGGGGCGCGCATGGCCCCGGCTGCCGCCAAGCTGGCCGGCAGCGGTGCGCGTGCCGCGACCTCTGCTGCCGGCAGTGCCCGGTCGGCGTTCCAGGCCGGTTCCGCCGCTGCGGGCGGCGGGGCCAAGGGCGCGGCCGCCGGCCTCGGCAATGTCGCCAAGACTGGCGCGCAGGCGGCAGGCCGCCGCGCCGCGTCCGGCGCTTCCGCTGCCGGGCAGAAGATGGCCGGCCCCTTCCGCGCCGGATGGAATGGCCCTTCGGGCGATGACGACGCAGGGGCCGCGTCTGCCGGCGCTGCGGCCGGTACAGCCGTGTCCGGCCAAGCCGCCGACGGCGCCGCCAGCCCACAGAAGCAGGAGCAACCTGGCTGGGCCAAGCGGATGCACCGCCGCCAGCAGATCACCCATGCCGCAACCACCGCTGCCCACACGCTGCGCGGCGGCGACGGCGGCGGCTCCGGGCAAGGCCCGAGCCTGCGCGATTCCGATACCTGACCTTCAAGGAGAACCCCTATGCGATTCAAGCGACCGCAGGTGCGCTATGCCGATACGCCGCAGCCTGCCACCCCCTATCAATCCGCCGCACAGGTGTGGGACGAGCGCATCGGCTCAGCTCGCGTGCAGGCGAAGAACTGGCGATTCATGGCCTTCGGCTGCCTGGTGCTCGCACTGCTGATGGCCGCTGGCCTGGTCTGGCGTTCGGCGCAGTCCATCGTCACGCCTTATGTCATCGAGGTCGATCAGGCTGGGCAGGTGCGCGCCGTGGGCGAAGCCGCCACGCCGTACCGGCCCGCCGATGCACAGATCGCGCACCACCTGGCGCGCTTCGTGACGCTGGTGCGTTCGCTGTCCATCGACCCCATCGTGGTGCGGCAGAACTGGCTCGATGCCTACGACTACACCACCGACAAGGGTGCGGCGGTGCTCAACGACTACGCCCGCACCAACGATCCCTTCACCCGCGTCGGCAAGGAAACAGTGACGGTGCAGATCACCAGCGTCGTCCGTGCCAGCGACACGTCGTTCAACGTGCGCTGGACGGAACGCCGCTACGTCAACGGCGCGGCTGCCGGGCTGGAGCGGTGGACGGCCGTGGTGTCCATCGTGCTGCAAACCCCGCGCACCGAAGAACGCCTGCGCCGCAATCCCTTGGGCATCTACGTCAATGGTCTGTCGTGGAGCCGAGAACTGGATTCTTCCGATGGAGCCAAACCATGAAATCGCTTATCCGTTTTTACGCTTTCCCTTTGATGCTGCTGGCCCTGGCGGGCTGCGCCACGCAGGGCAAGCCGCCGCCCGTGATCCCCCTGGATGAGCCAGTGGAAGCGCAGTTCATCCCCGAGCCACCCGCGCCAGTGGAAGTCGTCGCCTTGCCCGAGCCGTTGGCGCTACCGGCGCAGTTGAAGCCGCTGCCGGATGGCGAGGACGCCGCGCCTGCACCGGAACCGGCCGACGAAACCGTCCGCGTGTCCAAGGCCAATACCGAGGCGCGCGTCGCGCCCACGCGCGAGGGCTACGTCAATGCGATCCAGGTGTGGCCTTTCACCGATGGCGCGCTCTATCAGGTCTATGCGGCGCCGGGGCGCGTGACCGTGGTGTCCTTGCAGCCGGGCGAAGAACTGGTGACGGTGGCCGCCGGCGATACCGTGCGCTGGATCGTCGGCGACACGTCCAGCGGCGCCGGCGATGAGCTGCGCGTCAATGTGCTGGTCAAGCCGGTGCGTTCGGGCCTCAAGACCAATCTGGTCATCACCACCAATCGGCGCACCTACCTGCTGGAGCTGACTTCGACCGAACGCGCGTGGATGGCATCCGTCTCCTGGGACTACCCGCGCGACCGGATGCTGGCCTTGCAGCGCCAGGCGCAGGCCGCACAGGCGACTGCGCCGGTGGATACCGGGCTGTCGCTGGAGCGCATCCGCTTCCGCTACGCGATCAGCGGCAGCCATCCGTCGTGGAAGCCGCTGCGCGCCTTCGACGATGGCGAGAAGGTCTACATCCAGTTCCCGGCCGGCATCGCCCAGGGCGAGCTGCCGCCGCTGTTCGTCATCGGCGCGCAGGGCGACGGGCAACTGGTGAACTACCGTTTCCGCTCGCCGTACTACATCGTGGATCGGCTGTTCGGCGCGGCCGAACTGCGCCTGGGCGGGGACAAGGGCGACGTGGTGCGGATCGAACGCACGGATGGCGTCGTGGGCGCGGCACGGAGGAATTGAGCATGAGCCAGGACGACACTCCCGACCTTGCCATCCCGCAGGCGGACAAGGTGACCCCGGAAACGGTGGCGCTGCGCGCCCAGCCGCGCCCGGTCACGCGCCTGAACCGGCACGTGCTGGCCATCTTCGCCGGCGGCTTGTCGGTCGCCGTACTCGGCGCGCTGATGTGGTCGTTGCAACCGCAGCGACGCGGGGCAAATGAGCAGACCGAGCTTTACAACGTGGATCGCGTCTCGCGTTCCGAAGGGCTGGAGCGGCTTCCGACCGATTATTCCCAACTGCCCCCGGCCTTGCCGCCCGAGGTGCCGGAACTGGGGCCGCCGTTGCCGGGTGATCTTGGCCCGGCCATCGTCAATGCGCAGCAGAAGCCGACGGTCGGCTACGCGCCGCCCGGCCATGACCCGGCCGAGGCCGAGCGCCTGGCGCGCTTGAAGGAGGCCGAGGAAGCAGCCGCCTCATCGGTGTTCTTCCGCACGGGCACGCAAGGCGCCGCACCAGCCGCACAATCGCAGATCGCCGCTGCGCCGGGCTTCTCTGCCAATGCGGCCTTCGATCCGATGGCGGCTGGGCCGGCCTCGACGGCGGCGCAGCCCGCCGATCCGACCACCGTACAGAACCGGCAGGAACAGAAGGAGGCGTTCCTGCAAGGCGCTTCCACGGAAACCCGTAATTCCGGCAATCTGACCCTGCCGGCTTCGCCGTATCAGGTCATGGCCGGCACGGTGGTCGCCGCTGCGCTGGTGACAGGCATCAAGTCCGACCTGCCGGGCGACGTGATCGCCACGGTCACGGAGCCGGTCTATGACACGGCTACCGGCAAGTTCCTGCTGATCCCGCAAGGTTCGCGCATCCTCGGCCGCTACAACAGCCAGGTCAGCTACGGGCAGAGCCGGGTTCAAGTCGTCTGGAACCGCATCATCCTGCCGGACACGTCTTCGCTGACGCTCGACAATCTTGTCGGCACTGATCCGGCCGGCTATGCGGGGCTGGAAGACGACGTGGACTACCACTGGGGCCGCATCTTCGCCGGCGCGGCGCTGACCACGCTGCTGGGCGTCGGCGCCGAACTGGCCGCACCGGAGAATCGCCAGGACGGGGATCGCATCATCATCGCCGGCCGCGACAGCGCCCAGGACAGCATCAATCAGGTCGGCCAGGAAATGACCCGCCGCAACATGAATATCCAGCCGACCTTGACCCAGCGGCCGGGCCTGCCAGTGCGGATCATCGTGGCGCGCGATTTGACGTTGCGCCCGTACCAGCCGCTCATGTTCAACCGAGGCACGTCACGATGAGCACGCCAACCAAGAAGCTGCGGCTGGGGCCGCTGCCATCCAGCAGCAGCGTCAAGCTGACCTTTGCCTGCCCCGCCAGCCTGAAATCCGACCTCGACCGCTATGCACAGCTCCATGCGCAAACCTATGGCGAAGCGGTCGATGCGGCGACGCTGATCCCGCACATGCTGGAAGCCTTCATGGCGGGGGATCGGGGGTTCAGGAAGGGTGGCGCGGGCAAGCCCGCTCCACCAAAACCAGGCTGACGATGCGCAGCAACCACGCAGGCCACCCCTCGAACGCGCAGCCGAATGCTGCGCGTTCTTCGTTCTGGAGTGCCGCGAATGATTGGGCTATGATGACCGAACAAGCCCGCTATCTCTTGGCAATCGTCACCGCTACAGCGCGACCCGGCTTGCTTTCCCAAGGCTCTCATGTGGCTCCCAGCCCACAACGCCGCAGACCCTGCAAGCGGCACCAAACAGAGCTAACCTATTGCCCCGTATATGGTTTCAAGCCTCGCGTGATTTGCATGAAGGGCTTGACACCGGCCCTTTTTTGTCGCCGGGCCGTCCCAAGGCAAAAAGCCGCCCCCCTCGGGGGGGCAGCAAGCCGAAGGCGCGGCGTGGGGGCTTTTTTGTTGCTGTGCAGAAGCGACGCCTCAACGGCGGACACCCGATGCCGCCTGCGGCTGCATGCGGCTGATCACCTTCAGCGCCACCGACGCGGTGATTTCCATGTGGCGCACACAGGCGCGCCAGGCCGCATCCTCGTCGTTCGCCTCGATGGCCGCCACGATGGCCAGCATCTCCTGGTGCGACTGGTGGATGCGCCCGGGGCTCTTGATGGACGTCGCGCGCAGGCGTGAAATCCGCCCGTGCATGAGCCGCAGCGTCTCGGCCAGGGTGGCATTGCCACAGCCCGCCAGCAGGCGGTCATAGAACAGGTTGATCGCGGCCAGTTGGCCCGGCACGTCCGCCGCCTCGATGCGCGCGCGCAGGAGGTCCATGGCCTCGCGCAGCCCCGCGCGCTCGGCGGCGCTCGCCAGCACGATGAAGTTCCTGGCGGCCAGGCCCTCCAGCACGCCACGCACCTGGTAGATGTTGGCCGCTTCCTCGGCGGTCAGCGTCGCCACCACCGAGCCCCGGTTGGGCGTGCTGTAGACGAATCCCTCCATCTCCAGCTGCAGGATCGCCTCCCGCACCAGCGGGCGGCTGGCCTGGGTCAGCGCACAGATTTCGCGTTCGATGAGGCGCGTGCCCGGCAGCAGCGCGCCGGACAGCATGGCCTGGCGCAATTGCTCGGCCACCTGCGTGCGCTTCGAGGGCGCGGCGGGCGTGGCGGTGTCCGGTGTGAGGAGTTCGGGCGGCATGGAACGCGTATCGGGTTCGGCGAGGTCGCGCCACTATACCGTCGCAGCCGCCTTCGGGTAAACGTTGATAGGCTATCCATCAACAATTGTCAGACAATATTTTCCACATTGTCTCACTCAAGATGGAACACCTCTTCATGTCCAACGTCCTGTCCGACCCCGCCTGGGCCACGCTCGCCACCGCAGAAATCTCCGATGCCCTGGACTTCCTCCGCCTGCCCGGCTGCGCGCTGGGCGTGCATCGCGTGGCCGGTCCCGCCGCCATCGTGGGTCCCGCCTACACCGTGCGCTTCGCGCCCGTGGACCCGGACCGCAAAGGCACCGTTGGCGACTACATCGACGACGTGCCCGAGGGCGCCGTCATCGTGCTGGACAACGCCGGCCTGCCCGACTGCACCGTCTGGGGCGGCATCCTGAGCCGCCTGGCCCGCCACAAGCGCATCGCCGGCACCGTCATCCACGGCGTCTGCCGCGACATCGCCGAGGCCGAGGCCTGCGGCTATCCGCTCTACAGCCGCGGCCACACCATGCGCACCGGCAAGGACCGCGTCCAGGTCGAGGCCGTGCAGGTGCCGGTCAGCCTGGGCCACGTCCGCGTCTGCCCCGGCGACCTGATCACCGCGGATGCCGATGGCGTCGTGGTGGTGCCCCAGGCCCGTGCCGGCGACGTGCTGCGCAAGGCGCTGGCGACACAGGCCGCCGAGGCGCGCATCCTGGCCGACGTGCTGGCCGGCAGCACCATCGCCGACGCGCGCCGCCGCCACGGCTATCACACGCTTCAGCGCGGCGACGACGCCTGACGCCATTTCCCCCACAACAACAAGGAGACATCCCATGCAGCCCTTCCAACCCGCCATCCGCCTCGCTGCGCTCGCCCTGGCCGCCACCTTCGGTGCGCCTGCCGTCGCGCTGGCCGCCGAGCCCTACCCCTGCGCCAACCTGCGCCTCGTCTCGCCGTATCCGCCCGGCGGCACCACCGACATCCTGGCCCGCCTGATCTCGCCCTCCATGCAACAGACGCTGGGCGTGCCCGTGATCGTGGACAACAAGGCCGGCGCCAGCAGCAACATCGGCACCGAGTTCGTCGCCCGCGCACAGGCCGACGGCTGCACGCTGCTGCTGGGCAACAACACGGGCGTGGTGATCAACCGCAACCTCTATGCCTTGCGCATCGACCCGGTGAAGGACTTGCGTCCCGTCGCCTACGTCGCGGCAATGCCCCTGGTGCTGTATGTGAATCCCAAGGTGCCGGCCGGCAACGTGCGCGAGCTGCTCGACCTCGTGAAGGGCAAGCCCGGCACCTACAACTTCGCCTCGGGCGGCAGCGGCAGTCCGCAGCACCTGGCCGGCGAACTGCTGAAGCTGCAGGGCAATGTGGAAATGCTGCACATCCCCTACAAGGGACAAGGTCCGGCCATGACCGACGTGATCGCCGGCCAGGTGCAGATCGCCTTCGAGACCACCGCCGCCCTGCTGCCCCAGGCCCAGGCCGGCCGCGTGAAGCCGCTGGCCACGACCGGCAGCACGCGCGCGGATGCCTTCCCCGAACTCCCCACCCTGATGGAAGCGGGCTTCAAGGACTTCGAGGTGACCAACTGGTATGGCGTCTTCGCGCCGGCAGGCCTGCCGGATGCGCTCACCACGCGCCTGAACGCCGCGATCAACACCGCGCTGGCTTCGCCGCAGGTGTCGGCTAAGCTGGCCGAACTGGGATCCGCCAAGGTGGCGGGCGGCAGCGCGCAGGACTTCGCCCGCTTCGTGCAGGCGGAAGTGCCGCGCTGGGAAGACGCGGTGAAGCGCTCCAACGCCAAGGTCGACTGAGCCCCCTGGCACGCGCCGCGGGGCCTAGGACGTTTCCTCGGCCTCGCCGGCCTTGCCCTGGCGCTGGTAGAAGGCCAGGGCCTCTTCCATGTCGCGGGTGCGCGAGAACGGCGGCAGGCCCCGCCACAGCCGCTTGCCGTAAGGCTTGTCGACCAGGCGCGTGTCGCCCACCAGCAGCACGCCCCAGTCCCGCTCGGTACGGATCAGGCGCCCTGCCCCCTGCTTCAAGGCGATGGCCGCCTCGGGCAGCTGGTATTCGGCAAAAGGATTGCCGCCCCTTGCCTTGCAGGCGCGCAGCCGCGCCTCGATGACCGGGTCGTCCGGCGGCGCGAAGGGCAGCTTGTCGATGGCCACCAGCGTCAGGGCGTCGCCCGGGATGTCGATCCCTTCCCAGAAGCTTGCGCTGCCGACCAGCACGGGGTGCAGCAGCGTGCGGAAACGCTCCAGCAGTTCGCGCCGCGGCGCCTGCCCCTGGCGCAGCAAGGGCCAGTTCCAGCCGCGTTCCTCGAATGCCTTGCCCAGCAGCTCGGCCACCCGCTCCACTGCACGCAAGGTCGTGCAGAGCACCAGCGCACCGCCCGGACTGGCTTCCAGCAAGGGCAGCAAGGTCTGCACGAAACGTTCCGTGAATTGCGGCGACTGCGGCAGCGGCAGGTCACGCGGCACGAACAGCAGGCCCTGGCTGGCGTAGTCGAAGGGCGACTCCCAACGGGCGATCTGCGCGTCGCGCAGCCCGAGTTGGGACGTGAAATGCGAAAAATCCCCATGCACCGACAGGGTGGCCGAGGTCATGATCCAGGCCTGCCCCGCCGGCCGCAGCCGCGAGAAGGCTTCCGCCACGGACAGCGGCGCCGCATGCAGGCGCACGTGGTGCATGCCCATTTCGACCCAGCGCACGGCCTGCGTGTCGGCAGGCAAGGCCAGCGGCACCTGGGCCGCGGCCTCGGCCAGACGCTCGGCGGCCGAAGGACGCGCAGGCGCATCGTCTTGCACATCCAGCGCCGCGGCGGATGCCACCTTGCCGGACACGACCTCCGCCACCAGGTCTTCCCAGGCGGGCGGCGGTCCGGCCACGACAGCGGTGGCCAGGGGCGCGGGCGCCAGCACCTGCGAGGCGCGCGGCGCCTGCACCGGCGGCTCGCCCGCCTTGCGCGCCCAGCGCTGCACCCGCAAGGCCAGCTGCGCGGCGACCCTGGAGGCCGCCATCAGGTCGGGATGGCTCTCGGCCACGCCGGCCAGCGCTTCCTCCAGATGGAAAAGCGCCGTCTTCAGGCCGTCCACGGCCGCGTCGAAATCCGGCAGGTCCAGATTGGCCAGCGACTCGAAGGTGGCCTTGCGGCCCGGCACCTTCTCGAGCGGCGCACAGGCCAGCCGCAGCGCCCGCGCGGCGGTTTCCAGCTTGCCCGCCACCTCACCCCAGTTGCAGCGCTCGCGGGCATAGGCCAGGCCCGCGGCCTGGGCATCACGCGACAGGTCCAGCAGCTGGTGGGTGGACACGCTGGTGCCCAGGAAGCGCGTGGCGGTGTCGGGCAACTGGTGCGCTTCGTCGAAGATCACCGTGTCCGCCTGCGGCAGCAGGTCCGTCACGCCCTCTTCGCGCAGCATCAGGTCGGCCAGGAAAAGCGCGTGGTTCACCACCACGACATCCGCCTCCTGCGCCTGGCGGCGCGCCTTCAGCACGAAGCAGTCACGCACCCGGGGACACTCCTGGCCCAGGCAGTTCTCGCGGGTGGAGGTCACGCGCTGCCAGATTTCCGCCTCTTCGGGCACTTCCGAGAGATCGGCGCGATCGCCGGTGCGCGACTGGCTGGCGAAAACCTGGATGCGCCGGTACTGGCCGATCTCGGCGCGCGAGCGCAATCCGCCCTCTTCGCCCTCCAGGCGCTCCAGGTGGTAATGGCAGACGTAGTTGGCCCGGCCTTTCAGCAACGCGGCCGTGACCGGAATGGCCAGCGCGTCACGCAGGCGCGGCAGGTCCCGCAGGAACAGCTGGTCCTGCAAGGTGCGGGTGCCGGTGGAAACCAGCACCTTGCCGCCGCGCAGGAAGGCCGGCACCAGGTAAGCCCAGGTCTTGCCGGTGCCCGTGCCGGCCTCGGCCACCAGCGTGGCCCGGCGGGAAATGGTCTCGGAGATGGCCTCGGCCAGCTCGACCTGGGACGCGCGCACGCGGTAGCTCGCCGAGGTGGCGGCCAACGGGCCATCCAGGGCGAAAAGACCGGCGATTTCGGTGTCGGGCATCGGCTGACAGACAAGGGCAAGGCATCGAGGAGGCCGATGATACTGCCTCGGCGCCCGCCCCGCCGGGATGACAGGACCTTTTTGCCGCAGGACCGCCTCCACGCAAGAAAATCGGCCTCTTCAGGGAGGCCGCAAGCCGAAGTTGCGGCGTGGAGGACCATTACGTCCTCCCGGGCCGCGCCGGGGCTGCACCATGCTGTGGCAAAATCCTGCGCTTGTTTTTCCTTTTTTCCGGGTTGCCTGATGTCCGACACCACCCTTTCCTTCGTCGCCGAACCGCCCGAGGCCGTCAAGGCGCGCATCGTGGCGCAACTGGCCAACGAGCTCGGCGTGCGCGCCGCGCAGGTCGCGGCCACGCTGGACCTGCTGGATGATGGCGCGACCGTGCCCTTCATCGCCCGCTACCGCAAGGAAGCCACCGGCGGCCTGGACGACACCGTCCTGCGCAACCTCGACGTGCGCCTGGTCTATCTGCGTGAATTGGAAGAGCGCCGCGGCGCCATCCTGGAATCGGTGGCGCAACAAGGCAAGCTGACAGCCGCCCTGGACAAGGAATTGCGCGACGCCGACACCAAGCAACGCCTGGAAGACCTGTACGCGCCCTACAAGCCCAAGCGCCGCACCCGCGCCCAGATCGCGCGGGAAGCCGGCCTGGAGCCGCTGGCGGACGCCATCCTGGCCGACGCCGCCTTCGATCCGCAGGCGCTGGCCGAGGGCTATGTGAAGCCCGACGCGGGCGTGGCAGACGCCAAGGCGGCGCTGGACGGCGCGCGCGACATCCTGGCCGAGCGCTATGCCGAGAATGCCGACCTCATCGCCAACCTGCGCGAACACCTCTGGTCCACGGGCCTGCTGGTATCCAAGGTGGCGGAAGGCAAGGAAGCCGAAGGCGACAACTTCCGCGACTGGTTCGACTTCAGCGAAGCGCTGCGCAGCCTGCCCTCGCACCGCATCCTGGCGCTGCTGCGCGGCCGCCAGCAGGGCGTGCTGGAACTGCGCGTGGGCCTGGAGCCCGAGCGCGAAGTCCTGGTCCCGCACCCCTGCGTGGCGCGCGTGGCCGACTTCCTGAAGCTGGGCCGAGATCTCTTCGCCACCGACGCCGCGCCGCGCGCGCGCTGGCTGGGCGAGGTCTGCCGCTGGACCTGGCGCGTGAAGCTCCTGACGGCGTTCGAGACCGAGCTCATCGGCAAGCTGCGCGAGACCGCCGAAACGCAGGCCATCCATGTGTTCGCCGAGAACCTGAAAGACCTGCTGCTGGCCGCGCCCGCGGGCCCCAAGACCGTGCTGGGCCTGGACCCTGGGATCCGCACCGGCGTGAAGGTGGCGGTCATCGACCCCACCGGCAAGCTGGTGGACACCGCCACCGTCTATCCCTTCGAGCCGCGCCGCGACCGCACGGGCTCGCTGGCCACGCTGGCCGCGCTGGCCAAGCGCCACAAGGTCGAGCTCATCGCCATCGGCAACGGCACCGCTTCGCGTGAAACCGAGAAACTCGCCGCAGAACTCAGCAGCGCCCTGCCCGAGCTCAACATGAACCGCATCGTGGTGTCGGAAGCCGGCGCCTCGGTCTATTCGGCGTCGGAACTGGCCGCGGCCGAATTCCCCGACCTGGACGTGAGCCTGCGCGGCGCCGTGTCCATCGCCCGCCGCCTGCAGGATCCGCTGGCCGAGCTGGTCAAGATCGAACCCAAGGCCATCGGCGTCGGCCAGTACCAGCACGACGTCAACCAGCGCGAGCTGGCGCGTTCGCTGGATGCGGTGATCGAGGATTGCGTGAACGCCGTGGGCGTGGACGTGAACACTGCCTCGGCGCCGCTGCTCACCCGCGTGTCGGGCCTGAACAGCACCCTGGCGCGCAATATCGTGGCGCACCGCGACAGCCACGGCGCCTTCGCCTCGCGCCGCGCCCTGCTCGACGTATCCCGCTTCGGCGACAAGGCCTTCGAACAGGCCGCGGGCTTCCTGCGCATTCCGCGGGGCGACAACCCGCTGGACGCGTCCTCGGTCCACCCCGAGGCCTACCCCGTCGTCGAGCGCATCCTGGCCCGCATCCAGGCCGACGCGCGCCAGGTGGTCGGCAACCGCGATGCGCTCAAGGGCCTGTCGCCGTCCGAATTCACCGACGAACGCTTCGGCCTGCCCACGGTCAAGGACATCTTCGCCGAACTGGAAAAGCCCGGGCGCGACCCGCGTCCCGAGTTCAAGACCGCCACCTTCAAGGAAGGCGTCGAAACGCTGAACGACCTGCTGCCCGGCATGATCCTGGAAGGCGTCGTGACCAACGTGGCCGCCTTCGGCGCTTTCGTGGACATCGGCGTGCACCAGGACGGCCTGGTGCACATCTCGGCGCTGTCGGACAAGTTCATCAAGGAAGCGCGCGACGTGGTGCGCGTGGGCCAGACCGTCAAGGTGAAGGTCCAGGAAGTCGACGTCGCCCGCAAGCGCATTGCGCTGACCATGCGCCTGGACGACGACGCCCCGCCCGCGCGCCGCAGCGGCCCCCCCGCTGGCAACGACAGCCGCGGCAACCGTCCTGCCGGCGGCGGCAAGCGCCCCGGCCAGTCCGCCCCGCCACCCAGCGGCGCCATGGCCGACGCCTTCGCACGGCTCAAGCGCTGAGGCGGGTTTCCAGCCCAGGGGCGACAAGGACGGCGCCGTGCAACACGCACGGCGCCGTCTTCACTTTCATGTCAGCAGATCCGGCTGCGAGGCCACCAGTTGCTCGTACACCGGCTGGAAATGCAGCCAGCCGATGTATTCGCTACCAACGTGCTCACGGCTGTAGCGTGAGCGATCCGGCGGCACCAGCGTGGGGGCATGGCCACTGGCATCCACGATCAACTGCTGCTTGCAGCAGCGCTCCAAGGCCATGAACCAGAACGCCGCCGCATCGATGCTGTGGCGGCTGACGGTCAACAAACCGTGGTTCTGATGGATGGCAGCCTTCACGTCGCGGAAATGGTCGCAGATCGATTGCCCGGCCTTTTCCTCCACCGCGACCGCGCCGGCTTCGGCGCGGATGACCACGTGGTCTTCGAAGAATGCCGCGGCGTCCTGCGAGATCGGCGCCAGCGGCCGCCCCAGCGCGGCATAGGCCGTGCCATAGACCGTGTGGGCATGGCACATGGCCACGATGTCGGGATGCGCTTCATGGACTGCCGCGTGCAGCACGAAGCCCGCCCTATTCACCGCATGATCTCCTTCCACGACCGTGCCCTGGTGATCCACCAGGATCAGGTTCGACACCCGCACCTGCGCGAAGTGCACCGCCATGGGGTTGGTCCAGTACAGGTGTGGATGCTCGGGATCACGCACGGTCAGGTGACCGGCAAAGCCATAGTCCAGGCCATGCACGGCAAAGGCCCGACAGGCGCCGGCCAGCCGCTGCTTCAGATGCTTGCGGGCCGCCCGGGCATCGTCGAAATCGGGGACTTGGGGAAAGATGCGTCCCGCCTGCTCGGGCTGGTAGATGGATTCACGTCCGCCCAGGTCTAGCGCCGGCGAGTCCGCCGCTTGGGTTCTTGCGTGCATGGCCTGTCTCCTTGGTGGGTTTTGCCGCCGGGCCGCTCCCAAGGCAAAATACGGCCCCCTTGGGGGGCAGCAAGCCGAAGGCGCGGCGTGGGGGCATTTTTCGGGTGCCGCACCCAACCACCATAAGCCATGCACGGACTGCCAACAACGCCCCGTCCCCGGTTAAAGGGCCGGGCGCGTGCCGGCAGCCGCTGACTTCGCTTATTCCGCAGCGGACAGCTCGGCCAGTGCCTCGGCCGCGCGGGCCATCAGCGCATCGCGCGCCACGGCATCGGGCTGGGCCGGACCGTGGCCGATGACGGCGCCATCCAGCCGCAACACGAAGCTTGCGTCGCCCTCTGCCGCCCACTGGGGCGCGTGCGCGGCATCCTGCAGGCGCTTCTGCACCTGGCCCGCCTCCTTGGGGTTGGCATAGGCCACCGAATTCAGCAATTCGGTGCCATCAGCGGCCAGCAGGCGGAAACGGAACTGGCCGTCCTCGTCGCGGAAACTGACGAAGCGCGCGGCCTTGGCGTTCTTCTTCGCGCCCGCGGCACTGGCGGACACGGCGCTGCTGCGCAGGCTGCGCAAGCCCACCGCGTCACGCAGCTCGGCCATCATGGGCTGCGCGATGCGGCGCGCGCGTGCAGCCCCCGCCTGCAGGATTTCCTCCAGGCGATCGGGACGCGCGATCAGTTCGTCGTAGCGCGCGCGCATGGGCGCCAGGTCGCGCTCGAGCCGGTCGCACAGGGCCTGCTTGGCCTCGCCCCAGCCCAGGCCGCCTTCGAGCGCGGCGCGGAAGGCCTGCGTCTCGTCCGGCGTGGCGAAGGCCTTGTACAGCGCGTAAAGATGCGAGCCTTCGGCATCCTTGGCTTCGCCGGGCTGGCGCGAATCGGTCACGATGCGCATCACCGCCGCCTTCAGGGCCTTGGCGCCACCCTCGAACAACGGGATGGTGTTGTTGTAGCTCTTGGACATCTTGCGTCCGTCCAGGCCCGGCAGCGTGGCCACGTCCTCTTCCACCACCGCCTCGGGCAGCACGAAGAACTCGCGGCCCTGGCCGTAAAGGTGGTTGAAGCGCTGGGCGATGTCGCGCGCCATTTCCAGGTGCTGCACCTGGTCGCGCCCCACGGGCACGCGATGCGCGTTGAACATCAGGATGTCGGCGGCCATCAGCACCGGATAGGAAAACAGCCCCATGGTCACGCCGTCGTCCGGGTCCACACCCTTGGCTTCGTTCTGGTCGACCGAGGCCTTGTAGGCGTGCGCGCGGTTCATCAGGCCCTTGCCAGTGACGCAGGTCAGCAGCCACGACAGCTCGGGAATCTCGGGAATGTCGGACTGGCGATAGAAGGTCACCCGTTCCGGATCCAGGCCGGCGGCCAGCCACGTCACCGCCAGCTCCAGGCGCGACCGCGCGATGCGCGCGGGGTCGTCGCACTTGATCAGCGCGTGGTAGTCGGCCAGGAAGAAGAAGGCATCGACGCCAGGCTGCGTGCTGGCCGCCACGGCGGGGCGGATGGCGCCGGCATAGTTGCCCAGGTGGGGGGTGCCGGTGGTGGTAATGCCAGTAAGGACGCGGGTTTGCATGGACAGGCTGCGCGCGGGCGCGAGTAGGAAAACACGACGCAGCAGTGTAACGCGAGGGACTGCGCTGCAACCCGCCTGCACCTGGGCGCGGCGCATCGCGCCCCCAACCTGGATGTCAGGCGTTCAAGAGGGACAGCAGCAGCGCCAATGCCAGGCTGGCCGCGCTCAGCTTCGCCGCCAGCCGTGGCGCGTAGGGCATCAGGCCGATCAGCACGAGACCCGCCACGGTCAGGATGCCGAACCAGGTCGTCAGCCCCTCGGACCAGCCATCGGCCAGCACCAGCGCCCACAAGGCCAGGGCCAGCGCCACCCAGCCAGTCCCGTGCAGGCCCCAGGCACGCAACCGACCGGGCTCGCCGCCGAAGGCATCCTCGTGATGGCGCGCCATGCCCAGGCTCATGGCCGCGAAGCCGCCAAAGACCAGCAGGCTGGCAATCGCGGTCATCATGGGCGTCCCTCCTGCGCCGTGGCCAGCGTCGTGGCCGCACGCCCGGCCTTGGGCACGGGCGCGGCCGCCTTGCGGCCCGTGCGCCCGGCCAGCCAGGCCAGGAACACACCCGAGACCAGCGCCGTCAGGTCGAAGCCCGCCATGACCCAGTCGCCTGCCGGCAGCGATACCCCCAGGTGGCGATCCGAGGTCAGGACATTGAGCAAGGGCACGCCACCCAGCAGGATCGCCCCCAGCCACAGTTGTTCACGCCAGGCCCGGCGCGGACGCAGATACGCGTGCGCGAGCGCCACGCCCCATACCCCCAGGAACACGCGCCCCTCCCACAGGCCATGCTGCGGCAGGTCCACCGGCAGCAGCCGGTTGGCCCAGAAGAACGCCCCCACCGCCGCGCACAGGCCGGCAATGCTGGCCACGTTCAGGCCTTCCACCAACTTCAGCGAGAAGGGCGTCACGGCCGCCTTGGCGTGCTTCTGGCGGCGTTTCTTCACCCACAGCACCAGGCCGGTTCCCACCATCGCCGTGCCGGCCAGGCTCACCAGGAAGTACACCCAACGCAGGAAAGGCTCGGCGAACAGTCCCAGGTGCAGGCCGATCAACACGCCCAGGGTCTGGGCAGCAGGGCCGGACTGGCCCATCTCCTTCGTCAGGCGTCCGGTGCCGCCGTCGAAGACCAGCGCGGGCGTGGCGCGGCCATAGGCAATGCGGTCGCCCATGTGCCGGGAAACATATACGGTGGAATCCGCGGATGCCGGTCCGTTCACGGCGATGCGGCCGACCTGTCCATCCGGCCAATGCGCGCGCGCCTGCGCCAGCATCGGCCCCAGGGGCGCCAGGACGCCTGGTTGGCCCGTGCTGCGCGGCGCGGCAGCCCCCGCCCCTGGATACGCCTCTTCGGTATAGGCACGCGTGTCATTGCCGTAGGCGGCATCGATGCCGGCCGGCATGACCATCGCCACGAAGATCACCACGCCACTCAAGGTGATCATGAAATGGAAGGGCAAGCCCAGCACCGACAGGGCGTTGTGCCCGTCCATCCATGCCCGCTGTCCGCCCTTGGCGGGGCGGAAGGTGAAGAAGTCGGTGAAGATCTTCTTGTGCGTGATGACGCCGCTGATGATCGCCACCAGCATGAACATGCCCGCGATGCAGGCCAGCCAGCGGCCCCAGGGACGAGGCAGCTCCAGCTCGAAATGGAAGCGATAGAAGAAATCGCCGCCGCGCGTCTCGCGCGCCCGCAGGGTCTCGCCCGTCAGCGGGTCCAGCAGCAGGCGCTGGAAGCTGCGGCGGACAGGTCCACCGCCCTCGCCCGCCTGCTGCGAGGTCCAGACGACCTGCAACGTGGGCTGGCGCACGTCCGGCAAGGTGATCGTCCAGCGCGAGGCCTCAGCGGCACGCTCGCGCAGCACGCGCTCGGCCGTGGCCAGGGCCTGTTCGGGCGTCGCTGCGTTCGCGCGAAGCTCGGGCTGCATCCAGCGCGTGATCTCGGGCTTGAAGAAGGCCAGCGTGCCTGTCAGGAACATCGCGAACAGGATCCAGCCCAACAGCAGGCCGGTCCAGGTGTGCAGCCAGGACATCGACTGCCGCAGTCCCTCCGGATTGTCGTCCGGCCTCATGCCGTGCCTCGCAACACCAGGTAGGCCAGGTAGCACACGGCGGTTCCCACGAACATGCCCACCCAGGCGCGCCCGGCGCTGCGCGTGGCGAACACCCAGATGATCGCGGCCGCGTAGAACAGGAAGATGAGCAGATTGGCCGTGAACACGGCCTCGATGCGGGTCAGCGGCAGGCCGACGGCCAGCGCCGCGGCGGCCGCCGATGCGAAGGCGTAGCCGCCCAGCACGGCAGCGGCGCTGCGCGATGCCACGGCCCAGCGATAGCGGGCCGGCAGGCGGGATTTCGAAACAGGAGACGGAGCGGCGGCAGGTTTCACGGCGAATGCGCGAAGACGAAACGAGCCGGATGTTAATTGATAACCAATTTCATTATCAAATCAAGCTGCCCGGCGTGCATCCTGCCCTGCCGCGCGGGCGGAAATCCGCCCCGTGCTACAGCGTCGCCGCGTCGCGCCGATCGGACTCGAGATACTCGCGCGACTGCATCTCCAGGATGCGCGAGACGGTCCGGTGGAACTCGTTGGCCAGCGTCCCTTCGGTGTAGATCTCCTCGGGCGGACACTCGGCCGACATGATGAGCTTCACGCGATGGTCGTAGAACACGTCGATCAGCCACGTGAAACGGCGCGCCTCGGAAGCCTGGCGCGGCCCCATGCGCGGCACGCCCGACAGGATCACGCCATGGAAGCGGCTGGCCAGCTCCAGGTAATCGTTCTGCGAGCGCGGCCCGCCGCAGAGCGTGGCGAAATCGAACCACACCACGCTGCCCGAGAGTTTCAGCGCCTTGATCTCGCGATGCTCGATATGCAGCACGGCCGGCGTCTGCGGCGGCGTGTCGGCCAGGCGGTCGAAGGCCTCGTTCAGCGCCTGGTCGGCCTGTTCATCCAGCGGATGGTGATAGCTCTGCACCTGCTCCAATGAACGGCGGCGATAGTCCGTGCCGGCATCCACGTTCAGCACGTCCATGCGCTCCTGGATCAGCTTGATGGCGGGCACGATGCGGTCACGGTGCAGGCCATCGGGATACAGCGTGGAAGGCTCGTAGTTCGACGTCATCACGAAGGACGTGCCGTATTCGAACAGCTTCAGCAGCAGGCGGTACAGGATCATCGCGTCCGCGACGTCCGAGACGTGGAATTCGTCGAAACAGATCAGCCGGTAGCGCTTGGCGATGCGGCGCGCCACCTCGTCCAGCGGGTCCGACATGCCCTTGACCTCGTCGAGCTCGCGGTGCACGCCGCGCATGAACTCGTGGAAGTGCAGTCGCGCCTTGCGCTTGACCGGCACCGTCGAATAGAACGAGTCCATCAGGAAGCTCTTGCCCCGCCCGACCCCACCCCACATATAGACGCCACGCGGCACGTCGGGACGCTTGAGCAGGCGCTTGAGCGCGCTGGAACGCATGGCCTTGAACGCCACCCAGTCGTCGAAATAGCGCTGCAGGCGCTCGATGGCGGTACGCTGCGCGGTGTCGGGCTTGTAACCGCGTTCGGCCAAGGCGGATTCGTAGTATTCGAGGACGTTCATGCGACCAACTCAATGCCGCCGACTACCGGCGATGAAAACTTGCCCTAGGCAAAAAAACGGGCGGGCTGTGCAGCCCGCCCGCTCTCGGCCCGAAGGCCAATTCCTGCGGGGCGGCAAGACCGCCGCCCCAGCATGCCATCAGAAATTCAGTGCACGCTTGTCGACCGCCAGCGCGGCTTCCTTCACGGCTTCCGACAGCGTCGGGTGCGCGTGGCAGATGCGGGCGATATCTTCGGCGGCGCCGCGGAATTCCATGATGGTCACGGCTTCCGAGATCAGCTCCGAGGCCATCGGACCCACGATGTGCACGCCCAGGACTTCGTCGGTCTTGGCATCGGCCAGGATCTTCACGAAGCCGGTCGTGTCGCCCAGCGCGCGGGCGCGGCCGTTGGCCAGGAAGGGGAAGCTGCCAGCCTTGTACTCGCGGCCGTCCTTCTTCAGTTGCTGCTCGGTCTGGCCCACCCAGGCGATCTCGGGCGAGGTGTAGATGACCCACGGCACGGTGGCGAAGTTGACGTGACCGTGCTGGCCGGCGATACGTTCGGCGACGGCAACGCCCTCTTCCTCGGCCTTGTGGGCCAGCATCGGGCCGCGCACGACGTCACCCACGGCCCACACGTTGGCCAGGCTGGTCTTGCAATCGTCGTCGACGACGATGAAGCCACGCTCGTCGAGCTTCAGGCCCACGGCGTCGGCGTTCAGGCCGCCGGTGTAGGGCACGCGGCCGATCGAGACGATCAGCTTGTCCACCACCAGCTTCTGCTCGGCGCCGGCGGCGTCGGTGTACGGCACGGTGACCTGCTTGGCGGTCGCCTTGATCTCGCCGATCTTCACGCCCAGCTGGATGTCCAGGCCCTGCTTCGTGAAGGCCTTCAGCGCTTCCTTGGCGACCTGCTGGTCGGCGGCGGCCAGGAATTCGGGCATCGATTCCAGGACGGTGACTTCGGCGCCCAGGCGGCGCCACACGCTGCCCATTTCCAGGCCGATCACGCCGGCGCCGATCACGCCCAGCTTCTTCGGCACGGCGCCGATGCTCAGCGCGCCGTCGTTCGACAGCACCTGCTTCTCGTCGAAAGGCAGGCCGGGCAGTTCACGCGCCGACGAACCGGTGGCGATGACCACGTGCTTGGCAACCAGGTCTTCCTCGGCGGTGCCGGTGACCTTGATCGACCAGCCGCCTTCGGTCTGGCCCACGAACGAGCCCTTGCCGTGGAAGAAGGTGACCTTGTTCTTCTTGAACAGGTACAGGATGCCGTCGTTGTTCTGCTTGACCACCGAGTTCTTGCGGCCGATCAGCGTGTCGAGCTTCAGGCTCACGCCCTTGACTTCGATGCCGTGCTCGGCGAAGTGGTGGTTGGCCTGCTCGTAGTGCTCGGACGACTGCAGCAGTGCCTTGGAGGGGATGCAACCCACGTTGGTGCAGGTGCCGCCGGGAGCGGGGCCGCCTTGGCCGTTCTGCCAGGCGTCGATGCACGCCACGGACATGCCGAGTTGGGCAGCGCGAATGGCGGCGATGTAGCCGCCGGGGCCGGCGCCGATCACGACGAGGTCGAATTGCTTGGACATGGATGTTCTCTCAGGTGAGGGGTCGGGCGCCACGACGGGGCCACGTACCGGACGAGAAGAGTGGATGGTGAGGGCTCATCCGCGCCGGGCCGGCTGGCGGCCCGGCGGGATGGATGCCGCACCCTGACAGGATCAGGGCGCGGCATGACGCGGTGCTTACAGGTCCAGCAGCAGGCGCTGCGGATCTTCCAGGGCTTCCTTCATGGCGACCAGGCCCAGGACGGCTTCGCGGCCGTCGATGATGCGGTGGTCGTAGGAGAGCGCCAGGTAGTTGATCGGACGGATCACGATCTGGCCGTTCTCCACCACGGGGCGTTCCTTGGTGGCATGCACGCCCAGGATGGCCGATTGCGGCGGGTTGATGATGGGGGTGGACAGCATCGAGCCGAACACGCCGCCGTTCGAGATCGAGAACGTGCCGCCGGTCAGTTCCTCCAGACCCAGCTTGCCGTCAGCGGCGCGCTTGCCGAAGTCGGCGATCTGCTTTTCGATCTCGGCGATCGACAGTTGGTCGGCGTTGCGCAGGATCGGCACCACCAGGCCACGCGGGCTGCCGACAGCGATACCGATGTCGAAGTAGCCGTGGTAGATGATGTCCTTGCCGTCGACCGAGGCGTTGATCAGGGGGTACTTCTTCAGCGCGGCAACAGCAGCCTTCACGAAGAAGGACATGAAGCCCAGCTTCACGCCGTGATCCTTCTCGAACTTTTCCTTGTACTTGTTGCGCAGGTTGATGACAGCCTGCATGTTGACCTCGTTGAAGGTCGTCAGGATGGCGTTTTCCTGTTGCGACTGCAGCAGGCGCTCGGCGACACGGGCACGCAGGCGGCTCATGGCCACGCGCTGCTCGGGACGGCCGTCCAGCGACTGCGTCGGGGCCGGGATCGCGGCAGCTGCCTTGGCGGCCGGCTTCGAACCGTCGGCGGCCAGGGCGTCGCCCTTGGTGATGCGGCCACCGCGGCCGGAGCCTTCGATGCCTTCAGCGGACACGCCCTTGTCGGCGAGGATCTTGGCGGCAGCGGGCGAGGCCACGGCCGACGACGAGGGCGACTTGGCGGCGGGCGCGGCGGCAGCGGCCTGCTCGGCAGCCTTGGGGGCTTCGGCGGCGGGGGCGGCAGCCGGCGCGGCAGCAGCCTTGGCGGCGGTGTCGATGCGGGCGATGATTTCGTCCGAGGTCACGGTGCTGCCGTCACCCTTGACGATTTCGGCCAGCACGCCAGCCTTGGGCGCGGGCACTTCGAGCACGACCTTGTCGGTCTCGATTTCGATCAGGATTTCGTCGGCCTCGACAGCGGCGCCGGGTTGTTTCTTCCAGGTCAGCAGCGTCGCCTCGGCGATCGATTCGGACAGCTGGGGAACGAGTACGTCAATAAGAGCCATGATGATCTGTTTCCGTTTGGTGTGATGTCTGTTCGGGTGCCGGGCGGCTTACTTGGTCACCGAGTACTGCTTGTACTTGCCGAAAGCCTGCTCGATGAGCGCCTTCTGCTGCTCCTGGTGCTTGGCCAGGTAGCCGACGGCGGGCGACGCGGAGGCCTGGCGGCCGGCATAGCCGAGCTTCTGGCCGTTGTTCACGTACTCGACCAGGTGATGCTGGACGTAGTACCACGGGCCCTGGTTCTGCGGCTCGTCCTGCACCCAGACCACGTCGGTGGCCTTCGGGTACTTGGCGAGTTCGGCTTCGAAGGTCTTGTGCGCGAAGGGATACAGCTGCTCGACACGGATGATGGCCACGTCGTTGGCTTCACGTTCGCGGCGGGCGTTGACCAGGTCGTAGTAGACCTTGCCCGAGCACACCAGCACGCGCTTGACGGCTTCCGCCTTGATGGCGTCATCCACCTCGCCGATGACCGGACGGAAGCTGCCGCCAGCCAGATCGGACAGGGGCGAACCCGCATCCTTGTTACGCAGCAGCGACTTCGGCGTCATGATGATCAGCGGCTTGCGCAGCGGGCGGATCATCTGGCGGCGCAGCAGGTGGAAGATCTGCGAGGCCGAGGTCGGCTGCACCACCTGGATGTTGTTGTCGGCGCCCAGTTGCAGGAAGCGCTCCATGCGGGCCGACGAGTGCTCGGGGCCCTGGCCCTCGTAGCCGTGCGGCAGCATCATGGTCAGGCCCGACTGGCGGCCCCACTTGGCTTCGCCCGACACGATGAACTGGTCGATCACGACCTGCGCACCGTTCACGAAGTCACCGAACTGCGCTTCCCAGATGGTGAGCGTGTTGGGTTCGGCCGAGGAGTAGCCGTATTCGAAGCCCAGCACGGCTTCTTCCGACAGCACCGAGTCGATGACGACGAAAGGCGCCTGCGCGTCGGAGACGTTCTGCAGCGGAATGTAGGTGCCGTCGTTCCAGCGCTCGCGGTTCTGGTCGTGCAGCACGGCGTGGCGGTGCGTGAACGTGCCGCGGCCCGAATCCTGGCCGGTGATGCGGATCGGGTAGCCCGACGCAACCAGCGTGGCGAAAGCCAGGTGTTCACCCATGCCCCAGTCCAGGTTCACGTCGCCGCGCGCCATGGCGCGGCGGTCGTTCAGCAGCTTGGCGACCAGCGGATGCACCGTGAAGCCTTCCGGCACCGTGGTGATGCGCTCGCCGATGCGCTTGAGCTCGGCCAGCGGCACGGCGGTGTCGGCCTGGTCGGTCCACTTGGCGCCCAGGAAGGGCGACCAGTCGATGGCGTACTTGCTCTTGTAGTCGGTCAGCACCGGTTCGATGGTGCGCTGGCCGTCTTCCATCAGCTGGCGGTAGTCCTTCACCAGCTGCTCGGCATCGCCTTCGGCCAGCACGCCCTGGGCGAGCAGGCGGTCGGCATAGACCTTGCGGGTGCCGGGGTGGTGGCCGATGCGCTTGTACATCAGCGGCTGGGTCAGCGAGGGGGTGTCCTGCTCGTTGTGGCCCAGCTTGCGGAAGCAGACGATGTCCACGACCACGTCATGATGGAACTGCTGGCGGTAGTCCAGGGCCAGGCGGATGGCGAACACGACCGCTTCGGGATCGTCGCCGTTCACGTGCAGGACCGGCGCCTCGATCATCTTCACGACGTCGGTGCAATACAGCGTCGAACGCGAGTCGCGGGGGTCGGACGTGGTGAAACCGATCTGGTTGTTGATGACCAGGTGGATCGTGCCGCCCGTGCCGTAACCGCGCGTCTGGGCGAGGTTCAGCGTTTCCATGACCACGCCCTGGCCCGCGAAGGCCGCGTCACCGTGCACCAGCACCGGCAGCACCTGGCTGCCCTGCGCGTCGGCGCGGCGTTCCTGGCGAGCGCGAACGCTGCCCTCGACCACGGGATTGACGATTTCCAGGTGGGACGGGTTGAAGGCCAGCGACAGGTGCACGGGGCCGCCGCGCGCCGACAGGTCGCTCGAGAAACCGTTGTGGTACTTCACGTCGCCGTCGGACAGGCCTTGCGTGTGCTTGCCTTCGAACTCGGCGAACAGGTCGCCGGGCATCTTGCCCATGATGTTCACGAGCATGTTCAGGCGGCCGCGGTGGGCCATGCCGACCACGATTTCCTGCACGCCGTTTTCGCTGGCGTGGTTGATCAGCTCGTCCATCGCGGCGATGAAGCTTTCACCGCCCTCGAGCGAGAAACGCTTCTGGCCGACGTACTTGGTGTGCAGGAAGCGCTCCAGGCCTTCGGACTCGGTCAGCTGCTGCAGGATGTGGCGCTTCTGCTCGGGCGTGACGGGCGGGGCCGACAGCGTCGTTTCCAGGCGCTCCTGGAGCCAGCGTTTCACGGCCGGGTCGGAGACGTGCATGAATTCGGCGCCGATCGAACGGCAGTACGTATCGCGCAGCGACTTCAGGATGTCGCGCAGCGTCATCGACGTTGCCGTCGTGAAATACGTGTTGGTGGCGGCGTAGACCTGGTCCAGGTCGGCTTCCGTCAGGCCGTAGAAGGCGGGGTCGAGCTCGGGGATCGGCGGACGGTCCTGGCGCTTGAGCGGGTCGAGGTCGGCCCAGCGCGAACCCAGCGAACGGTAGGCGGCGATGAGGGACTGGACGACGATCTGCTTGCTGGCGACCGTCAGGTCGGGCTCGGCGACGCGCTGCACGAAGGCATTGGCGCGGGCGCGCTGCGCAAACGATTCGACGATCGGCGCGTGCGCTTGGTCGCGGGTGGACTCCTGGCCGTCGACGGCAGGCTGATGCTGGAGCTGGTCGAAATAATCGCGCCAGTTGTCCGGAACGGACCCTGGATTGTCGAGGTACGCCTCGTAGAGTTCTTCTACGTAGGGGGCATTACCGCCGAACAAATACGATGTGGACGAACTTTCTTTTTCCGATGACATGAGACGCTTCACCTATCCGGGTGCTTCACCCGATGCAGTGCAGGAAAACCTTCCGCGACACGGTCCAACCGTTAAGCGGATAGCGGGGCAGAAGGCGGTTTACAAGCCTTGAAAGCCTATCCTCGCAGTATACCCCCAACCTTGGGGGCTTGCCCTGCTTCCTTGCGCTGGCGCAAGCAATTCCGGGCCTTTCCGGGCAATGGCCCACTTTTCCCACGTTATTTTCGTTGTACCGCCGCATCGCGGCTCAGGCAAGCCTGGCATGACGCACATTAACAAGGGCACCTGATATTGCTGCCCTGCAGCACAAACAAGCACGAACTTCAAATTCTTTTCTGTTCAAATAAGCGGCTTCGCTGCGCGCGGGCAATCCTGCCTTGGCGCGAGGCACCGATTTTCGCAACGACACGAGCCTGACAAGCCTCATGGACCAAAACTTCTCGAAGCTGGCACTGGATTACCACGCCTATCCCACCCCCGGAAAGATTTCCGTCACCCCCACCAAGCCGCTGGCCAACCAGGACGACCTGTCGCTGGCCTACTCCCCCGGCGTGGCGGTGGCCTGCATGGCCATCCATGCCGAAGGCGACCCCGCCGCCGCCAAGTACACCTCGCGCTCGAACCTGGTGGGCGTGATCACCAACGGCACCGCCGTGCTGGGCCTGGGCAACATCGGCCCGCTGGCCGCCAAGCCCGTCATGGAGGGCAAGGGCTGCCTCTTCAAGAAATTCGCCGGCATCGACGTGTTCGACATCGAGCTGGCCGAGAACGACCCCGACAAGCTGGTCGAGATCATCGCGGCGCTGGAGCCCACGCTGGGCGGCGTCAACCTGGAAGACATCAAGGCGCCCGAGTGCTTCTACATCGAGAAGAAGCTGCGCGAGCGCATGAAGATCCCGGTCTTCCACGACGACCAGCACGGCACCGCCATCATCTCCTCTGCCGCCATCCTGAACGGCCTGAAGGTCGTGAACAAGGCCATCGGCGACGTGAAGCTGGTGTGCTCGGGCGCCGGCGCGGCGGCCATCGCCTGCCTGGACCTGCTGGTGCACCTGGGCGTGCGCCGCGAGAACATCTTCGTGACCGACTCGCGCGGCGTGATCTGGGAAGGCCGTGAAGAGAACATGGAGTCCAACAAGAAGCGCTACGCGCAGCGTACGGAAGCCCGCACGCTGGCCGACATCGTCGACGGCGCGGACGTCTTCCTGGGCTGCTCGACGGCGGGCGTGCTGACCGGCGACATGGTCAAGACCATGGCCCGCCAGCCGCTGATCCTGGCCCTGGCCAACCCCGAGCCCGAGATCCGTCCCGAAGTCGCCAAGGCCGCGCGCCCCGACTGCATCATCGCCACCGGCCGTTCGGACTATCCGAACCAGGTGAACAACGTGCTGTGCTTCCCCTTCATCTTCCGTGGCGCCATGGATGCCGGCGCCACCCGCATCACCGAAGAGATGAAGCTGGCCTGCGTGAAGGCCATCGCCGAGCTGGCGGAAGCCGAGCAGAACGATGAAGTGGCCCGCGCCTACGCCGGCCAGGAGCTGAGCTTCGGCCCCGACTACATCATCCCCAAGCCCTTCGATCCGCGCCTCATCGTGCAGATCGCGCCTGCCGTGGCGCAGGCCGCCGCGGACTCGGGCGTGGCCACCCGCCCCATCGAGGACATCGACGCCTACCGCCACCAGCTGACCGCCTTCGTCTACCACTCCGGCCAGACGATGCGCCCGCTGTTCCAGCAGGCCCGCCAGGCGCCCAAGCGCGTCATCTACGCCGACGGCGAAGACGAGCGCGTGCTGCGCGCCGTGCAGACCATCGTCGACGAGAAGCTGGCCCAGCCCATCCTGATCGGCCGTCCCGGCGTGATCGAGATGCGCGTGAAGAAGGCGGGCCTGCGGCTGGCCGCCGGCAAGAACATCGAGATCGTCGATCCCGAGGACGACACCCGCTACAACGAGGCGTGGAACGCGTATTACCAGCTGCGCGGCCGTGAGGGCGTCACGCCCACCATCGCCAAGGCCATGGTGCGCAAGCACAACACCCTGATCGGCGCCCTGCTGCTGCAGCGCGGCGACGGCGACGCGCTGATCTGCGGCGTGAGCAGCGGCTACGACAACCAGCTGAAGTACGTGGACGAAGTCATCGGCCGCAAGGCGGGCGCCCAGACCTATGCCGCCATGAACGTACTGATGCTGCCCGACCAGACCCTGTTCGTCTGCGACACGCACGTCAACGAAGACCCGAGCGCGGAACAAATCGCCGACCTGACCATCCAGGCCGCCGAGGAAGTCCGCCGTTTCGGCGTCGCGCCCAAGATCGCGCTGCTGTCGCACTCGAACTTCGGCAGCCGCTCGACGGCCTCGTCGCGCAAGATGGCGCAGGCCCGCAAGCTCATCGTCGAACGCGCCCCCGACCTGGAAGTGGACGGCGAAATGCACGCCGACTCGGCCCTGTCGGAAAAGATCCGCCTGGCGGCCTATCCGGACAGCACGCTGACCGGCCGCGCCAACCTGCTGATCACGCCCAACCTCGACACCGGCAACATCACGTACAACATGCTGAAGATGACCGGCAGCAACGGCATCGCGATGGGCCCGATCCTGCTGGGCGCAGCCCGGCCGGTGCACATCCTGACGACCTCGGCCACCGTGCGCCGCATCGTCAACATGACCGCGCTGGCGGTGGTCGACGCGCAGCAGGAATCCGGACAGGCGCCCGCCTGACCCGGACGGCCTGCGGGCACGGTGGACACACCGCGTCCGCCGCAGGCATGACGGCGGCTCTCTTCGGAGAGCCGTTTTTCATTGCGAGGCCGCAAGGACAGATGCCGCCTGGCTTTGGTACAAAGACTGCACTACCGCAAGCCCGCCCTGCCCCACCTTCGTCGGAGCCCCGCCATGCTGCAAGACGCCCTCTATGCCTGGCTGCACTACCTGGCCATCTTCTTTCTCATCGTCATCCTGACCGCGCAGGCGGTGTTGCTGCGCCCGGGCCTGGGCGAAGAGATCGTGCGCCGGCTGGCCATCTACGACCGGCTCTACCTGCTGAGCGCCGTGATGGTGCTGGCCACCGGCATGCTGCGCCTGTCGCTGGGCGCCAAGGGCATGGCCTTCTATGCCTCGAACCCCTGGTTCCACGCCAAGATGACGCTCTTCGTCATCACGGGCCTCTGTTCCATCATCCCCACGCTGGCCTTCCTGCGCTGGCGCAAGCAGTCGCGCACCGTGCCCGCCTACATGCCGCCCAACGAGGAGATCGCACGCGCCCGCCGCTGGGTGATGATCGAAGTGCACATGCTGGTGCTGCTGCCGCTGTGCGCCGTGCTGATGGCGCGCGGCGTGGGCATGTAGGCACATACGCCACCCATGAAAAAGCCCCGCCGCGGCGGGGCTTCTTGCTGGCGCGCCGCCAGGGCGCGCCACACGGCAGCCAGGCTCAGCGCTTGGGCACGTCGCGGGTCGTGTGACCCGAGAACAGCTGGCGCGGACGGCCGATCTTGTAGTCGGGGTCCGACAGCATTTCGTTCCACTGTGCAATCCAGCCCACCGTGCGGGCCAGCGCGAAGATGGCCGTGAACAGCGAGGTGGGAATGCCGATGGCGCGCTGCACGATGCCCGAATAGAAGTCGACGTTCGGGTACAGCTTGCGCTCCACGAAATACGGATCTTCCAGCGCGATGCGCTCGAGTTCCATGGCCAGCTTGAACAGCGGGTCGTTTTCAAGGCCCAGCGAATGCAGCACTTCCTTGCAGGTCTGCTGCATCAGCTTGGCGCGGGGATCGTAGTTCTTGTAGACGCGGTGGCCAAAGCCCATCAGGCGCACGCCCGAGTTCTTGTCCTTGACCTTCTCCATGAACTCGCCGACCTTGGCCACGCCGCCGTTGGCCTGCAGTTCTTCCAGCATCTGCAGGCACGCCTCGTTGGCGCCGCCGTGTGCCGGGCCCCACAGGCAGCCCACGCCAGCGGCGATGGCGGCAAAGGGGTTGGTGCCCGACGAGCCGCACAGGCGCACGGTCGAGGTCGAGGCGTTCTGCTCGTGGTCGGCGTGCAGGATGAAGATGCGGTCCAGCGCGCGCTCGACCACTTCGTTGACCTTGTAGTCTTCGCACGGCGTGGCGAACATCATGCGCAGGAAGTTGCCCGTGTAGGACAGGTTGTTCTGCGGGTAGATGAAGGGCTGGCCTTGCGAATACTTGTACGCCATGGCGACCAGCGTCGGCATCTTGGCGATCAGGCGGATGGCCGAGACGTGACGATGGTGCGGGTTCGTGATGTCGGTCGAGTCGTGATAGAAGGCCGACAGCGCGCCCACCAGGCCGGTCAGCACGGCCATGGGGTGCGCGTCGCGACGGAAGCCGCGCAGGAAGAAGTGCAGCTGCTCGTTCACCATGGTGTGGTGCGTGACCTGATCGTCAAAGTCCTTCTTCTCTTCGCCGTTGGGCAGTTCGCCGTTCAGGATGAGATAGCAGATATCCAGGAAGTCGCAATTGACGGCCAGTTGCTCGATGGGATAGCCGCGATACAGCAGCTCGCCCTTGTCGCCGTCGATGTACGTGATGCCCGACTCGCAAGCAGCGGTCGACATGAAACCCGGATCGAAGGTGAACATGCCGGTCTGGCCGTACAGCTTGCGGATGTCGATAACATCCGGGCCCACGGTGCCCTGGTAGACCGGAAATTCGATCGAGGCAGAGTTGTCTGAAAAGCTCAGGGTTGCTTTCTTGTCGGACAATTTCATGGAAATTCCTTCTAGAAAAAATCAGATCTCGCGCAAGCGACGAAGAATGTCGCGCACGGCAGGCGTGTCCAAGGCGCCTTCAGGCTCGGTCCGGCCCAGCAGCAGGTCGAGGAGGTCGTTGTCGCCCTCTTCGAACAGCTGCGTGAGCGCGGCCACGTCGTCGCTGGACAGCGTCGTTTCGTGCGCGTCCAGGAAGCGCGTGATGATCAGGTCATTCTCGAGCAGCCCCCGGCGGGCGCGCCAGCGCAAGCGCGTGCGATCCAGTTCCGAGAGTTGCGTCATGAATGAATCCTCTCAACCTTAGACAGCACGCCGCACCATCAATTCCTTGATCTTGCCGATTGCCTTCGTGGGGTTCAGGCCCTTGGGACAGACATCGACGCAATTCATGATGGTGTGGCAGCGGAACAGGCGGTACGGGTCCTCGAGGTTGTCGAGGCGGTCGCCGGTGGCCTGGTCGCGGCTGTCAGCGATGAAGCGGTAGGCTTGCAGCAGGCCCGCCGGGCCGACGAATTTGTCCGGGTTCCACCAGAACGACGGGCAGGACGTGGAGCAGCAGGCGCACAGGATGCACTCGTAGAGGCCGTCGAGCTCTTCGCGAGCCTCGGGCGTCTGCAGGCGTTCCTTCTCGGGCGGCGGCGTATCGTTGATCAGGTACGGCTTGATCGAGTGGTACTGGTTGAAGAAGTGCGTCATGTCCACGATCAGGTCGCGGATGACCGGCAGGCCGGGCAGCGGACGCAGGACGATGGGTTCCTTCAGCTCGCGCAGGTTAGTGGTACAGGCAAGCCCGTTCTTCCCGTTGATGTTCATGGCGTCCGACCCGCACACGCCTTCGCGGCAGGAACGGCGGATGGCCAGGCTGTCGTCCACGTCGTTCTTGATGCGGACCAGCGCGTCCAGCAGCATCTTGTCGGTGGGCTGAAGCTCCACGTCCAGTTTCTGCATGTAGGGACGCTCGTCCTTGTCCGGGTCGTAGCGGTAGATCTCGAACTTCACGATTCGTTTGGTGCTCATTGCAGCATCCTGCTCAGAAAGTCCGCGCCTTGGGCGGGAAGGTATCGACGGTAAGCGGCTTCAGCTGGACCGGCTTGTAATCCAGGCGGCTGCCCTCGGAGTACCAGAGGGTGTGCTTGAGCCAGTTCTCGTCGTCGCGGGTGGGATGATCGTCCAGCGCGTGGGCGCCACGGCTTTCGGTGCGCTTGGAGGCCGACAGGATCGTGGCGCGGGCCACTTCGGTCATGTTGGCCAGTTCCAGCGCCTCGATGCGGGCGGTGTTGAAGACCTTGGACTTGTCCTTGAAGGCCACGTGCTCGGCCTGCTTGGCGAGTTCCTCGATCTGGCCCACGCCCTCTTCCAGCAGGTTGATCGTGCGGAACACGCCGCAGTGACGCTGCATGGAGGTGCGGATGGCATTGCCGACATCCTGCACTTTCTCGGTGCCCTTGCTGTCTTCCAGCTTGGCGACGCGGCCGATGGAGAAGTCGAGCGACTCGGCGGGCACGGGTTCGTGCGCACGCTGGTTTTCCAGGTGCAGGTTGACGATGTGGTTGCCGGCAGCGCGGCCGAACACCACCAGGTCGAGCAGCGAGTTCGTGCCCAGGCGGTTGGCGCCGTGCACCGACACCGCGGCGCATTCGCCGATGGCGTACAGGCCCTTGACGACGTTGTTCTGGCCGTTCTTCCAGTCCACGACCTGGCCGTGGTAATTCGCCGGGATGCCGCCCATCTGGTAGTGGATGGTGGGCACGACCGGGATCGGCTCCTTGATCGGGTCGACGTTGCCGAACTTGATCGCGATTTCGCGGATCGAGGGCAGGCGCTTCTGGATCGTTTCGGCGCCCAGGTGGTCGAGCTTCAGGACCACGTAGCTGCCGTCCGGACCGCAGCCGCGGCCTTCCTTGATTTCCTGGTCCATCGAGCGCGACACGAAGTCACGCGGGGCCAGGTCCTTCAGCGTGGGCGCATAGCGCTCCATGAAGCGTTCGCCATCCTTGTTCAGCAGGATGCCGCCTTCGCCACGCACGCCTTCGGTGATCAGCACGCCCGCGCCGGCCACGCCGGTGGGGTGGAACTGCCAGAACTCCATGTCCTGCAGCGCCAGGCCGGCACGCGCGGCCATGCCCAGGCCATCGCCGGTGTTGATGAAGGCGTTGGTGGACGCGGCCCAGATACGGCCGGCGCCGCCGGTGGCCAGCACCGTGGTCTTGGCTTCGAGGACGTAGATTTCGCCGGTTTCCATTTCCAGGGCGGTCACGCCCAGGACGTCACCTGCTTCGTTGCGCAGCAGGTCCAGCGCCATCCATTCGACGAAGAACTGGGTGCGGGCGGCAACGTTGCGCTGGTACAGCGTGTGCAGCAGTGCGTGGCCGGTACGGTCGGCCGCGGCACAGGCGCGCTGGACGGGCTTCTCGCCGAAGTTGGCGGTGTGGCCGCCGAACGGGCGCTGATAGATGGTGCCGTTGGCATTGCGGTCGAACGGCATGCCGAAGTGCTCGAGCTCGTAGACCGCGTTGGGGGCTTCGCGGCACATGAACTCGATGGCGTCCTGGTCACCCAGCCAGTCCGAGCCCTTGACGGTGTCGTACATGTGCCAGTACCAGCTGTCTTCGCTCATGTTGCCGAGCGAGGCGCCGATGCCGCCCTGCGCAGCCACGGTGTGCGAACGGGTGGGGAAGACCTTGGAGAGCACCGCCACGGACAGACCGGCCTGGGCCAGTTGCAGGGAACAGCGCATGCCGGCGCCACCGGCACCGACCACGACCACGTCGAATTGGCGACGCGGCAAAGATTTCTTGACAGCGACCACGGCTTAGAGCCTCCAGATGATTTGCGCGAAATACACGGTCGAACCGACCAGCCACAGAATCGTCAGCACCTGCAGCAGCAGGCGCACGCCGACGTTCCTGACGTAGTCCATCCAGATGTCGCGCACGCCGATCCAGGCATGCCAGGCCAGCGAGATGAATGCCAGCGTGGCCAGGATCTGGCCGACGGGCAGCATGAAAACCGTGAACGAGAAGAGGCCCTTCCAGCTTTCGTAGGTGAAGCCGGGCATGGCCAGCACGCCGACCAGCAGGACCAGGGTGTAGACGGCCAGGATGACCGCCGTGATGCGTTGGACGATGAAGTCCTTCAGGCCGTAGCGCGCGCCGACGACCAGTCGGGTCGGGCCGTAGTTCTTGGTCGTGGACATTTACCAGGCTCCGAACAGTTTGAGGGCGAAGACGAAAGTCAGGGCCAGGCTGCAGCCCAGCACGATACCGGCGCTTTTCCGGGCCGATTCCTTGTTCACGCCGATGTGCAGGTCGAGAACCAGGTAGCGGATGCCGGCACAGAAGTGATGGAGGTAGCCCCAGATCAAGGCCAGTGCGATCAGCTTGACGATCGGATTGCCGAAAACGTTGGACAATGCGGCGAAGCCGGCCTCGGAAGAAACGCTCATGGCGAACAGAGGCAGGATCACCAGCGGCAGACAGAGGAACAGGAGCGCGCCGCTGACGCGGTGCAGGATCGACACCTTGCCGGCAAGCGGCAGGCGGTAATTCATAAGCTGCAGAACGCTGATGTTGCGAAACTGCGGACGCGGCTTGGCGGCTGAGTCTGACATGGAACGGCCTCGATTCAAGGAACTAAAAAATTCAAACGGGCAAACACTCTATTTTCACCGATGTGGCAAACAGGTTCAAATCGTCACAAAAAAACCTGTCGATTCAAACCTCTACTATCACGTGAGCCGATTACGGTAGTGGTACCGCTCGGTCAGGTACTGACCCCGGCGCCACTCCACCGGCCGGTCGCCGTAGGTGTAGGACACCCGCTCGACCTGCAGCAGGGGCGCGCCTGGCGCGGCGCCCAGCAGCTCGGCCGCCTCGGGACTGGCCGCGACGGCGCGCAACTTCTCGTCCGCGCGGACCATGTTGATGCCGAATTCGCTTTCGAAGAAGCCGTATAGCGGCCCCCGGTAGCCCGCCAGCGACTCCGCCGTCAGGCCCTTGAACAGGTTGCCCGGCAGCCAGATGTCGTCGATGACGGTGGGCACGCCCCCGAAGGACAGCACCCGCCGGATACAGACGACCGCATCGCCCGAACGCAACTCCAGCGCCCGCGACACATCGGCCGGCGCGCGCAGGCGGCGGCAGTCGACGATGCGGCTTTCGGCGCGTTCGCCCTCGCCGTCGTCATCGGGCGCCAGGCGCAGGAAGCGGTAACGGGTGCGCGGTTCGTGGTGGGTGGCGACGAAGGTGCCCTTGCCCTGGCGGCGCAGCAGCAGGTGCTCGGCCGCCAGCTCGTCGATGGCCTTGCGCACCGTGCCCTGGCTGACCTGGAAACGGGCAGCCAGATCGAACTCGCTGGGGATCGACTCGCCGGCCTTCCATTCGCCGCGCTCCAGGCTTTCGACGATCAGCGACTTGATCTGCCGATAGAGCGGGCTGAACGCCGCGGCCGCAGCCGGCGGCCTGCCGGGGCTGCGCGCGGGAATTTCCTGCTCGGGCCGGGTTTCGCTCATGGGAAGGATGGTCGCGGGATGGACCGCGGCGACGGGAACTGCGGATTATTGATATCCCGCCATTGTCGCACATCACGGCATCCTTGGCAGACGCTCTTTTGTCTTATATAAGACATAAGACATTTGACTGCATGCCCTCTCCGCACTACCATCGCAGCACCGTTGGAGAGGGCCCCGCAGAGGCGGAGAGCACACCGGCGGCAGGGAAGACCGGCGCGACGGCGCCAGCCAGAACACGGGTTTGCGAGCCCGGCTAAATCGGTACACTGGCGGGTGGGATCACTGACCTCACTGCCATTTTCATCACGGAGATCGTTTCATGTCCAAGCCTGCCATGCGCGTTGCCGTCACCGGCGCCGCCGGCCAAATCGGTTACGCCCTCTTGTTCCGCATCGCCTCGGGCGAAATGCTGGGCAAGGACCAGCCCGTCATCCTGCAACTGCTCGAAATCCCCGACGAGAAGGCCCAGAAGGCGCTCAAGGGCGTGATCATGGAGCTGGACGACTGCGCCTTCCCGCTGCTGCAGGAAGTGACCGCCCACAGCGACCCCCGCACCGCCTTCAAGGATGCCGACGTGGCCCTGCTGGTCGGCGCCCGCCCCCGCGGCCCCGGCATGGAGCGCAAGGATCTGCTGAGCGTCAACGCCCAGATCTTCACGGCCCAAGGCAAGGCGCTGAATGAAGTCGCCAGCCGCGACGTCAAGGTTCTGGTCGTCGGCAACCCCGCCAACACCAACGCCTACATCGCCCAGCAGTCGGCCCCCGACCTGCCCGCCAAGAACTTCACCGCCATGCTGCGCCTGGACCACAACCGTGCCCTGTCGCAACTGGCCGCCAAGGCCAACATCGCCGTGGCCGACATCGAAAAGCTGGTCGTGTGGGGCAACCACTCGCCCACGATGTACCCCGACTTCCGCTTCGCGACCGTCAAGGGCAAGAGTCTGAAGGACCTGGTCAACGACGACCAATGGAACCGCGACACCTTCATCCCCACCGTCGGCAAGCGCGGCGCCGCCATCATCGAGGCCCGTGGCCTGTCGTCGGCCGCCTCGGCCGCCAACGCCGCCATCGACCACGTGCGTGACTGGGTGCTGGGCAGCAACGGCAAGTGGGTCACCATGGGTGTTCCCTCGGACGGTTCCTACGGCATCCCCGAAGGCATCATCTACGGCGTGCCCGTCACGACCGAGAACGGCGAGTACAAGCGCGTCGAAGGCCTGGAAATCGACGCCTTCTCGCGCGAGCGCCTGGACTTCACGCTGAAGGAGCTCCTCGAAGAGCGCGACGGCGTGAAGGACCTGCTGAAGTAATAGTTCCCCCCGAGGCGCTCACGCGCCTCCCCCAGGGGGCGGTGCTGGTGGACCGGCAAAGCCGGCTCCACCGCACCCCTGCTAGCTGAGCCTGCTGTCGCGGGCGTGGCGATTGGGGAAAGATTTGGTCACTGCCCTCGTGAAAGGTGCAGCACAGGGTAGGCAGTCGATAAAGAACACCAACACCTGGAGACCCGCCATGTCACGACCCGACTCCCCCGGCGCCCTGTTCCGCGCCGCCCTGGCCGCCGAGCAGCCGCTGCAGATCATCGGCGCCATCAATGCCAACCATGCCCTGCTGGCGAAACGCGCGGGCTTCCGGGCCATCTACCTGTCGGGTGGCGGCGTGGCCGCCGGGTCGCTGGGCCTGCCCGACCTCGGCATCAACACCCTCGATGACGTCCTGACCGACGTGCGCCGCATCACCGACGTGTGCGACCTGCCGCTGCTGGTGGACATCGACACCGGCTTCGGCCCCTCGGCCTTCAACATCGGCCGCACCTTGAAAAGCCTGATCAAGTTCGGCGCGGCGGCCTGCCACATCGAGGACCAGGTCGGCGCCAAGCGCTGCGGCCATCGCCCGGGCAAGGAAATCGTCACCACGCAGGAAATGGCCGACCGCGTGCGCGCCGCCGTGGATGCCCGCACCGACTCGGACTTCTTCGTGATCGCGCGCACCGACGCGATCGCCGTGCAAGGCGTGGACGCCGCCATCGAACGCGCCCAGGCGTGTGTGGAAGCAGGCGCCGACGCGATCTTCGCCGAAGCCGCCTATGACCTGCCCACCTATCAGCGCTTCACCAGCGCTGTGAACGTGCCGGTGCTGGCCAACATCACCGAGTTCGGCAAGACACCGCTCTTCACGGTGGACGAACTGCGCGGCGTGGGCGTGGGCATGGTGCTGTATCCCCTGTCGGCCTTCCGCGCCATGAACAAGGCCGCGGAAATGGTCTACCAAAGCGTGCGCCGCGACGGCCACCAGAAGAACGTCGTCGATCTCATGCAGACGCGCGACGAGCTGTACGACCGTATCGGCTATCACGACTTCGAAAGCAAGCTCGACGCGCTGTTCGCGCAGAGCAAGGCCTGACGTCAGCCATTGACGCGCAGGCCCGCGGATTTCCCGGATACCCCCAGAAGGAAAACAGGAGCACTGAGACAATGAGCACCCCCCGCGCCAAGAAAACCCCCGACGCCGCTGCCCCGGCACCCGCCGCCGCGCCCGCCGAAGACAAGCCGGGCTTCAAGCCCAAGAAATCCGTCGCCCTGTCGGGCGTGGTCGCCGGCAACACCGCGCTCTGCACGGTCGGCCGCAGCGGCAACGACCTGCACTACCGCGGCTATGACATCCTGGACGTGGCCGAGACCTCGGAGTTCGAGGAAATCGCCCACCTGCTGGTGCACGGCAAGCTGCCCACCCGCGCCGAACTGAAGGCCTACAAGGAAAAACTGCGCGCGCTGCGCGGCCTGCCCGCCGCCCTGCAGACCGCGCTGGAAGCCCTGCCCGCCTCGTCGCACCCGATGGACGTGATGCGCACCGCCGTGTCGGTGCTGGGCTGCGTGCTGCCCGAGAAGGACGACCACAACACGCCGGGCGCGCGCGACATCGCCGACCGCCTAATGGCGAACCTGGGCTCGGCGCTGCTGTACTGGTACCACTACAGCCACAACGGCCACGTCATCGACGTGCAGACCGACGACGACAGCATCGGCGGCCACTTCCTGCACCTGCTGCACGGCAGGAAGCCCAGCGACGAATGGGTCAAGGCCATGCACACTTCGCTGGTGCTGTACGCCGAGCACGAATTCAACGCCTCCACCTTCACCTGCCGCGTGGTCGCGGGCACGGGCTCGGACATGTACTCGGCCATCGCCGGCGGCATCGGCGCGCTGCGCGGCCCCAAGCATGGCGGCGCCAACGAGGTCGCCTTCGAAGTGCAGAAACGCTACGAGACCGCCGACGAAGCCGAGGCCGACATCCGCCGCCGCGTCGAGAACAAGGAGGTCGTGATCGGCTTCGGCCATCCGGTCTACACGGTCTCGGACCCCCGCAACAAGGTCATCAAGGAAGTCGCCCGCAAGCTGTCGAAGACGGCGGGCAACACCAAGATGTTCAACATTGCCGAGCGCCTGGAAACGGTCATGTGGGACGCCAAGAAGATGTTCCCCAACCTGGACTGGTTCTCGGCCGTGTCGTATCACATGATGGGCGTCCCCACCGCGATGTTCACGCCGCTCTTCGTGATCGCGCGCACCGCCGGCTGGTCCGCACACATCATCGAGCAGCGCGTCGACAACAAGATCATCCGCCCCACCGCCAACTACACCGGGCCGGAAAACCTGAAGTTCGTGCCCATCGACAAGCGCAAGTGACGCCCCACCCGCGGCCGGCATCCTGCCGGCCGCAAGCCGCCTTGCCGCGCCCCGCGGCAGGGACGGCGCCGGGCGTGCCGGAACGCCCGCCAGACCGCAGGAGCCCTCCATGTCTCACGCCGTCTCCGCCGCCCGCCCCGCCCCCGATGCCGTCATGGTCGACATTGCCGACTATGTCCTCGACACCGCCCTCCTCCGCAGCCCGCTGGCCTATGCCACGGCGCGCCATTGCCTGATCGACACCCTGGGTTGCGGCCTGGAAGCCCTGGAATACCCCGCCTGCACCAAGCTGCTGGGCCCTGTCGTGCCCGGCACGATCGTGCCTCACGGCGCACGGGTGCCCGGCACCTCGTTCCAGCTCGATCCGGTGCAGGCCGCCTTCAACATCGGCGCGATGATCCGCTGGCTGGACTTCAACGACACCTGGCTGGCCGCCGAATGGGGCCATCCCTCGGACAACCTGGGCGGCATCCTGGCCACCGCCGACTGGCTCTCGCGCCAGGCCGTTGCCGCGGGCAAGCCCCCGTTGACGATGCGCGACGTGCTGACCGCCATGATCCAGGCACACGAGATCCAGGGCTGCCTGGCGCTGGAGAATTCCTTCAACCAGGTCGGCCTCGATCACGTGGTGCTGGTGAAGGTGGCATCCACCGCGGTCGTGGCGCGCCTGCTGGGGCTGTCCCGTGAGGAAATCATCGCGGCGGTGTCCCTGGCCTGGGTCGACGGCCAGAGCCTGCGCACCTATCGCCACGCCCCCAACGCCGGCAGCCGCAAGAGCTGGGCGGCGGGCGACGCGACCAGCCGGGCCGTGCGCCTGGCGCTGATGGCGCGCACGGGCGAAATGGGCTACCCCTCGGCGCTCTCCGCCCCCACCTGGGGCTTCTACGACGTGTCGTTCAAGGGCAAGCCATTCACCTTCCAGCGGCCGTACGGCAGCTACGTGATGGAGAACGTGCTGTTCAAGATTTCCTATCCCGCCGAGTTCCACGCCCAGACCGCCGTGGAATGCGCGATGGCGCTGCATGCCCAACTGCACGCAGCGGGCCGGCGCGCCGAGGACATTGCCGGCATCACGCTGCGCACCCATGCCGCGTGCCTGCGCATCATCGACAAGACCGGCCCGCTGGCCAACCCCGCCGACCGCGATCACTGCGTGCAGTACATGGTGGCCGTGCCGCTGCTGTTCGGCCGGCTCACGGCTGCGGACTACGAGGACGACGTGGCCGCAGACCCGCGCATCGACGCCCTGCGCGAGAAGATCACCTGCGTGGAAGACCCGGCCTATACGCGGGATTATCACGACCCGGACAAGCGTTCCATCGCCAACGCGCTGACCGTCACGCTCCAGGACGGGACGGTGCTGGAGGAAGTGGCCTGCGACTATCCCATCGGCCACAAGCGCCGGCGCGAGGAAGGCATTCCGCTGCTGGAAGAGAAGTTCCGCCGCAACCTGGCGCGGCGCTTCCCGCCGCGGCAGCAGCAACGCATCCTGGCGGCATCGCAGGAACAGGCGAGGCTGGAAGCCATGCCGGTGCATGAATACGTGGATCTGTACGTGATCTGAGGCGGTTCCATCCTGCGCAGCCCCCGTGGAAACCCTGGGACTTTCGGGTCGCGCCCGGGGCGGGAGTTTTGTAGCATGGCGGTTTTGCTGCGGCGCCCGTCCCGCTCGCCCACTTTCCTCGCATCATGTCGGCTTACCTGTTTCCCCTTCTTTCCTTCGCGTTCAGCCTGTTCGTGGCCTGCGCCAGCGTCTTCCTGATCTCGGGCGCCTATCTGCTGTTCTTCAAGATCGACCGCGTCAACGCGGTGATGAAGCACCCCTACCTGGCGCACCAGCCCTTCCGGCGTTATCCCAAGGCGCTGCAATTCGGCATGCTGCTGGACTACTTCTTCCGCCTGTCCTTCCCGCGCACGCAGTTCTCGCTGATCGGCCATGCCAACCGTCAACTGGCGCACGTCGACCCCAAGACCGTGCCCACCGATGTGAAATGGCCCCTGATCGGCATGTGGGGCGGCTGCTGGGTCGGACTGGTTGCCATGATCTGCGTCTGGGTGCTGTTGTTCCTGGGAGCAGGCGCGCGCTGAGCGCCGTCCCTGGCCCGCGTCGGCTTGCTAGCCGGGCGCCGGGTGCGCTAAGTTGAAAGCCTCCGACGACGAATCCAGAGGTTTTCCATGAGTGGCATCACCGCGCAAGACGTCCAGCACAACCCCGCGCAATCGCGCTTCGACGTGACCGTCGACGGCCAGTTGTGCGTGCTGGAATACCTGCTGCAGGACACGGTCATGACCATCACCCATACGGGCGTGCCTGGCGCCGTGGGCGGACGCGGCATTGCCGGCGCCCTCACGCGCAAGGCGCTGGACACGGCGCGCGCGCAAGGCTGGAAGGTGCGCCCGGCGTGCAGCTACGCCGCGGCGTATTTCCAGCGCCATGGCGAAGACAAGGACCTGCTGGCGATTTGAGGACAGGCGGGCCGAGGGCCCGCCGGACCGGTCAGCGCACCAGCGCCGCCAGGCCGGGCACCAGCAGGCTCAGGCCAGACAGCACCAGCAGCACGCAGACCAGTCTGCGGATGGCCTCGACCGAACGGCCCATGCCGTAGCGGCGCACCAGCCACGTCACCCCCACCACCACCGGCAGCGCCTCCAGGCTGAGCGCCATGATGCCCCAGGTGAGATCGCCCGTGCCCGCCACCATCACCAGGCGGAATAAGGCATTGCTGGCCAGCGCGATCACCAGGAAATTGCGCACGGTGGGTAGCGGCAAGGGCTGCCGGTACAGCAGGTAGACCAGCGGCGGCCCCGACGCCGAGAACAGCCCGCTCAACACCCCCGAGACCAGCCCGGCCGACGCGAAGGCGCTCGGGCCGGACACCGTCTTGCGCATGGCGCCGCCATGCACGAGGATGAAGGCGCAGACGACGATGGTGAGGCCAAGCAGGATACGCAGCAGCACGTTCATGCTGCCGCTCAGGGTGTGCAGCAGCCACAGGCCGGCAGTCACGCCCACCAGGCTGCTGCCCAGCACAGGCATCAGCCGTTTCCAGTCCAGCTCGGGCCAGCGCCAGCCGAAGACGGTCAGGAAATTGGCCAGTGTCATCATGCTGATGACGATGGCGACATCCTGCATGGGCGCGATGTCCAGGAGGCTGGTCAGGCTCAGCAGCAACAGGCCGAAGGCGAATCCGGAAAGGGTCTGGGCGCCGGCCGCCAATGCCACGCAGAGCAGGAAGAAGACGTGTTCCAGCAGGGTCATGCGCGGCGCAACGAAGGGGGCACTGAACGGGGCACGGCAGCGGGCACGGCGTATATATTCCACATTTATATAAGCAAATTATTTTAAATCATAACGATCCAGGCCAGACCGGCAGCGGCTCCGGACTTACCCTGAGCGTTTTTTCTTCGACATCTGCCATGCCCGCCTCCCTTGCCTGTCCCTGCGCCTCCGGCCACTCCTATGCCGCCTGCTGCCAACGCTGGCACGAAGGCCCGCGGCGCCTGCTGGCGCCCGATGCCGCCAGCCTCATGCGCTCCCGCTACAGCGCCTTCGTGCTGGACCGCCTGGATTACCTGCTGGAGACCTGGCATCCCGACACCCGGCCCAGTCGGCTCGAACCGAACCCGCCCGGCCTGAAATGGCTGGGCCTGGACGTGCGCGGCCATGCGCGCCAGGACGCGGACCACGCCACGGTGGAGTTCGTCGCCCGCAGCCGCCTGCAAGGCCGCGCCTCGCGCCTGCACGAGACCAGCCGCTTCGTGCGCCAAGACGGCCGCTGGTTCTATGTGGATGGCGACATCGCCTGACGCTGCGGGCGGGGGGACGGGAACCTGGCTTGCCCCGGTATGTCTTATATAAGATACAAGACCATTGCCCACCCTTTGGGATGGTTCTACAATTCCGTCCCATACCCCTTTTCCAACCCGACTAAGCAGGCCTGTCACCCATGCTGGAAACCTACCGTCAACACGTCGCCGAGCGCGCCGCCCTGGGCATCCCGCCGCTGCCGCTGTCCGCCAAGCAGACCGCCGAACTGATCGAACTGATCAAGAACCCGCCAGAAGGCGAGGCGCAGAATCTGGTGGACCTGCTGACCCATCGCGTGCCGGCCGGCGTGGACGATGCCGCCAAGGTCAAGGCCTCCTACCTGGCCGCCGTGGCCCTGGGCAGCGAATCGTGTGCGCTGCTCAGCCGTGCCAAGGCAACTGAACTGCTGGGCACGATGCTGGGCGGCTACAACATCGGACCCCTGGTCCAACTGCTGGACGACGCCGAGGTCGGCGCCATCGCCGCCGACGCGCTGAAGAAGACGCTGCTGATGTTCGACGCCTTCCACGACGTGAAGGAAAAGGCCGACGCCGGCAACGCCAATGCCAAGGCCGTGCTGCAAAGCTGGGCCGATGCCGAGTGGTTCACCAGCCGTCCCGAAGTGCCTGAAAGCCTGACGATCACCGTCTTCAAGGTGCCCGGCGAAACCAACACCGACGACCTGTCGCCCGCCCCCGACGCCACCACGCGTCCCGACATCCCCATGCACGCCCTGGCGATGCTGAAGAACAAGCGCGACGGCGCCGCGTTCCAGCCCGAGGAAGACGGCAAGCGCGGTCCGGTCGAGTTCATCACCAGCCTGAAGGACAAGGGCCACCTGGTCGCCTACGTCGGCGACGTGGTCGGCACCGGCTCCTCGCGCAAGTCGGCCACCAACTCGGTGCTGTGGTTCACCGGCGAAGACATCCCCTTCGTGCCAAACAAGCGTTTCGGCGGCGTGTGCCTGGGCAGCAAGATCGCCCCGATCTTCTACAACACCATGGAAGACGCGGGCGCCCTGCCGATCGAACTGGACGTCTCCAACATGGAGATGGGCGACGTGGTCGAGCTGCGCCCTTATGACGGCAAGGCCCTCAAGGACGGCCAGGTCATCGCGGAATTCGAAGTGAAGTCGGACGTGCTGTTCGACGAAGTGCGCGCCGGCGGCCGCATTCCGCTGATCATCGGCCGCGGCCTGACCGCCAAGGCCCGCGAAGCCCTGGGCCTCGCGCCCTCGACGCTGTTCCGCCTGCCCAAGAACCCGGTCGACACCGGCCGCGGCTACACCCTGGCCCAGAAGATGGTCGGCCGCGCCTGCGGCCTGCCGGAAGGCCAGGGCATCCGCCCCGACACCTATTGCGAACCGCGCATGACCTCGGTGGGCAGCCAGGACACCACCGGCCCCATGACCCGCGACGAGCTGAAGGACCTGGCCTGCCTGGGCTTCTCGGCCGACCTGGTGATGCAGTCGTTCTGCCACACCGCCGCCTATCCCAAGCCCGTGGACGTCAAGACGCACCACACGCTGCCCGAGTTCATCAGCACCCGCGGCGGCGTCTCGCTGCGTCCGGGCGACGGCGTCATCCACTCGTGGCTGAACCGCATGCTGCTGCCCGACACCGTCGGCACCGGCGGCGATTCGCACACGCGTTTCCCCATCGGCATCTCCTTCCCCGCCGGCTCGGGCCTGGTGGCCTTCGCCGCCGCCACGGGCGTCATGCCGCTGGACATGCCGGAATCGGTGCTGGTGCGCTTCAAGGGCAAGCTGCAGCCCGGCGTCACGCTGCGCGACCTGGTCAACGCCATTCCGCTGTACGCCATCAAGCAAGGCCTGCTGACCGTGGCCAAGCAAGGCAAGAAGAACATCTTCTCCGGCCGCATCCTGGAAATCGAAGGCCTGCCGGACCTGAAGGTGGAACAAGCCTTCGAGCTGTCGGACGCCTCGGCTGAACGTTCGGCCGCCGGCTGCTCGGTGCGCCTGAATAAGGAACCGATCATCGAGTACATCAACAGCAACATCGTGATGTTGAAGTGGATGATCGCCAACGGCTACGAAGACGAGCGCACGCTGGGCCGCCGCATCAAGGCCATGGAAGCCTGGCTGGCCAACCCGCAGCTGCTGGAACCCGATGCCGACGCCGAATACGCCGCCATCATCGAGATCGACCTGGCCGACGTGCACGAGCCCATCGTGGCCTGCCCGAACGACCCCGACGACGTGAAGACGCTGTCGGACGTGGCCGGCGCCAAGATCGACGAAGTGTTCATCGGCAGCTGCATGACCAACATCGGCCACTTCCGGGCGGCCTCCAAGCTGCTGGAAGGCAAGCGCGACATCCCGGTCAAGCTCTGGGTGGCCCCGCCCACCAAGATGGACGCCACGCAGCTCACCGAGGAAGGCCACTACGGCGTCTTCGGCACGGCCGGCGCGCGCACCGAAATGCCGGGCTGCTCGCTGTGCATGGGCAACCAGGCCCAGGTCCGCGAAGGCGCCACGGTCATGTCGACCAGCACCCGCAACTTCCCGAACCGCCTGGGCAAGAACACCAACGTCTACCTGGGCTCGGCCGAACTGGCCGCCATCTGCTCGAAGCTGGGCCGCATCCCGACCAAGGACGAGTACATGGTCGACATGGGCGTCATCAACAAGAGCGGCGACCAGATCTACCAGTACCTGAACTTCGACAAGATCCCCGACTACAAGGACGTGGCCGACGTGATCGAGGTCTGATGAAGCGTTGCGCGGCGGGACTGTCCCGCCGCGCGGCTCCGTTTCAGGAAGAACGCCCCGGGTTTCGGCCCGGGGCGTTTTTTATGGCAGGCAAGGCGCGACGCTGTCTAGCTCATCCCCAGCAACACCACCCCCACCACCAGCACCGCGCACCCCGCGATCCGCCAGACGCCGGCCGCTTCCTTCAGCAGCACCATGCCCAGCACCGCGCCCACCATCATGGACATCTCGCGCGCGGGCGCCACGAGGCTGAGCGGCGCGCCGCCGCTCAAGGCCTGCAGGATCAGGATGTAGGACAGCGGCGCGCCGCCGCTCAAGGCCTGCAGGATCAGGATGTAGGACAGCGGCGAGAGCGCGCCCACGGCAAGCGCCAGGCCCCAGTGCCCGCGCATGGCGGTCCAGACAGCCTGTCGGCGGCGCAGCACGTAGGGCGTCAGCATGCAGGTGCGCAATGAATTGGAGAACCAGTCCAGCACGATCGGCGACACCAGCAGCACCTTCACGCCATAGGCATCCACCACCGTGTAGCAGGCAATGAGCGCCCCCGTATAGGCGCCCCAGCGCACGCCCACCCAGGCATCAGGCTGGCGGAACCGCGCCCAGCGGCCCTGGGTGGCGATGCAGAAGATGCCGATCACCACGCAGAGCATGCCCGCGATGGCGCTTGCGTGCGGCGGCTCGGCCAGCAGCACGAACGCCCCGACCGAGGACAGCAGCGGGCCGGTGCCGCGCGCCACGGGATAGACGACGGAAAGGTCCGCCACCTGATAACCGCGCTGCAGGCACAGGCTGTACGCCAGGTGGATGGCCGCGCTGGCCACCAGCACGATCACGACGGGCAGGCTCCAGGCCATGCCGCCGCGCCAGACATCCCAGAGCACCAGCGGCAGGTAGATCACCGTCGCGCACAGCGCATAGGCGAACACGAAGGACGGCCCGACCGACGCCGCCCGCTTGGCAAGCAGGTTCCAGGTCGCATGGATGCAGGCGGCCAGCACGACCAACAACAAGGCGGACAACGACATGAGGAGGAGAAGTCAGGAGAGGCCGGATGCAATCCGCTTACGGCTGCCTGTCATAGTAACGTCATCATCGAATCGGCCTGTGTGCCTTGCGCCAGCCAGCCGCCTGTCAGCCCGCGCTCGCTACACTGGCGGCTTGCCCTGCCCGCCCCCGTCATCATGCCCCTACTTCATCTGCTGCTCGCCCTGTCCGTGGTGCTCATCTGGGGCACCAACTTCGTGGTGATCAAGTGGGGCCTGGTCGACTTCCCGCCTTTCCTGCTTTCCACGCTGCGTTTCCTGCTGTCGGCCCTGCCCTGGGTGTTCTTCATCCGGCGGCCGGCCGTGCCGTGGACGACGATGGCGGGCTTCGGCACGCTGCTGGGCGCCGGGCAGTTCGGCCTGCTCTACTGGGCCATGCAAAGCGACATCACGCCCGGGCTGGCCTCGCTGGTGGTGCAGTCGCAGGTGTTCTTCACCATCCTGATGGCCATGGCGCTGGCAGGCGAACGTCCCGCGCGTCCTCAGATCGTGGCGCTGGGACTGGCCGTGGCAGGCCTCGCCCTGGTGGGCTGGCGCAGCGTGACGGACGCGGGCGCGGCGGTCACGCTGGCCGGCCTGGGCCTGGTGCTGTCCGCGGCCTTCTGCTGGGCCTGCGCCAACACCGTCGTCCGCCGCGCCGGACGCGTGAACATGGTGTCCTTCACGGTCTGGAGCAGCCTCTATGCGGTGGCGCCGCTCAGCCTCATCACCTTCGTCGCGGAAGGCCCCGCGGCCATCGGCGCGGCGCTGAGCCACGCCAGCCTGGGCGGCTGGGCCTCCGTGCTGTGGCAGGCCGTCGGCAACACGATCTATGGCTTCGGCGCCTGGAACTGGCTGCTGTCTCGCCACCCCGCCGCCACGGTCACGCCCATGGCCCTGCTGGTGCCGGTGTTCGGCATGCTGTCCTCGGCCTTGTTGCTGGATGAATCCTTGCCCGCCTGGAAGCTGTCTGCCGCAGGCCTGGTCATCGGCGGGCTGGCGCTGAACATCTACGCCAGCCGGCTGCACGCCCCCCTGCCCCGCCCCTGAGAACCACCCGCTGCGGCAGCGGGGCGGGTGGGTAAATTTGGTAACTCTTATATAAGACATAAGAGTTCAAATCAGCCTGTCCCTCACTTACAATCAAAGGCGACGAACACGCCGCGCCTCGCGGCTGAACCGAAGGTCAACCTCACGGAGTCCATCATGCCGCACAACACGTTCGACACCCTCAAGAATTTCAAGATCGGCAAGCAGTCCTGTCAGTACTATTCCTTGCCGGCGCTGGGCAAGGCCCTGGGGATCGACGTGCAGCGGCTGCCCATCTCGATCCGCGTCGTGCTCGAGTCGGTGCTGCGCAATTGCGACGGCAAGAAGGTCACCGAAGAGCACGTGCGCCAGCTGGCCAATTGGCTGCCCAACACCAAGCGCGAAGATGAAATCCCCTTCGTCGTGGCCCGCGTGGTGCTGCAGGACTTCACGGGCGTGCCGCTGCTCGCCGACATCGCCGCCATGCGCGCGGTGGCCGACAAGATGGGCAAGACGCCCAAGCTGATCGAACCGCTGGTGCCGGTGGACCTGGTGGTGGACCACTCGGTCATGATCGACTACTTCGGCACCAAGGACGCGCTGGACCTGAACATGAAACTGGAATTCCAGCGCAACAAGGAGCGCTACCAGTTCATGAAGTGGGGCATGCAGGCCTTCGACACCTTCGGCGTGGTGCCCCCGGGCTTCGGCATCGTCCACCAGGTGAACCTGGAATACCTGGCGCGCGGCGTGCACAAGGACAAGCAGACGGGCGTCTATTACCCCGACTCGCTGGTCGGCACCGACAGCCACACCACCATGATCAACGGCATCGGCGTGGTGGGCTGGGGCGTGGGCGGCATCGAGGCGGAGGCCGGCATGCTGGGCCAGCCGGTCTATTTCCTGACCCCCGACGTGGTGGGCGTGGAACTGAAGGGCAAGCTGCGCGGCGGCGTGACCGCCACCGACCTGGTGCTGACGCTGACCGAACTGCTGCGCCGCGAAAAGGTCGTCGGCAAGTTCGTGGAATTCTGTGGCGAAGGCACGGCCAGCCTGTCGGTGACCGACCGTGCCACCATCGGCAACATGGCGCCCGAGTACGGCGCGACCATGGGCTTCTTCCCCGTCGATTCCCGCACCATCGACTACTTCGAGGGCACGGGCCGCAGCGCCGAGGAAATCGCCGCGTTCGAAGCCTATTTCAAGGCGCAGAAGATGTTCGGCGTGCCGGCCGCGCGCGACATCGACTACACCAAGCTGCTGACGCTGGACCTGTCCACGGTCGCGCCCTCGCTGGCCGGCCCCAAGCGCCCGCAGGACCGCATCGAGATCGGCAACGTGAAGAACACCTTCATCGATCTGTTCTCCAAGCCGGTCTCGGAAAACGGCTTCAACCAGCCCGCCGACAAGCTGGCCAGGACCTACACCACCAGCGCGGGCACGCAGGTGAAGAACGGCGACATCCTGATCGCCGCCATCACCTCCTGCACCAACACGTCCAACCCCAGCGTGCTGCTGGCCGCCGGCCTGCTGGCCAAGAAGGCCGTGGAAGCCGGCCTGACCGTGCCCAAGCACATCAAGACCTCGCTGGCCCCGGGGTCGCGCGTGGTGACCGAATACCTCACCAAGACGGGCCTGCTGCCCTACCTGGAAAAGCTGGGCTTCGACGTGGCCGCCTATGGCTGCACCACCTGCATCGGCAACGCGGGCGACCTGACGCCGGACCTGAACGAAGCCATCACCGGCAACGACCTGATCTGCTCGGCCGTGCTTTCGGGCAACCGCAACTTCGAAGCCCGCATCCATCCGAACATCAAGGCCAACTTCCTGGCCTCGCCCCCGCTGGTCGTGGCCTATGCGCTGGCCGGCACCATCACGCGCGACCTGATGACCGAGCCGGTGGGCCGCGGCAAGAACGGCGACGTGTGGCTGGGCGACATCTGGCCGAGCACCGAGGAAGTGAACGCGCTCGTGAAGTTCGCGCTGAATCCCGCGGCCTTCCGCGCCAACTACGGCCAGGTCAAGAGCAAGCCGGGCGAACTGTGGGAGAAGATCCAGGGCGTGACGGGCGACGTCTACAACTGGCCTGAGTCGACCTATATCGCCGAGCCGCCCTTCTTCGGCGACTTCGGCATGACCCCGGGCGCAATGCCGGTCATCAAGGGCGCGCGCGCGCTGGGCGTGTTCGGCGACTCGGTCACCACCGACCACATCTCGCCCGCCGGCTCGATCAAGGAAAGCTCGCCCGCTGGCCGCTGGCTGAAGGAAAACGGCGTCATGAAGGCCGACTTCAACAGCTACGGCTCGCGCCGGGGCAACCACGAGATCATGATGCGCGGCACCTTCGCCAACGTGCGCATCAAGAACCTGATGATCCCGCCGCTGGCGGACGGCAGCCGCTACGAAGGCGGCGACACGCTGTTCCAGCCTACCGGTGAACAGATGTCGATCTACGATGCCGCCATGAAGTACGTGGCGCAGGACACGCCCACCATCGTCTTCGGCGGCGAGGAATACGGCACCGGTTCGTCGCGCGACTGGGCGGCCAAGGGCACGCAGCTCTTGGGCGTGAAGGCCGTCGTCACGCGCAGCTTCGAGCGCATCCACCGCAGCAACCTGGTGGGCATGGGCGTGCTGCCGCTGCAGTTCAAGGGCGACGACAGCGTGCAATCGCTGGGCATCACCGGCGAGGAAACCTACGACATCTCGGGGCTGGAAAACGGCATCAAGCCCATGCAGGACGTCACGCTGACCATCCACCGCAAGGATGGCAGCACGCAGCAGGTGACCGTGCTGCTGCGCATCGACACGCCGATCGAGGTGGACTACTACAAGCACGGCGGCATCCTGCCCTTCGTGCTGCGCCAGTTGCTGGAAGCGGCGTAAAGACAGGCACTCCCGACAGGCAACCCCGCGGATCCGGCAGGATCCGCGGCTGAAAAACCGGGCCTCGTGCCCGGTTTTTTCTTGCCTGGCCGCCATGTTTTCTTAAGCTCTTACACAATTTATTTCGAGTTTGAACGGCTTCCTTTCGTCCTCCTGAAACCGAATGCTGCTAACTTTCTCCGCGTGCCGCGATTGAAGCCCGCGGCCGCAACATCGCTCATCGAACAACGCAAAACTCTCAGCGAGAACCATCGTGAACTTTCCTGACCCCAGCCAGCAGCCGGAGGCCTCGTCCTTCCCGGCCGGCAATGCCTTCAGCACCCCAGTCCCTGCCGCCCAGCCCGATGCGCCGCGCTCCGCGCCCATGCGCTTCCATGGCGACGCCGGCACGTACTTCGGCATCTGGATCGTGAACCTGCTGCTCACCATCGTCACCCTGGGCATCTATTCCGCCTGGGCCAAGGTCCGCAAGCACCGCTGGCTCTACGGCAACACGGAAGTCGATGGCCATGTCTTCGAATACCACGCCACCGGCATGCAGATCTTCAAGGGCCGCCTGATGGCGCTGGGCGTCATCATCGCGACGGCAGTCGCCGGCGTCATCCACCCCCTCATCCAGCTGGTCTTGCTGCTGGGCCTCCTGGTGGCAGTGCCCTGGCTGATGAACTCGGCCATGCGCTTCCGCGCCCGCGTCACCAGCTGGCGCAACGTGCGCTTCGACTTCCAGGGCAGCTACGGCAAGGCCGCGGTGGTCTTCCTGGTGATGCCCTTCGTCGGCATGCTGACGCTGGGCCTGCTGATGCCGATGGCCACGCGCATGGCAGTCCGCTACACCGTCAACGGCCACTCGTGGGGCGGCGCTCGCTTCAACGTCAACCCCTCGCTGGGCCAGTTCTACCGCGCGGCAGGCATCGCGCTGCTGCCCGCGCTGGCCATCGGCGCCGTCCTGCTGCTGTTGGGCACGGTGGTCCAGATGTCCATCTGGCACTTCCTCATCATGGGCGTCTACCTGGGCTTCCTGGTGGGCACGGCCTATTACGCCGGCCACGTCCTGAAGCTGTGCGTCAACGACCTGAGCATCGAGGGCGGCCACACGCTGCGCACCGATCTCTCGCCGTGGCGCCACCTGTGGATCGTCGTGTCGGGCCTCTTGGCCACGGCGTTCTCGCTGGGCCTGCTGTATCCGTGGGCACTGGTGCGCCGCCACCGCTACGTGACGCAAAGCATCACGCTGCATGCCGCGCCTGGCCTGGATGCCTTCGTTTCCTCGCACCAGGATCGTCCGGGCAGCTTCGCCAGCGAATACGGCGAGATGGAAGGCCTCAGCGGCCTGGCGCCGCTGTAAATCAGGACGTGCTGCCGTCGACATGAGCACTGACACGCTGGAAGGCACGCACAGCGTGCTGACGGTCGCGGGGCGGCTCTTCGCCCCGCGCGCCGCGGCGCACCAGCCGGCAAGGCTGACGCTGCATCCCGATGGCCGGCTGTGGCTGCAGCATGGCGACGAATCCCGCCTCGTGGCGCCCGGCACCCTGGCCTGGCCCGCGCGGCTCGACGGTCCTTCGCAGCGCATCACGCTGGAAGACGGCAGCGTCTTCGAGACCCGGGAACAGTCGCAGGCAGACACGCTGCGCCGCCGGCTGCAAGGCTCGCGCGGCGCCTACGTCCATGGCTGGGAGCGCATGCGGCCGCGCCTCATCGGCTTTGTCGTCGTGGCGCTGCTGCTGTGTTTCGGGATGATCCGCTGGGGCGTGCCTTTCGCGGCCGACCGCGTCGCGCTGCTGATCCCGCACTCGGTGGAAGCCTTCATCGGCCAGGGCGTGATGCACTCGCTGGACACCTTCATGTCGCCGAGCAAAGCCACGCCCGAGCAAAAAGAGACCTTGCAGGCGATCGTCGATGAGTTGGGCCGCAGCCGAGGCGACCCCGACGCCATTCCCCTCAAACTGGAATTGCGGCACGGCGGCCGGCTGGGCGCCAATGCGCTGGCCCTGCCCGGCGGCACCATCGTCGTGACGGACCAGTTGCTGAAGCTGGCCGGCTCGCCGCAGGAGCTGGACGGCGTCATCGCCCATGAAATCGGGCACATCGACGCCCGCCACGGCATGCGCCGGCTGTCGCGCGCACTGGGCCTGGCGGCGGCCGTCATGCTGATCAGCGGAGACGCCAGCGAGTTCCTGAACCAGGCCATCGTCACCGGCACCAGCCTGCTCGACATGTCGTATTCGCGGGATTTCGAACGGGATGCCGATGCGCGCGCCGTCGCCTTGCTGCAGTCTGCCGGTCGCGATCCCCACTCCCTGGCCAGGATGCTGCGCAAACTGGAAGACGGCCGCGATCGCGGCGACACGCCCGGCTGGCTATCCACGCATCCGCCCACGCCCGAACGCGTGGAAGCGCTCCAGGCGCAGATCAACGGTCCGCGCTGAGCGGACGGCAAGCACGCCCCGGCGCATCGCGTCCCAGGGCGCGGCGCGCCGCCCGACTCACCCGAACTGATAGGCGTCCATCGCGAGGGCGCCGTAACTCACCTCGTCATTGAGCCGCAACGCGGGCAGGCCGCCGGCGCCCAGCGCCACATACAAAGGCATGAGGTGATCGTCGTGCGGATGTGCCTGCGTCGCGCCAGGCGCCTCGCGCTGCCAGTCCATCAACGTCTCGAGGTTGCCCTGGGCCAGATGACGGGCGTACCAGTCCTGGAAGGGGCCCACATAGGGCAAGGGGGCCGAGCCCGGCGGCTGGACGTGCCGCAGGTTGTGCGTCAGCGAGCCCGAGCCGATGATCAGCACGCCCTCGTCGCGCAAGGGCGCCAGCAGCCGGCCCAGCGCGTACTGCCCACGGGTATCCAGCCGGGCGTCCAGCGCCAGTTGCACGACGGGGATGTCCGCCTGCGGATACAGGTAGCGCAGGGGCACCCATGCGCCATGATCCAGCGGACGGGCCGGATCGTCCTGCACGGGCAGGTCCGATTCGGCCAGCAAGCGGCGGATCCGTGCCGCCAGCTCGGGCGAGCCAGGCGCGCCATACGCCAGGGTATAGAGCTCGGGGGGAAAACCGCCGAAATCATGCCAGGCTTCCTGCTGGCCCCGGGTGGACACGGCCAGGCCCGCGCCGCGCCAATGCGGCGACACGACGAGAATGGCGCTCGGCCTCTCGGGCAGGGTCTGCACCCAGGCCTCCAGGGCCGCGCCGGTACAGCCCGGCTCGACGGCCAGCATGGGCGAACCGTGGGAAACGAAGAGAACGGGGAAACGCATGGCGGACTCCATCGGATAGCAGCGGGCTTGGCGCCTATCGCCGGACTCGCCCTGATGAAGAGATTGTCCGAGTTTTCCTTATCGCAATAAACCTGGCATCTTTGTTTTGTCTATTTCACTTTCCAGCACAATGCACCGACAGTGGCGGCGCACCTTTGCTGCGCTGTGCCGGACTGTGTTTGGCGTCATCCCCCTGGTCGGAGCGGTAAACTAGCGCGTTCAGCTTCCTTTTCCTGGTTTACCGACAATGGCCCGCATCCGCAGATCTTCCCCCTCCCGCTTGAATCGCGACGCCAGCCGCCTGGTCGCGCTCGCGACGGCGCTGGACGAGTCGGGCAGCCGGGTCGAGGACCGCTATTGGGAAGCGGAGCTCGGCCGCCTGCTGGCCAAGCTGCTGCGCGCCAGCAACGACGCCACGCTGGAAGCCGCGCTGGACCACCTGTCGCACCATCATGCCGGCGGCTACGAAGTCCTGATCGAACAGGCCGAGACCGCTTCGGAATCGCTGGTGCTCGAGAAAGACGGCCAGCGCCATGACGTCCTGCTGCTGGTGGCACCCGTGGTGGCCTGGACCCGCTACAGCATTGCCAACGGCCCCATCCCGCAAGCGGCGCAGGACACCCTGCGCGCGCAGTTGCATGGACACGTGCTGGCCGAAGGCGCGCAATTGGCGCTGCTGCCCACCCTGGTCAGCCTGGACCAGATGCCTCGCACCTTCTCCGACACCTGGCAATGGCTGCATCGCCTGGGCAGCCAGGCGCTTGGCCTGGAAGCCCCCCGCCCCGCGCTGCAACCCGGCCCCGGCGAGGATGTGCCGCCCATGCTGGCCGACACGCGTTACGTGGTCGCGGGCGTCGTGGTGCCCGAGGGCGCCCCCCTCTTCCGTTGGCAGGAAGCCAACGGCGGCAGCCGCGCCGATGCGCTGGTGCAATGGATTGCCCAGGCCCAGCCCACGCTGGCGGGCCTCCTGCCCGGCTGCGGCGTGGAATGCCTGCTGCCCGATGCCTATTACGTCAGCAATCGCGACGCCGACCGGCGCGTGCGCCCGCTGGCGCTGAAGGCCGCCGTGGCCTGGCTGGAGGGCGCCGCCGGACTCGCGCCCGACCAGCTGCGCGCCGTCATCGGCGGCTGCGGCGAAACCCGCGTGGACGAATACCGCATCAGCTTCACCCCGCGCAACCGCAACGACGTGATCTACGGTTGCGTCTGGCCCGTCTATGGCCGCGAGGAAGAGCCCTTGCCCGAGGACGCCGAACCCACCGGCCCCGATGCCATCGAGGAAATCGCCGCGCTGCTGAAGGAGCAAGGCGTGGCCGACATCCGCCGACTGCCCGGCATCCTGCCGCCCGACTACTGCGAGGATTGCGGCACGCCCTACTTCCCCAATCCCCTGGGCGAAATGACGCACCCCGAGCTGCCCGAGGACGCGAACACGGCGCCCGCGCATTTCCACTGACGCCACGTCCGCATGCGCACCGATCTGTTCTGCCGGGTCGTCGACAACTACGGCGACATCGGCGTGTGCTGGCGCCTGGCCCGCCGGCTGGCGCAAGGCCACGGCTGGCCCTTGCGCTTGTGGGTCGACGACCTCGTCTCGTTCGCCCGCCTGGAACCCGCTGTCGACCTCCACGCCGCACGCCAGGTCGTGCAGGGCGTGGAGGTCATCCATTGGTCGCAGCCCGCTCCCGACCTGGAACCGGGCGAGGTCGCCATCGAGGCCTTCGCCTGTGATCCGCCCGCGGCCTATGTCGCCCGCATGGCCGCCGAGCCGACGCAACGGACGACCTGGATCAACCTCGAGTATCTCAGCGCCGAGGACTGGGTCGGCGCTTGCCACGGCCTGCCCTCTCCACAGCCCAACGGCCTGAAGAAAGCCTTCTTCTTCCCCGGCTTCACCCCCGAAACCGGCGGCTTGCTGCGCGAACCCGATCTGCTGGCCCAGCGCGACGCCTGGCAGGCCAGCCGCGAGCCGGCCACCGCAATGCTGCGCACCCTGGGCGTCACCGAAGCAGCCCTGGGCGCCTGGCAAGAGGGCGCACGGCTGGCAACGCTCTTCTGTTACCCACACGCCCCCTGGGCCGGCCTGCTGCAGGGCTTGGCGCAGGCGGGCCACACGGTGCTGCTGGTCCCGCAAGGCGTCGCGCCGGGACTGGATGACGCCGCGCAAGGCACGCCGCTGAACGTGGCGCGCATCCCCTTCGTGCGGCAACCCGATTTCGACCGCCTGCTGTGGAGCGCCGACCTCAACGTCATCCGGGGGGAGGACTCCTTCGTGCGGGCGCTGTGGGCCGGCCGGCCGCTGGTCTGGCAGATCTACCCCCAGGATGAAAACGCGCACCTGGACAAGCTGGCCGCCTGGCAGGATCGCCATGGCGGTCCGGCCGAGGTCCGCCGCCTGAACGAGGCCTGGAACACGACGCTGCCTGGCCAGACCGCGGCGGGAATTGCCGCGGGGGCGCGGGCTGTGGCAGAGGCGCTACACGCCGCGCTGTCACCCCCCGCCTGGCAATCCTGGCAGACGCACGCCTGGCAGGCCTGCCAGGCCCTGGCCCGCCAGGAAGACCTGGCGGACGCCCTGGTCCGCTTTTGCTTGCGTCCAGCCCAAACAGGCTAGAATAAGAGGCTTTGCAATCCGCTGCCGCCAGGGGGTTTCGCGCGACGGATGGCATCACCGATGGCCTTGCCTATCGGTTCACCGCTTGGTTCACACCTCTTTCTTACCTTCATCGCTCACCAGACGCGATCTTGAAATACCGGAGTTTTGATTCATGAAAACCGCACAGGAACTGCGCGTGGGCAACGTGGTCATGGTGGGCAGCGAGCCCCTCGTGGTCCAGAAGGCCGAATACAACAAGTCGGGCCGCAACGCCGCCGTCGTCAAGCTGAAGTTCAAGAACCTGCTGACCGGCTCGGGCAGCGAATCGGTCTACAAGGCTGACGAAAAGTTCGAAGTCGTCGTGCTGGATCGCAAGGAGTGCACCTACTCCTACTTCGCCGACCCCATGTACGTCTTCATGGACCAGGAATACAACCAGTACGAAGTCGAGGCCGACAGCATGGGCGACGCCCTGCACTACCTCGAAGAGAACATGGCCGTCGAAGTCGTCTTCTATGACGGCCGCGCCATCTCGATCGAACTGCCCACGATGATCGTGCGCGAGATCATCTACACGGAACCCGCCGTGCGTGGCGACACCTCGGGCAAGGTCATGAAGCCCGCCAAGATCAACACCGGCTGGGAACTGCCCGTGCCGTTGTTCTGCGCCATCGGCGACAAGATCGAGATCGACACCCGCACCGGCGAATACCGCAGCCGCGTGATGTAAGCCCCACGCCGCGAGCCTTCGGGTTGCGCGGCGCCCTTTCCCGCCCTGCGCGAGCGCCTGGCCGCTCGCGGGGCGCGGGGAAGTCTTCCTCCCCCTGTTGCTTCGTTTTTTTGCCTGATCCGGGCAGGACACGCTTGCGCCTGCGCGTACCGCGCCGCGAAGGCTACTGCGCCGTGGGCGTCACCATGGCGGGCGCGGGCGGATGCATGGCCAGGAACTCGTGCTGGAACAGGCACATGCGGATCACATCGCGATACTGGCCCTGCACGAAGAACTCGTGCTTGAGCACGCCCTCTTCCTGGAAACCCTGTTGCTTGTAGATGTGCGCGGCCTTGTGGTTCTCGCGGTCGACGTGCAGGTAGATCTTGTAGAGATTCAGCACGCTGAAGCCATATTCCATCGCCAGCCGCGTGGCGCGTGAGGCATAGCCCTTGCCCTGGTGTTCCGGCGCCACGATGATCTGGAACTCGGCGCGGCGGTGGACGTGATCGATCTCCACCAGTTCGACCAGTCCCACGCGGTCGGCGCCCGCCTCCATGACGAAGCGGCGTTCGCGCTGGTCATGGATGTGCTCGTCATACAGGGCCGACAACTCGGCGAAGGTTTCGTAGGGCTCCTCGAACCAGTAGCGCATGACGTTGGCATTGTTGTCGAGCGCATGGACATAGCGCAGGTCTTCGCGCTCGAGCGGGCGCAGCTTGATCGGAGTGTCGGATGCCATGGTGGATACCTTTTTGGAGAAGGCGCTGCGTGGCGGCCCGGTCCAGGCCACTGCTCGCGCTTCATTTCTTCATTGTAGAAATATAAATTCTATGGTGTAGAATTTGATTCGTCAAACCAGGAGCGATGTCCCGCCTTCGGCATCGTCCGGAGACGGCAAGGGGAATGCATGCCACCACGCAGCGAAAAGATACAGCCAGGGCCACGCGGCCTGTCCAGGGAAGTGATGGTCGCCACCGCCGTCAGGGTCATGGAAGCCACGGGCGAAACAGGCTTCAGCGTGCGCAAGGTGGGCGCCGAGATGGGCTGCGACCCGATGGCCATCCTGTATCACTTCAAATCGAAGGAAGGCCTGCACCGCGCCATGGCGGACTGGCTCACGGCGCAGTTGCAGCCCGTGCCCGCCGCCCTGCCCTGGGACGCGCGACTGCGCGCCCTGGCCATGCAGTATCGCCAACTGGCGCTGCAATACCGTGGCACCTTCGGGCTGATGCTGCGCTTCGTGAATACCGGCATCTCCGATTTCGCGCACATCGAGACGGTGTATGGCGCCATCTGCGATGCCGGCGTGCCGCAGGCCGAGGTGCCCGCTGTCGTGCTGAGCTGGTACGCCGCCGTCTACGGCCTGGCTGCCGGCGAAACGGGCGGCATGATCCGCCCGGCCACGCAGGCCGAACAGGACGAAGTGGCGGCGCTGCCCGACGCGGACTATCCGCTGCTCAAGCGCTTCATGCCGCGCTTCGCCAGCCTGGACAGCGGGGCTGTCTTCGAGGTGGCGCTGGACATGCTGCACGCCGGCATCCGCGAACGCGCGCGGCAATGAAACAAAGGCCCCCACGCCGCGCCTTCGGCTTGCCGCCCCCCAGGGGTCGCGCGCTTACTGCATGCGTTCGTCGTCGAGGATATCGGGCAAGGCCATGACGGCGATGCCGTCCGCCGCCAGCGCTTCGCGCTCGGCCGGCGTGGCGACGCCGCGGATGGGCCGCTCGTCGGCCTCGCCTTCATGGATGCGGCGCGCCTCGGTGGCGAAACGATCACCCACGTTCTCGGTGCCGCGCACGATGGCGCGCAGATGACGCAGGAAAGCGGCCTGGATGTTTTCCGGCGTGGCGGGCGGCTGCGCGGCGGGCGCCTCCGCATGGCCGACATTCAGGCGCGGCGCCGACAGCCGCTTGGCAACCGTTGCGCTGGCGCAAACCGGACAGGTGAGCAAGCCGCTTACCTGCTGGTGGGCGTAGTCATCGTGCGAGGAAAACCAGCCTTCGAAAAGGTGGCCCTGATCGCACTCGAGATCTAAAACCTTGATAGCCATGACTGGCAGATGGCGGCCCGAGGCCGGAAAAACAAGACCCGCCAGTATGGCATACGGGCGGGTCTCGGGATGCGCTGGCCGGGAAAGGCCGCGCGGGCGGGCTGGCTGGCGCCGTTTACTTGGCCGGCAGCTTCTTCGCGCCGCTCTTGGCGCGCGGCTCGGCCTGGACGCCCACGTTGGCCTGCTGGCGCTCCAGTTCGCGGATGCGTGCCTGCAGGCGGCGCAACTCGGCAGCGGCATCCTTCTGCTGGGCCGACAGTTGGGCCGCCTCTTCACGCGCCTGCTTCTGGTTGGCGGCAATCTGGGCTGCCTGCTGGCGCTGGCGATCCACATCCGCCTGCAAGCCTTCGAGCTGGCTCGTGCGCTCGCTCAGCAGCCTGTCGGTGCGGGCCTGCTCGGCCTGCAGCGTGATGCGGCGGATATCGACCTCGGCCAATTCGTTGGTCTGCGCGGCATAGCGGCGATAGGTCTGCTCGGCCTCGGCAGCCACGCGGGTCTTGCTGACGCGCAGGAACTCCTTCTGGCGGAACAACGCCACGTAGTAGACCAGCTCGTCGGGCTTGAACAGCATGCTGGCGCCATAGCTGCCGTTGTAGGTCGTGCGCAGTTCATTGACCTGGCGCGACTGGATCAGCTGCTGCACTTCCGCGACCGGGCCGCTTGCAGCGGGCTTGGGTTCGGGCTGGATGACAGCCGGTGCCGGCGGCGGCGTGACCGGCTGCGCGCCGGCCTCGGCGGTTTTCGGCGCGTCGGATTGCGTGACGGCCGATTCGGGCGCGCTGGGTTGCGTGGCGGCGCATGCCGTCAGGCCAACCAGCGTCAGGCCGGCCAATGCGGTGCGCACGGCCAGGTGCAGAGAGCGGAGTTCCATGCCTTCCCCAAGGATGAGATTTTGAACAAACTATAGCAACTTTCAGTAGAGAAATGACGCACAGGCAAACCCGCGTCCTTCGCAGTCTTGCGGTCTTCGCGGCTTGCGCCATGCAGACGGGTCCGCGAGACCCATCTGTTCAGGAATAGGCCCCCCCTTCCCCGGGGCCCAGCACATCGGCCGACTCGCCCTGCCCGCCGGCAATCTGCAGCTTGCGCATCTTCTCCCACAGCACCTTGCGGCTGATGCCCAGGTAAGCCGCCGTATCCTGGCGCCGCCAGCCGTTGGCCTCCAGCGCCGCCACCACACGGACACGCTCGGCCTGCTCGGTTTCGCTCAGCGCGGGAGGCGGGATCGCGTTGGGCGCAGGCGCTCCGGCGGCCGGGACACCCAGGATGCGCGAGCAGTCCGCAAGACGCTCGAACACGCGCTCGATACGCTCGCGATTCCAGTTGCCGCATTGGCGGCGCACGATGGCGACCCGCTCCACCACGTTGGAAAGCTCCCGCACATTGCCGTCAAAGCGCGTCGCGGCGACGCGCTCGACCAGCCACTGCGGCAGGTCGGACACGTCCGGCAGCTCGCGTTCCAGCAAGGCCTTGAAGATTGCCGCCTTGTCTTCCGGACCACGCTCTTCCAGCGTCGGCACGTACAGCTCGATCACGGCCAGCCGGTAGTAAAGGTCGGCCCGGAAATCACCGCTGGCGACGCGCTTGCGCAGATCGCGGTTGGTGGCCGCCACCAGGCGGAAGTCCACCGCCACCTCGGTGGTGGCGCCCAGCCGGGTGATGACGTTCTGCTCCAGCACGCGCAGGAGCTTGACCTGCTGATAAAGCGGAAGATCGCCGATTTCGTCGAGGAACAGGGTGCCGCCGCTGGCTTGCTCGAAGTATCCCTTGTGCGCGCCAACGGCGCCAGTAAAGGCACCCTTCGCGTGTCCGAAGAAATGCGCCTCGAACAGGCCCTCCGGGACAGCGCCACAGTTCACCGCGACGAACGGCCCGGCGGACCAGGCCGCACGGTCGTGCAGGAGGCGCGCGATCCGCTCCTTGCCCACGCCGGTTTCGCCGTGGATGAGCACGCTGGTGCGGCAGTCCGCGAACATCTCGGCCTCGGACAACAGTTCACGCATGGGCGCGGACACGGCCACCAGGGGCTTGGGCGCATGGGCGGACGTATGCGCGGCCCGCTGGGCCGCGCCGGCCAGCCGGAACAGCAGGGCCCGCAGCTCCGCGCCGGTGAAGCTCAGCGGCAAGGTGTGCGAATACGCAGGCGGATAGAAACGCGGATCGCGTCCCCGCTCTTCCGCTGCCACCCAGATGACCGGCGCGCCTTGCGCGGCCAGCCATTCGCCGCCGCCAAAGCGCGCATCGCTCATCACCGTGACCGACACCATCGCCACCATCGGCCGGTTGGGGTCGCGCCCACCAGGCGGCGCCATGCCCAGCTCGGCGCGCATGACGTTGACGTCATAGCCCGCCAGGCTGCGCTCGGCGCGTACGGCGATGTCGGAGGCGCCCTCCCACACGTAGAGGTCGATCTCTTCGCTGATGCCCCCCGTCATGCCGCGCTCCCTAGGCTCGCGGCCCATCCCCTGTCGTTGTCAGCTTCCATCATCGTCTTCTTGCATCAATACACCAGCCGGACGTCGCCGCAACGCACGGACAACAGCGACACGTCGCTCTGGCCCAGGCCGATGCCCAGGGTGTCGTTGACCAGTTTCTGCAGAAGGCCGCCCAGCGCGCCCAGCACGGGCTCGAGCACCTTCACCACCAGGCCCAGCACGGCCGTCACGCCGTTGTTGCCCTGGACCATGTTCTGCACATAGGGTGTCTTGCAATTGCGCACGCCTTTGGCGCCGCCCAGCCCGCCGAGCAGGCCGCAAGTGACATCGCCGAGCGGCGCAACGAGCAACACCTCCAGCAAGGCGCTGACATCACCCAGCAGGCCATTGAGCACATTGCCGCTTGCCCATTGTTTCGCCCGGGCCGCCAGCGCCTCGTTGGAATAGCGCATCTCGGCGGCGATCTCGGTCAGGCTGCGGCCCGCTGGCGTTGGGCCCAGCAGGCGATTCACCCGTTCTTCCAGCGTGCCGCCCTGCAGCCCGGTGTCGGCGGGGTCGCCCAGCAGGTCCCCCAGCAATCCGCCGCCCACCTGTTCCGCCAGGGTCTGCCCCAGGCGGTTCAGGTCCAGGTTGTCGTTGGGCGTCACGGTCACCACCGTCGGCGGCTGGCCCGGGGCGGGCGCGGTCAGCGTCACGGTGTCCTCGCCCGACTGCAGGACCGGCAGGTTCAGATGGCTGCGCACGGTCAGCAAGCCCAGCACGCTTGCGACCGGATGGCGCGCCACCGTGCCATCGCAGGTGTTCTGGTCTGAAAAGAAACTGTCCGGCCCGAAGCCCGCCGCCATGCGCGGGAAGCCGCCCAGGCAGATGCTGGCAGCGCTGGACTGCACGCGGATCTCGGCCTGGTCGCGCGCCAGCGGTGCCTCGCACACGCGCGCCAGCGTGGCCTCGGAACGCCCCACTTCGATGATCACCGGGAGATCGATGCGCGTGCCCAACGTGTCGAGCAGGCCGCCCAACAGCGGCACGCCCGTGGTGCCCACGCGCGCATAGACGCGGATCTGCGGCGTCACGGCGGACACGCCCGGACCGCCGATCGCGATCTGCGGCGGATCGATGACGCGCACCCGAGCCTGCACCAGGCCGGCCACATCGAGCGAGGGAATGGACAACAGGCGGCTGCCGTTGGCAGCCAGCAGCGACGTGCTGATGAGGTCCAGGACATTCACCTCGGCACGCAGCGCCGAGGCGGGATCGCCGGTAGCCACCAGCGCGAAGACGCCACCCTCGCCGAACAGGCGCACCGGCAGGGTCAGCGGGCTGCGTCCGTCGATGACCGTGAGGTTCAGCTGGGAGATCAGGCCATTGAGCGCCGACAACGAGGCCTGCGTCACGCCATCTGTCTTGGACAGCACCTGCGCGGAAGCATCCAGCACCTGCCCCAGCGTGAGTTGCTGCAAGGCCAGCAGTTCCTGGGGCGTTCCCACCCCGGCCGCCACGCTGGCGGGCAGGCCCAGGGCCTGCAACAGGCCCGACGGCGTCAACCGGGTATTGACCAGACCCGACGCACTCAGGACATCCAGCTGGCTGGGGGTCAGCCCGATGGCCGCGAGCAGTTGCCCGACCAGGCCCTGCCCGCCCACGCGCAGCAGGCGCGAGCCCACGGAGAAGGCCGCCGCGGGCTGCGACGTGGCGGCTCCCGCTTCACTGACCACGATCTGGCCCGGCACGAAAGGCGCGATGCTGGTCACGTTCTTTTCCACCGTGACCCACACTGCATTCATCCGCGCAGGATCCAGCGAGACCGCGAAGTGGCGCCCATCGCCCGGCATGTCGTCAGGCGACCACTCGCCGCACACCACCGTCATTTCCTCATCGGCCAACGCCCCATGCTGCTGGAAATTCATGCGGGCGCTGGCCCAGGCAGCCGTCTGCGCGGCGGGGCAGCCGCCCCCGTCAGCCAGCACCTGCGCGCCCGCCAGGGCTGCGAAATCGGCCATGTTCTGCAGCTCGCGCTTCATGTAAAACAGGTAGCCGATCTGCGAAGCGCCCAGCAGCGACAGGCCCACCAGCAGCGCCGCGACCATGGGCACGACGATCGAGCCGCGTTGCCGGCAGGCAGGCGGCTCATGGCGCGAGCGCCAGCCATGCCGGCGCCTACTGCTCGGTGACGCCGCGCTGGTCATTGAACCACTCCGGGATGGGCTGCGAGAAACTGTCCATGTAGCGCTCCCAGGCCCGCGTGGCGGCCTCGCCCAGCATCGGCAGGTCCGTGCCCGCGCGGCGCCCGTCGCCTTGCGCGGCAATCAACAGGCGCGTGGTGTCGCCGAAGGCAGGCTCGGCCGCGGGAGATTGCGCGGGCGCGGGCGCAGGCGCCGGCGCGGCGACGGCCTGCACCACGGGGCGCGCTGCGGCGGCGGGTGCGGAGGCTGGGGTTGGCGCCACCGCTGCCGGTGCCGGTGCAGGTGCCGGCAAGGGCGCCGCGGCCGGTGGCTGCGTCAGCGGCGCATTGCCTTGAGACCAGGCGCCCGTGCAGGACAAGGCCAGGAGGGTGGCGACAAAGACATGGCGGCAAGGACGCATGGCGGACTCCACGTTGCAGACAAGGGCGGCGCGTGTCATTGCCGCACCACGGGACGATGGTCATAGGGTTGCGCGGCCGAGGCGCGCAAGGCGGCGGTGGATTCGCGCTGCACTGGCGCCGATGGCACGGGCGCCGACGCCGGCGCGCCGCTCACGTCCCGCACGATCGGACGCGCGTCCATTGCCGCCGGGTCATCGCGCGCAATGTGCGCGGCAGAATAAGACGGCTCGGGAACCTTGCTCGCCAGGGGCCTCAGTTCGGCGGCCAGGCGGCGCACTTCGTCCCGCACGGGATCCGGCAGTCCCGCATCGTTCATGACGCGTACCGCCCCCCCTTCATCTCCTTGCACCAGCAACAGCAAGGCCAGGTTGCTGAGCACTTTCGCGTTGCCAGGCGCGAGCTCCGCCGCCTTGCCCAACGGCAGGCGCGCCTCGCCAGGACGGCCGGCAAGCAGGTGCGCATACCCCAGGTCGTTCAGCACCTGCGCATCGGTGGGCGCAAGCGCGGCTGCGCGGCCCAGGTCGGCGGCCGCGCGATCGAGATCGCCGCGTGCGCCAGCCAGCAAGCCCAGTCCATGCCAGGCGCGAGCGGCCTGCGGCGTGCCCAGCAGCGCCCGATAGGCGGCCTCGCTTTGCGTGGGCTGCCCGGTCAGGCGCAGCGCTTCCGCGCGCAAGGCCTCGATCTCGGGGTTGCTGCCCGCGGCCTGCACATAGGCATCGATATAGGCCAGCGAAGCGAAATAGCGGCCTTGCGACTGCGCCTCGCGCACCAGCGACATCAGCAATTGCGGCTGCGTGGGCGCCTGGCGCCGTGCCTCGTCGGCCTCTTGCTGCCGCATGGCCATCTGCGCCTCCTGCTGTTGCTGGACCACCTTCCAGGCCGACTCCTGGCTGGTCGCCGCGCATCCCGACACCAGCACCACTGCGCCGAGCGCCAGGACACGCAGTCCGGCACGCTGATCGTTCCTCATGATCCCCCCGCTACCCGCGACAAGCCGCGGATGACTGCCAAGAAACCCGCGCCACCCGTGACGATGAGCAAGGCGGGCAAGAGAGTCAGCACCATGACGCCCGTCATCTTGACGGTGAGCTTGCCGACCCGCTCCTTCAACTCCATGCGGCGGCGCTCGCGCACCCGCTCGCCAAACCGGTTCAAGGGATCCTGCACGGCGCCGCCGTGCCGGTCCACCTGCGAGATCAGGCGGCAGATCGCCGACAGGTCGTCATTGTCGAAACCCGTGGCCAGCCGCATCAGCGACTGCTCGCGCGTGCGGCCCCGCGCATAGAGATCCACGGCATATTGCAACTCGCGCGCCAGCACCGGCATGACCTGGCGGAACTCCGTGACCACCACGTGCAGGCTCTGATCGATCGACAGGCCCACGCCTTGCAGCAGTCGCAGCAGGTCGATCAGCAAAGGCAACTCCTGGTAGGCCGCCCGGCGCCTGCGCGCGGCGCGGCGCAACAACGTCCACTTGGGCAGCATCCACCCCAGCGCAAGGCCCACGAAGGCAGCGGCCGTCCACTCGATCATCGGATTGGCGGGCAGCAGGCGGCCTTGCAGCAGGAAACCCGCGAGGAACGGCAGGCCGGCCGTCAACAACACGCGCGCGAACATGAACAACGAACGCGCCCGGCCAACGTCCTCGAAACCGCACAGGTCGACGACCTGCCTGTCCTCGGGCGGCAGCAGCACGTTGCCCGACTTGCCCTCGCCCCAATGCCGGCCCAATTGCTCCGCCCGGTGCACGGCACTGCCCAAGGCGCCTTGCGGCTCGGCCTGCGTCTGCTCCGATTGGCCGCTGCGCCCCGCCAGCAGGCGGTCGATGACCTGGCGGTTGCGATCCTGCCGCGAGACCTTCAGCCACAACGACGCGCCCGCGGCCAGCACCGCCAGGGCCAGCGCCGCCAGCGCCACCGCCGCGACATTGCGAGGATCAAGGTCGGCCCACAGGCCCAGGTTGGCAACGTGATCCATGTGCCCCCGTCCTATATCGACCTGGCCATGCGGTACAGCCAGTACGAGCCGCCCGCCTGCAACACCGCCGCCGCCATCAGCATGTAGGCGCCGACAGGATCCCGCCACATGTTGACCAACAAGGACTCATGGAACAGCACGATGAACACCGCGATACCCGCCGGCAACAGCGCCAGGATCCATGCGGACAGGCGCACCTCCGCCGACAGGGCCACCAGCTCCTGGCGTGCCTGCTCCAGGTCGCGCATGAATCCCGCCATGCGCTCCAGCACCTGATCGCTGCGCCCGCCGAAACGCATCGCCACGCTGACCACCGCCGCCACCAGGTAGAGCTCGTGCAGGCCGTACTGCTGCGACACCTGGCGTAACGACGCATCCAGGTCCTTGCCCGAGCGCGTCATGCCGTCGGCGCGTTCCAGCACTTCGCGCAAGGGCATGTCGGTGTGGCCGGTAGAGGACTGGAACGCCGCGCCCAGGCTGTTGCCGATGGTGATCATGCGCACCATCGCATCCAGGAAGCCCGGCATCTGCATGACCATGCGCCGATGCCTGCGCTCGGCCTTCAGCCACAGCAGGAAGAACCGGAAGGCCCAGGCAAAGAACGCCAGTGCGACCGCGGCCACGGGCCCCGCCAGCAGCCACGCGAACGCCGCGGGCAGGAATCCCCACAGGAACCACGCAATGAAGTAGGCCGCCGATGGGCTCACGCCTGCGCGCAGGAACAGGCTGGACCAATAGCCGCCACGGGCGCGCCGATTGTGGAAGGCAGGAATGCGCGGCACGCCCGAGGCATCGCGTGCCGCGGGATCGACCAGGCGAGAGCTGATGAACCTCTCCGTTGCCGCCATGCGCGAACGCCGGCGCGCGTGGCGCCAGAGCAGCAGCGCCCCCGCCAGCAGAAGCAGCGCGGCGCTGGCAAGCAGCAACGGCAGGACCATCAGCGCCTCCTGCCCCAGAACCCGCTGCCGCCGCCGTCATCGGACGGCGCCCCGGCATTGTTCGCCCGCATCTCGTCACGGAATTTCGCCAGCTTCGGGGTATGCGGATGAATGCCCAGGCTGACCCAGCGATCCCGCTCCTCGCCCTCGGGCGTGCTCACCGTCTCGTGGCGGTACAGCTCCTGCGTGGCAATCACGTTGTCGCCCATGCCGGTGACCTCCGTAATGGACAGCACGCGCCGCTTGCCATTGGAGAGGCGCCCCACCTGCACGATGAAATCCAGCGCGCTGGCGATCTGCCGGCGCAGGCTGTCCTCGCTGCCCTGGTAGCCCGCGAAGCCCGCAAGCATCTCGATGCGATACAGGCATTCGCGCGCCGAATTGGCATGGATGGTGGCCATCGAGCCCTCATGGCCCGTGTTCATCGCCTGCATCATGTCCATGACTTCGGCGCCCCGCACCTCGCCCACCACCACCCGGTCGGGGCGCATGCGCAGGCTGTTGCGGATGAGCTCGCGGATCGTGACCGCGCCGCCACCATCGAAACCGCCCTGGCGCGACTCCAGCCGCACCACGTGCGGATGGTTCAGCGACAGCTCGGCGGTATCCTCGATGGTGACGACGCGTTCGCGCTCGGGCACGAAGAAAGCCAGTGCATTCAGCAGCGAGGTCTTGCCCGAGCTGGTGCCGCCCGACACCAGGATGTTGCAGCGCGCACGCACGGCCGCCCCCAGCAGCGCATAGATGCTCTCGTCGAAGGTGCCCAGGGTCAGCAGGTCGGCGGGCTTGAGCGGATCCTGGCGGAACTTGCGGATGGACACCATCGGCCCGTCCACCGCCAGCGGTTCGATCACGACATTCAGGCGGCCGCCATCGGGCAGGCGCGCATCCACCATCGGGCAGGACTCGTCCAGCCGGCGCCCCAGCGGCGCCAGGATGCGGCGCACGATGCGCAGCACATGCTGGTTGTCGCTGAAGCGCAGCTGCTCGCGCGCCAGCACGCCCGCGCGCGACACGAAGACATTGTCGTAGCCGTTGATCAGCACGTCTTCCACCGCGGGATCCGACAGCAGGTCTTCCAACGGCCCCAGGCCCGCCAGCTCCTTGGTGAGCGACTCCGACACGAGACGCATCTCGGCCTCGTTGATGGCCACGCGGCGCAAGCGCACGAAACCCGCCACCTCGATGTCGACGAACTCCTGGATGGCCGCGCGCGTCCAGCGGCCGAATTCCGCCCCCAGTTCCTCGATGCGCGACAGCAGGTGCTCATAGGCGGCGGTCTTGACCGACTGGAAGCGATCGGAGTGGACGAAGGCATCGTCTTCGCGTGAATCGCCGAACTGCAAGGTTGCGGGAGGAGTCATGGTCGTCCGGCGCTTGGTGCGCCGCTCAGATGAGGTTCATGCGCTTGTGCACGCCGGGCAGCCACGTCGCCATCCAGCTGCCGCGCCCGCTGCTGCCCGCCGTTTCCTCTGCCAGCACCCGATTGCCCAGGGCCTGGACCGCGCGCACATAGGCATCGCGCTCGGCGTCCTCGTGCAGCAGGCGGCCCTGGTTGGTGCACACCATGAGCTGCAGCGTGCGGTCGGGCAAGGTCCCCGCCAGCGGCAGGTTGAAGCGTTCGGCGATCTGCGTCGCGGTCATGCCGTAACGCTCGTCGTAGCGGTTCACCACCAGTTGCAGACAGCCCGGGTCGACATGCTGTGACTCGAGTTCGCGCAACAGGCTGGCCAGCGACACCAACGCGCCCACGCTCTGGTCGGTCACCACCCAGACCTCCTGCGCGGTACGCGCCAGGCCGGCCACGAACTCGGGGTTGGACAAGCCTCCCGCGTCGGTGATGAGCGCGCCGAAATGCTGCCGCAGACGCTCGAACAGCAACAGGGAATCGGACAGGCTGATGGACCGCATGGCGTCCATGTCGCGCGGCAGGCCCAGGACGCTGATGCCGCCGGTCGTGTGCGCCAGCGCGGTCCCCAGCAGCGTGGGATCCAGGCGGCGCAGGTTGCGCACGGCCTCGGCGAAATCGAACTCGCTATCGACGTTCAGGTACAGCAGGCAATCACCCGCCGGCCAGCCCAGGTCCAGCATCGCCACGCGGTCGGACAGGCGGGTCTCGGCCGGCGTGCGCGGCATGCGGCCGCCGCGCGCGACGTTCGCGGCCAGCGTCAGGCGCTCCTGCACCAGGCCCGCCAGATGCACGGCCAGCGTGCTGGTGCCCACGCCAGGACGCGCGCCCAGCAGCACGATGCCCCGATGACCGCCCTGGCGGCTGGACTCGCGGCTGCCCGCGCCCAGCACGCGCTGCACCACATCGCGGATCTCGTACGGCGCCGAGCCAGGATCGATGAAATCCGTCACGCCCGCGCGCAGGGCCGCCACCGGCCCTTCGGCCTGGGCCAGGCTGCCCACGGCAATGCAGGGAAGTTGCGGCGCGATGCGCGCCAGCATGCGCGCCAGGTCGGCGGAACGCAGCAGCTTGCCGGGCTCGCCCTCATCCGGCGTGAAGTCCAGGAAGACCAGCCGTGGCGACAACTCCACCAACCGGGGCGCGAGACGGTCGATGGCAGGCAGCTCCTGTGTCAGCAGGCCCAGTTCGCCCACGGCCTCGCCCAGTTGAGCGGCCACGCGGCTGTCCTTGGAGCAAAAGAGAAACATCGTCGATTTCTGGAGGGCCACGCCCTCTTTCAAATGGGGTTTCATGATCATTCCATCACCGTGAAAATCCAGGCATCTGCTGGCCGCTCAGCGGACCGAGCAGATAGCTACCCCAGGCATTGGTCGGCGTGTCTGCCACCTCTTGTCTCGCCCCGGGCATCGGCAGGTTCACGCCGCGCGCGATGGGCCTGATGAGACGAGGCGTGACGACGATCACGAGCTCGCGCTCCTCTTGCGAGTAGCGCATGCTGCGAAAGAACGCGCCGATGATGGGCAGGTCGCCCAGGAATGGCAGCTTGTTGACGTTGGCGATGGTCTGGCGCGACACCAGCCCGCTGATGATGAAGCTCTCGCCGTCGCCCAGCTCCACCGTGGTGTCCGCGCGGCGCGTCCGGATCGCGGGAATCAGCGTGACGTTGTTGTCGCCGTTGAATATCTGGATGCCATTGGTCGGATCGAGCTCGCTCGCCTCGGGTGCCACCTTCAGCGCAATGCGTTCACGCGACAGCACCGTGGGCGTTACCGTGAGTCCAATGCCGAAAGGCTTGTAGGTCACGTTCTGCGTGCCCAGACCGCCCGCTTGCGGAATGGGTATCTCGCCGCCTGCCAGGAAGCTTGCGCTCTGCCCCGAAAGCGCAACCAGCGTCGGCTCGGCAAGAATGCGCGCAAGGCCGTTGCTTTGCAGCAGCCCCAGGCGGGCCGAGAAATTGCTGCTGTCGAAGGTGGCCCTGAAGCCGTCGGCGATGGCGCCGCTCAGCGTGGGCGAGGCCGCCCCCCAACTGCCCGTGCCGTCCGACGCGCGCCCGGCAAGAAAGCTCAGGCCCACATCCTTGGCCACGCTTTGTGACACTTCCACCACGCGCACGTCGACCTGCACCACGCCGCCAGGGCTCACCGTGGAGGTGTCGACGATTTTCTCCTCGCCCGCGGCGGCCCGTGCCGCGCCCACTGCCGCGCGATGCTCGACCATCGACCCCGCGCTCCCGCTGATGATCGCGTGGTCCGCGGCGTGGTCCACGTCGATGGCGCCCACCGCCCCGCGCTCGCGCAGGGCGTCGTGGACACGGCCCGCCACCCTCACCCGCCAGACCGTGGGCCGGGCGCTGCCTTGAGCCCAAACCTGGACGCGCGTGGCGCCAGGCTTGTTGCCGATGATGAGGACTTGGGCGGGCGCCGCGCCGCGTGCCGGCAGCACCCGGACATCGGCCACGGTTTCGTCGCCCACTGCGACACGCTGCGGCACGCCTTGCACCGGCAGGGCCTGCTGGCCACGCACGGGCAACACGATTTCCTGTTCGGAGGACACCGCTGGGGCGCCCGCCTGCGCCAGCGCGGCCGCGGGGACGGTACTCAGCAGGATCAGAACGGCCGAACTGGCGATCAGGGTGGCGGTTGTTTTCTTCATCGCGGCGTATCGGTTCAGCATGTTGAGGAATCCGGAGCGGCAGGACATCACGGGTGGCGCAAGAGCATCAGTACGGCACGTTCTCGGAACGATTGCCGCGCAACACCTCGACGGAGCGGCCAGCCGGCCGGGGCGCGCCGGCCGGCCTCGCCGCCACGGGCGCGGCACCGGCAATCCCGCCCAGGCCCGTGCCGGCATAGGCGCGGTTGGCAGGTTCGCGCAAGCGCTCCCTTGCGCTCGCGTCCAAGCCGGTGCGAGCCGACAACACCGCGGCCGGTTCCACGAACAAGGCGGGGTCCGTGCCATCGGCATCGCCCGTTGGCCGCAGCACCAGCTGCAACCGGCCATTGCGGCTTGCCAGGATCAGATCATTCACGTCGACCAGCGGCACGGCCAGCAAGGCCGTGCGCGGCGCGGCATTCGCCTGTTGCGCCGCCTGGCGGCCGGCAGCCTGCGGCTCGGCGCCGCCCAGCACGCGCTCGCCATAGGCCAGCACGCGCACGCGCGGCTGCAGCAGGCGCGACTGGGTCTGCCCGACTTCGCCGCCCTGGTTGAAAGTCATGAAGACATCCACCCAATCTCCCGGCCGCACACGCCCGGCAGCGCCCGTCACCTCATCGATCGGCACCGTCACCGCGCGCTCGCCTTCATGCAATTGCTCCTGCAGGCCGCGCAACAACGAGCTGGCCAGGACAGGCTCGCCCGGCGCCACGTCCAGCCGCAAGAACTGGCCCCTTACCTGCCCGGGATCCGTGAAACCCGTGGCGGGCGCGACGGGCCACTGCACGACCTCGATGGCATCGGCGGGGATCGGCGCGCCGGCCTCCAAGGCCTTCTTCGCCACGACCACCGGCACGCGCGCGGTGTCGGGTTGCGCCTGCGCAACCGGCGGCGGCGCCACTGGCTGGGGCCGGGTCACCGGCCGGCTGGCCAGGAACCAGGCGAAGCCGCCCAGCAACACCGCGAAGACGACGAGGAGAATGGCAAGGATGCGTGTCATGCTGCTCATAGAAGGGCTTCCGGTTTCACCTGCACGACGGCCCTGCCCCAGACGGCATCAGGCATCCATCGCGACTCATCACCGCCCACCAGGGCGCCAACCTGCTGCAAGGCGCCGACCATCGGCCAGCGCGCAACGTCAAAACTGACCACGATCGCCACGCAGTCCAGCGATGCCCCGGACCAGCCGCAAGCCTGGCGCCGCGGCTCACAGGACACCGCCAGGAAGCCCGCGGCCTGCGTGGCCCGCACGCAGCCCACCAACGGGCTGACCGGTCCGGCCAGGCTGCCTTCGAGCACGGCGCGCGCGCCCTCGCCCGCGGCAAAGGACACGCGCTGCTTGGCCCAGAACAAGGCGCCGTAGCTGACCACGGCGAAGAAAACGATGAAGAGCACCATCATCGTCAAGCCGAACTCGAGGGCGGCAACGCCACGCTGGTGCAAAGGAGACGAGGCATTCGCGCTCATGTCGCGCCCTCCACGGGCACGACATCGGCCCCCAGCCGCACCCTGGCCTGAGCGGCAAGCTGCTCCGGCAGGAACAGCGCGCCCATCAGACCCAGGCTGATGTCCGGCACGAGCGGCGCCTGCCGGTAGGCATAGGAGACCCTGACCTCGATCTCGTCGCGGGCGGGCAAGTCCGCACCGCAAGCACCCTCGCCCGCCAGGAGGCCGGCATTGCCGCAGACGGCGATCCGCACGCCCTCCTGGCCGGCCATGTCCCGGATCCACTGCGCGTGATCCAGCGCCACGGCATGCGCGAGCCGGGCGCGCTGCGCCATGGCGGCTTCGCCCTGCTGCCAGCGCAGCGCGCCGCGCGCGCCATCCTGCGCGGCGATGTTCAGCGCCTGCTGCGCGGTGAAGATCAGGCCGTAGGTCAGCACGGCGTACAACACGAAGAAGAAGGCCAGGAAAACCAGCCCGAACTCCACCGCATATGCGCCGCGCTGCCCTACCTTCACGCCCGTCCCGTTGCCGAGAACCATAGCCAGAGCAGTGCGCCGCATACGAGGTGCGCCACATAGGGATGGACGCGGCGGCCCGGTGCGCGGTGCGCCCCCCTCAACACGGCCGACAAGGCATGCGCCAGTGCCAGCAACGTGCCCAGCAGCCAGGTGGCCGCCAGCCCCAAGGGTCCCAACAGGAAGCCCAGCACCGCCAGCGCCTTCACGTCGCCCGCGCCCATCTTTCCCATGCGCCAGAGCGGATAGGCCAGCATGCCCAAGGCGAAACCCAATCCCGCCTGCGCGAAGTCCGCCGCCCCCGTGGGCGCGGCAGCCTGGCGCACGGCCCAGGTCGCCAGCCACCCCGACTGCGCGAGCAGGGCCGCCAACAACACCTTGTTGGAGACCTTTCTTTCGCGCCAGTCGCGCCAGCCAAGCGCCAGGCCCAGGCAGAGGAACAGCAGGTACCACAGGCTTGCTCCGTTCACGTCGGGGACTCGGGAAAGGACGCACGCCGCCACCGGCGGCGCCGTCCGGCACCGCGGCGACCGCGCTCACATCCGGCGACAGCGATCAGCCACCGCCGCCACCGCCTACAGGCGGCGTGACCGGGGTCTCGGTCTTGACCTTGTCGCCCACGTCGGAAAGCTTCTCGCCGATGCCGGAGAAGATGTCGTTCAGGCCGCCCGACAGCACGCCCAGGGCCGCGATGATGGCCACGGCGACCAGCCCCGCGATGAGGCCATATTCGATGGCGGTGGCGCCTTCCTCGTCGCGCCAGAATTGCAGCAATTGCGCTTTCATGATTACCTCCCGAAGGATTGTGTGTGGCCGTCTGCATGCGCGTCGGGCCGGTACCGCGGACACAAAACACCTGCCGGCAAGCGCCGGCAGGCGCACTCAGGACCCCTGCTTGCCTGATTTCATGTCAAGCAGGGCATCCATGCGAGCCGCAACCTGCTCGCGATATTCGGTGGAGGTGCGGTGAAGCAGCCAGCGCATCACGACAAGCGTGAGCGCGGACAGGACGAACACGACATAAGGAAGCGACGTGCCCCCCAGCAGCCAGGAAGCCTGCGTGGTGGTGGGCGTCGTGCAGATGATCGAGCCGGCAGCGGCGCCGGTGTAGTGCATGCCACACACCGCACCCGCCATCACCAGCGCGGCGACCACGCGATGCCATTCCCGCTGCACGCTGAAGGCCAGCCACAAGGCAGCGCTGGCAGCAGCCACCGCGATCACGACCGAGGCAATCACCAGTGGTTCGCTCCAGGCAAAGACCGCGGGCATGCGCATGGCGGACATGCCGATGTAGTGCATGCCGGCCACGCCGACACCCGCCAGCACGCCCCCCGCCAGGCACCGTTGCATGCCATAGCGGCCATGGCCGACATACCAGAGCGCAGCGCCCGCGAAGAACACCGCGACCAGGAAACTGAGAATGGTGAGGCTGATGTCGTAGCCCACCGAGAACGGGAAGCGTTGGGCGAGCATGCCGATGAAATGCATGCCCCAGATCCCGATGCCGCCCAAGGCCAGCGCGGCGACCAGGACATAGCCCATGCTGACGGTGCCGGCGGCGCCCCCAACGCCCGGACGACGGATGCGCGCCGCCGCCAGCAGGGCGACGTAGGAGCCCAGTGCGGCGATCACGAATGACAACCCCACCAAGCCGGCGTTGAAGGCCAGCGGCACGATGTCACCAGGGCTCATATCTTCTCCTCTGTGATGCAGCCCCTAGTTCAGGCCAGCAGGACTCTTGATTGCGGCGAAGATACATTTGTTACTTTTAAGGCTTCATTGCATTGAATGTCTCCAATACTAGTATCAACTACTTACAGCGACAAGAGATAAATCGATTATCCCCATTTTTGTCAAATTAGCTCCACAAAGAATATTGAACCTAAAATTTCTCTATGCGTTTCATAGTCTTATAAAAAATTGGCAGACCTGGGGATAGTCCGGTTGACAGTTTCAGGGGCAGCCCAGGATACTTACTGATGAAACAGGGAGAGAAATATATTGATACATAACTTTCAGCAGGATTTTATTATCTAGACCTCGGGCGAATCCGCCCCTTTTTCTGTTGCGCGCCTTCCTGAACGAGTTGCCGCCCATGATGTTTTTTCGCATCACCCGCCCTGCCCTCGCAACATCCCTGGCCGGTGCGGCCTGGCTGGCAAGCGCGTTGCCGGCCTGGGGACAAGGCGCCCTGCGCGGCAATCCGGTCGACGCATTGCCTCCCCTCGAAAGACCCGCCCCGACACAACCCGCGACCAGTCCCGTCATCGCGGTGCCCAGCCCCGAGGAAGAGGCCATCCGCCAGCGTCTGGCGCAACGGCTGGTTCCGCGGCACTTCGACGTGACGGGTGTGCGCACCGTTCCCTTCGACCAGGTGCAGGCCGTCCTGCAGCCGCTGGCGGGCAAGGAAACCACCATCGGCCAACTGGCGCAGGAGGTGAACAAGATCACCGCGCTGTACCAGGAAGCCGGGTACCCCCTGTCCTTCGCCCTGTTGCAGGACCAGACATTCGCCAATGGCCTGGTCGTGGTGACGGTGGTGGAAGGCCACGTCGGCGCGGTGCGCATCGAGGGCGACCTGGGCAGCGCCGAGGACCGGTTGCGCACGTTGGCGCAACCCCTGGTCGACCAGAAGCCGCTGACACGCGAACTGCTGGAGCGCCAGCTGAATCTGATGCGCGGCGTGCCAGGCGTCACGTTCACGCCCGCGCTCGACCTGCCCCGCCGGGCAGATGGGGCCAGCGAACTCGTCCTGACGGGCTCGCACAAGCCCTTTGGCGTCAATGGCGGCGTGTCCGACCTGGGCACGGGCGTGCAAGGCTTGGTGAACATGAGCGCCAACAGCCTCACGCCACTCGGAGAGCAGGTTCGCCTGACCGCGGCGGTTCCCGTGAACCAGGACGACGTGCGCTATTTCGCGGGCGACATCCGGGTGCCGGTGGGCAGCGATGGACTGGCGGTCAAGGTGGACGGCTACACCTATCGCGCGCGGCCCGATGACCAGGCGCTGGAATACCTGGGCTTCGACCGCAAGGTACGCAACCAGCGGATCGGCGTGGGCCTGAGCTATCCGCTGCTGCTCAACAACACACGTTCCCTGACCGTGAGCGGCGGGGTCTACGCCACGCAGTCGCGCGACATATACAACCGCGACATCGACGGGGCGCAGTTCGAGCAGGACGTGCGCGTGCGCGCCGCCACCACGCAACTGCACTACGTGGAAACCGGGCAACGGCAGTCGCGCGACATCTCGCTATCGGTGTCACGCGGCTTCGACGCCGCGGGCGCGCGCCAGGGCATCACCTCGAACTTCGGCTTCACGGGCTCGCCCAACGTCGACCTGGACTTCACCCGCTGGAACCTGGAGGCCAAGCAATCCGTCATGCTGCCCGCCCAGTTCGGCGTCACGCTGTCGGGCGCCGCGCAGTACAGCAGCGACGTGCTGCCCAACACGGAACAGATCTCCTTCGGCAGCTGGCGCTACGCCATGGGCTATCCGCAAGGCGAACAAAGCGGTGACAAGGGGTTTGGCGTGTCGCTGGAGCTGAACCGGCGCTTCGCCATCGGCGCCACGTATCTGAGCGTCGTGCAGCCCTACGTCATGGCCGACTATGCACGCACCTGGTACAACGCGCAGTCGCTGCGCGTCTTCAACGACAGGCAACTCGTCTCGGCCGGCCTGGGGTTTCGCGTGACGGACGACCGCTACTACCTGTTCGACTTCAACGCGGCCAAGCCCATGGGGGAGCGCACGGTCAACGGCAATGATCGCGACTGGCGTTTCAACGCCAACTATTCGGTTTTCTACGACGCGTTCTGAGCGTCAGCCCTCCTGCACGACGCCATCGCGCGGCCCCCATGGGCCGCGTTTTTCATGGCGCTGCGCGCCCTCCCAACGATGTCCCGCGCCGCCCTCCGGATCAGGGAAAACGCCAATCCCGGACCCCCACGTTACGTAACGCCCCCCCGTAACGTCGACCGGAATCACCCGCCCATATGTAACTTTCACAGTCTTCGCATGGTCGCAGATCGGGGGCCATCGCAGTCCGCAAGATTCCTTGAAACCCTTGTGAAACAAGGCTCTCCGGTCGCCCAGGTGCTTCGTTTCGTGTTCACGATGATCCGCATTTTTGCGTTGGCACGCTTTATGCGTAGGGAAGGTCATCAGGCGCGCATCGCCTGGCCTACCGACCCAAACAGATCTGGAGCACATCATGAAAACGATCCAAAGTTCGACGCTGCATCGCACACTGATCACCAGCCTCATCCTGGCCGCCATGCTGAGTCTTTCGGCCTGCGGCAGCAGTTCCGGCGGCCGCGATGCTTTCGCCGGTGGCCCCGGCGGCGGCGATAACGGCGGCGGCGGCGGCGGTGGTGGTGGGGGCGGCGGCGGTGGAGACAACGGTGGGGGGGGCATCACGCCTCCGCCTGCCCAAGTGCTGGGCATGCTCGAAACCACGCTCGGCAATACGGGCAGCGCGGTGGACAACCTGATCAACACCGGCGCGGGCGACGCCTTGGGCACGGTGGGCGCGGCGCTCGACACCACCGTCGAGCCCCTCGTTTCGACCCTGGTCGACACGACCCAGACACTGGGCGGCGCCACGGGCCTGGGCGCGCCTGTCCACGGCCTGCTGGCCCAGGTCGGCGGCGCCGTGGCGGACGCGGGCGACACCCTGGGGCAGGCAGGCCTGCCGGGCACGCTGGCTTCGGGGGTGGGCGGGCTGGTGAGCGGCCTGGGCAATGCCGTGGGCAGCGCGGGCGGTGTCCTCCACGTGGGCGCGAACGACCTCACGCCGCTGACCACGGTCCTGGGCCATGCCACCAATGGCGTCGGTGCATTGACGGACGCGCTGGGCAGCGAAGGAGGCCTGCTGCATCCGGTGACGTCGGTACTCAGCGGCGTGACTGGCGGCCTGCTGGCGGGCGAGAGCCAACCCATCCTGCAACCTGCGCTTTCCAACACCGGACAGGCGGTCGACAACCTTGCGCCCTTGGGCCTGAACGCCACGCTGGGCGGCGTGGGCGCGGCCGTCGACCCGATCGCGAGCCCCGTGGTCGGCACGGTCACCAACGTCACGCAAGGGTTGGGAACCAACACCGGCCTGGGCGTGCCCGTGGACAACCTGCTCAGTTCGGTGGGCGGCACACTCGCCAATGCGGGCGGCACCCTGGACGGCACCGGTCTCCCGCTGGGCGTGGGCGGACTGGTGGCCGGCCTGGGCAATGCGCTGACCAGCACGGGAGGCCTGGTCAACCCCAATCCCGCCAACCCCAATCCGCTGGGCACGGCGCTGGGTCATGCGACGGGCGGCGTCGCCTCGCTGACGGCAGGCCTGGGAACCGGCGTGCTGCCTGGGGCCGGGCAACAGGGCGGCCTGCTCGCCCCCGTCACCGGGCTGCTGGGCGGCTTGGGCGGTGGCAACGCCTCGGGAGGACTGCTCTCGCCCGTCACGGGACTGGTGGGTGGCCTCACTGGCGGCCTGGGCGGCGCAGGCGCGGCCAACGGCGGCCTGCTTTCCCCCATCACCGGCGTGCTGGCAGGGGTGACGGGCAGCGTTGGCGGTGCCGCGGGCGGTGCGAACGGCGGCCTGCTGGCGCCGGTGACCGGCCTGCTCGGCGGCGTGACCGGTGGCGTGGCGGGCGGCGCCAACGGCGGCCTGCTGGCCCCGGTCACGGGCCTGCTGGGTGGCGTCACCGGCGCCGTGGGCGGCGTCTCGGTGGCCGGTTCCTCGCCGGCAGGAAGCGTGTCGGCAGGCGTCAGTGCAGGCGGCGCGAGCACCGGCGGCGCGGTGGGCGGCGGCGCCTCGGGCGGCCTGCTGGCTCCCGTGACCGGCCTGCTCGGCGGATTGCTGGGCGGCCTGGGTGGCGCGCAAGCCCGGTGAACGACAGGAAAAGGACGGAGAAAATCATGCTCGGACTGGATAAAACCGAATACTCGTCCGGCCCGTCCCAGGTGGGCAGGTCGGTGCAGGAACCCTCCCGCGCCGACCTGTTCGACGACCTGGCGCAGATGCTGACGCGCCAGGTCGCCGTCTACACCGCCGTGAAGCACGCGGCGATGGCAGAGCGCCTGGACCTGCCGATGGACGATTTCCGTGCCCTGAAGCTGGTGATCGAATGCGAGACGCTGGCAACGGGACAACTGGCCCACATGCTTGGCATCAGTTCCGGCGGCGCCACGGCACTCATCAACCGGCTGGAGCAACGAGGCCTGGTGGTACGTGACCGCCATCCCCTGGACCGCCGCATCATCGTGATCCGGCCCGAAACGGAAGCACGCGAGGCGGTGCTGGAAGTGGTCCAGTCGGTGTCGGATGAGCTGGCGATCATGTCGGTGCGCTACGACACGCCGGAACTGGAAACCGCCCGCCGCTTCATGGCCGATTGCGTGCGCATGTTCAAGCAGGACACGCAGCGCTGGCTGGAGGGGCGGCCTGAACGCCACGGTAATTGATGGCGTGAGACCAGGGTCGGCACGTTGCCGGCCCGCGGCATCGGCCCCGGAGAGATCCGGGGCCTTTTTTTCTCAGGCCCTTGCGCCATTGCGCGCATAGTCATCGAGCGCACGGCGCAGCGTGCGCGGATGGACGGCATAGGACTCCGCCAACTCGGAAAGCCCATGCTTGCCATCGCGCATGGCCTCCCAGGCCTTGCGGCACTGGTCGCGCGTCAGGCTCCGGCGGCGGCCAAGGTGCTTGCCGTTGGCACGCGCCACCGCCATGCCTGCCTTGGTGCGCTCGCTGATCAGCGAGCGCTCGAACTGCGCCAGTGCGGCCATCATATGGAAAAGCAGCATGCCGCCCGACGTCGTCGTGTCGATGTTCTCCTGCAGCGACACGAAGTGCACGCCTTTCTGCCCGAGCGTGTCGATGATGTCGACCAGGTAGCGCAAGGACCGGCCCAGGCGGTCCAGCCGCCACACGACCAACGTGTCACCTGGCTTGAGCGCATCCATGACGGCATCCAGGCCCGGGCGGCTACGCGTGGCGCCCGAAATTCCCTTGTCGGTGTAGATGGGCTTGCAGCAGGCCCGACGCAGCGCGGCGGTCTGCAGATCCAGGTTTTGATCGTCGGTGGAAACGCGCGCGTAACCGTACTTGCGTGCCATGGTGTCCTCTGCGGATTGCCTGCCGCGCATGGCCGGCGCGGGCAGGAAGCGATCTTCCTTGAAAAGGGATCCGGTACGCAGATGGAGAGGAAACCAAACGAGACATGCCCATCACTGGCGCGACACGGAGGTTGCCGTAAGGCGCACATCATGGGCGTTACAGGCGGGCGGCGCTATTTTTACCGAATGATGGCATGCGCCTTGCAGATGAAGCCAACCAAGTGACGAATGTTGACAAAATGCCTCCATTTTGTCAATAAATGAAACATTTCCCGCTTCCTCCCCCTGCTCTCTGACGCCCGTCCCCCTGGTCCGGGCTGCAAGGACTTTGACAAATGGGAGGCCTTCTGTCGACGTGGACACCACGACCCAGGCTCCCTCGCACCCTGCCCCGCCGCGCGCCAAACCGCGTGGCGCCGGTGCCCGCAAGGCAACCCCGCGCGCCATTCACGCCATGCCCCGCGACTGCGCCGCGGAAGCCTCCCTCAACAGCCTGCTGGAACGCCGTCCCGCGCCCCTCAGCTACCTGAGCGGCCCTGCACCCTCACCGCTACAGCTCGCCCAGCTCCAGGCGAGCGTGGCGCAACGCGCCGCCGCCGCCACGCTGCGGCTGGTGGAATGCGACGCGCATCTGCGCGCCGTCCTGGACATCGTGCTGGCTCGGCACGCCTTGCGCGGCCACCATTCGCCTGCGCACGGCCACCCCTCGACGTCCGGGAGGCATGCGCCGATGTTGCTCGCCCTGATGGCCACCATCGACTACCTGAGCGACGTCTCACCGAAAGAACAGGCCAAGCAGGCGGGTGCCGCGCTGACGGATCTGCTCATCGCGTCACATCGATTGGGATACGACACGGCCGTGCAGGCGGGCCCCTGGTGCATGGACACCACCTTGCGAACGGAAATGGGATTGGCGGCCCGGGAGTTTCCCGCGGCCTTCGTCCATGTGGGGCACCGCCAGGAGGCGGCGTTGCGCTGACGCGCAGGTTGGGGGCCGAGGCCCCCCGTGCCGGATGCACGCATCCGGCACGGGGGGGCATCAGCCGAACACCAACCGAGGAACCGCCGCCAGCAATCGCCGCGCAATGTCGGACTGCGGCGCATGCAGTACCGCATCGGCGCTGCCCGTCTCGACGATGCGCCCGCCATCCATGACCGCAATGCGGTCGGCCAGGTATTCCACCACGCCGAAGTTGTGCGTGATGAAAAGATAGGCGATGCCCGTGTCGGCCTGCAGGTCGCGCAGCAGGTCCAGGATCTGCGCCTGGACCGACACGTCCAACGCGGAAGTGGGCTCATCCAGCACCAGCACGCGCGGCTCGACGGCCAGCGCGCGCGCGATGGCGATGCGCTGGCGCTGGCCGCCCGAGAACTCGTGGGGCCAGCGCGTGGCCGCATCGGCGGGCAGGCCGACGCGGTCCAGCAGCCTGGCCGCACGCGCGGCCCGGTCGGCAGCCTTCCATTCGGGACGCAGCGCCGCCATGCCCTCTTCCAGGATGTCCCCCACACGCATGCGCGGATCGAGCGATGCGTAGGGATCCTGGAACACGATCTGCACCGCGCGGCGCATCTCACGCAAGGCATGGCCGCTGGCGCCGAGCAGGTCGCGTCCGTCCAGCTCGGCGCGGCCTTCGATGCGGGCCGCGCCGTCCAGCAGGCGCAGCAAGGCGCGGCCGGTGGTGGTCTTGCCGCAACCCGATTCGCCCAGCAAGGCAAGCGTCTCGCCGGCGCGCAGGTCGAAGTCCACGCCGTCCACGGCACGCACGTGATCGACCGTGCGGCGCAGCAGCCCCTTGCGGATGGGGTAGTGCACTTTCAGGCCACGCACCGACAGCACCGGCGCCGCCTCGGCCGGCACCGCCGGCGGCGTGCCGCTGCCCCGCGCCTTGCCCTGGGCGGACAAAGGCTGCCCCCGCTTGGCATAGGTGGGAATGGCGTCGAACAGCTCGCGGGCGTAGGCGTGGCGCGGCGCGGCGAAGAACTGTCCGGCGGGCGCGGTTTCGACGATTTCACCGGCGCGCATCAGGGCCACGTCGTGCGCCACGTTGCGCACGACCGCCAGGTCATGGGTAATCAACAGGATGCCCATGCCCAACTCACGCTGGATGTCCGCCAGCAGATCGAGCACCTGCGCCTGCACCGTCACGTCCAGCGCGGTGGTCGGCTCGTCCGCGATCAGCAGCGCGGGCTCGGCGGCCAGGGCGATGGCGATCATGACGCGTTGCTTCTGGCCACCGGAGAACTGGAAGGGATAGTCGTCGATGCGGCGCGCGGGCTCGGGAATGCCCACGCGCCGCAGCCAGCCGATGGCCTTTTCCCGGGCTGCCGCGCCACGCAGCGGAGTGTGCGTGATGATGGTTTCGATGATCTGGTCGCCCACGCGCAGGACGGGATTCAGGCTGGTGGACGGCTCCTGGAAGATGATGCCGATGCGCCCGCCACGCACCCGCCGCATGGCCCGCTCGGACAGGCCGTTCAGGTCTTCGCCTTCCAGCGCGATGCGTCCCTGTGCGATGCGCCCGGCGTCCGGCAGCAGGCGCAGCAGCGCCAGCGCGGTGATGCTCTTGCCGCAACCCGATTCGCCCACCAGGGCAAAGGTGCGGCCGTGCGCAATGGCCAGCGCCAAGGACTTCACCGCACGGGTGATGCCCTGCTCGCCGGCGATCTCCACGCCCAGGTCGTCGACGCGAAGCAGCGTGTCGAGGCTTGCGTGTTCTGTGCCCACTGCGGCTGGCTTCACGGCACTCATCGCGGCGCTCCCGTGGCGGCGGAGGCCGGCGCGGTCACGCCTTGCGCCGGCAGGGCGACCACCGGCGCGCCCGGCAGGCCCCGGCCCGGACGACTGGCACGGAAGCGCCGGCTGCGCGGATCGAAGGCATCACGCACGGCATCGGCGAACAGGTTGGCCGACAGCACCAGCGCCACCATGAAGACGAAAGCGGTCAGCAGGTTCCACCAGATCATCGGGTCGCGCGACATTTCCAGGCGGGCCATGTCGATCATCGAGCCAAAGGAATTCATCGTCGGATCCACCCCGATCCCCAGGTAGGACAGCACGGCCTCGTACAGCACCAGGCCCGAGAATTCGAGCACGGCGGTGATGAGCACGATGTGCATGACGTTGGGCAGCAGGTGACGCAGCATGATGCGGGTGTGCGACACGCCGAAGGCGCGCGCGGCCTGGACGTATTCCAGTTCGCGCAGCTTCAGCGCCTCGGCGCGCAGCAGCCGGCAAAGCCCCGCCCAGCCCGTCAGGCCCAGGATGGCGCACAGCAGGAAGAGCCGCAGGTCCGCCCGCTCGGCCGACGTCGGGAACTGGCCCGGGTTGTTGTCGATGTAGACCTGCATCATCAGCACGCAGGCCGCCACCAGCAGCACGCCGGGGATGGAGGTCAGCGTCGTGTACAGGTACTGGATGACGTCGTCGACACGGCCCTTGAAATAGCCCGCCGCGATGCCGAAGACCAACGCGGGCGGCAGCATGGCCAGCGTCGTGAGGCTGCCGATGATCAGCGCCGTGCGGATGCTCTTCAAGGCCTGCCACAGCACGTCGTTGCCGGTGCGGTCGGTGCCCAGCACGTGATAGCCCGAGGACAGTCCCGCCACCGCCCCCGCCAGCAGGCAGAGGATGGCGAAGGTCAGCCACATGGCCCGCCAGGGCATCGCCGTATCGCCCGTGCGCAGCCGGGTCCAGGCGCCGCGCCAGCCATCGCGGCGCGACAGCCCGGCCAGCAGCAACAGGCCACCGGCCAGCGCCAGCGCCGCGCCGCCCGCCAGCCCGCAGGCCAGCCGCAAGGACACGTCACGCGCCCAAGCCCCCTCGTCCTCGCCCAGATGCGCGCCGCCGAAACGCAGGCGCGGGAAGTCCCGCACGGGCGGACCGTCGCCCTGAAGGGTTTCCTTGGTGAACTGGCGCGTGGCCAGCGGGGCGGAATAGGTTTTCTCCGCGCGCTGCAAGGTGGTGTATTCCAGGACGGCATCCAGCGCCGACTTCACGATGGGCGCATAGGCGCGGGGCGCGTCGGCTGGCGCATCGGCGGCCGGCGGCAGCACGGGCCGGTAATGGATGGAGTCCAGCAACGCCACGCTGGCGAAGGCCGCCAGCACGACGGCGGCGCACATGGCCGGCACGTCGCGCGCGACACGCGACCAGCTGGCGCGCAGGTTGGGCGAGCGGCGCACGCGCCAGGCGTAGACCAGCACCCCCGCCAACAGCAGGAACAGCGCGGCATCGGTCCAGAGCAGAATGAACATGGGCATGGCGCGTTACTCGAAGCGCACGCGAGGATCCGCGAGCGTGTAGGAAATGTCGGCCAGGATCAGCCCCACGATGTACAGGCCGGAGCCCAGGAACACCATGGCGCGCACGATCGAGAAGTCCTGCGCGTTGATGGCGTCGATGGTGTAGCTGCCCAAGCCCGGAATGCCGAAGAAGGACTCGGCGATGAGGCTGCCCATGAAGAGCAGCGGAATGGCCGACACCGTGCCGGTCAGGATGGGCAGCATGGCATTGCGCATGACGTGCCGGAACAGCACCACGCGCTCGGCCAGGCCCTTGGCGCGCGCCGTGCGCACGTAGTCCTTGCCGCTCTCCTCCAGGAACAGCGCGCGATAGAAGCGCGCCTCGGGCCCCAGCCGGGAAATGATGGCGATGAGCACAGGCAGGGCCAGGAACTTCACCATGTCCAGCCCGCCCGCGAAGCCCGAATACGGCACCAGCCGCAACAGCTTGGCGAACATCCACTGGCCCGCGATGATGTAGAACAGCCCGGAAATGGACAGCAGGATCACGCACAGCACCACGCCCCAGAAATCCAGGCGCGTGGCGCGGAAGAACACCAGCGTCAATGCGAATACCACGCTGGCGAAGAGGCCCAATGCGAAGCTGGGCAAGGCCAGCGCCAGACTGGGACCGATGCGCGAGCGGATCTCGCGGCCGATGTCGCGCCCGCCGTCCGAGGCGCCGAAGTCGCCGCGCAGGAGCGGCAGCGAGCGCGTGGCGAAGATGGTGTCGGTCAGGCGCGCGCTGCCCTCGGCCTGGTTATTGAAGAAGAGCGGCTTGTCGTAGCCGCGCTCGACCTTCCACTTGTCGATGGCATCCTGGCTGATGCGCTGGCCGCCGATGGACAGGCGAGCCATGTCGTCCGGCGTGTTGACGGCGAAGAACAGCAGGAACGTGAAGAGGTTCACGCCGATGAGGATCAGCACGCCGTACAACAGACGGCGAATGATGTAGGCGCTCATGCTTTGTCGGCTCCGGATTGTTGCCGCCCGGCGGCATCGCCGAACGCGGTCTGGCGCTCACGGCGTTTCAGGGTGCGCCAGGCCGGCCAGATGACCAGCGCCAGCAACAGCGCCAGCAGCGGCAGGGGCCACCACACGGGGGAATTCCACTCGGCCGTGCGCCGGGCCCGCAGGGCCGGGTCCACCTTCATGAACTGCAAGGTATTGCGCACCATCTGCGTCGGCTTGGCGTTGCCCACCCACTGGTGATACGCCCCGCCGGACTTCGGGAAGTAGCCGAACATCCACGGCGCATCGCGCTGGGTGATGGCGACCATCCTGTGGATCACGGCCTCCTTCTCGGGGCCATCGTCCAGGAAGCGCATCTGCTCGAACAGCGCATCGAACTCGGGGCTGCGATAGTTGGCGGCGTTCTCGCCGCCGCCGTCGGCCTTGGCATTGGGGCCGTAGAGCAGGAACAGGAAGTTCTCCGCATCGGGATAGTCGGCGCCCCAGCCCCACAGGAATATCTGCGCCACGCCGCGGCGCATCTTGTCCTGGAAACGGTTGTAGTCGGTGGAGCGCACGTCCAGCTGCACGCCCATCTGCGCCAGCTTGCGCCGCATCCAGTCGAACTGCGGGCTGGCCCCCATGCCGCCCATCGCGTCGTAGTACAGCACCAGCGGCGCGCCGGTCTTCTCGTCGCGCCCGCCTGGATAGCCCGCCTCGGCCAGCAGGCGCCTGGCTTCATCGATGGACTTGCGCACCGGCTGGCCGTCCTTCAGGTCGTAGACCTGGCGGTTCACGCCCTCCGGGCCGCTCTGGTAGCCCAGCACGCCAGGCGGCACCGGCCCCTGGGCCACCTGGCCCTGGCTGTTCTCGAAGATGGCGACGTATTCTTCCCAGTCGAAGGCGATGCTGATGGCCTGGCGCAGCTTGCGGTTGCGTTCCTGCTGCTCGGGCGTGTCGCCCTGCCCCACCACCGGGTCCTTCCAGTTGAAGCCCATGTACCAGCTTGCCGTCGCCACCGTGGTCGGCAGTTGCAGGCCGCGCCGGGCATAGAGCTCGGCCTTTTCAGCCGAGTCGCCCGACGCCACCAGGAAAGCCACGCCGTACTCGCCACGCTCGACCTGGGGAATGTCGTAATAGCCTTGCAGGAACTTGCCCTGCAAGGGAATGGCTTCCTTTTCGATGCTGAAGACCACCCGGTCCAGGAAGGGCATGGGCTTGCCGCAATCGTCCAGCAGCCCCGCCTCGCGGTCGCCCGGTTCACCTTCGCAGGGATACGGTTCGCCGCGGAAATTGGGGTTGCGCGCCAGCACGTGCCTTTCGTTCTGGCGCGACTCGGCCAGCATGAACGGCCCCGTGCCCACGGGCCAGGTGTTCAGCGACAGATTGCGTTCGGCCATGCCAGGCTGGCTGTAGAAGCGGTCGGCCTCCCAGGGGATGGGCGCCATGAAGGTCATGGCCAGCCAATACTTGAACTGCGGATACTTCCCGATCACTCGGATGCGCAAGGTGTGGTCGTCCAGGGCGCTGACGCCATCGAACTCGCCTTCGCGCAGGTCCAGCCACGGCAGGTCGCGCTGGCCCGCCGGCACGCCCTTGCGCAGGGCCGCATCGCGGGTGCGCAGCGCCTTGCCGTAATCGCCCATGCCCACGATGTGCTCGGCCATGACGCCATAGATGGGCGACACCACGCGCGGACTGGCCAGGCGGCGGATCGCATAGACATAGTCGTGGGCGGTCAGTTCGCGCGTGCCGGTGCGCTCGAAATCGGGAATGTCGTAGCGGCCTTCCAGGCCATCGGGCGGCAAGGGGTAATAGGCATAGCCGCCCTGCTCGTCGCGCGCGAACACGGGATGCGGCTGGAACTGGATGCCGGGCCGGATGGGAATGTCGTAGACGCTTTCGGCGATCTGCTCGCCCGGCGCATCGTCGGGCAAGGGATTGCCTTGCGCATCGAAGTAGCGCGGCGTGGCCAGGGCAGCCGCCGCGCGCGGCACCAGCTCATAGGGCCGCTTCAGGTAGTGGTATCCGTACAGCGGCTCATAGATGCTGTAGGTATAGGGCGTCTCGTCGGAGGAATAGGAGCTGGCCGGATCGAGATACTTGGGCGAGCGCTGCGTGAAGGCCGAATAGAGCGTGTTTTCGCTTTCGGCGCCGCTCGGATAAGGGCTGTTGATGGGGGTATCCGGCGAGCAGCCGGCCAATGCCAGCACTGCCGCCCCAAGCCCCGCACACATTGCTTGCGTCCACCGCCGCATCCAGATTCCTCGTCCCGTCAATCGCCCCGGCGGGGCAAGCATATCGAACCGTAACACGCTGTCCTGCCCCGCAGGCTCAGCAATCGCCCCGTTGCCGGCAGGCGTAACGCCATGCCCAGGGCTGCTCGGGCTTGGCATCGGCCCACAGTCCCAGCCGCGCGTCGCGCGCCGACTGCTCCAGGCCGATCAGCGCGCGATCGCGCAGGTGCTGGTCACGGCCCTGCCGGTTGGCCCAGGCCATGCCGCTTTCCACCATGCGCCGATTGACCGTCGGGCCCTCCGGCAGTTCCAGGTCGCAGATGTCGCGGTCGTATTGGTCTTTCTCGAAGCAGCGGGCGCGCACGTCGCGGCCTGCCACCATGTCCGACAAGGCACGCCGGGACGCCTGGCCATAAGGCTGGCCAGCCTTGCCGTCCTTGCCCGTCTCGGGCGCGTCGATGCTGGCCAGGCGAACGCGATGCCGTGACCCGCCCACCTGCAGCGTGACGGTATCGCCGTCCGCGACACTGCTGACCTTGCCCTGCAGGACATACTCGCCTGCGGGCGTCGTGGTGGTCGGGCGGTCCTGCCCGGCCGGCGCGCGTCCGCCCGATTCGGGCAACCAGCCCGGCGGCAGCAGCCAGGCCAGCCCCGCCAGGGCCAGCGCGCTAAACAGGCCGACCAGCGAGCGGCGCGGCGCGCGCAGGATGCGGGACAGGTCGAAAGGCTGCGGACCGCGAGCGCCGCGAGGGCGCCGCTGCATCACAGCCAGCCCGCCTTGCGAAAGCCGCGGTAGAGCGCACCGCAGATGCCGAACATCACCGCCATGACCACCGGATAGCCGAAGGTCCACTCCAGCTCCGGCATGACCTTGAAGTTCATGCCATAGACGCCGGCGATGGCCGTGGGCACGGCCAGGATGGCGGCCCAGGCCGCCAGGCGGCGGGTGGTGTCGGTCTGCTGCGCCTGGCCGATCATCAGCCCGGCTTCGAAGGCGAAAGCCAGCGCCTCGCGCAGGGAGTTGAAGAGTTCGTCCACGCGCAGCACGCGATCGGCCACTTCACCGTAATAGGGCCGCGACTGCGCGTCGATGGGATGCATCTCGACGCGCGACAGGCGGCGGCTGATCTCGGCCAGCGGCGCGACCAGGGTGTGCGTGCGCAGCAGGTCACGGCGCAGGCGATAGAGCTTGCGGATTTCCGCGTTGTTCAGGCCGCGCAGCATCAGCTTCTGCTCGACGGCTTCGACGCCCGCCTCGAACTGGCGCGCCGCCGCCACATAGCGGTCGATCAACAGGTCCAGCAACTCGGACGCCACGAAATCGGCGCCGCGCGCCAGCTGGGCCGGCAGCTTCTCCAGCCGGCTGCGCACTTCGTGGTGGTTGGCCGTGGCCCCACGGCGCACGGTCAGGAGGAAATCATCGCCAATGAGGAGCTGTGTCTCGCCGAAAGCCGGGCGGTCCCCCGCCACTTCGACAGTGATGGCGACGACCAGCACCTCGGAACCGAAATCCAGGATCTTGGGACGGCGGTGCGGCGCCTGCAGCTCTTCGATGACCTGGGGCTCCAGGCCAAGCTGGTCAGCGGCCAGCGCCAGGGTCTCGGCAGTGGGATCCTTCAGGCCGACCCACAGCAGGCCATCGCGCCTGCCCAGGTGGGCGCCGAGTTCGGCGAGCGGCACCTCGACCTTGTCGCGGCCCTTGGTATAGGCGGCCGAGGCGATGACTTCAGGTCCCGGGGCGGGCACCGGAGGCGCCATCGTGTCGGCGTCGGGCTCGGACAGCGCGTTCGCAGCGGCGTCGCGCAGGGATTCTGTTCGGGGCTTCGCAGCCATGCGTGTCTCCTGCCGCGCCAATCTCGGCAGCTCGCGGCCTGCCAGGGATGATAGCACCCGCTATCCGCGCAAATCCCCTGCTGGCGCGGCCTGCGCAAAAGCTGACCAAAAGCTGAATGGGTAATTTGCATAAGCTTACAAAATCGTTCGCCGCGGGCCGGCCTGTCGCTATCTTGACACTACCGCCGCGTGGCAGCCTGCCGCCGGTTTACTTTCACCGGAGAAGTCCATGTCCCTACGCAGACTGCTTGCCGCGCTGGCCACCGCCGCCGTCACCCTGTCGGCCGGCGCCGCATCCGCGCAATCGAGCGCGTTCCTGGTCTCGACCGACTGGCTCGAGAAAAACCTCGACAACGCCAAGGTCCGCGTCGTCGAAGTCAGCGTCAATCCGGGCCTCTTCGAGCGCGGCCACATCCCGGGCGCCGTCAACGTGAACTGGCACACCGACCTGGTCGACGTCGTCAGCCGCGACATCGCCCCGCCCCCGCAATTCCAGGCGCTGCTGAAGAACGCCGGCATCGACCAGGACACCACCACCGTCCTGTACGGTGACAACAACAACTGGTTCGCCGCCTGGGGCGCGTGGATCTTCGACATCTACGGCATCGAGAACGTGAAGCTGCTGGACGGCGGCCGCAAGAAGTGGGAAGCCGAGAACCGCCCGCTCTCGCCCGTCGCCAAGATCCATGCCGCCGGCAACGCGCAGGTCAAGACCGCCAACGCCGCGCTGCGCGCCAAGCTGCCCGACGTGCTGGCCGTGGCCCGCAAGGAAAAGGACGCCGTGCTGGTGGACATCCGCTCGGCCGATGAATACAACGGCAAGGTGTTCGCGCCCAACGGCGTGCCGGAACTGGCGGTGCGCGCCGGCCACGTCCCGGGCGCGGTCAACGTGACCTGGAGCAAGCTGGTCGCCGAAGACGGTACCTTCAAGTCGGTCGACGAACTCAAGGCCATCTACCAGGCCGTGGGCGTGGACGGCAGCAAGCCGGTCATCACCTACTGCCGCATCGGCGAGCGCTCCAGCCATTCGTGGTTCGCGCTGAAGAAGCTGCTGGGCTACGACGTGCGCAACTACGACGGCTCCTGGACCGAATACGGCAACAGCGTGGGCGCGCCCATCAGCAATCCGGCCGGCACCGTGTGGGGCAAGACCTAAGTGGCAGGCGCAAGCACTCTTGCGCCGCAACTGGCGGCCGCCCTGATCGTGGCGGCCGTTTTTGCGTTTGGCGCCCATCTCTCCGGCCTGCCCGGCGACGGCCGCGTGCTGGCCTTTTCCCTGCTCGCAGGCGCCGCCTTCGGCATCGTGCTGCAACGCTCGCGTTTCTGCTTCCTGTGCATCACGCGGGACTTCATCGACCAGCGCGACGCGCGTGGCCTGCTGGGACTGGTGGTTGCACTGGCGGTGGGCACCGCGGGCTATCACGCGCTCTTCGGCGCCTTCCTGCCCGTGCCCGCCGAACCGCGGCTGCCGCCTGGCGCGCACATCGGCCCGGTCAGCTGGGTGCTGGCGCTGGGCGCGCTGGTCTTCGGCGTCGGCATGGGCATCTCGGGGTCGTGCATCAGCGCGCACCTGTACCGCCTGGGCGAAGGCGCGCTGGCCTCCCCCTTCGCGCTGCTGGGCGCGGCCATCGGCTTCGTGCTGGGCTTCGCGTCGTGGAACACGCTGTACCTCGCCGCGGTGCAGCAGGCGCCCGTGCTGTGGCTGCCGCACCACCTGGGTTATGGCGGTTCGCTGCTGCTGCAACTGGGCTTGCTGGCGGCCATTGCCATCTGGCTGATACGCGCGCAGCGCAAGCGGCATGGCGCGGCGCTGCCTGCGCAGGCACCGTCTCCGGCGGCACGAGGCGACATCTGGCACGCCGTCCTGCGGGCGCGGTGGCCCACCTATGTGGGTGGCATCCTGGTGGGTTTCATTGGTGTCATCGCCTATCTTCGCGCCGCGCCGCTGGGCGTGACCGCCGAACTGGGCAGCCTGGCCCGCACGGCCGCCGCCTCGCAAGGCTGGCTTCCCAGCCGCCTGCAAGGCCTGGACGCCTTCGCGGGCTGCGCCACCGTCATCAAGGAAACGCTCTGGTCGCGCAACGGCGTCTTCGTGCTGGCGCTCGTCGCGGGCGCGTGGGCGTCGGCCCTGCTCGCCGGTGACTTCCGGCCGCGACGTCCCACGCTCTCCGAGGTCGGCCGCAACCTGGCCGGCGGCATCCTGATGGGCTGGGGCGGCATGATCGCCCTGGGCTGCACCGTCGGCACCCTGCTCTCCGGCATCATGGCCGGCGCCGTCTCCGGCTGGATCTTCGCCCTCTTCTGCGTCCTGGGCATCCTGGCCGGCTTGGCACTGCGCAAGCTGGGCGCAAGGCAAGCCAGGACCTAATCACAAAAGAAGCTCAGCAAACAGGGGCATCGCGGAGCCGGCTCCGCCGGTCCGCAGGTGCCGCCCCCCTGGGGGGGGAGGCGCGTAGCGCCTCGGGGGGGGTCAAAGCTTCGCCACCGACACCTCAGTCGCCTTCACGAAGGCCAGCACGCTGGTGCCGACCTGCAAGTCCAGCTCCTGCACCGAACGCGTCGTGATGACGGAAGTCACGATGCCGGCGGGGGTTTCGATATCGACCTCGGACACCACCGGTCCGGTAACGATTTCCTTGATCTTGCCGCGGAACTGGTTGCGGGCATTGATGGACTGGATGCTCATGGGAAAACTCCTGCGGGTAAGGGAAAAGCACGGGGAAAGATGACCATCCCGGCACGGTGCGGGATGCGTCCACGGAAAACACGGTGCGCGGCGACAGGAAAGCGCCGCGCGACCAGGCGCCTGGCATCAGGCACCCTGCCAGGCAGCATCACCCGGCGCCACCGCTAGGCGCGCGGCGAATCGGCACGCAAAGGCGGCCCCCAGGCACGCCAACCCAGGACTGCCGCCAGGCGCCTTGCGCGCCGCCAGGTTCGCGCGGCGCGAGCACGCCATGCCGAAGCGGACGGATGGTCGTGGCTGGTCAGCATGACGCGCCTCACACGCTCAGGCGCGCACGCGCGGCCAGCTTGCCCAGGTCATAGGCCTCGGTATGCGCGGGCCTGGCCGTATCCAGGTGGCGCGCGACGCGATCCACGGAATCCTCCAGCCTCGCCACCACGCCGTGGTCGATCTCGACCACGCCTTGGGCATTGCGCGCGACTTGCGTCTCGGTGGCATAGACGCCGGCCAGGATGTGGCGTGCGCCCAGCGCGGACAGCACGGGCTTCAGGCTGTATTCCAGCGCCAGCAGGTGCGCCGTGCTGCCGCCCGTGGCAATGGGCAACACCAGCTTGTCCGCCAGCGCCCGCTCGTCCAGCAGGTCCAGCAAGGCCTTCAAGCCGCCGGAAAAAGACGCCTTGTAGACAGGCGTGGCGATGAGCACCGCGCGTGCCTTGGCCACCCGGGTGCGCAGGGCCGTGGCGGCGGAGCCGGTATAGACCCCTTCGATCAAGTCTTCGGCGGGCAGGTCGCGCAAGCCGAGTTCGTGGCTGGCATAGCCGCGCTGCAGCAGGCGGTCGGCCGCGTGACGCAGCAGGATGGAGGAGCGCGAGGACAGCGAGGGACTGCCGGCAATCGTCAGGATGGTCATGAGGGCTGCAAGAAAAGTGACCCGTGCCGCAAGCGGCACGGCAGGGGCATCAACACCCGCAGGCCTTACATCCTATGGGTCTGGTTCTCGAATTCCAACGACACTTCTTCTATTTAGGTATGCGTGCGGTGACCAGGCCAAAACACTGTCCGCACAACACCAAGGACAACTTGCCCGATCCGCGTTGCCAAGCGCGACGGGCGAACATCATCAAGCCATTGATACAAGGGGCTTTCCTTGCCGCGCCTGGCACGGATGCCGCGGCCTGGCGAACCCTATCGCCATTTCCTACACTCAGCGGCCCACCCCGGCGGGTCGGGCATCGCCTGCTCGCCCGCGCCCATTCGCGGGAGTCCCATGCGCATTCTGCTGGTCGAGGACGATCTCGACATGTCGACCGCCCTGTCCCGGGCACTGAGCCGCCGCGGCTTTCATGTCACCTTGTGCCTGGATGGCAACACCGCCTTGCGGCAGATGCGCGAGCGCAGCAACGACGCCGTCGTGCTGGACCTCGGCATCCCCGGCCTGGACGGCCTGCACCTGCTGCACCGCACCCGTTCCCAAGGCATCCTGACGCCCGTGCTGATCCTGACGGCCCGCAACAGCGTGGGCGACCGCATCGCAGGCCTGAACGCCGGCGCGGACGACTACCTGAGCAAGCCCTTCGACCTGGGCGAGCTGGAAGCCCGCCTGCGCGCGCTGGGCCGCCGCCAGGCGGCGCCGGTACGCCGCATCGAATGCGGCGCGCTGCGGCTGGACCTGGACAGCGGCGCGATCTTCGCGGCCGACATGCCGATGGCGCTGGGACCGCGCGAGGCCTGCGTGCTGCGGGCATTGCTGGCCCAGCCGGGGCATGCGGTGGCGAAAGAGGCGCTGTATCGGCTGGCGTATCCGGAGCAGGTGCCGGAGCGGCAGGACTTCGTCGAGGTGTTGGTGCATCGGTTGCGCCGCAAGGTGAGTGGCTGCGGGGTGGAGATCTTGACGTTGCGGGGGTTGGGGTATTTGCTGCGGCGGGAGCGGGGGAGTTAGGGGGGCTGCGAGGTTTGGTGCAGTGCGGTGGTGTGTGTTGTGGGTTGTGGACCGCTGGGTTGACGGACGCCGAGGGTGGTCGTGCCGTCGGCCGCCTGCCGCGTGGTGGGGCGCCCACAGCGCCCCGCCCCCCGCAGAAGGCGCCCGCCGTCCCGCCCACCCTCGACGTCCTGCAATGTTGTGTTCTGAACCTTGG
>CAADIG010000041.1_pt1 | contig 32515 bp, 24 predicted proteins | sample 2381321 | NCBI WGS metagenome assembly CAADIG01 (sample SAMEA5147519, study PRJEB30075) | plant metagenome | biome: Evergreen rainforest; feature: Forest; material: Leaf | place: Madagascar | collected 2016-11
TAGGCGATCTGCTCTTCGGTAAATCTCGACCGTTTCATGGCTTCTCCTCGCCCCGATCGGGGCGCTGAGAAGCAACCTTACCTCTAGTTTTGACCTGTACGGATTTTGCGGGGGCACGTCAGGCGCAACAAAGACAATCGGGCGGCCTCATATAACGCATACGACTCCATCTCAAAAGCAGTCGACTTCCGATGCTGCGCGGTAACGGTGGCTAAGAAATCCTCATCAGCCACGACGGAACTGCCACTGGATGCGGGAGCCAAGAAAACCCTGGTAGAAAAATATTCCATATTATCCGGCAATTCACTTTTGGCAACCTTAATATCAGAAAACATCTCCAAAAAACCATCAGAACTTATAATCTCAATTAACTTTAATCGCACATCCGGTATAAGCTGCACACTATACAACTCAGGCTCAAATCCATGTTCGCCCCATTTCCCAGAGTCATGCTGGTGGCAAATATCCGGAATAACAACATCGTATATTCCAGCACGCCCCCCAATCCCAGCACAAATACCACTCATGCACACAAGATTGGGTTTAAAAAACTCAATAGCTTTTGCGGTTGCAATCGCACAGCTGACCAGACCCATTCTTGGAGGAACGACTACAGCGCCACGTCTCCCTGCAATCTCAATAGCTCGCACCTCTAAGCCAAGCAGCCCAACGGGTCTGTCTAATTTATAACCAACCTCTTCAAACGCGGCAGCTTCTTTAGGCAACGCACAAACAATAAGAAAATCGTAGTGTATTGGCGGCAAACAAGCCCGAATCTTTTCCTGCAAAGGCCCAACCCAACCCTCGCTTGAAGAGTCAAAAGTGGCAATAGTTATATCTTTCAAATTCAGATCTTTATAGCCCTCTTCTGCTGCATCCATATATTGTGTCAGTGCCAGAACAGGAGTACGAAAATTCAAACAAGCATGATCACGTATCGCATCAATAATTTGTGCAGTCAGGTTAGATTCAACTGCACCTGCGTGCGTCGGCGCAAGCAAATCAACAATCACTAAATCGAATTTTTCTCGCTCCACTTGCTTATGGAAGCCTTGAAAATTATCTGCCCAATAAATAGCGACCTCATCTACCACCCCCTCGATTTTCTCCTTTATTTTTTGATATTTATCTTGCCGATCTTCAAGTATTAGTATTTTCATATTCTTCCAATTATACTCAGCAACTGGGCCTTCCAAACGTCGCTATCATCGGCATATTGCACGCACCCAGCGACATCACAATTTATTATATTTTTTATTGCATCCGAAGCCTCAGAAACGGAATACTGGACACCCGCAATCTCAACCTCATGAAACTGAGTCAAAACAACACAAGGATCCTTTCTACCCAAGGAGTCCAACTCGAGAATTACCTCCAACCCACCATTCAACAATGACATAGGCGAGCCGCCACCTTGCACGCCCTCGTGGCTAGGAATAGCCATATCCACAATGATCAGATGATACTTCTTACTATTAACGTACCTTACAGCATCGACAAGGCAAACTGCCTGATCAAACAACACATCGGTTATCTTCTCAACCAGAAAATGGCGAATATTGTCAGCCTTAAAACCGTCGTCCTCAATTAAAAGCACCTCAAACATATCAGTGCTCCAATGAATAAGACATAGAAACCACTACCTGTCGATTAACACAACCCAAATACTCAATAAAAAAATTCTGATCCGAACAAGCAAGCTGATATAGCTTCCGAATTCCGCTCCTGTCCTCCGAAACCTGCGCATTCGCAAAATTATCATCGGAATGAACAATCAACCTGGATCGCACAAACTCCTCAGATTCACACTCCTTAATCTCTGAACTTATAGTGATATTTACCGCAACTTTTCTACCACAATCAGAGTTAACCAACTTGAAAATTCGCTGAACCTTACCATTCACCTTACCGTGCTTTGCTGCGTTATATATAACCACATAGAACGCATCATAAAGCACATGATAAGCCCCACCCACCAACTCGATATCTTGATCTTGATCATATTCTTGATTAACGCAAAAAGACGAATATGTATCTTGAACCTCAGCGACCACGGCCCTAAAAAGGAGGGAAAGAGAAGCCTTCGGCGAAACGCTGACGGGCTGTTTAAACCATCCGTACATTGTGGTCAATCTATCATTTATGTGATGAGTCAAGTCTCGAACAAATACAGCAGCCAAATCCGATCTAAGAGCACTATTTTTTATTTGAGACAGCAAATCAGCGCCTAGCAATTCCTGCTTTTTACCTTTTAGAAAAGCATTAACGCTCTTTAAGTCAACCTCAAGCAAACGCCAGCAGTATTCGGTCAGGATCTGAGGAGCAGCCTGAGAAGTCTTGCGCTCAGAATAGTCACGCCACAGGGTTTTGGCACATGCATTAGCGACGTCGACCTTATGCGCCCCTTCCAAACCAATCTTTAATAGAGCCTGCTTCTTGCCTGAGGACTCGACATGCAAACGCTCTACTATAATCTCAGCTATAACCTCTTCATAACGGGCTTGCCATGAAGCCCAAATCTGACTAACTTGATGCTCACTCAATAAAGGCTCGTACTTTGTGGCCTTGGCAAAGTTGATAACAGAAGAGTACAGATGCCCTCTGAAAGTACCGTGTCGTATCCGTCTACCCAAATATGACGCAATACCAAAAACGGTGCTCTCACAGAATGCGTCATAGCACTTTCTAATAATCTGTAGTATCTGAGGGTTTGCTTCCTTTTGCTCAGGGCTATTAACAATTTCCATAGCCGTTAAAATCGCATTTAAATCCCTCATTAATTCATCGTTTATCCACTCATGAAACCGAGAGGCGTCGACATATATTCTATTATCATCTATTTCATTCCTAAGTTTATTTATTTGATGATCAATCAAGATAGTTCGTGCACGATCAGAGTAAATTTTATCTCCAGTCATGTCCCCCATGAATCGGTGCAAGGCTGCTCTGGTCTCCGTTATTTGTGATGCCGTTTCCACAATCTTTGATAGCTTTGCTATAAAGTCTTCGGTAAACACCTCATACATGTACTCAGCAACGGCCCTGGATTTTCCAGAAACTTCGGCAACAAAATCTGGCAACCCCCCTTTGTCACTTTGAAGCACTAGCTGCTGAAGCACTCGACGTAGCTGATGATCATCCCTCTCGTTCTTACTTTTTCTCGCGATAAGCAGGTAGTAGATTAGCTTTGAGAGAGGAGAAGATGTGCATGCCGCTAGATTCCTCAGATACACTGGATTGATAGTTTTCGAAAGATCTCGCGTATGCCCCATCAAAAATATCAGACCCTCTTCTGATATTTCTGAGTAACCTTCAGACTTGGCAATTAAATAATTAAAAACAGAAGAGCGGGTGGTGTATCCGTCACTCTCCAATCTCGACAGCGACGCAATGTTATGGCGAGTCATCATTTGCGTGCGGGGAAGATCGATTAACCCGATATCAGCCACCCAAGCCCCGACTCGCGCCATGAGAGAATCGCTAAATTTTATGTAGGGCGACTCAGGGAAGTCGTAAAAACTGTCTTGAAGAGTGCGATATTTCACGACTGAAATATTTTCAAGCCAAGCGCTTGAACGTTTGTAGAAAAGCTCTTCCCCCTCTTCCTCATTCGTATACTGATCAGCAATATCCTCAATACTTGAAGTGTTCTCCAACATACCAAAAACAGCTTGGAGATTACTGTACTCAGAAACGTCAAAAATATGCTGGTTGATTTTCGCCATCAAAACAGCGTCAACAAAGGATGACTGTAAATTACTTTGAATCAACTCAGCCAGATCAACCGAGTCGACAGCATGCGGATGAAATGCTAGGCGAAGCATATCTCGTGTGAATTTGTTCGCAGGCCCTTTATCCGGAAGATTGAGCAGCGACTTTTTCATACTCAAGAAGTCTTGCCCTTCTTGAAAGCAATTTAGGATAGAACTCGATATAAGGTTATTATTTTTTATACCGGCCAACTCCAAAATCTCATCCACCTCTGGCACATTAGATTTTTCTGATTTCTGCACTGATATCAGCGCAGATTTTCGAAGAATATAATGACTAGCTCCCATCACTTCAACAGCACTTCCCACTAAAGCCGAGGCAAGCTCAAAACGCTTAGAAATAATCGCGCTATTTATTTTATTGAAACACGCTACTCCTGACGCTACCTTTGATCTATGAATTTTGGATATGTAATCCAACAATGCCAAACTCTTCTCCAGAGGGAGCACCACCAAACGTCTATAATTTTCAGCCGTTTCAACATGCGCAGGAAATAGTTCAGGCATCGACAAATTGCTGTAATTTCCATAAAGTGCAAGCACATTATCGATTTGCACCAATTCAGAAACAGATCTCTTTTCTCGCAGTTTGTTTAATATTCGAACCGCATCGCCAACCTCAGAAGAAACAATTGCCCTCACCTGATTTCGGACACGAATATCGAGCTTTTTTAATTCTTTATGCAAATGGATAGACGATGTCATCGAAGCTCTTTTCAGATATAAAACCCAGCTAATTATTGAACGAGGGCTCGCGCTAAACCTAACCGCCGCACAACACGACCGAGGTATCAGCCCCTTCGCAGGCGAAAATGCCAAAACAAAGCAGTTGCATTACCGAGTGTATCTAAGCTTACTAGATATGACGCGCGAACACTACGTATGAGTAGGCATACGGCTAAATGCTATTCGATATCAATTTGAGTTAACCCAGCCCCGCGTGCACGAAAGATCCTGCCCAATCCCTGGGAGGTCTACTTATGTGCGCGGATGCCCCACAAGGAGTGAGGGAATATTTTGCTAGGCTATGCGGTAAGCCAAGCAAGAGTGCCGTTTCATACCAATCATTGAGCAATGATTGTGAAAGACAAAAGAGAGCGTCAGTTGGCCTAAGTGGCAGAGACGTGTCATCTATGTGTGAGCGTCGTTGACCATCACGAAGAAGGTCCTCACCGAATAGAGAGCAGGCGATTGGCGTGAACTACTGGCGTCTCCGACAGGAATCGAACCTGTATCTAGGACTTAGGAGGTCCTTGTTCTATCCATTGAACTACGGAGACACACCAAGGCTCAGGATTATATCGCCTTTTCAGTGCCCTCCCACCATGGCCCACGCCATCAGAGTCTAGTTTTCGCACTGGGTTGGGTGGAACCTTGCGTGCAGCAGCCAAGTCGCTGCTCTACCTTAGCGTTTGCGGACCGACCTCGCTATCATCAGAGGCATCCTCAGCCTCAATCGCTGCGAACACCAGCTCAGCAGGAACATAGGCTCGATCTTCGATCTCTTGGCTGGTAAGCCGCAAAATCTCAAGCAAACATCCAGCTTGTTGTTGCTGGTATTTAGTCATCAATAAGCCCCAAAACCGGTCGCCATTCAAAGAGCTGGCCCCGATGAGGGGGAAGTTGATTTCGTCACTATCCGATTGAAAATACAGGACATTTTTGCAAAAACGAGTGTAAAAAACGAAGCCATTTCCGATTGTCCCAATTTTGTCCCCCACAGGCAAAACCTGCTCTTAAGTCATTGATTTAATTACAGCCAACAGCCATCTCCTAAGGGGAGATTACAGGTTCGATTCCTGTCGGCGAGGCCAGTCTTTTCCGCCCCCCCGCCCTGCCCTCACGCCGCCGCGTGCAGCGGCCGCGGATCGTAGAGATCTTCCGCCAATCCCTCGAATACCTCCGCCGCGTCCAGCGACCGCACCATCGTGCCCGGATCGGCAGGAATCCGTCCGTCCGCGCGCAGCATCTGGTAGCGCAGGCAGCACACCCGCAGGAAGGACGTGAAGTTGGCCACTTCACCGCGGTACTCGACCAGCTCGTCGTAGAGCCGCTCGATCAGTTGCGCCACGCGCATGCCGTCGCGCGCGGCGATGTCTTCCAGCACGCGCCAGAACAGCGATTCCAGCCGCACGCTGGTGGCCACGCCATGCAGGCGCATCGAGCGCGATTCGCAGGCATAGGACTGCGCGTTGGCGCGAATGAAGATTTCACACATGGGGATCCTCCGTCGCGGACGCCGGGCGGGCGCGCCCGCGTCCTGTCCCAGACCCAGCGCCGCCACCCGCCGCGAACGGGCGGGTGGCAGAACTGGCGAGGGGGAGCCTCAATGTACGATCTTTGTTCCCAGCACCGCAAGGAACTGGGCCAGCCAGGCCGGATGCGCCGGCCAGGCGGGCGCCGTGACCAGGTTGCCGTCGGTGTGGGCCGCGTCGATGGCGATGTCGGCATACTTTCCGCCCGCCAGCGTCACCTCGGGCGCGCAGGCCGGATAGGCCGAGCAGCTGCGGCCGCGCAGCACGTCGGCCGCGGCCAGCAGCTGCGCGCCGTGGCAGACGGCGGCAATGGGCTTCTTCGCCTGGTCGAAATGGCGCACGATTTCCAGCACGCGCGCGTTCAGGCGCAGGTATTCGGGCGCACGCCCGCCCGGGATCACCAGGGCGTCATAGGCTGCCGGATCGACCTTGTCGAAATCGGCGTTCAGCGTGAAGTTGTGGCCGCGCTTCTCGCTGTAGGTCTGCGCGCCATCGAAATCGTGGATGGCGGTGGCAACCTGCTCGCCCGATTTCTTGTCGGGGCAGACGGCGTCCACCTTGTGGCCCACGGCCAGCAGGGTCTGGAACGGGACCATGGTTTCATAGTCCTCGGCGTAGTCGCCGACCAGCATCAGGATTTTCTTGCTCATGGAAGTCTCCGGTAGGGGCGGTTGACGGCGGCGCGTGCCCGAACGTTGTCCGGCGCGCGCCGGGGGTGTTGTTCTTGTCCGTCGATTGTGCCGCCCGTGCCGAAGACGGGGGTGGTATTCCCATACCGCAAGCGCCCGGTCCGCTACTCGGCCAGCGCCACCGTGACCGGCCTCGCTTCCAGCAGGCGCAACAGCACCTGCGGATCCAGGCTCAGCAGGTAGCCCCGCCGTCCCCCGTTGATGTGGATCAGGGGGCAATCCAGGATGCTGGCCTCGACCCACACGGGCATGCGCTTGCGCGTGCCGAAGGGCGAGGTGCCGCCCACCTGGTAGCCCGAATGCCGCTGCGCGGTATCGGGATGGCAAGGCGTCACCTTCTTCAGGCCCGCCTGGCGCGCCAGGTTCTTGGTGGACACCTCGCAGTCGCCATGCATGAGCACGATGAGCGGCCGCGCGGCCTCGTCTTCCATCACCAGCGTCTTGACCACCGCGTGCGGATCCAGCCCCAATTGCCGCGCCGCCTCGGCGCTGCCGCCGTGGTCCACGTAGTCATAGGTGTGCGCCGTGAACGCCACCCCCGCGCGCCGCAACACCTGCGTGGCGGGCGTCTCCGACACATGCCTGCTCTTGCTCATTCGATACCACCAAAAAAATAGCGAGCCTAAGCTCGCTATTTTCACACCACACAAGCACCCCGGCCCACCTGGGCGCCGCGGAGCTGGCTCTGCCAGTCCGCAGGCGCGCCCCTGGGGGAAGGCGCAACGCGCCTCGGGGGGGCCTCAGTTCAGGGTGATCTTCTGCTTGGCCACGATTTCCTTGGCCCAGTCGTACTGCTGCTTGATTTCCTTGGCGAACTCTTCGGGCGTGTTGCCCGATGCCTCGGAACCCTGTTCCTTCAGGACCTGGATGACCTTGGGGTCCTTCAGGGCCACGACGGCGGCGTCGCGCAGCTTGTTGACGATTTCCGCGGGCGTGCCGGCGGGTGCCAGCAGGCCGTACCAGACGGGCTGGTTCACGACCGGGAAGCCCGCGTCCGCGAAGGTGGGCACGCCCTTCAGCGTGTCCAGCTGCTTGGGCCATGCGATTGCCATGGCCTTCAGCTTGCCGGCCTGGATCTGTCCGTTGGACGAGGGCAGGTTGTCGAAGATGATTTCGATCTGGCCGCCGACCGTGTCGGCAATGGCGGGACCCGAACCCTTGTAGGGCACGTGGACGATGTCGGTGCCGGTGGCCATCTTGAACGACTCACCCATCAGGTGCAGCACGCCGCAGGTGCCCGAGCTGCCGTAGGAGTACTTGCCGGGATTCTTCTTCAGCTCTTCCAGGAAGCTCTTGAAGTCCGTGGCGGGGAACTTGGGATTCACCGCGAGCACGTTCGCCGTGTTGGCGAAGTTGGTGACCGGCGCGAAGTCCTTCAGCGGGTCGTAGGGCAGGTCGTTGGGACGGCAAGCCGGGTTGACGGCCATGGTCGACACGGTGGCGATCGACAGCGTGTAGCCATCGGGAGCAGCGCGTGCGGCATCGGCAGCACCGATGGCGCCACCGGCGCCACCCTTGTTCTCGACGACCAGCGGCTGGCCCAGTTCCTGCGCCATGCGCTGGGTCACCAGACGCGCGATGATGTCGGTCGACCCCCCCGGCGCGAACGGGACGATGACGCGAATCGGCTTATCGGGGTAGGCGGCGAAAGCCTGGGGCGCGGCCATGATGGCGGCGGCGCCTGCGAGGGCTGCGACAACGGCGGTACGCGTGGTCTTCATGTGGGATGCTCCTTTCCTGATCGTGTCTCTGTATTGAATTCGTAAAACCGGCGCTTTTGACGCTAAAACATGCTGTTACGGTTCGAACTGCGGAGAATATCAGCAAAGTGAAAGGCAAACGGCCAGGGAAACCTGGGGGTTTCCCCTATGTCTGCCGAAGGCCTTTCTCTCTATCTTCAGCCGCTTCCCTCTCCGCACCGCCGCGCCGCACAAACCATGTCAGTCCTGTTTCTCGTCATGCCCGAATTCCTGCTGGTGGCGCTGGGCAGCCTGCTGCGCCACCGGGCGAAATTCAGCGCGGAATTCTTCGCAGGACTTGAACGGCTGGTCTACTTCGTGCTGTTTCCGGCGATGCTGTTCCAGTCCATCCTGCGCACCCCCATCACGCCGGACGCCGCCGCCGATCTCTTCCTGGGCACCAGCGCGGTACTGGGCACGGGCATCCTCCTTGCCATGCTGGCGCGCCCGCTGCTGCGGCCCGAGCCGGTGGCCTACGCTTCCGCCGCGCAGTGCGGCTATCGCTTCAACACCTATATCGGTCTGGCGCTGGCCAGCAACCTGGCGGGCGGCGCCGGCCAGACCGTCATGGCGCTCATCGTGGGCTTCGCCGTTCCCATGGCGAACATCGCGGCCGTGCACGCACTCGCACGCCAGGGCGGTGGCCGCGTATTCCGGGAGATCCTGCGCAATCCGCTCGTGCTCGCCACCCTGGCCGGCCTGGTGGCCAACCTGGCAGGCCTGCGCCTGCCCGGCCCCATCGACGTGGTGCTGGCCCGCCTGGGCGCGGCAGCCGTGGCGCTGGGCCTGCTGTGCGTGGGCGCCAGCCTGAGCTGGCAGGCGGGCAGCCGCCACGGCAAGCTGGTGGGCTGGATGCTGGGCGTGAAACTGCTGGTGCTGCCGGGGGTGGCATTGGGAGTGGCCCAGGTGCTGGGCCTGGACCCGGTGGAACGTCAGATGCTGCTGCTGTTCGCGGCGCTGCCCACGGCCTCGACGGCCTACGTACTGGCCGTGCGCATGGGCGGCGACGGCCGGCTGGTGGCCTTGCTGATCTCCGCCAGCACGGTGCTCTCGGCGATCACGATCCCGATCTGGCTGGCGGTGGCGGGCTAGTGGCGCCAACGGCAGGCATCGTCGGAGTGCCTCGCTGCCGATCCGGGGCGCAGCGGAGCCGGCTTTGCCGGTCCGCCAGCGCCGCCCCCTCGAGGGGGAAGCGCGCAGCGCTTCGGGGGTGGGTCTACTTCTGGTTCGTCATTTGAGCGGGAACCACCCACTGATCGAATTGCTCGGCGGTGAGATGCCCCAGCGCCAGCGCCGACTCGCGCAGCGACAGGTTTTCCTTGTGCGCCTTCTTCGCGATCTGGGCAGCCTTGTCGTAGCCGATGTGCGGGTTCAGCGCCGTCACCAGCATCAGCGACCGGTCGACCAGTTCCTGGATGCGCTCGCGGTTGGGCTCGATGCCCGCCGCGCAGTGCTTGTCGAAACTGGCCAGGCCGTCGGTCAGGAGGCGCACCGACTGCAGGAAGTTGTGGATGATGACCGGCTTGTAGACGTTCAGCTCGAAGTTGCCGCTGGCACCGCCGATATTGATGGCGACGTCGTTGCCCAGCACCTGCGCGGCCAGCATGGTGAGCGCCTCGCATTGCGTCGGGTTGACCTTGCCCGGCATGATGGAACTGCCCGGCTCGTTCTCGGGAATGCTGATCTCGCCCAGGCCCGAACGCGGGCCGCTGGACAGCCAGCGCACGTCGTTGGCGATCTTCATGGCGGCGGCGGCCAGGGTCTTCAGCGCGCCGTGCGCGAACAGCAGGCCTTCATGGCCGGCCAGCGCCTGGAACTTGTTGGGGGCGGACACGAAGGCGACGCCCGTGTCCTTGGCCAGGGCCTCGGCCACGCGCGCGCTGAACTCCGGATGCGCATTCAGGCCGGTGCCGACGGCCGTGCCGCCGATGGCCAGCTGATGCAGGCCCGGCAGCGACGCACGGATCTGCTGCGCCGCCAGGTCCAGCTGCGCCACGTGGCCCGACAGCTCCTGGCCCAGCGTGAGCGGCGTGGCGTCCTGCAGGTGGGTGCGGCCGATCTTCACGATGTCGGCAAAGGCCTGGCTCTTGGCCTGCAAGGTTTCGCGCAGGGCCATGAGCGATGGCAGCAGGCGCTGCTCGACTTCCAGCGCGGCGGCCACGTGCATGGCGGTCGGGAAGACGTCGTTGGAGGACTGGCCGCGATTCACGTGATCGTTGGGATGCACCTTGCGGGCCTCGCCACGCTCGCCGCCCAGGATTTCCGACGCGCGGTTGGCCAGCACCTCGTTCATGTTCATGTTGCTTTGCGTGCCCGACCCGGTCTGCCAGACCGACAGCGGGAACTCGCCGGGCCAGTGGCCGTCCACGACCTCGCCCGCGGCCTGCTCGATGGCGCGGGCCAGCTTGGGATCCAGCTCGCCCAGCTCCGCATTGACGGTGGCGGCCGCGCGCTTCAGGCGGGCAAGGGCGTCGACCAGCGCCACGGGCATTTTCTCGGTGGAGATGGCGAAGAACTGCAGCGAACGCTGCGTCTGGGCCCCCCACAGATGGTCGGCGGGCACTTCGATGGGACCGAATGTGTCTTTTTCGATACGGACGGACATGACGATCAGGCTCCGGTGCGGACCTCGGCGGACCGAGATCAATTGAGAACTGTTATCAATATTGCCCAAGGATAGCAGACCCGTCCCGTCCCCGGTTCCTTGGCCTTCCTATAATCCCGCCTGTTCCTTGCCCGGATGACCGACATGACTGCCCTGGCCACGTTAAGCCTTGATCTTCCTGATGAAATCGCCACGCAGACGCTGGCGTGCCAGCTTGCGCCGCTGGCCATCGACCGTCCCCAGCACGGGCCGGCCGATGCCCCGCCGGGCCCGGCCGCAGGGGGGCGCATCCACCTGCGCGGCGACCTCGGGGCGGGCAAAACCACGCTGGTGCGAGCGCTGCTGCGGGCCGCCGGCATTACAGGTCGTATCAAAAGTCCAAGCTATGCCCTGCTTGAATCTTATAAAATTTCTAACTTATACTTCTATCATCTTGATTTTTATAGATTTAGCGACCCGCGAGAATGGTTGGACGCGGGATTGCGCGACATCGTCCGTCACGATGCGCTGGTTTTGATCGAATGGCCCGAACGGGCGCAGGGTCTTCTGCCCCCGCCCGACCTGGACATCGAACTGGTGTATGCAGGTGAAGGCCGGCGCGCGCAACTGACCGCTTTTTCCGCGAGAGGGCAAGCATGGCTGACAGCACTGAACACTCCCGACGCGGCCTCCCCCTCGCCGCGGAAGCCGCCACCCGGCGGCGCCTGATCGGCGCGGCAGCGACGCTGCTGCTGCTGCCCGTCCTGCCGCGCGTCGGCTACGCGGCCACCATCCTGGCGGTGCGCACCTGGCCCGCCGACGAATACACCCGCATCACCCTGGAGCTGGACAGCGAGTTGAAGGCCGAGCACTTCACGCTGGAAGGCCCGCACCGCCTGGTCGTGGACATCGACGGCCTGACGATGACGCAGGCGCTGAACGACCTGGTCTCCAAGGTGCGTCCGGACGATCCCTATATTGCCTCGGTCCGCGTGGCCCAGAACCGCTCCAACGTGGTGCGCCTGGTGTTCGACCTGAAGCAGCCCATCGCGCCGCAGGTCTTCACGCTGAAACCCGTGGGCGACTACCAGTACCGCCTGGTGCTGGACCTGTACCCCAAGGTCGCGCAGGACCCCATCGTCGCCCTCCTGAACAAGCAGGACCAGCTCGACGACGACCCGCTCGCGAAGATCCTGGAAGACATCGCCAACAACCCCACGACGCCGGGCGAGGCCCTGCCGCCCGCGCCCTCGGTGCCCGGCCAGATCGCCGCGCCCAAGCCCCTGCCCACGCCCGAAACGCGGCCGGTGCCCCGCCCTGGCCGCCGCCGCACGCTGACCATCGCGCTGGACCCCGGCCATGGCGGCGAGGACCCCGGCGCCATCGGCGGTGGCGGCACGCGCGAAAAGGACATCGTGCTGCAGATCGCGCGCCGCCTGAAAGGCCGCATCGACGCCACGCCCGGCATGCGCGCCTACCTGACCCGCGACAACGACTTCTTCGTGCCGCTGCACGTGCGCGTGCAGAAGGCGCGCCGCGTGAAGGCCGATCTCTTCATCTCCATCCATGCCGACGCCTGGATCAAGCCCTCGGCGCGCGGCTCGTCGGTGTTCGCGCTGTCCGAACGCGGCGCCAGCAGCACCACGGCGCGCATGCTGGCCAACAAGGAAAACGCGGCCGACCTGATCGGCGGCGTGAACCTGGGCAGCCAGGACAAGCAGATCGCCAAGGTCCTGCTGGACCTGTCCACCACCGCGCAGATCAATGATTCGCTGAAAGTGGGCTCGGCCCTGCTCGACGAGATCAAGAACGTCAACCGCCTGCACAAGCCGCGCGTGGAACAGGCGGGCTTTGCCGTGCTGAAGGCGCCGGACATCCCGTCCATCCTGGTTGAGACCGCCTTCATCAGCAACCCTGGCGAAGAGCGCCTGCTGCGCGATCCGAACCACCAGGAAAAGCTGGCGTCGGCCATGATGACCGGCATCCGCCGCTACTTCGACGACAATCCGCCGCTGGCTTCGGTCGGTTAAAGGCGCGCCCGGCAACGTGTCGCCGCGCCGCCGGCCCGCCCGGGCCCGGCGGCTACAATCAGCCTTCCTGCTTTTTCTTGCGGCCCGCGCGCCTGTGCGCCACGGGCCCGCCGCCATTGCCCATGTCTGACCGCCGCGCCATTGCCGCCCTGCCCGACCTGCTGATCAGCCAGATCGCCGCGGGTGAAGTCATCGAGCGTCCCGCCTCGGTGCTGAAGGAGCTGCTGGAGAACGCCGTGGACTCCGGCGCGCGCGCCATCGAGGTGCGCCTGGAAGGCGGCGGCATCCTGCGCATCGCCGTCACCGATGACGGCTTCGGCATCCCCCCCGAGGAACTGCCGCTGGCGCTGGCCCGCCACGCCACCAGCAAGATCCGCGACCTGAACGAGCTGGAGTCCGTCGCCTCGATGGGCTTTCGTGGCGAGGCGCTGGCATCCATCGCCTCGGTCGCCCGCCTGACGCTGACCTCGCGGGTGCGCGGCGCGCCGAACGCCTGGCAGATCCGCGGCGGCGACCACGAAGCCGAGCCCGCCGCCGGCCCGCCCGGCACCACCGTCGACGTGCGCCAGTTGTTCGACAGCGTGCCGGCGCGCCGCAAGTTCCTGCGCTCGGAAGGGACGGAACTGGGCCACTGCCTGGACGCGCTGGAGCGCGTCGCGCTGGCGCAGCCGCACATCGCCTTCCGGCTGACGCACAACGAACGCGTGCAGCGCCACTGGCTGCCCGCCGATCCGCTGCAACGCATCCGCGACGTGCTGGGCGCCGAGTTCACCGAGCATGGCCTGCCGCTCATGGCCGACGTGGGAGCCGCTTCGCTGTCGGGCATGATCACGCGGCCCACCGCGGCGCGTGCGCGCGCCGACCGGCAGTACCTCTACGTGAACGGCCGCTTTGTACGGGACCGCACGGTGTCGCACGCCCTGCGCTCGGCCTATGCCGACGTGCTGCACGGCGACCGCCAGCCCGCCTATGTGCTGTTCCTGCAGGTGGACCCGGGCGCGGTGGATGTGAACGTGCATCCCGCCAAGCACGAGGTGCGCTTCCGCGACAGCGGCGCGGTCCATCGCTTCGTCCATCAGTCCGTCAGCCGGGTGCTGGCGCAGACGGGCGGCCAGCAGGCCGACGCGGCGGCAGGGACACCAGCCGAAGCTGCCGCGCCGGGCATCGCGCCACCGCCTGGAGAAGGCTGGGGCACCGCGCCTGTCCAGCAAGAGGCGAGCGGCATGGGCACGGCCTCTTCCGGCAACTGGCCCCCCCCGCGTCCGCACACGCAATCGGCCTTCCACCTGCAGGAGAACGGCGCGGCCTACGGCGCCACGCGCGACTGGCAGTCCCTGTACCGGCCGCTGGCCGACGCCACGCCTGCCCCGGCCTTTTCCCAGAACGCGACGCACGCCTTCGATCCCGCCGAGGACATGCCGCTGGGCATGGCGCTGGGCCAACTGCACGGCATCTATATCCTGGCGCAGAACCGCCGCGGCCTGGTGCTGGTGGACATGCACGCCGCGCACGAGCGCGTGGTCTACGAACAGCTGAAGCAGGCGCTGGACCAGCAGACGCTGCCACGCCAGGACCTGCTGGTGCCCGTGGTCTTCAATGTGCATGAAAAGGACGTCGGCCTGGTCGAGGAACACGCCGAGCAGCTGGAGGCGCTGGGTTTCGTGCTGCGCCCGGCGGGGCCGGCCGCCATCGCGGTGCGCACCGTGCCCGCCATGCTGGCCAACGGCGACATCGAGACCATGGCGCGCGCGGTGCTGCGCGACCTGGGCGCCGTGGGCGTCTCGCAACTGCTGACCGAGCAGCGCAACCACCTGCTGTCCACCATGGCCTGCCACGGCTCGGTGCGCGCCAACCGGCGCCTGACGCTGGAAGAAATGAACGGGCTGCTGCGCCGCATGGAAGAGACCGAGCGCGCGGACCAGTGCAACCATGGCCGTCCCACCTGGACGCAGTGGTCCCTGTCCGACCTCGACAAGCTGTTCCTGCGCGGCCAATGAACACGCTGGTCCACGACGCGCCGGTCCTGTGCCTGACCGGCCCGACCGCGGCCGGCAAGAGCGCCGCCACGCTGGCCATCGCCGCGCGCTGGCCCGTGGAAATCATCAACGTGGATTCCGCCACGATCTATCGCGGCATGGATATCGGCACGGCCAAGCCCAACGCGGCCGAGCGCGCCGCCGTGCCGCAGCACCTGCTGGACATCCTCGACCCCTTGCAGTCCTATTCCGCCGCCGAGTTCCGGCAGGACGCGCTGCGGCTCATCGCCGCCATCCGCGCGCGAGGACGCATCCCGCTGCTGGCGGGCGGCACGATGCTGTACTACAAGGCCTTGCGCGAGGGCCTGGACGACCTGCCGCAAGCCGACGCCGCCGTGCGCGCCGAACTGGACGCCCGCGCGGCGCGCGAGGGCTGGCCTGCCCTGCACGCCGAGCTCGCGCGCATCGATCCCGTCACCGCCACGCGCCTGGCGCCCAACGACAGCCAGCGCATCCAGCGCGCGCTGGAAATCCACCGCCTGTCGGGACGACCCATGTCGGCCTTGCTGGGCCAGGCCCGTGCCGGGGATGCGCAGGCCATTGCCCTGCACGCCATCAGCCTGGAGCCGGATGACCGACTGGCGCTGCATGCGCGCATCGCGCAACGCTTCGACGCCATGCTGGCGGCGGGGCTGGCCGACGAGGTCCGGCGTCTGCGCGCGCGTGGCGACCTGCACACCGGCCTGCCTTCCGTGCGCTGCGTGGGATATCGCCAGCTATGGGCCTGGCTGGATGGCGAGGTCGATGCGGACACCGCGCGCGAGCAAGGCATCGCCGCCACGCGCCAGCTGGCCAAGCGCCAGTTGACGTGGCTGCGCGCGTGGCCGGGCCGCGACGTGATCGACTGCATGGCGCCCGGGGCCGCCGCGCGGGTGGTGGACCGCTGCGCGGCCCTCCTTCCGCCTGCCTGACCCAAACGCCGATCAGCGCACCGGCCCGTCAGCTCAGTTGCCTGCCAGCGTCTTGCCGTAGGCGGTGAGATCGACGTTGCCGCCGCTGATGAGAATACCCACGCGCTTGCCCTTGATGGGCAGCACCGGCTGCAGCGCGGCCGTGGCAGCCAGCGCGCCGGTGGGTTCCACCACCAGCTTCATGCGCTGCGCGAAGAAGCGCTGCGTGGCTTCCAGCTGCGCGTCCTGCACCGTGACGATGTCGCTGACCTTCTCGCGGATGATGCCGAACGTCAGCTGGCCCAGGTTGGTGGTCAGTGCGCCATCCGCAATCGACACCGGCGTCGGGATGCGCACGATCTCGCCGCTGCGGAACGAGCGCTGGCCGTCATTGCCCGCCTCGGGTTCGACGCCGATGACCTGGCAGCGCGGGCTCAGCGTGGCCGCCGACAGCGCGCTGCCCGACAGCAGGCCGCCGCCGCCCAGGCAGACGAACAGGTAGTCCAGCTCGCCCGTCTCCTGGAACAGTTCCATCGCCGCCGTGCCCTGCCCGGCGATCACGTCGGCGTGATCGAAGGGCGGAATCAGCACCATGCCGCTTTCCTCGCGCAGGCGGGTGGCCAACACTTCGCGGTCATCCTTGTAGCGGTCATAGGTGACCACCTTGCCGCCATAGCCTTCCGTGGCGGCGCGTTTGGCCGCGGGCGCGTCGTGCGGCATGATGATCGTGGCCTTCACGTCCAGCAGGCGCGCCGCCAGCGCGATGGCCTGGGCATGGTTGCCCGACGAGAACGTGAGCACGCCCGCGCGCCGTTCCCCGTCGCCCAGGTTCGCAATGGCGTTGTAGGCCCCGCGGAACTTGAAGGCGCCCATGCGCTGGAGGTTCTCGCACTTGAAGAACAGCGAGGCGCCCGTCAGGGCGTCGGCGGTGGCCGAGGTCATCACCGGCGTGCGGTGGGCGACGCCTTTCAGGACGCCCGCGGCGCGGACGACGTCATCATAGGTGGGCAGTGTCAGGCTCATGCAGGTTCCAGCGGTTACGGGTGGGTCGGACGTGGCAAGAAAAAAACACGGCGCCGCGACCCGAAGGGCGGCGCCAGGATTTCCGATGATAAACCCACGCAGCGCGCGGATGGCTGGTGTACGATGACTGTCCGTATATCCAGTTGTCATCATGGCTATCCAGTCCGACCCTCTCTCGACCCGCGCAGACGCCCCTCGCCTGGTGACGCCCGAGCCCGTCTCGCGCAACGAGGAGTCGGTCGAGCGGGCCTTGCGCCCGCGCATGCTGGATGAATACGTCGGCCAGCACCGCGTGCGCGAACAGCTGGAAATCTTCATCCAGGCCGCACGCCAGCGTGGCGAATCGCTGGACCACGTGCTGCTCTTCGGCCCGCCCGGCCTGGGCAAGACCACGCTGGCGCACATCGTCGCGCACGAAATGGGCGTGAACCTGCGCCAGACCTCGGGTCCCGTGCTGGAACGCCCGGGCGATCTCGCGGCGCTGCTCACCAACCTGGAAAAGAACGACGTTCTCTTCATCGACGAAATCCACCGCCTGTCGCCCGTGGTCGAGGAAATCCTCTATCCCGCGCTGGAGGACTTCCAGATCGACATCCTCATCGGCGAAGGCCCCGCGGCGCGCAGCGTCAAGCTCGACCTGCAGCCATTCACGCTGGTGGGCGCCACCACGCGCGCAGGCATGCTGACCAACCCGCTGCGCGACCGTTTCGGCATCGTGTCGCGGCTGGAGTTCTACTCGGCAGCCGACCTCACCCGCATCGCCGTGCGCAGCGCGGGCCTGTTGCAGGCCGTCATCACCGAGGACGGCGCTGCCGAAGTGGCGCGCCGCGCGCGGGGCACCCCCCGCATCGCCAACCGGCTGCTGCGCCGGGTGCGCGACTACGCCGAAGTCCGTGCCAACGGCGTCATCGACGCCAGCGTCGCCAGCGCGGCACTGGGCATGCTGGAAGTCGACCCGCAAGGCCTCGACCTCATGGACCGCAAGCTGCTGGAGGCCATCGTGCACAAGTTCGACGGCGGCCCCGTCGGCGTGGACAGCCTGGCCGCGGCCATCGGCGAAGAACGCGACACCATCGAGGACGTCATCGAGCCATACCTGATCCAGCACGGCTACCTGCAACGCACGCCACGCGGACGCATGGCCACGCAGACCACCTGGCGCCACCTGGGCCTGGCCGTCCCCGCCGGGTCGCAAGGCCCCGATCTCTTCAGCACCTGAGCCGCCCGGGCCGCCCTCGCCACGGCCTTTCCCCACCATGCTGCTCGATCTGCGCACCATCTACCTGGTCACCGGCGTGACCGCCATCGTGCTGGGGCTCATCCAGTATTTCGCCAGCCACGTGGCCGACGAGCCCGGCTGGCTGCGCGGCAGTGGCGTCAGCCTGCTGCTGCTGGGCACGGGCATGGCGCTGGGCGCCAGCCGGGACCACCTGCCATTCGCCCTCAGCACCCCCGTGGGCAACGCCGCGACAGTGCTGGGCTACCTGCTGCTGCTCGCCAGCATGCGCTCGCTGGCCCGCAGCCAGCCACGCTGGCTGGCGCATGGGGTTGTCGCGGTCGGCCTCGTCGTCCTGCTGACCTGGGCCTATCCTGAAGCCGACGATTTCGCCACCCGCATCGCCGTGGTGTCTGTCCTGTGCGCGCTGTGCGATGCCTGGATCGCCTTCCTGGGCTGGCGCATCTACCGGCGCGAACGCCTGATCACGGCGCGGATGGTGGGCGCCTGCTTCACGCTGACGGCGCTGCTGCTGCTCGTGCGGGCCGGCTTGGCCGCGTTTTCGCAAGCCGGCCCCACCCTCTTCGCGCAGGCCTCGACGCCCTTTTACTGGCTGTCGCTGATGGCCGCGCCCATCGTCACGCTGCGGGCGATGCTGCTGGTGCTGCTGGCGCACGAACGCAGCCAGCGCGCATGGGAAGCCCTGGCGCATCGGGACGCGTTGACGGGCGCCAGCAACCGCCTGGGGCTGCGCAAGGTCTTCAATCGGGACCGGCGCCGGCATGCGCTGGCGCACGGCCGCAGCCTGCTGCTGATCGACGCGGACAGGCTGAAACAGCTCAACGACAGCCACGGCCACGCGGCCGGCGACCAGATGCTCCGTACGCTGGCTCGCGTGGCCACGGACAGCGCGCCAGCGGATGCGACCGTGGCACGCCTGGGCGGAGACGAATTTGCCGTGCTCCTGCCCGGACAGGACCTGGACGCCGCCGCGCGCGTGGCGCATGCCATCCGCCAGGCCTTCCATGCCTGGTCGGCACAGGCGTATCCGGACACGCTTCCCACCGTCAGCGTGGGGATGGCCCATTGCATGGACAGCCGTACGACCAAGGCCGACCTGCTGGCCCGCGCGGACGCCGCGCTTTACGCGGCCAAGCAGGCGGGACGCGATCGCGTGTTCGGCGCGGTGGAAAAGGACGTCAGGGAATGGCCGGCGCAAGCGGCGCCCGGGGCCGCGCAGGCCCCCTTGCGCTGAACGCTCAGGAGCCTGCGGCGAACGTGTCGCACTGGGCCACCTGGCCGCTGCTGTAACCGCGCTTGAACCACGCGACGCGCTGCGCGGAACTGCCGTGCGTGAAGGAGTCGGGCACGACCGTGCCCTGGTGCTTGCGCTGCAGGGTGTCGTCGCCCACCGCGCTGGCTGCGGCAATGCCTTCCTCGATATCGCCAGGCTCCAGGATGCCGCGCGCGGCATCGGCATGATGCGCCCAGATGCCCGCATAGCAATCCGCCTGCAGTTCCAGCTTGACCGACAGCTGGTTGGCCTGCGTGGCCGACACCTGGCTGCGTTGCTGGTTGACGCGGCCCAGCGTGCCGAGCAGGTTCTGCACGTGGTGGCCCACCTCGTGCGCAATGACGTAGGCTCGCGCGAAATCGCCCGGGGCGTTCATCTGCGTCTCCATTTCCCGGAAGAAACCGAGATCGATGTAGACCTTGCGGTCGGCGGGGCAATAGAACGGCCCCATGGCCGACTGGCCGGTGCCGCAAGCCGTGGGCGTGGCGCCCCGGAACAGCACCAGCGTGGGCTCCTGGTAGCGGCCGTTGGTCTGCTGCGCGAACACCGCCTGCCAGGTGTCCTCGGTTTCGCCCAGCACACGGGTCACGAACTGGCCTTGCGGATCGTCGGCCGGCACCGACTGCGAGGGCGCCTGTTGCGGGGCGCCCTGCTGCTGTTGCGCCAGGTCCAGCACGATGTTGGGGTCGACGCCGAAATACATGGCCACCAACGCCAGCACGATGGCGCCGATGCCGATGCCGCCCTTGCCCACGCGTGGCCCGCCTGCACGGCGGTCCTCGACATTGCTGCTTCTGCGGGAATTGCCAAGCTTCATGGGGAAATGCTCCAGAGGGGGAAGTCCGCCGCGAGGCGGCTCAGAACGACGATCCCGGTTGCGTGAGGAACACCAGCTCCTCGTCGGTGCTGGGCCGGCCCAGCTGTGCGTTGCGGTGCGGGAAGCGGCCGAAACGCGCGATCACGTCGCGATGCCGTTCGGCGTAATCCACATAGCCCTTGTACTCCTGCCCTCCCGCGCGCGCCAGATCCTCGTAGAGCGACACGCAGCGGCGCTGCAGCACGAGATCTTCCGCATGCTCGAAAGGCAGGTAGGCGAACACGCGCTGCACCGGCCGCAGGGCCAGGTGCAGGCCGGTGGCGATCAGGCGCTGCGCCGCTGCCCGCGCCAGCGCATCGCCGCTGAACGCGCGCGCCGTGCCACGCCAGACATTGCGCGTGAACTGGTCCAGCAGCAGGATGCGCGCCAGCGTGCCCTCGGGATGCGCATCCCAGGCGCGCAGGCCGCCCGCGACGGCGGCTTCGATCTGGGCCCCGAAGCGAGAGAGGATCTCCGCGTCGAACGCCGCGCTCTTCTGGAACCAGGCCTGGCGCGGACGCAGGTGGCCGGGCTCGCAGGGCGCCAGAAACCAGAAATCCAGGACATCCTGCCAGTCGGGACGAGTCGTCATGCCTGCTCCTTGAGGAAATCGATGATGTGGCGGGGCGGGGCGGCTCAGGCCGCCTGCGCCACGCACTCCAGGATGTCGTCGCCGTAGGCTTCCAGCTTGCGCGCGCCCACGCCGCTGACGTGCCCCAGGTCTTCCAGGCTTTCGGGCCGCGCCAGCGCGATTTCACGCAAGGTGGCGTCGTGGAAGATGACATAGGCGGGCACCCCGTGATTGCGCGCGACATCGCCGCGCCAGGCGCGCAGGGACTCGAACAGGGCCTGGGCCTCGACGGGCAGGTCGGCGGCCGCCGGCTTGCTTCGCGGCGTGGCCGCCCGGTTGCGCGCCGCGGCGCGCTCGGACTCGCGACGCAACATCAGCGTGCGTTCGCCCTTGAGCACCGCGCGGCTGCCTTCGGTCAGCGCCAGCGTGCCATAGCCTTCGGTATCAACGGTGAGCAGGCCCTGGGCCAGCAGTTGCCGCAACACGCTGCGCCAGGCTGTGTCGGACAGGTCCGCGCCCACGCCGAAGACGCTCAGGGTTTCATGGCCGTGTTGCGCCGTGCGTTCGTTTTTTTTTCCGCGCAGGATGTCGATGATGTGGCCGGCGCCGTAACGCTGCCCGCGTTCTTTCCACAGGCGGTACACCGCCGACAGCACTTTCTGCGCGGCCACCGTGCCGTCCCAGGCCTGCGGGGGCTCGAGGCAGGTGTCGCAGTTGCCGCAAGGCGTGATCTGCTGCCCGAAATAGGCCAGCAGGCGCTGGCGCCGGCATTCCACGGTCTCGCACAGGCCCAGCATGGCGTCCAGTTGCGACCCCAGGCGGCGGCGGAAGGCATCGTCGCCCGGCGAGTCGTCGATCATGCGGCGCTGCTGCACGACGTCCTGCAGGCCATAGGCCAGCCAGGCGTTGGCCGGCAGGCCATCGCGGCCGGCGCGGCCGGTTTCCTGGTAGTAGCCCTCGACCGACTTCGGCAGGTCGATGTGCGCCACGAAGCGCACGTCGGGCTTGTCGATGCCCATGCCGAAGGCGATGGTGGCGACCATGACGATGCCGTCTTCGCGCAGGAAGCGCGACTGGTTGGCCGCGCGCACCGGCGCGGGCAGGCCCGCGTGGTACGGCAAGGCCGAGATGCCCTGCGCGCTGAGATAGGCGGCGGTGTCTTCCACGCGGGAACGCGAGAGGCAATACACCACGCCGGCATCGCCCGCGTGTTCGGTGCGAAGGAAATCCAGCAACTGGCGGCGCACGTCGTTCTTCTCGACGATGCGGTAGCGGATGTTGGGACGATCGAAGCTGGCGATGAAATGCCGCGCGTCGTCCAGCGCCAGGCGCTGCGCGATCTCGGTGCGCGTGACGTCGGTGGCCGTGGCCGTGAGGGCGATGCGCGGCACGTCGGGCCACTGCTCGTGCAGCATGGACAGCTGCAGGTACTCCGGACGGAAGTCGTGCCCCCATTGCGACACGCAGTGCGCCTCGTCGATGGCGAAAAGCGCGATGCGGCCGCGCTCGAGCAGCGACAGGCAGCGGTCGGTGACCAGGCGTTCGGGCGCGACGTACAGCAGGTCCAGCTCGCCCGCCAGGAAGGCCCGCTCCACCTCGCGGGTGGCATTCCAGTCCTGGGTGGAATTCAGGAAGGCCGCGCGCACGCCGAGTTCGGTCAGCGCGTCGACCTGGTCCTGCATGAGGGCGATGAGGGGCGACACCACGATGCCGGTGCCGGGCCGCACCAGGGCCGGCACCTGATAGCACAGGGACTTGCCGCCCCCCGTGGGCATGAGCACGAGGGCGTCGCCGCCATCGATGACCTGCTGGACGATGGCCTGCTGCTCGCCGCGAAAGGATTCATAGCCGAAGACCCGCTGCAGGACTTCCAGGGCACGGGTATCAGACATTGGAGGTAACGGGAGCAATCATGGCCGGCATTTTACGCGGCCCCCACTCCTAGCGCAGCAGGCTGCCGGACAAAATGTCCACGGGCATCGTCAACTGCATGCGCATGGCGTAGTCGCCCGACACGGCATCGCGGTCGGCCCCCAGCACGAATTTGGTGCGTGGCGTGAGATCCAGGCTGTGCTGGACCCCCAGGCGCTGCTCAGTGAACGCCCCCTGGTCGCGCAAGCCGTTGTAGGTGCCGCTGAACGTGCCGTAGCCGCCGCCCAGCGGCACGCCCGCGGTGACGATGTTGCGCTGGTTGGCACTGCCTGCCGGCCCGCTGGTGTAGCCCGCCAGGTCGCCATAGCCCTGCTCGGTGGCGATGGCGCGATAGCCCAGCTTGAAATAGTCGGTCAGGGTGACGTTGTAGCCCAGCTCGTAGCGCCAGCCCGCGCCGCTTTGCAGCGATCCCTGCGTGGCGCCCGCCTGCACGGTGCCCCACTGCCCGGCCGAGTAGATGCCGCCCACGCCCATCACGGACATATCCGGCGCCCGCTGCAGCTGGCTTTCGACGGTGAAGTCCGGGGTCAGGCCGTAGCGCACTGCGCCCCCGCCCACCGAGGGGCCATACGTCAGGCCGCCGGACTTGGCGTTGGCGTCGGAGTAGTCGAGGCGGCCCACCGTCGAGGAGTAGCCCAGCCTGCCTTCGGGCATCACGCTGTTCGCCGCGCCGCTCCAGTTCGCCAATTGCACCCCGCCAATATTCGCGGCGGAGCCCCAGCGCGGCACGTTGGATTTCACGCTGCCCACGCTGAGCGCCGGGCCGCCCGCCTGGCGGTAGACCAAGCCGCGCTGGGCATAGCGCATGCCGGAAAGACTGGCGACCGGCGCGAAACGGCGCGCCGTTTGCTCGGGCGAGCCCACCACGTCCACGGCGGCATTGCCGTCCAGGTCGTAGGCAACGTGGTAATCCCAGTCATACTGCGGCCCGAAGTCCTGGATGTCGGAGTGCGGCGGGGTGACGAGCTGCGTCGAGCCGTCTTCCTGGGTGAGGATGACGGGCGGCGGCAGCGGCGCCAGGGGGGCGGACTGGAAGTCCGAGGGTGGCGGCCGCACCGAGAAGACCTGGGCGGGCGACAGCGCTGAAATGCCCGATGGGGCATCGGCCGTGCCATACGCGGTGTCCGGGTCCAGGTAGTAGGGCTGCGCGGCAGCCGGCGCCTGTATCGCCACGAGGCAGGCGGCTGCGCACCACGCACGCCTGTCGATCCAGTACCAGAAATTCCGCCGCATTCGAATATTCTAGGATTTCCGATCCGCCCCAGGCTAGCGCAGTTGCATTTCAGGCCGTTACATGCGGCTTGCTGCCCTGCCGCCGTCAGGCGACACTCCCCGCCATGGAATCCTCTCGCATCAAGCTGCTGGTGGTCGACGACGACCCCGCCCTGCGCCAGTTGCTGGCCGACTACCTCAATCGGCACGGCTACGACACCCTGCTCGCGCCCGACGCCACCGACCTGGCCACGCGCATCGCGCGCTACGCCCCCGACCTGCTCGTGCTCGACCGCATGCTGCCGGGCGGCGACGGGGCGGATGCCTGCCGGCGCCTGCGCGAGCAGGGCGAGGACATCCCGGTCGTGCTGCTGACCGCGCGCGACGAAACGGTCGACCGCATCATCGGCCTGGAGGCCGGCGCCGACGACTACCTGGGCAAGCCCTTCGATCCGCGCGAACTGCTGGCCCGCATCGAAGCGGTCCTTCGCCGCAAGAGCGGCCCCTCTGCGCTGACCAAGGACGCTCCCGTCCCCTTCGGCCCCTTCATCTTCGACCCCGTCACGCGCCAACTGACCCGCGACGGCGAGGTCGTGCGCCTGACCGGCGGCGAGATCAACCTGCTGGAAGCGCTGGTGCGCAACGCCGGCAAGCCGCTCTCGCGCGAGCGCCTGCTGGCCCTGGCGCGCGACGACGACGCGGGCGAACGCAATGACCGCGCCATCGACATCGCCATCCTGCGCCTGCGCCGCGCCATCGAGGACGACCCCAAGCAGCCGCGCTGGATCCAGACCGTCTGGGGCATCGGCTACCGCTTCGCGCCATGAGCGGCACGCGGCCACCCGAAGGCGCCACGCCCCCTGCCGCCAGCCCTGCCAAGCCCACGTCCCGGCTCCGCCTGCTGCTCACGGCGCTGCTGCCACGCACGCTGCACGCCCGCCTCATCACCCTGGTGCTGGGCACCGTCCTGCTGGCCCAGGCCGCCACGCTGGCCAGCATCTCGCACTACCAGCGCCACTACCTGGACGCCGTGGCGGTGGACCTCATCGCCACCACGATCCGCACGCTGCAGGCCTCGGTGGGCATCGTCCCGCCCGAGCACCGCGTGGAATTCGTCAAGCGCGCCTCGCAGAACCAGTGGCGCTTGTGGTCGCGCCGCCTGCCCGCCGACGCCAAGCTGCAACGGCGCGAGCGCGACGGCCGCCCGCCCCCGCCCCCGCCCTGGTGGGACCGCGGCCATGACGACATCCGCCGCAGCCTGCGCAGCCTGGTCGACCGCCTGAACAGCCACCTGGGCGAGGACACCCGCGTGGCGCTGTCGCGCGGCCCGCGCCCGCAGCTTTTCATTTCGCTATCCACCCAGTTCAACCAGCTGGACCCCGCCGACAGCGAGTGGCTGGTCATCCCGCTGGACCGCATCGACCCGCCGGTGTCGGGACCGCTCTACGCCGTCTGGTTCGGGGGCCTCGGCCTGGTGCTGCTGGTCGCGGTGGGCTTCTCGTGGCACATCTCGCGCCCCATCACCCGCCTCGCCCAGGCCGCCGACCAGTTGGCGGCAGGCCAGCCCAGCCGGGTCAAGCCCTCGGGTCCGCAGGAAACCCAGGTACTGGGCGAACGCTTCAACGCCATGCTGGACGCGCTGGCCGAATCGGAAAGCGTGCGCCGCACGCTGCTGGCCGGCCTGCCCCACGACCTGAAAGGCCCGCTGTCGCGGATGTGGCTGCGCATCGAGATGGCCGAGGACCCGGCGCTGAAGGACGGCCTGCGCAAGGACCTGAAGGACATGCAGGGCATGGTCGACCAGTTCATCGGCTTCGTGCGCGGCACCGACCCCGGCACCTACCGCTACACGGACTGGGTCATCAACGACTGGCTGACAGAACGCGTCGGCGCCTGGGAAGGCAGCGGCGCCGCCGTGACGCTGACCGACCACACAGCCACGCCGCTGACAGTGCACGCGGACGCCGCGGCGCTGGAGCGCCTGCTGGACAACCTGGTCGGCAACGCGCTGCACCACGGCGCGCCGCCCGTGGACGTGGCGCTGCGACGCCAGGGCCAATGGCTATGCCTGAGCGTGTCCGACCACGGCAGCGGCATCCCCCCCGACCGCCGCGAAGACGCCCGCCGCCCCTTCAGCCGCCTGGACGACGCCCGCACCCGCACGGGCAACGTCGGGTTGGGGCTGGCCTTGGTGGATGCCATTGCGCGGGCGCACGATGGAAGGATGTCGCTGGAGGAGGCGGAGAGCGGGGGGCTTCGGGTGGAAGTGTGGCTGCCGATACAGTCTGCCGCTGGCGAGGGTGAGCGGGGTGGGGTGGTGTCGAGGTCGTAGACCGCTGGGTTGACGGCCGCCGAAGGTGGTCGTGCCGTCGGGCGCCTGCCGCGTGGTGGGGCGCCCACAGCGCCCCGCCCCCCGCAGAAGGCGCCCGCCGTCCCGCCCACCCTCGACGTCCTGCAATGTTGTGTTCTGGACCTTGGGCAGCCACCTTGGTCCTGCTCGCATTCTTGCCCTGCGCTCGCTGCCCGGCCGAAGATCTCGGCTTGCCGCTGACCGGTGGGCGCCCACAGCGCCCACCGGTCAGCATTCGGAAAAGCAATAGGGCAGCTTTTGAGAGAGTGGGGGCGGGGGTTGGAGGGAGGTAGCAGCGCGCTTCGGGCTACGGGCGCCGCTTGGCGGCATTATCTGCTTGGGGCGGCTGCTTCACCATCCGCATGGGGCGACCGAAACCGCAGGCTCATCAATTTCTCAATGCCTCTGCCCGCGCAAGACTCCCGCCATTCAGTCACGATGACGGAACAACGCCTCCAAGCCAAGCAGACAACGCAGCCTGACGGGGGCCCCCGCCCGAAGCGCGATGCTACCCACCTCCACTCCCCCTCCCCCCTCTCCCAAAAGCTGCCCCCATTGCTTTTCCAAATGCTCAGCAATGGGCGCTGTGGGCGCCCATTGCTGAGCGGCAAGCCGAGATCTTCGGGCGGGCAGCGAGCGGGGACAAGAATGCGAGCAGGACTCCGGTGGCTGACTCCGGTACAGATCACCCCAATGCAGGACGTCGAGGGTGGGCGGGACGGCGGGCGCCTTCTGCGGGGGGCGGGGCGCTGTGGGCGCCCCACCACGCGGCAGGCGGCCGACGGCACGACCACCCTCGACGGCCGTCAACCTAGCGGTCTAAACAACAACACCACAACCTATCAACCACCCGAACCAGCCCAAGAATCCCGCAGCGTCGTCACCCGATTCAGCACAGGCCGCTCGGCAGTCGACAACTCCCGATCCGCAGTGAAATACCCCAGGCGCTCGAACTGCCACGTCGCACCCGCCTCAGCGACGGTCCCCGGTTCCAGCAGGCCTTGCACCACCTGGATCGAGTTCGGGTTCAAGGCATCGAGGAAATTCTTCTCGCCGGCGTCCGGATGCGGATCGGCGAACAGGCGGTCGTACAGGCGGATCTCGGCCGGCACCGCGTGCGCGGCGCTGATCCAGGTGATGTTGCCCTTGACCTTCACACTGTCGGCCCCGGGGGTGCCGCTCTTGGTGTCGGGCAGGTATTCGGCGTGGACTTCCACCACCTTTCCGGCCTCGTCCTTGACGAAGCCCGTGCAGGTCACGACGTAGCCGTACTTCAGGCGCACCGAGTTGCCCGGGAACAGACGGAAGTACTTCTTCGGCGGCTCTTCGCGGAAGTCGTCACGCTCGATCCACAGTTCGCGCGACAACGGGAATTCGCGCACGCCGGCTGACGGGTCGTGCGGATTGCGCGGCGCCGTGCAGGCCTCGGTCTGGCCTGCCGGATAGTTCGTGATGACGAGCTTCAGCGGATCCAGCACCGCCACCGTGCGCGGCGCGATCGGGTCGAGGTCGTCGCGCACGGCCTGTTCGAGCAGGCTGTAGTCGATGCGCGAATCGGACTTCGACACGCCGGTGCGGTCGCAGAACAGGCGGATCGAGGCGGGCGTGTAGCCACGGCGGCGCAGGCCGAACAGCGTGGGCATGCGCGGATCGTCCCAGCCGTCGACATGGCCTTCCTGCACCAGTTGCAGCAGCTTGCGCTTGCTGGTCACGATGTAGCTCAGGTTCAGGCGGGCGAACTCGTACTGGTGCGGCAGCGGCTGCGCCAGCTTGCCCAGCTCCGCCAGGCGGGCCAGGATCCAGTCGTAATAGGGACGCTGGTCTTCGAACTCCAGCGTGCAGATGCTGTGCGTGATGCCTTCCAGCGCGTCCTCGACCGGATGCGCCCAGGAGTACAGGGGATAGATGCACCAGTCATTGCCGGTGCGGTGGTGCGTGGCGTGGCGCACGCGGTACATGATCGGGTCGCGCAGGTTCATGTTGGGCGACGCCATGTCGATCTTGGCGCGCAGCACCATGCTGCCATCGGGGAACTTGCCGTCGCGCATGTCGCGCAGGCGCGCCAGCGACTCCTCGGCCGGACGATCGCGCCAGGGCGAATCGACGCCCGGCTCGGTCAGCGTGCCACGGTTGGCGCGGGTCTGCTCCGCGCTCTGTTCGTCGACGTAGGCGTGGCCGGCCAGCACCAGCGCCTCGGCGAACTCGAACATGTAGGTGAAGTAGTCGCTGGCGAAATACAGATGGTCCTTGCCCTGGGCATGCCAGTCGAAGCCCAGCCATTGCACGGCCTCGGCGATGGCGTCGACGTACTCCTGCTCTTCCTTCTCGGGATTGGTGTCGTCGAAACGCAGGTGGCAGATGCCGCCGTAGTCACGCGCCAGGCCGAAGTTCACGCAGATGCTCTTGGCGTGGCCGATATGCAGGTAGCCGTTGGGCTCCGGCGGAAAGCGCGTGCGGATGCGGGCCACGTCGGGCTCGCCCTGCGCCTGCACGGATGCCGGGCCAGGCGTGCCCGCCCAGCGCCGTTGGGCGTGACGACCCTGGGCCAGGTCGGCCTCGATGATCTGGCGCAGGAAATTGGTGGCGGGTGCGGCTGGCGTAGCGATGCTCATCGGGAGGGAAATGGAATACGGGAATACCGGGGAATCGCCAATTTTGCCACGGCTTGGCGCCGGGCCTGTTATTCTCGCTGCGCACCGGGCCCGGCGGCAGCAATCCGACGCCCGCAGACGAGAACAATGCCCCACAGTCCATGGACATTTCCCCCCTCGCGTTGGCACGCACGCATTTCCTCCTCAGTCTTGGATTCCACATGCTCTTCCTGGCCATCGCCCTGGCGCTGGCCTGGGTGCTGTTCGGCCTGAAAGTGCGCGCCCGCGTCTCGGGCGACGCCGGGTGGACCGCGGCCTATCGCTTCTGGGTCCGCTTCTTCGCCCTGGCTTTCGTGCTGGCGCAGGTGTCCGCGCTGCCCCTGCTGTTCCAACTGGGCGGACTGTGGCCGGTCATGATGGAGCGGGTCGGCAATGTCATCGGCCCCCTGCTGGGCTTCGCCGTGGTCACGGTCTTCGTCGTGAAGTCCTGCTTCCTGGGCGTGATGCTGTTCGGCCAGCGCCGCGTGTCCGACCTCGCCCACACGCTGGCCGTGCTGATGGTCGCCGCGGGCCTGCTGCTGGAAGTCTTCTGGGTGGTCTCCCTGATTTCCTGGACCCACACCCCCGCTGGCGCCTTGCTGCTGGATGGCCGCTACATCGTCACGGACTGGCGCGCCGCCGTGCTGAACGTCTCGCAGCCCTGGCTGCTGGCCTCGGCCGTGCTCGGCGCGGCGCTGGTCGTCTCCTTTATGATGATGGGCGTGACCGCCTGGCAGGCGCTGTCCCGCCCGCTCGTGCCCGGCGAGAAGATGGCGTTCCGCTGCGGCCTGTGGTTGGCCTGCGTCGCCCTGGTCCTGCAGGCCGCGGCCGGCGTGGGCACGGCGCGCATGATCGCCGCCGAACAACCCGCCAAGGCCGCCGCAGCCGCCGGCTACTGGCACACCGGCGAGGTGCCGCGCTGGGTCCTGTTCGGCTGGCCCGACGCGCGCGAGCAGCGCAACCACGCCGAAGTGGCGCTGGGCAGCCTGTCGCCGCGCTGGCTGGGCGTCACCGCCGACGGCAAGCCGCAAGGCCTGGACAAGGTCTCCGGCATGCAGCCGCCCGTGCCCGGCGTCTTCTGGTCCTTCCGCATCATGATGGCCGCGGGCATCCTGATGTGCCTCGTCGCCTTCATCACCCTGCTCAGGCTGCTCCGCCGCCGCCTGGACCCGTCCACGCTGTCGCGCTTCTGGCTGCGCGTGCTGATCGGCGCGGCGCCGCTGGGGGCCATCGCCTGCGTGGCAGGCTGGATGTTCTCCGAACTGGGACGCCAGCCGTATGCCGTCTACAGCACCGTGACGATGTCCGAGGTCGTGGGCACGACGCGCGCCAGCATCCTGGGGTGGTCGCTGGCCGGCCATGTCCTGCTCTACGCCGGCTTCCTGCTGGCCTTCTGCCGCATGCTGTTCCACGCGGCGCGCTACGGCGTGGTGCCGGTGCGCCGTCCGGGAGCGCGCGCATGAGCATGATCGACCTGCTTGCCGCCTCGATGGGCCTGAACGTCGATGATCCGACGTTCTGGATGCCGCTGGCCTTCATGGGCATCTTCTTCGCGCTGCTCGTCGCCGGCACCCTGCTCGACGGGATCGACCTGGGCGTGGGCATGCTGCTGGTGGCCGCGCCCGGTGACCTGCGCAGCCGCTTGATGGTGATGCTCAGCCCCTGGCGCGACGCCAACGAATTCTGGCTGCTGCTGGGCGCGGGCCTGTGCGCGGCGGCCTTCCCCTTCGCCTGGGGCGTGATCGCCGGCGAGCTGGTGCTGCCGCTTGCCCTGCTGGCACTGGGCGCCATGCTGCGCAGCGTGTCCTTCGAGTTCCGCACCCGCGCCAATGCGGCCATGCGTCCACGCTGGGTCGCCGGCTTCTGGCTGGGCTCGGTGATCACGGCGTTCTCGCACGGCCTGCTGCTGGGCCGCGTGGCCACCGGCTACCAGCACAGCGTGGCGCACGCCTGGTTCGACGTGTTCGTGGGCCTGTGCACGGTGGCCGCCTACCTGGTGCTGGGCGCCAGCTGGCTGATCATGCGGGTGGACGGACCGTTGCGGCAGATGGCGGTGAAAGGCGCCCGCCATGCGATCCGCTGGACCGCCGCGGGCATGGTGGCGGTGTCGGTAGCGCTGGGCCTGGCCAACTCGGGCATTTTCTACAAATGGGGCAATGTGTCCGACCTGACGGTGGCGGTGCCGATGTGGTCGGTGATGCTGTTCTGCTTCGTGCTGATGGAAGTGCTGCTCAGCCGCCTCGCCCGTCCCGACCAGGTCGCCTGGACCGCCCTGCCCTTCGTGCTGTGCCTGATCCTGTTCGCCCTGATGCTGTGCGGCCTGGCCTACAGCCTCTTCCCCTACCTGATCCTGGACAACCTGACGCTCTGGGACGGCGCGGCGGACGTGTCGTCCTTGCGGCTGGTGCTGGCGGCAACGGTCGTGGCCGTGCCGGTCATGCTGGTATTCAACCTGCTGGGGTATCGGACGCTGTTCGGCCAGGAGAAGGCGCCTACCGGGGTGGTGGTGCCTGGGGGGAAGAGTCAGTTGCCGGTCGTGGTGGTGGCTGCTGAAGGTGAGCAGCGTACTGCGGGGTAGGTTGGCGCTGGGGTTCGGCGGTTTCGTAGATCGCTAGGTTGACGGCTGTGGACCGCTGGGTTGACGGTCGTGCACCCGCTGGGTTGACGGCTGTGGACCGCTACGTTGACGGCCGCCGAGGGTGGTCGTGCCGTCGGTCGCCTGCCGCGTGGTGGGGCGCCCACAGCGCCCCGCCCCCCGCAGAAGGCGCCCGCCGTCCCGCCCACCCTCGACGTCCTGCGGTTGAGTGGTGTGTACCGGAGTCAGTCACGGGAGTCCTGCTCGCATTCTTGCGCTGCGCCCGCTGCCTGCCCGAAGATCTCGGCTTGCCGCTCACCAATGGGCGCCCACAGCGCCCATTGCTGAGCATTCGGAAAAGCAAAAGGGGCAGCTTTTGGGAGAGGGGGGAAGGGGAGTGGAGGTGGGTGGCATCGCGCTTCGGGCGGGGGCCCCCGTCAGACTGCGTTGTCTGCTTGGAGGCGTTGTTCCGTCATCGTGACTGAATGGCGGGAGTCTTGCGCGGGCAGAGGCACTGAGAAATTGATGAGCCTGGCGGCTTCGGCCACTCCGTGACGGTGGTGGAGCAGCCGCCCCAAGCAGATAATGCCGCCAAGCGGCGCCCGTAGTCCGAAGCGCGCTGCCTCCCCCCTCCACCTCTCGCCCCCACTCTCTCAAAAGCTGCCCCTTTTGCTTTTCCGAATGCTGACCGGTGGGCGCTGTGGGCGCCCACCGGTCAGCGGCAAGCCGAGATCTTCGGGCGGGCAGCGAGCGGGGAGGAGAATGCGAGCAGGACCAAGGTGGCCGACTCCGGTGCAAACCACCCAATTGCAGGACGTCGAGGGTGGGCGGGACGGCGGGCGCCTTCTGCGGGGGGCGGGGCG
>CAADIG010000002.1_pt1 | contig 17648 bp, 17 predicted proteins | sample 2381321 | NCBI WGS metagenome assembly CAADIG01 (sample SAMEA5147519, study PRJEB30075) | plant metagenome | biome: Evergreen rainforest; feature: Forest; material: Leaf | place: Madagascar | collected 2016-11
GCCAGCAATTGATCACACAGGAGACGGGGTGGCATGTCCATCACATCATCCGGCGGGTCGATGGCGGAAAGGACGGGAGTACCAATCTCATCATGGTGCATCCGAACTGCCATAACCAGATCCACGTCAATGGTCTCAAGGTAGTGAAGCCGGTTCGCGAAAGCGGGCTTTGAAAGGCTTGAGCCGTATGAGGGGAAACTCTCACGTACGGTTCTTAGGGGGGGATGAGCCAGCAATGGCCTGTCCCTACCCGACAACTCGCACGACGGCACCAGCAGTTACCAGATGCTGGCCGGAATGTTCCGTTTCGTGTGCAGCAATGGCCTTGTTTGCGGCGACACCGTGGCCGATGTGCGCGTGCCGCATAAGGGCGATGTGGCTGGGCAAGTGATCGAAGGTGCCTATCAGGTGCTGCACGGCTTCGACCGTGCGCTGGAATCCCGCGAGTCCATGCAGGCCATCACGCTGGACGAAGGCGAGGCCGAAGTATTCGCCCGCGCCGCGCTGTCGCTCAAGTACGACAACCCGGACAAGCCCGCCCCCATCACCGAATCGCAAATCCTGATGCCGCGCAGGTTCGACGACCGCCGCCCGGACTTGTGGAGCGTGTTCAACCGCACCCAGGAAAACCTGACCAAAGGCGGATTGTCTGGACGCAGCGCCAACGGACGCCGCCAGCAGACCCGCCCGGTGCAGGGCATTGATTCCGATATTCGCCTCAATCGTGCCCTGTGGCTGCTGGCCGATGGCCTGCGCCAGTTGAAAGCCTGATTTCCCTGCGCGGCAGGGGCAGGCAGCAACCCTTGCCGCGTCATTCGCTGCTGCATCCCATCATCGCAAGGAGTTTCACCATGAACGCCATCAACCACACCGAAGCCCAAGCCATCCACACCGCAGCCAGCGCCGCACCTGCCGTGCTGCTGGAAGCCGCCGACCCGAGCAAGAATCTGATTCTTGTGCCGCTGTCGCGGCTGGTGTCGCGCCCCACAGGCCGCAACGTGCGCAAGACCCCGCGCATGTCGATTCCTGAACTCGCCGTCAGCATCCAGCGTGTCGGCCTACTGCAAAACCTGATCGTGACGGCGACCGCTGACGGCGAGCGTTACGAAGTCGTGGCCGGAGGCCGTCGCCTTGCCGCCCTCAAGCTGCTGGCGAAGAAGCGCCGCATCAGTAAGGAATGGGAGGTGCCTTGCCTGCTGGTGGCCGATGGCACCGCCCGCACGGCCAGCCTGACCGAGAACGTGCAGCGCGAAGCCATGCACCCCGCCGACCAGTTCGAGGCATTTGCCGCGTTGGTGGCCGAAGGCCGCCCCATCGAGGACATTGCCGCAGATTTCAGTGTCACGCCGCTGGTGGTGCAGCGCCGCCTGAAACTCGCCAACGTGTCGCCGCGCCTGCTGGCCGACTACCGGGCCGAGGCCGTGAGCCTTGACCAGTTGATGGCCCTTGCCATCACCGACGATCACGCCGCGCAGGAAGCCGCTTTCTACGATGCGCCCACATGGCAGCGCAGCCCGCACAACCTGCGCGACCGCCTGACCGAGCGCGAGATTGACGCCCACCGGCACCCGCTGGTGCGCTTCGTTGGGCTGGATGCTTACGAGGCCGCAGGCGGTGGCACCCGCCGCGATCTGTTCGCGGAAGCCGATAGCGGCGTGTATCTGACCGATGCCACGCTGCTGGAACGACTGGCGCAGGACAAGCTGGCCAGCCTTGCCGCCGAGGTGAAGGCCGAAGGCTGGGCATGGGTGGATGCCACCCCCGGCACGACCCATGCCGACCTGCAAGCCTTCCAGCGCGCCCCGAGGCAGCGCCGCAGCCCGAACAAACGCGAAGCCCAACGCATCGAGAAGCTGCAAACCAAGATGCAGGCGCTGGCCGAGGCCGTGGATGCCGCGCTGGACGCCGACGATGAAGAAAAGGCCGACGCCTTGCAGGAGGAAGGCGAACACCTGGGCGAACAGTTGCAGACGCTGGAAGATGGCTTGCAGGACTACGGGGAAGCCGTCAAAGCTGCCGCCGGTGCCATCGTCACCATCGACCGCAACGGCGAGGCCGTGATTCATCGTGGCCTGCTGCGCGAAGCCGAGGCCAAAGCACTGCGCACGCTGGAACGCCTGCGCCAAGGTTTTAGCGGCGAGGATGCCGAGAACGACGACGAAGGCGAGGACGGAGATAGCGAGGGGCAGCCCAAGACCGCCGCCATGTCCGACAAGCTGGCGCAGCGGTTGAGCGCCCACCGTACCGCCGCGCTGCAAATCGAAGTGGCCCGGCATCCGCAGGTGGCGCTGGCCGCGCTGGTGCATGGCATGGTGCAGACCGTCTTGCAGGGAAGCCACTACGGCCACCGTCATGATGCGTTGCCGCTGGGCGTGAGCCTCAAAGCGCAAGACCGGCTGGAAGGCATCGCCCCGGACTGGCCGGAATCGCCCGCCGCCGTGGCGCTGCGCGAGTTGCAGCAGGTAGCAGGCGAAGGCTTGCCGGAGGACAGCGCCGAACTGTTCGCCGCACTGCTGGCGAAGTCACAGGATGAACTGGTTCGCCTGCTGGCCGTATGCGTGGCATCCACGGTGGACGTGGTGACGCCCCGCGCTACGACGCAGCAACCGGGCGCGGAACTGGCGCAGGCTGTCGGCTTGGATATGGCCGCATGGTGGAAGCCCACCGCTGACGGCTATTTCCAGCACATCCCGAAGGACGCGATTCTGGAAGCCGTGGAGCAGTACGCCCCGGCGCACGTCACCCGGTTGGCGAAATTGAAGAAAGGCGACATTGCCAGCGAAGCCGAGCGGATGGCCGATGGCACCGACTGGATGCCCGCCATCTTCCGTGCCGAAGCCCCACGGCAGGACGCGCAGGACGTGACGGCGGACGAGGAAGCCGAAGTGCCGGAGGAAGCCGCCGCCGTGGCGGATGAGCAGCCGCAGGCCGAGGCACTGGCCGCGTGACCTGCCCATCAGTGAAGCAAGCGCCTTGGTTTCGTCCAAGGCGCTTTGCTGTCCGATCAGCACCGGCCCCAAGTCGTTCCGCCTTGGGGCCGGTGATCAAAAACCCGGTCGCGGCAGTGCCGCGACCGGTATGAATGCCAACAGCGTCATCCGTGCGAATTAACAGGAGCCAAGGTAAACTCTGAACGACGGTAAAAACCTACCGTCCTCTGAAGCACATATGAGTGTGACTTCGGTCGAACTCCTTGCCCTTGGCTGCTCCATCACTACAGCCAGGAACAGCGCAAGACAGTTCATGCAGTCCATCCCTGATCGGGTTTTCACTGCCTAACCAGTGTGTGAAAAGCACTTTTCCCGTATGTAGCAACGATCAGGAGCACTTGGATTGACACCCACCAATAAAGCCACAACACCATCTATTGGGCCTGGCCCTGGACAAACATCTTCGACTCTGCGTGGAACTTTATGGCTGCTGGCGCTGGTTGCTGGCGTTGCCATTGCCAATATCTATTACAACCAGCCTTTGCTGGATGCGCTGGCAAGCGATTTTCCACGGGATGCGTCGTGGGTGGGTCTTGTCGCAACTATGACCCAGATCGGATTTGCGGCGGGAATGGTCTTGGTATCTCCTTTGGGCGACCGTATGGATCGGCGTCGGTTGATTCTTTGGCAGATAGTGGGCATCTGTGTGGCGTTGGTGCTGGCGGCCACAGCAACCACTCTTGCTGCATTGGTTGGAGCAAGTCTGCTGATCGGACTCTTTGCGACGATGGCGCAGCAGGCTGGGCCGTTCGCGGCTGAATTGGCACCGCCCGAGCAACGTGGGCACGCTATTGGCACGGTCATGAGCGGATTGGTCATGGGCATTCTGCTGGCAAGGACATTCTCTGGACTGATCGCCGAACACTTGGGATGGCGAGCCGTCTTTGCTGCCTCCATCATGACCATGCTGATATTGGCCTGTCTGGTGGCTCTGAAGTTGCCGCGCAGCACGCCGTCTTCCGTGTTGCCTTACGGCGAATTGCTCAGATCCTTGTGGGGGCTCGCGCTGGAGTTGCGCACGCTACGGGAAGCCGCTGTCACAGGCGGCGCTCTGTTCGCGGCTTTCAGCCTATTCTGGACGGTGCTGGCCATGCTGTTGGCATCACCGCCCTTCGGACTCGGGCCGCAAGCGGCTGGCCTGTTTGGCATCATTGGCGCGGCTGGAGCGCTGGCGGCCCCTCTGGCGGGAAAGTTGGCCGATCGGCGCGGGCCGCGGGCCGTTATCTCGTTTGCGATCGTGCTGATGGCCGTCTCATTCTTGATCTTTGGACTCTCGGGAAGCAGTCTGATAGGGCTGGTTCTGGGCGTGGTTGTCCTCGATGTTGGCTTGCAAATGGCACAGGTCTCCAACCAGACGCGCATTTTCGCTCTCAGGCCAGAAGCGCGCAGCCGTGTGAATACGGTTTATATGACGTTCTACTTCCTCTGTGGCGCGATTGGCTCCGCGACAGGCGCTTATGCGTGGCAACAGTTTGGATGGATCGGGGTTGTCATTGCCGGTGGCGTGTTCACGGCTGCAGCCTATTTGAATCACCGATTAGGACGTGCTGTCTCGCCATAGAACTGATGGGAGCATGTGCAGCGCGTGTCGGTGCAATGCGCTGCCGGGCTTTCGGGCTGCGCCCCGTGCCGACTTCGCCGTCACGGCCATGTGGCTTCAATCCCTCACGCCTCCGCACCTGTAGCGCTGCGTGCTCCGCTTGCGGGGTAAAACCACGCCCCGTCGCGATGGGCGGAGCTTGTGGGCCTGCTCTCCGACGTGCTGTCACAGGTTGCATGAAAGCGTGCCGTCCTCGACGCTAGCGGTTCGTCGCTTGTACGTCACGAAGGACGGTTCACCGACACGCCGCCCGGCCCTGCAATGGAGCTTCCACGCCACGCCTCAAGCAAGAGGCCACCTGCTACGTCAGGGACGCTTTCACCTTGTCGCTGGGCGTTGTCCTTGCCCGTGTCAGGGCGCAAGCCGGTGAAGCCGTCACGCGGGGAGCCGAGTCGGCCATGTTCCTTTCGGAGCGGGTCGGCCCAAGGCGTCCTGTCTGTTTGTGAATCCTGGCGGTGGCCGGGCTTCTATGGCTGCAACCTTCCAGCGAAACCAATTTCCCCTGCGCTACGCGCATTCCTCGCGGGCCAAATTCTTTTCGCTTCCAGGCGCTCCACTGCGTTGCGCCCGCAAGCGGTGCAGCCAGCCCGTCCCCCGCCGGTCGGATCACAACAGGACGCGATGGGCGCGAACCCTGTTCAACCGAAAGGAAATTCATCATGGCAAACATCGGCACCTTCACCGCAGAGAAAGATGGCTTCACCGGCACGCTTCGCACCCTGACCCTCAACGTCAAGGTCAAGCTGGTTCCCAACGACAAGGGCGAGAACGAGAGCGCTCCCGACTTCCGCCTTCAGGCGGCCGGCCACGACATCGGCGCGGCGTGGAAAAAGACCAGCGAGGCCGGACGCCCTTATGTGTCCGTGACCCTTGACGACCCTTCGTTTCCTGCAACGGTCTATGCCCGCGTGATCGAAGGCGAGGACAGTACGCACGACCTGATCTGGTCACGCAGCAAGCCCAAGGCGGCGTAAAAACTGCAGCGCCTCGCTCATTATGGCGGGGCGCTCCAGTACTACGAATGCGTTACCAGCTCATGCGTCTGGTGTACAGCTTGAAATTCTCGACGAAGAGTTGAAGGAAACGGCGGCTCCCCTTAGCGAAGCCTGCCTTCAAAAGCTCAGCAACTTGAGATTCATCCTCAAGCTCTTGAAGCAGTTTCCGTGCGACGGCGTTATGCCAACCGGATCGACCAACTGGCATCCATGCAAGCACATCATTGCGTGCCGCTGATGCCTCGATGGCTTTCTCCAGCTGTGCCTCATCATTCTCATGGAAGGCGGCCAGAGATCCCATCAATTCGAAGCGTTCGAACAACAGTTCGAAATTTGCATCAGCCCCTGTGAAGCTCTTTCGCCAATGCGTCATCACTTCCAAAAGGTGATCGCTCAATGGCGTCTTGTGTCGATCTAAGCCTTCGATTTGCTGCCAGATCTGTTGCTCACCGCCTGCCCACGACCAGAGGAAAAGTGTCGAGACAACTCGTTGTGGTTCGCGATTTTCCGAGGCGAGTACGCATAAGAACAGCTTGAGTAGCGTGTCCCATCGCGCAGCTTTGGTCAGCCCGATCCCATAGGCCGTGAAGATCAAAACGGCGGGATAGGAACGAAGATGCAGCAGGTAAGTCAGACCGCTGCCGATCTTTCCAGCGTGGTGGTACATGCTGCGAAGCACATCCATCACCACATCAAAGTCCTTGCCTTCGCCCCATCTTCCAAGGACGCCGGCCATGCGGGCCAGCGACTCGGTTACGGACTCATACTGCTGGACTCTTGTACGAAAATCTTCCTGACTCCATTGCCCCTGCACAGAAAATATCTCACTATCCAATTGATCGAGCAGTCGATCAGTCTCCTGGGCGAAAAGCTCATCCAACTGAATGCGATGCTCAGGCTTGGCTAGATAGCGTTTGGCACTGTTGACCAGCAACTCTACGCTCAGAGGGTTCTGACGCTGGCTCTGCTCAAGGGTTTCGACTCGCTGCTGAAGACTTTGGAAAAACTCATCAGCACCATTGATTGGAATGGCCCTCGCTGCTCTGTGTGTCGCCAATTCTTGAGCGCCCGATCCCAGTGTTCCGCGTGCGGCCCAATAGACCGGATAACGCCTGTTTGGGGCGCGAAGGAAGGCTTCACGCAAGGCATGATCCCACTCGCCTGACCAGCCGCAGATGATCAAACCATGCTCATCAAAGATGCGATCCAACAATCGGTTGTAGCCATCGGGGTAGGCACTCAGTTCCTGATCGGTATTCAGGATGCGGGCATCCTTGTAGTCACCGTGCAGTTTGAGCAAATAGCAGCGGCTGTGGGTCAAAGGTTCGGCACCAGCGAGCGCATCCTCAGAGGCAACAACCGTTGGTTCAATCCCTTGTTCCCGGAGGGCGTTCTCCATGAGCCGGTCGAAATTGGTGGTGACAATGACCCGCACATACCCGGCTCGAACCAACTGCGCAATGGCATGGTGCGCTTTGGTTGGCGTCTTTCGACCTTCCTCGCGATCCTGTTCATCCGGCTCGATGTAGCGATGCAGGATCGCTCTGCGCTCGTCCGGCGAACTAGCAATTTCTTCCAGCAGTACGGAATAGTTCGGTTCCTGGCCTGTCTTTTCGCGATACCACTTCGCCCAGTCTGATTGCGCTGGGGTGCCTTGAGCCTCGGCTACGCGGCGCACCAAGTCCAGCGTGATTTCCCAACCTGTAGGAATTTCTGCGGAGCGCGACAGGCCCGACCCCAATAGAACAGCGAATACGCCTTTGTTCTCATATACGGAAAACGCAAGCTGGGTAATGGGGTCGTTCTGGAGCAGCGTCATTGATCTTCAGTCTTGGTCAAGATAATGCCGGGTTGGCCGAGTCGGTCTTCGGCCTCAGCCATCAGCACTGTCGTGCTGCATTCCAGCGCGCCTGCGATCTTGAAGATCAGCGACAGCGTGGGTTGGTGTTCGCCCCGTTCGACCTTGCCCATATGGGAACGCTCGACACCGGCTAAGTTGGCCAGCGTCTCCTGCGCGATGCCGCGCTCCATGCGCAGCGCACGCACCGCTGCGCCGAAGGCCTGGGCCAGTTCGGCGTCAAAGGTCGTGGTGCCGGCCGGTCGGCCGCGCTGGACGGTACGCTTCTGCATAGACAGAAGCGTCGATCTACAGCACAATTAAAACCACGTTATATTTAACTCATTCATCCAATCTCACCTGTTTTTGTGCCTTTACTGAAATCCGCATCGGCGGCTTTCTTCAAAAGTAGAGAGCCTGATCTGTGTCTTTCCTGACTTCCGTGCATGTGTCTTCGTGCTTCTACGCTTCTGCGGATGTGTGGGCTTGCACATCCGCGCTTTCGAGAGAAAGCGGTAAAGCGTCTCTGATGCTTTGTGTGTCCGTGGAAGTGCAACCATGACCTCGCTCATCACTGCCGACGAGCGTATGCGCCTGCTGTCCAACGGCCAGGCCCGCGCTGCCGGGCAGGACACCGACCCGCAGCCCGTGGTACGCCTGTTCACGCCAGATGCGCATGCCACTTGGCTCCTGGCCTCGCTCGACCCAGCCGATGGCGATACTGCCCACGGCCTGATCGACTTGGGGATTGGCATGCCTGCGCTGGGAACGGTGAAGCTGTCCGACCTGGCCGCCATCGTCGGGCCGCGCGAGCAGCCCGTGATGCGGGATCGCTATTTCCAGCCTGTGCGACGGTTGTCGGAATACCTGCAACTGGCCGAAGACAACGGTTCGATCACCGATTGAGCGCCTCCGCCAAGCGGGGCGCACTGTGTCTATTTCGGTCTGGTCTGTGACCCGTTCGGTCTGAATCGGCAGTGTTGCACCGAAGCGGTGCATGCCTGATCGAAACGGTCATGATGCCTGGCGCGAACTGCGGCAAGCTGACCGACACGGCACGCCATTGGAGTGCGTTGCCGCCGTCGCACTCAGACGATTTCAGCAACGCATCGGAGTTCATCGGTCTTGACACTGCCAGTTTACGCTTCACCCATGACGTTTTGACGATGGCCTCGTAGCACGCCGTTTCGCCGTGGCGACGCACCCCCAGCACAGGGAGGTTGCCGTATGGCTGATCGCAGTGCCGAGCCGTGGTATGCCACGGCGGCCTATCTCTACGTTCTGCATCTGGATGGCCCGGCGCTGGCCTGGGAGTATCTACGCCGTCATCCAGACTATCGGCACGACTGGCTGCGCCGTCGTCGCCAACCGGATGCTGCCGGGCATTGGGGGCTGCGCCTGCTGGAAGATCCCGCTCTGGATGCGCGGGACGCGCACCCGGCCTGGTTCCCCGATCACGATGCCGTGGTGCAGCTTTACCCGGATGCCGATCCTCCACCCGACGCCCTGTGCTTTGAGTTCTGGAAGCTACCGGGCCACAAACATCTGATCCATGACGGCAAGCGCTTGGTGCTGGTGGCGCGCTGGCCCGGCTGCTGCCTGCGCTTCGTGCTCGCGCCCGGCCTGACCGACGGCATGGCTTACGCCTATGCCATCCGGGCCTGCGCCGTGCCGTGTGCCGGATACCACGCACTTGCCGCCGAGTTGGACAGGCTGGCCGCTGCGGCGAATGCTGCTCCTGTCGCCACCGCGCGGCCCCGGCCTTCGCTAAGCCAGCTTCAGGAAGTGCATACCTTGCAGGCGCTGGATGCGACCCTGGCGGGCGCGTCCTTACGTGAGGTGGCCGAAGGGCTTTTTGGCGTAGATGCCGTCGTGGCCGACTGGCACAAGGACAGCGCTGTGCGCGCTCGTGTACGTCGGCTGGTGCGGCGTGGCGAGGCGTTGATGCGCGGTGGCTATCGCAGCCTGGCGCAGCTCCCTCCAGTTGCAGCGCAGTAAGGGGGGACGTTTTGCAGCCCCTTCATTTCGTCCCTTAGCAAGAAGCCCATCTTTCTTGAAAGTGCCTCTATCCGGCCGCGTGGTGTGGCCGGGCTTGATGGAGGTACTTCCCATGCGACCCGCTCCCTTGCGGCCTGCCGCCGCTGCTGTCGCTGCGCCCGTGCAGCCCCAACGCTACCTGACCAACGACGAAGCCGCCGAATACCTGCGGCTGTCGCCGCGCACGCTGGAGAAACAGCGCGTGATCGGCGGCGGCCCGAAGTTCCGCAAGTTCGGCCGCCGCGTCATGTACGCGGTGTCTGACCTGGACGCCTGGGCCGACCAGCGCAGCTACGAGGCGACTTCCGACCCGGAATATGCCGAGCGGCATGCGGGCGACTACCGTGACGGCCGCTGATCTCTGGCTCGCCGGTGGCCATCGCCATGTCCAGCCCATCGCTGCCCCTGCGACAGCGACCAGCGCAGCAGCGCGAACAGCTCGACCTGTTCCGCGCACTGCCGGGCGACATGGCGCCGCGCGACAGCCAGGACTTGATGGCCTTTCCGTTCTTCTCGCTGGCGAAGTCGCGGCGCACCGCGCCGATCGACTTCCGGGCGGGCGGCATCACCATCCGCGTGGAGGGTACGCAGGAGCACGGCATCGCAACGATATGGGATGCCGACATCCTGATCTGGGCCGCCAGCCAGATCGTGGAAGCCCGCGATGCGGGCATCCCGACCTCGCGGCTGATGCAGGTGCGCCCCTACGAGATCCTGCGCTTCATCGGGCGCGGTACGTCGCTGCGCGACTACCAGCGCCTCAAGGCCGCGCTCGACCGGCTGCAATCGACCACGGTGGCCACGTCCATCCGCGAAACCACGGGAAGGCGGCTCCAACGTTTTTCGTGGATCAACGAGTGGAAGGAACTGGCCGATGCCAGCGGCACGCCACTGGGCATCGAGTTGATCCTGCCGGATTGGTTCTACGCGGGCGTGGTGGACGCCGCCCTGGTGCTGACCATCGACCCGACGTACTTCCGGCTCACTGGCGGCATCGAACGCTGGCTGTACCGGCTGGTGCGCAAGCATGGCGGCCGGCAGGAACACGGCTGGCAATTCGATTTTCAGCACCTGTACCGCAAGTCGGGCAGCGTGGCGCGCTTCTACGACTTCGCCGCCGACCTGCGCGCGCTGGTGGCGCGGCAGTCGTTGCCCGGCTACGTCCTGGGCATCGAACGGATGCCCGGCGAGAAAACCGAGCTGCTGACCTTCCGGCCCGTGCTGCATACGGCACGGGGATAACTGCGGGAAAACCTGTTAATTCACTCGTGCTATCAGGCAACAAAATCGGCCGCAAACCCGCGCCAGCATTGGGTTTTGCCGCCCTCTAACATTCCTAACTTAAATTCTCTAACTTTTAGTAGAGAAGCACCGTTTCGGTGGACAACCACGAAACGGCACCAAACGCAGGAGCGAAAGACCGGCTTTCCAGCACGGAGGGCCACGCCATGATCCTCGCGCTGCTCAACCAGAAAGGCGGCGTCGGCAAGACCACGCTCGCCACGCACATCTCGGGCGAGCTGGCGATGCGCGGCCAGCACGTCGTCCTGCTCGATGCCGACCCGCAGGGTTCATCGCTGGACTGGACGCAGCGCAGAAGCCAGCAGGGCTTGCCACGCCTGTTCAGCGCCGTGGGCCTGGCCCGCGAAACGCTGCATCAGGAAGCGCCAGAACTCGCCAGACGGGCCGATCACGGCGTCATTGATGGGCCGCCCAGGATTGCCGCCTTGGCGCGCTCCGCGCTGCTGGCGGCCGAGCGCGTGCTGATCCCGGTGCAGCCCAGCCCGTATGACCTGTGGGCCAGCGCCGAGATGGTGGCGCTGATCCGTGAGGCGCAGGTGTTCCGGCCTGCGCTGCACGCGGCCTTCGTCATCAATCGGCGCGTCAGCACCACCATCATCGGCCGCGAGGCACGGCAATCGCTGGCCGAACAGCCGCTGCCCGCGCTGCGCTCGGAAGTGCATCAGCGCATCGTGTTCGCCGACAGCGTGGCCGCTGGCCGGCTCGCCCGTGAGACGGCACCCGACAGCGCCGCCGCCCGCGAAATCACCGCCCTGGTGGATGAACTGCTGCGGTGGCCGACATGACAGCGAAGCAGCCACCACGCGGTAAGCGCGTCGGTATCGGCGCTCGTCCGCCCACGAATCCGCACGCAGAAGCGTGGATTCGCCAGGGCGATGCCGATGCGCTGGGCAAGGGCGACCTCTACACCGCGCGCCTGACCCTTGACATCACGCCCGCTATGCGGGCGCGCATCAAAGTGTCGGCCTTCACGCAAGGCGTGACCGTGGCCGACCTGCTGCGCGGTTTGCTGGAGCGCGAGTTTCCAGAACACCGCAGGGAGAACACGCCATGACCACATCCGCATTGTCTGCTGCCGCACCTGCCGCCATCGCGGTCACGGCTGCGCACGCTGCACCTTCCAGCCAGCCTAGCAGCGCGCCGTTGACGCGCGTATCGCTCGCTTACATCGAACCGCGTTTCAAGCTCTATCTGCGCTTCGGTGAACCCGTGCGCACCCTCCAGCTCGACCGCTGGCGGCGCTGCGCGATGTTCCTGCCGGGCGCGATGTTCTGCCGCATCCGCTGGCAGGCCAACGACTACGGCACCGTGCGCTGGCAGCTCATGGTCATGCAGGCTTGCACACCGCTCGATGCGGCGCAGCGCATTCCCAGCGTACAGCCGGGCGCGCGCCTGCTGCTGCACGCCGAGGGAGAAAATCAGGTGCGCGCCGTGCTGGAACGCATCGACGGCATCGAGGCGCTGGGTATCGCGCCCACAGCCGTGTCGCCCGCGTACTGGCGCACGCTCGCCAACCGGCTCGCGGCGCGCTCGCCGCTGCCCGAATACACCGCAGAACGGCATGCCGCCTGGCTGGCTGGAAAGGTGTTGCCATGACCGTCCAGACCACCACGGCCAACGCGCCCGCCATTCCACCGCATCCTCGCTCGCGCCTGCGTGCTCGCATCGTCGTGGCGACACTGGCCACCATCGGCTTCGCTGCGCTGGCCTGGGCGGCTTTCGTGTCGCCGCTGCCGCGCCTGACCTACAACCCGTCCGACAGCGTGGCGGTCGGCTGGTATCGCATCCAACCGCTCGCCCCGCGCACCGCCTCGCTGCCACGTCCGTTGTCCGTGGACAGCATCGTGCTGGTGCCGCTGCCTGCCAGGGCCGCCATGCTGGCTGCGCAGCGCGGCTACCTGCCGACGCGCGTGCCGCTGCTCAAACGTGTGGGCGCGGTCGCGCCGCAACACGTTTGCATCGTCGCCGGTCAGGTACGCATCGACGGCGTGCCTGCGGCCGCCGCGCTGCCTGCCGACCGCCTGGGCCGACCGCTGCCATCCTTGCAGCTTTGCCGCCGCCTCGAAGCGGACGAGCTGTTCCTGTTGAGTGTGACCAATCCGGCGTCGTTCGACAGCCGGTATTTCGGCCCGGTCAGCGCATCCGCCGTGATCGGCGTCGCGCATCCGGTTTGGCTGGAGACACGCCCATGATGACCGTCGATTCGCTGCACGTTGCCGTGCATCTCATCGTGCCATCGGGCATGTCGTTCCGGCTGCTGTTGCCGTGTCGTCGCGCGTGCAGTGCGAGCGCATCCGCGTCGCACTTCGCACTGTCTCCGGCGCAGCCGTCCAGTGTGCAGGCGTCTTGCCTCGAACGCGCCCGGCCTGCGGCCATCGCCGCGTTCGCCGGCGGGCTGACTGCAAGCAGCGCAGCGCCGCCGGGCCGCCGACGCCCGGAGCGACAGCGAGGGGCAAAGGCGGAAGGCAAGACAAAAGGACGCGGCACCGGGCCGCGTCGAAAGCCTGTCTGCACATGGGGGTGGCGCGGCACGCAGCGGCTTCGCCGCCGTGCCGCTTGGGGCGCGAGGCCCGCACCAATGCAGGCATGTCCGCGTGCTACGCACGACAGGACACGCCAGAGCTTGCAGGGGGAACGGCCATGACCGACCGCCGCGACGACGACTTCCGCGTGCGCCCCAGCGCCCCCAAGAACCGGGGCAAGGGCCAGGGACAGAGCTTCGTTTCCAAGGTGCTCAAGCAGGCCGGAAAAGCCAGCAGCGGCAAGTCAGCGGTGCACCGTCCTGGGGCGGCCGGCACCGGCCAGCGTCCCGGCTCACGGCTTGGGCGCGGCCATACGGCGGCCCGCTTCGCGGGTGCGAATCTCACGCCCATGTCGCGGCGCGTGACCATCAAGACGCTGCTGGTCAATCACCAACGGGCCAGCCCACAATCGCTCGCCAAGCACCTGCGCTACATCGAGCGCGACGGCGCGGGCCGCGATGGCGAGCCGGGCCGGGCCTATGGGCCGCAAACCGACGAAGCCGACCTCGACGCCTTCAAGGAGCGGGCCGCCGACGACCGGCACCATTTCCGCTTCATCGTTTCCCCGGAAGACGGCGCGGAACTAGACGACCTGCGCACCTACACCCGGCACCTGATGAACCGGATGGAGGCCGACCTGGGCACGCGGCTGGATTGGGTGGCGGTGGATCACTGGAACACCGACAACCCGCACACCCACCTGATCGTGCGCGGGCGCGACGACACCGGCAAAGACCTCATCATCGCAGGCGATTACATCGCCCACGGCTTCCGCCACCGGGCCGCCGAGCTGGCGACCGAATGGTTGGGGCCGCGCACCGAACTGGAGATCCAGCAGACGTTGGGGCGCGAGGTGGAACAGGAGCGGTGGACGAGCCTGGATCGCACCCTGCAACGCGAAGCCGGCGACGATGGCCGGGTGCAGATCGAACAGTTCAACGCACCGGTGCTGCAACGCCAGCGCCTGTTGCTGATCGGCCGGCTGCAACGCTTACAACGGCTGGGCCTGGCCGACGAAATGCAGCCCGGCACCTGGGCCGTCCATGCCGATGCTGAGAAGACCTTGCGCGCCTTGGGCGAGCGTGGCGACATCATACGAACGATGCAGCGCGCCATGAGCGGCCAGCCGCGTGAGCTGGCGGTGTTCGAGCCGGGCGACAATGGCCGCACCATCGTCGGCCGCGTCACTGCCAAGGGGCTGGCCGACGAACTGCGCGACCGCGGCTATCTGGTCATCGACGGCGTGGATGGCAAGGCCCACTACGTCGCGTTGAACGCCCGCGACGAACTGGCGAACTATCCCACCGGAGCCGTGGTGGAGGTACGCGGTTCCGCCGAGGTGCGGGCGGCCGACAAGAACATCGCCGCGCTGGCGAGCGATGGTCTGTACCGCGCCGATCACCACCTGGCGATCGAGCAAGGCCGGGCCAAGCCCGGCCGCGACCCGCAGGAGGTCGTCGCAGCCCATGTCCGCCGTCTGGAAGCCCTGCGCCGTGCCGGCATCGTGGAGCGGGTGGCCGAAGGACTCTGGAAGGTGCCGGACGACCTGGCCGAGCGTGGCCGACAGTACGACGCCCAACGCCTAGGCGGTGTGGCGGTGGAACTGAAATCGCACCTGCCCATCGAGCGGCAGGCGCGCGTGATCGGGGCCACTTGGCTCGACCAGCAATTGATCGGCGGCGGCCGGGGATTGGGCGACCTGGGCTTTGGTGGCGACGCCAAGCAGGCCATGCAGCAGCGCGCCGATTTCCTGGCCGAACAGGGGCTGGCCGAGCGGCGCGGGCAGCGTGTGATCCTCGCCCGTAACCTGCTGGGCACACTGCGCAACCGGGAGCTGGCGCAGGCCGCGAAGGACATCGCCGCCGAAACTGGACTGGAGCATCGACCCGTGGCAGACGGGCAGCGCGTAGCCGGCATCTACCGGCGCTCGGTCATGCTGGCGAGTGGGAGCTACGCCATGCTCGATGACGGCATGGGGTTCAGCCTGGTGCCGTGGCGGCCGGTGATCGAACAGAGGCTTGGGCAGCAGCTTGCGGCGACGGTGCGCGGTGGCGGTGTGTCATGGGAGATTGGGAGGCAGCGCAATCTCTCAATAAGCTGAGTTGTTAGGCGCAGGCACTACACACGGACGACTGGCGGGAAGTGCTCCATGAGGAACGTCACAAAACTACGTAGCTTGGTTGAATGGTAGCGGTCAGGAAGGTAAACAACGCTCATCGGTCTGCCCGGCAGACCTTGCTTGGGAAACAATTGAACCAAACGGCCAGCTTGAATGTCCTCTTCCAATAGAAGGGTGGATTGCAAGACGATGCCCATGCCGTTGAGTGCAGCAATACGAAGTGCCTGGCCGTTATTCACCTGCAATCTTCCAGACACTGATAGACGACGCGCCTCCTCACCAGTGCCAAGCCAATAGGACAAGGCTGTCGGGCTGAACGACAGGCATTCGTGATGCTGCAAGTCTTCCACTGTTTCCGGTATGCCCTGATGCGCCAAGTAGCCCGGAGAAGCACACATCGTCAGGCTGTATGGAGTAAGTGGCCTTGCGACCAGAGGCGCATTCTCCGGTAGCTTGCCAATGCGAATGGCCGCCTCAAACCCTTCTTCGGCTAAATCCACCACGCGATCAGAAAGGACTACATCGAGCGCGATTTCTGGATAGCGCTCCATATAGATCGCTAAGGCAGGCATCAATGCGTGCGTCCCAAAGATAACGGGCGCCGTGATACGCAGCTTGCCAGCAGGTGCTAATTGCTGGTGCTGGGCCTGCGCATCCGTCTCCGCTACCAAACGCAGAATATCTTTGCATCTCGTGTAGTAGTCCTCACCGAATGAGGTTAGATGCTGCCTCCGCGTCGTTCGGTTAAGCAACTGCATTCCCAGGCGCGCTTCCAGTGACCGCAGATGCTTGCCTGCCATCGTTGCGGAAATGCCCAACGTAGCGGCGGCCCCACTCAGACTGCCTTTCTCCACCGTAAGGACGTACACCTTCATGCTGTCCAATAGATCCATTGCGCACTCACAGTTTTAAGTCATGAAACTTAAATGTAGTTTATCAATCAATGGTTATCAATAAAATATGTAGAACAGTTCGGCGCGCAGGTTGGAAGGCACACAGCCGCATTCCGTGGGTCGGACTCCTGCCATTTCATAGGAGGACACGGTGGAATTGAACCTAAGAGGACGAACAGCGCTTGTCACCGGCGCAAGCAGTGGCATAGGTGCGGGTGTCGCACGCCTGCTCGCCGATGAAGGCGCCCGTATAGCCATTACCGCGCGCAGGGACGATCAGTTGGAGCGGGTTGCTTCACAAATCGAAGCGTCCAGTGAGCAAGTTCCCATTGTTGTCAGCGGTGATGTGACAGACGCAGCCGATGTCGCGCGCATTGCCGCCGAAGCGGCAACGGCGCTTGGTCACATCGACATCTTGGTCAACTGCGCTGGCGGTTCACGCCCAACGGAATTGTCGGCATCTGATGATGACTGGGAAGAAGCGTTTGCACTCAACTTCACCGCTGCGCGGCGGTTGACGCAAGCCATCCTTCCAACGATGCGTGAACGTCAGTGGGGCCGCATCATCAGTATCAGCGGCTCAATGGAGCCTCGCTCGATGAATGCTGCCACGGCCGCCAAAGCCGCCTTGCATCTTTGGGCTAAAGGACTTTCTTGCGAAGTGGCCGCCCAGGGAATCACGGTAAATACGATTGCTCCTGGACGGATCAACAGCGCCCAAGTGTTGCGCAGGCTCCATCCAACCGAGGAAAGTAGGCGGGACTTCATCACTCGCAATATTCCCATTGGGTACTTCGGTGAACCGGAAGATATAGGCCATTTAGTGGCATTTCTTGTTTCACCTTTGGCTCGTTACATCACCGGAGCAGTGATTCCCGTCGATGGAGGAATGCACTTTTTCGCTCATTAGGACGCCTTATGGTACGGCTGTCTCGAAACCGTTTCGCTTCCCAGCATAAAGAGGTGGCGTGATGGAATTGCGCCATCTGCGCTGTTTCCTGGCCGTGGCCGAAGAACTCCACTTCGCCCGCGCCGCGGAGAAGCTGCACATCGAGCAATCGCCGCTCTCGCGCGCCATCAAGGAACTGGAAGAAGAACTAGGCGTGGTGCTGTTCGCCCGCACCACGCGCAGCACGCGGCTGACCCGCGCGGGCAAGCTGTTCTTCGATCATGTGCCCCGCATCTTCACCGCCTTGCAGCAGGCCCGCGACAGCGTGAAGGCAGCGGCCAATGGCTTCCACGGCCAGTTGCGCATCGCACTGTCCGACGGCATCACGCCGTCGCGCTTGCCGGCCTTGCTGGCGCTGTGCCGACAGGAGGAACCCGAAGTCGAAATCCGCCTGACCGAAGTGC
>CAADIG010000028.1_pt1 | contig 11891 bp, 11 predicted proteins | sample 2381321 | NCBI WGS metagenome assembly CAADIG01 (sample SAMEA5147519, study PRJEB30075) | plant metagenome | biome: Evergreen rainforest; feature: Forest; material: Leaf | place: Madagascar | collected 2016-11
GAGGAAATGAGACGTGGGTCGGCGTATTCCATCAGGGCCAGCAGGTATCTGACCTGCAACACAGGCCGGATATAAAACTGCAGCCGTGTCCTGTTGTGACATCACAGAAGACGTTCTTGGCAAACGGGAGGCGTCCATATAACTACTGATGCGCTGGAAACTCCCCTGGCCGAAGCCGGCCGCGCCGAAGCTGGCCGCATCCGGCGCTGGTGATGATGAGCAGCCGGACGGCTGGCAGCGCCACGTCGAGGCCTTGCACGAGGCCGGCATCTCCGAACCCGGCGCCGCGGTCCAGGACCGCAGGCCGGCGACCGTGGCCGACGAGCAGGCGCTGTACGACGTCGCCCCGTCCTTCGTGGAGCTGCTGCCCTGGGTCGAGTTCTTGCCCGAGTCGAAATCCATGCTGCTGGAGGACGGTCAGTCCGTGGCCGCCTTCTTCGAGCTGGTGCCGCTGGGCACCGAAGGCCGGGAGCCCGGCTGGATCGCCCACGCCCGCGACGCCCTGGAAAACGCGCTTCAGGACAGTTTCGATGAACTGGACGAGAACCCGTGGGTGCTCCAGCTCTATGCCCAGGACGAACCGAGCTTCGACCAGTACATGCAGACCTTGCGCGATTACGTGCAGCCACGTGCACGCGGCTCAGCGTTCACTGAGTTCTACCTGCGTTTCTTCGGCCACCACCTGCGCGCGGTGGCCAAGCCGGGCGGCCTGTTCGAGGACACGGTGGTCACGCGGCTGCGCTGGCGCGGCCAGACGCGGCGCGTGCGCATGGTGGTGTATCGCCGCGCGAGCGGACAGGGCCAGGCGAACCGCCGCGGCCAGACGCCCGAGCAGATGCTGAGCATCGTCTGCGACCGCCTGTGCGGCGGGTTGGCGAATGCCGGCATCCAGGCCCGGCGCATGGGTGCCGCAGACGTCCACGACTGGTTACTGCGGTGGTTCAATCCCCGCCCCACGCTGCTCGGGCTTGGGGCCGAGGACAGGGAGCGCTTCTATGCGCTGGCGCGCTACCCCGATGAAACCGAGGCCGGCGAGATCGAACTGGCAAGCGGGCGGGATTTCAGTCAGCGGCTGTTCTTTGGTCAGCCGCGCTCGGACGTGACGCAAGGGGCCTGGTACTTCGATGGCATGCCGCATCGCGTGCTGACCACCGACCGGCTGCGCATGCCACCCGGCGCCGGACACCTGACCGGCGAGACCCGCAAGGGCGATGCGATCAACACGCTGTTCGACCAGATGCCCGAAGACACGGTGATGTGCCTGACGATGGTCGCCACGCCGCAGGATGTCCTCGAATCGGACCTGAATCACCTGGCAAAGAAAGCCGTGGGGGAGACGCTGGCGTCGGAGCAGACGCTCAAGGACGTGCACGAGGCGCGCTCGCTGATCGGCAGCGCACACAAGCTCTATCGGGGCACGCTGGCGTTCTATCTGCGCGGGCGCGACGAGGCGGAGCTGGACCGGCGCGGGCTGGATCTCGCGAACGTGATGCTCAACGCCGGCCTGCCGCCGGTGCGCGAGGACGACGAGGTGGCGCCGCTCAACAGCTACCTTCGCTGGTTGCCGTGCTGCTACAACCCCGGCAAGGACCGGCGCCGGTGGTACACGCAACTGATGTTCGCCCAGCACGCGGCGAACCTGTCGCCGGTGTGGGGACGCGCCCAGGGCACGGGGCACCCCGGCATCACGATGTTCAACCGCGGCGGCGGGCCAATCACCTTCGATCCGCTCAATCGTCTGGACCGGCAGATGAACGCCCACCTGTTCCTGTTCGGTCCGACCGGCTCGGGCAAGAGCGCCACGCTCAACAACCTGCTGAACCAGGTCACGGCCATCTATCGGCCGCGCCTCTTCATCGTGGAAGCCGGCAACAGCTTCGGCTTGTTCAGCGACTTCGCCAGGCGCCTGGGCTTGACGGTCAACCGGGTCAAGCTGGCCCCGGGCTCGGGCATCAGCCTGGCGCCGTTCGCCGACGCACGCCGGCTGATCGAAACGCCCAGCGACGTACAGACGCTCGATGCCGATGCGCTGGACGAAGACCTGCCACCGGACGCCTCGGCCATGGAGGCGGACGAGCAGCGCGACGTGCTGGGCGAGTTGGAGATCACGGCACGGCTGATGATCACGGGCGGCGAGGACAAGGAAGAAGCGCGGATGACGCGGGCCGATCGCTCGCTGATCCGCCAGTGCATCCTCGACGCGGCCGAACATTGCGTGGCGGAGAAGCGCACCGTGCTCACGCGCGATGTGCGCAATGCGCTGCGCACCCGCGGCCAGGACCCGACGTTGCCCGAGATGCGGCGCGTGCGGCTGCTGGAAATGGCGGACGCGATGGACATGTTCTGCCAAGGCACGGACGGCGAGATGTTCGACCGCGACGGCACGCCGTGGCCCGAGGCCGACATCACGCTGGTCGATCTGGCGACCTACGCCCGCGAGGGCTACAACGCGCAGCTCTCCATCGCCTACATCAGCCTCATCAGCACGGTGAACAACATCGCCGAGCGCGACCAGTACCTGGGCCGCCCGATCGTCAACGTCACCGACGAAGGCCACATCATCACGAAGAACCCGCTGCTTGCGCCCTATGTCGTGAAAATTACGAAGATGTGGAGAAAACTCGGCGCTTGGTTCTGGCTCGCGACACAGAACATCGACGACCTGCCGCGCGCCGCAGAGCCCATGCTCAACATGATCGAGTGGTGGATCTGCCTGTCGATGCCGCCGGACGAGGTGGAGAAGATCGCACGCTTCCGCGAACTCTCGCCGGCACAGAAGGCGCTGATGCTCTCGGCACGCAAGGAGGCGGGCAAGTTCACAGAGGGGGTCATCCTCTCCAAGAGCATGGAAGTGCTGTTCCGCGCCGTGCCGCCGAGCCTGTACCTCGCGCTCGCGCAGACCGAACCCGAAGAGAAGGCCGAGCGCTACCAGCTCATGCAGCAGCACGGGGTCAGCGAACTGGATGCCGCCTTCAAGGTGGCCGAGAAGATCGACCGGGCACGTGGCATCGAGTCGCCGGCCCTGGACCTGCCCTGAATCTGCCCTACGCCGGAGAACGCCATGGAACCAAAACGCCCATCCATTCCGATGCAGGTCCAGGCGTTCCGCCGTCGGCGCTGGCGGACTCGCTGGCCCTGGGCGTTGGCCGCCGTGGTGGTTGCGCTGCTGCTGATCTGGCTCGTGTCCCGCTCGCCTGGCGAGTCCACGCCTCAGACTTCGGCGCCGGCCAGCGAGACGCAGGTGACTGGGCCTCCATGGCAGATGGGCAACCCGGACGGCCGTTTCACGCTGACGCTCTACGCGGACCTCGAATGCCCGTTCTGCCGCTCCTACTTCCCGGTGCTCAAGCGCTGGGTCAGCGGCAACGCGGACGTGGCCTTGCAATGGCACCACCTGCCATTAGCCGCGCACGAGCCGGTCGCGTCCGCCGAAGCGCGCCTGGCGGAATGCGCGGGCGAAGCAGGCGGTCATGCCGCCTTCTGGCAGGCCGTCGAATGGGTCTATGGCCACACGCGTAGCGACGGCCAGGGCTTGCCCGAGGGCCAGCGCTACCCCAACCTGACGCCAGCCATCGAGCAATGCCTGGCAAGCGAGCGGCCCGACGCGCCGATCCGCACCCAGACGGCGGAAGCCACGAACAGCGGCGTGACCGCCACGCCGTCGCTGCGGCTGCACGATCGCCAGACCGGCAAGGCAATCCTTCTGCAGGGGCCGATCGAGGGCGATGCCTTGCTGTCGGCGATGGACATGCTGGCGGCCGGCGATCCCGCCGCCACACCCACATCGGAATTGGAAATGCCTGCCGACGTCGTCGGCGACATGCCCAGGTAGCCCCGGTCTTCAAGGCTACGGCGCAGGCCTCTGCGCGGACCGCGACCCGTTCGCTTCGCATCCTGGCCGCGAACGATCACCGCAGCCGTGGTGATGGATGCACCTTGTTCGTTCTCATCCCCAGGAGGGCTTGCCCTCCAGGGCGCGCGTCCTCCGATCTCACCGTCTGGAGGTTCGCCATGTCTTTCGTCGTCAATGACTCCTCTATGGAGTCGCTTTCCGCCGTCGCTGCCCAGCATGAGGACTGGATCATCCAGCAAGCCATCGTGCTGCTGGAGAGACGGATCTTCAAAGCTGGACCGTGCCTCAGCCAACCGGCCGCCGTGCGGGACTACCTGCGCCTGAAACTGGTCGCTGAGCCCAATGAGATATTCGCTGCAGTGTTCCTCGACAGCAAGCACCAGGTTCTGGCCTACGAGCCGCTATTCAAGGGCACGATCAACTCGACTTCGGTCTATCCGCGTGTCGTTGTGCAGCGTGTCCTGCAGTTGAATGCCGCCGCGGTGGTCTTCGCCCACCAGCATCCTTCGGGTGTCTCCGAGCCGTCGAGCGCGGATCGCATGCTGACCCAGCAACTTCAGGCCGCGCTGGCGCTCATCGATGTGCGGGTACTGGACCACATCATCATCGGCCAGGGCGCCCCGTTCTCCTTTGCGGAGTCCGGTCTGCTGTAACGGTCGCATCGCTTTGTCGATCAACGCGGGGGCTTCGGCCTCCGCTTTTTCTTTGCGCCAACACAAGCAGGTATGCGGGGTGGCCGCGATGCGCATTGTTTGTTGGGGGCGCATGGGGTTCAGCGTTTGACTATGGCCCTGAACAACTCTCGGGGGCGCGCGACATGCCAGCAGCTTTTTCCAGGTTCGCACCAGGCTGGCGAACCCTTGGCCTGGCCGTGGCACTGCCGGCGGCTCTGGCCGTCTTCAGCCCGGCCACCTTTGCCGCCGACGTGCTGGTCGTCACCGACAGCCGCCACCCGGTCAAGACCATGGGTGGCGAGCGGCTGATCGAGTTGGACGAAGCACCCCGGATCGAGGCCGAGCTTTCGGCGAATCTGCCCACTGACCCGGACCAGGCGACAGCCCTGGTCAAGCGCCGGCTGAGCACCGGCGGTGCCGATCTCCAGCGCCGCATCGCTTCCGCCTACCAGGGCGTGACCGACGCCTGGAGCTTGGGCATCACCAGCATCCCGGCCGTGGTGGTGGACCAGCGCTATGTGGTCTATGGCGAGCCGGACGTCGCCCGCGCCATCGCACGCATCGAACAGCACCGGAGGGCGCAGCCATGACGCGCCCATTCGATCTGCTGCGCCGCCTGCGGCTGGCCGTGGCCTCGCTGCTGCTGGTCAGCGCCACGAGCAGCTACGCGCTGAACACCGCCACCATCGTCTCGTCCGTCATGTCGCCGGACTGCCTGGAGTACCGGGTGGTGGGGATCTGCTACTGGCTGTACTGCACCTACGGTGGCTGCTCGGTGCGCACCTCCGTGAAGGTCAGGCACTACGTGCCCGATGCGGTCGTCTCCGGCTACAGCAACACCGGCGAGAACCCCTGGGTTGAGGTGCAGGCGATGAGCACGCCCAATCCCTCCGCACAGGCTGGCGGCGATGGGACCACGAACGAAGACCACGAAAACAACCTCGCCAAATTCAAGAACGCCGATGTCATCGGCCATCCCGGCGGCGAGGTGTTCAACCAGTTCGCCTCGTCCTCGGGCTATTTCTGCCAAGGCGCGGGCACGGCCTTCATGCCGTATCTGCTCAGCACCTTGGACACGCTGGCTTGGCGCTACAACGTGCCCGAGATGGCCTACCCGGAGGCGCTGATTCCGGGCATGCGCGAGGTCGGTGCGCGCACCACGATGAACCTCTGGGGCAATGTCTATCCGCGCGGCGGCTTCCTGCACCAGACCGACGACCACAAGACCGGGGCTGTCGTGGCTCAGCGCGCCGGTGATGTCGTCACGCGGCGCGGGCAGTTGCACGTGTACCAGCCCCTGCTCGCCAACGCCCGTGACGGCTACTGGCCGGCCGGCGCGCTGATGGAGGGTGATGCCTCGACCGGCAAGTGGCAGGAGCTGACGCCGCGCCTGTCCAACACCTGCGTGGTGTTCCCCCACAGCGGCACGCTGACCCAGGCCCAGCAAGGCGACTACGCCTGGGCGCTGTGGCGTCCCTATGCGTGCTGCGAACGCCGGGGCCAGGTGTTCCTCGGCAGCGTCGATTTCCTCTGAGGTGCCACGATGAAGCGTCCTGAACCGAAGAACCTGCCCACCGAGGCATGCCGTCTGCTGCGCCCGACGGTGCTGGCCGGCACGCTCGCCCTGGTCTGCGGCATGGCATGGGCACAGGTCGGATACCAGAACAGCGGCCCCGTCATCGGCGATGACGTCATGTACTCGATCGGGGGCGGCAGCGCGGTGTCCATGGGCCGCGCCGCGGGCATGCGCTCCATCGGGGTCGGTGTGGGGTGGAACAGCAACCTGATCTGCGGCGACATGAGCGTCCAGACCACGCTGCGCAACCAGCTCAACGGCGTCACGAACGGCTTCCAGCAGATCATGAGCAACGTGATCCAGAGCGCCACCAGCGCGGTGGCGTCCCTGCCGGCGCTGATCATCCAGCGCGCCGATCCGGGCCTGTACAACCTATTGACCAACGGCGTGCTGCAGGCGCGGCTGGACTTCGACCGGTCCAAGCTGACGTGCCGCGCGATGGCCGAAAAGATGGCCGAGACGGCGGGCGGCCAGCTTGGCTGGAGCCAGATGGCCGAAGGCATGGCGCTGCGGGACGCGGTATCGAGCACGGACGCCGTGTCGGCGATCGAGCAGGCCGAAACGCGCCGGGGCAACGACGGCGTGCCCTGGGTGGGCGGCAGCAATGCCGGTGGCGCCGGCCAGTCCGCCATCCGGGTGGTCGGCGACGTCACCCGCGCGGGCTACAACCTGGTCAACGGGCGCGGCGTGACGGACACGTCCTCCATCTCGCCCGCCAGTTGCGCGAGCCTGTCCTGCCAGACCTGGACGTCGCCGCAGCAGGCGACCGAATGGGCCACGCTGGTCCTCGGGGAACAGGTGCAGCGCACGTGCGATTCCTGCACCAAGACCGAGACGGTGCCCGGCGTTGGGCTGACGCCGCTGATCCAGGAAGAGTACGAAGCCAAGTTGGAGGTGCTGCAGGAACTGGTTTCCGGGACGCGCAACACGACGTTCGAGAACCTGCGCGAGGCCGGCAGCACGTCGCTGCCGATCACGCGCGGCGTCATCGAGGCGCTGCGCGACGAGCCGGACCAGGACCTGCTGGCGCGGCGCCTTGCGTCCGAGGTGGCGCTGTCGTCGGTGCTGGAGAAGGCGTTGTTGCTCCAGCGCACGCTGCTCACGGGAAAGAAGGAGCCCAACGTGGCGGCCAACGAGTTGGCGGTCGAGGCCGTGAACCATGAGAGCGACACGCTCGACCGGGAGATCCGCAACCTGAAAACGGAGCTGGAGCTGCGCCGCGAGCTGGCGAACAACTCGCCGATGGCGATCATCCAGCGCCACGGTACGCGCGCGGCCGGCTCGCGCGGCATCTACGAGGGCGATCCGGTGCCCGACCGCCTCGACCAGTTGCAGAAGGGCAATCCGGGGAATCGGCCATGAACGCGGTGCGCATGACCTGGCGCCCCTTGCGCTGGCTGTTCAGCCGGCGCGCGGCCAAGGCGCTGCTGTGGGCGGTGGTGATCGCCGCCGCTGCGGTGGGGGCCAACATCGCCGGCATCTACCTGGTCGGCAGCGTGGCCGGCTGGGAGCGGTGGCTGGCGGCCTCTGCGGGGTACTTCTTCATCTGGCGGCTGTGCCTGTACGGAGCGACGGCCTATGGCTGGATCTGGATGCGCCGGCGGCTGCTGGCGCGTGAGGACCAGGACGGGGCAGATGGGCAGGCACGGCGCCGCCTGGTGCGCAGCGAGATCGCTGGCGTCGTCGCCATCGTGGTGCTGGAAGCCAGCCTGTTGATGCAGGGCTGAGGGGAGATTCGGGCCATGACGCTCTTCACGACCGACTACCTGGAGTACTACCTGACGCTGGTGTCCTGGATCGTCCACAACGGCATCTGGGCCGTGCTGGTGTCCAGCGGGGTCTTCGCGCTGCCTTTCGTGGCGATCATCGTGCAGGAGTGGCTGAAGGCCCGCTCGGAAGGCGCCGACGAGGGCAACAAAGGCGTGCTCTCAGCCGCACGCATCGAGAATCGGGTCTTCGTCGCCATCGTGGTGGTGATGTTCGCCGGCATCCCGTTCATCGACGTGGATCTCAACACCATCCAGTACGACAGCTCGCGCTCGGCGCAGTGCCAGGTCAGCGTGCCGCAGCCTACGGACACCGGCTGGTCGCAGTCCTTCAGCACCATCAACAGCCAGTCGGCGAAGGTGCCGGTCTGGTGGGCTTTCATGCACGCGCTTTCGCGCGCCGTCACTGGTGCTTCGGTGGCGGCAATTCCCTGCGGCACCGATCTGCGGCAGATGCGCATGGAGATCGACGCGACGCGCATCGACGATCCGGTATTGGCTCAGGAAGTGGCGGATTTCTCGCAGGATTGCTACGGGGCTGCGCGGGCCAAGCTGTTCATGCAGCGTCCGAACCTCGATGAGGCGCAGATGCACGACGTGACCTGGATCGGCTCGCGCTTCTTCACGGACACGAGCGGCTACTACGACACCTATCGCTCCAGCACGCCGCGCGAGGACTGGCCCTACGACAGCACCCGTGACGCAGGGCTTGCGCAGGTAGCCAGTGGTGGCGGCTACCCGACCTGCCGCCAGTGGTGGAGCGATGGGAGCAACGGCCTGCGGGCACGCCTGCTGGGTCAGGTGGACCCGAGCCTGTTGAATCGCCTGGCGGGCTGGGCCGGCTTCCTTAGCCGGGCGGACGTAGACGATTCGGTGATCCGCACCATCGCCTCACCACGGCAGCAGAAATTGAACCAGGGCAGCGTCTATACGGACTACGGCGGCCAGATCGACAAGACCTTACCGAACATCGTGACCCGGGCCACGGGAGACGTTGGGATGGCCGTAGGCGCGATTGCCGCGTTTCCCGCCATGGACGTGGTGCGCCAGGCGCTGCCGATGGTGCTCGCCTTGCTCAAGATGGCGCTGGTCATCTGCATCCCGCTCGTGCTGGTCGTGGGCACCTATGACCTAAAGACGGTCGCCACGGTCAGCGTCGTGCAGTTTGCGCTTTTCTTCGTGGATTTCTGGTTCCAGCTCGCTCGCTGGATCGACAGCACTATCCTCGATGCGCTCTATGGCTGGGGCTTTGGCTGGAACCGGCCACACACGAACTTCGACCCGCTGGTGGGGCTTAACAATGCGTTCGGCGACATGCTCTTGATGTTCGTCGCGGGCACGATGTTCCTGGTGCTGCCAGGATTCTGGCTGGCAAGCCTGACCTGGGTTGGAATTCGGGCGGGACATGCCATTCAGGGGCTGTCGGACGGCAGCAAGAGCGCCGGCCAAGCCGGGGGCAAGGGGGCTGGGGCACTCACGGGAGGCAAACTGAAGTAGCCCGGAGTCCGTCAGTCGTCGGTGTACAACTCGTGCGACGTATCGTTGTACAGATTGGGATCGTAGCCCGGTGTCTTGCGCAGTTCTGTGAGATCGGTGAAAGGCCACTCGTCCTCGTCAGAGGTATTGGCAGCAGCAGCCCACGCCGCCACCACAACGCCCAACAACACGAGTGCGAACCAAAAAGCAACGTAGAGCAGCAATCCCACCACAGACAGCTTGACCACCCACACGAGCGCGGTGGCAACGGCCGCCGGCACCCCCTTGGACACCAACCAGTTCGACGCCCGACGTTCGCCGCGCGCGTAGGCGCGCCATCCGCGGCCAAAGGCGCGGCCGAGGCGTTCTGCGGTGCTGATGCGGGTCGTGGTGTTCATGGTCGTCTCCTGCTACTGAGGGATGCCTATTCCAGTTTGGTCCATTTCATTCTGCTTGGGGTTCAATGCGTTCGCTTGCTGCTTCAGGACGCTTCGTCATCCGGTTCCACCGGGCCGGGATCAGGCTCCACGCCGACGCGATACGTGGCAACGAAGCGCGGCCAGTCCACATGGTCCACCAGGTCGATGTCATCGACAACGCCAACCTTTGCTGCCGCACGCTCGAACAGGCCGATGCTCTTGGCAGGATAGTTGTTGCGCGACGGATAGAGCACCCCGTCGAACAGCGGCTGGCCGTCGTCTCCGAGCATCGCATGCACCTGGGCGGACACCTGCTGCGTGTGCGTGTAGTCGCGGCTGGCCAACTGTTCCAGGTTCAGGCCGAAGCAGCCCGCCATGACACCCTCGGCCGTGAGATCGGCCAGGCGCACGTCGTCCAGGACACCCACGGCGCGCACGAGCCGGCTCTCGACTTCCTTCAGCGCGATCGAGCGTTTCTCGTCCGCCAGCCACTGGTGCTTGTGAAACACCGATTCCATCAGCGCCGTGGGCAGGTCGCGGCCCAGGTCGAGCACGCCGTAGGTCCGCGCCGGGTCGTCGTAGCGATTGGTGCTGCTGCAGCCATAGTACAGCGGGCTGCCCCGATAGACGACGCGGCTCACATGCTGGAGCAGCTCACCGGCATCGATCAGGAACAAGGTCAGTTCGCGGCCCATGGCAGTCTTGCCTCAATGCACCTGGACGCCCAGCACGTTGAACACCGCTTCCGCCACGTCATCGATCGTGCCATGCGTCACCGCATCCACCGGCGAGCGTCCGCCCAAGCCTTCGAGTGGTTCGGACAGCGCGCGGTAGATCGTCCAGTGGTCGATGCCCTCGACCTCCTGAAGTACGGTCTGGGTCAACTGCTGCTTCACCGGGTCGAGCTGCCAGTCGGGCAGCTTCTGACCGCGCGGCCCCACGTTCAGCGCCAGCAGCCGACGCGCGAGGATGTCCTTGTAGATCTGCTGGCGCGACTTGTCCGCCAGCTTGGCGTACTCGGGGATCGCCAGATTGTGCGGCTGGTTGAAGGTTTCCAGCAGCGCAGCGCGGCCGCGCTGGACGTCGGTTTCACTCGGCGCCCAGCGCGTCTCGGCGCGTAGCGCGCTCGCTTTGCGTGCCAGGGCCTCTCGCAGCGTCTCCACTTCAAGGCCGGCGGGCAGCTTTACCGCTTCCACACGCTCGTGGACGAACGCCTGCAACTCGGCCGCGAAAGCCGTGGCATCCCGGATTTCGACGGTATCGGCGAAACGGCGCACATCCTCCACCGTGACGCGCGGCAGACGGTCGGCAATGAATTCAATGGCATTGGGCATGGTGATCTCCCAGGCAGGTTTGAGACAGGATTCACTCTAGTCTCCCTTGTCTCGTTTGTCAACTTTGTCGCCTTGCACGCCTGCCTAGCAGAAGCGGCGTTCATGCAGCATAGAGCCGCGACCGGCACCGGCTCGCCGTCCAATCCATTCCAGCGGGTTCCCCATTGACGCTGGAACCGAATCGCATGCCCCGCTATACCGAAATGGTTAAAGGCCAAAGAGCCGAAACGGCAAGGGAATGGGGTGCAAGGGGAAAGGCCCTACCTCGAAAAGGCAAAAGGCCTCCCGGCCGGCCCACCACAGGACACCAGCATGCTCTCCCTGTTCCAGCGAAAACGGCCCCCGGTCGCTGTCCCACCGCCAGCGCCCGCCACCAACCTCCCCAAAGGGCTGCTGCGGCCCGAATCGGCCGCATCGCTGCTGGCGACACCGCGGCGGCAGAAGCTGCTGGAACACATCTGGCAGCGCACGTCGCTGTCGCGCAGGCAGTTCGCCACCCTGTACCGCACGCCGCTGGAGCGCTACGCCGAGTTGGTCCAGCAATTCCCCGCATCGGAAAGCCATCACCACGCTTACCCAGGCGGCATGCTCGACCACGGCCTGGAAATCGTCGCCTACGGCTTGAAGCTGCGGCAGTCCCATCTGCTGCCCATCGGCACCAGTCCCGAGGACCAGGCGGCGCAGTCCGAGGCTTGGACCGCCGCAGTCGCCTATGCCGCGCTGCTCCATGACATCGGCAAGATCGCGGTCGATCTGCACGTCGAGCTGGCCGACGGCTCCGTGTGGCATCCCT
>CAADIG010000043.1_pt1 | contig 4142 bp, 5 predicted proteins | sample 2381321 | NCBI WGS metagenome assembly CAADIG01 (sample SAMEA5147519, study PRJEB30075) | plant metagenome | biome: Evergreen rainforest; feature: Forest; material: Leaf | place: Madagascar | collected 2016-11
TGAATGATGACCTCTACAACTTCATTTGGTGAGCAGCCGACATTGAGTGCTCCCTCGATATGAACCTTGAGCTGTGGTCGCGCATCACCAAGCGCCGTCAGCGCCGAGATGGTCGCAAGCTCTCTGGTGCATAGAGAAATACCTGGCCGTGAGAACACATCGCCGTAGCTGAAATCGACTATCCAGTCCCCAAGTTCAGGAGAAATCTCTCTGAGCGAATCAACGACTCTTCTCCCTTCGGCACCTGTTATCTTTTCCAGCGTTTCCTGACCTCGCAGTCTTCGGCTGTCGGGTTCTACCGACCATGCGGAGAGGGGAGAAATAGCACTTGCCAGCAGTAGCAAGCCGATTGGAAAGATTGCACCTTTCATTGTCGTTGGGTCTCCTTCACCTTCGTCGTTATTGGATTCGGCCGCTGTAATGCGCCCGTCTTCCGCAAGGTAGGCTACTGGTTAGAGCGCGCTCTAAGTCAATAGGCAATGAGCCTTCGAGTTGTCCGCTTTATCCGTCCTGCCTTGCTTTCCATCGCCTAGACATTGAGGCCACGCTGCCGCCCAATCTCCCACGACGCCCCACTGCCGCGCATCGTCGCGGCGATCTGCTGCCCCAGCCGTAGCTCGATCACCGGCCGCCACGGCACCAGGCTGAATCCCTTGCCGTCGTCGAGCATCGCGTGGCGCCCGCTGGCAAGCATGACGCTACGGCGGTAGACGCCGGCTACGCGCTGTCCATCTGCCACGGGCTGATGCTCCAGTCCGGTTTCGGCGGCGATGTCCTGTGCAGCCTTCGCCAGATCGCGTCCGCGTAGCGTCGCCAGCAGGTTGCGCGCCAGGATCATCAGCGGCGTATCGAGAGAGAGGGTCAGTTGTGACATGATCGTGCTCCGGTTGCTCGGGCGGAATTGCCCGGAACCGGCGCCTCACGGCGCAGCGCAAGCCGTCACAGGAGCGCAGCCGGCCACGGCCGCAAGCGTGCGAGCACGCGCAGTCCTTGCACGGCGAGAACGTGCGACCTGCAAGTCGCTTGAATTTCTGTTTCACGGAGGTAGCAACACTGATGAAACCGGCTGTTCCATCAGCCGTTCCCTACCCGGACATGCGGAGCTGGCAACGGCTCGGTGTGGAGCTCCGGGACAACGTAGCCGCCGGTTCATCCGGTACGCCGAGCCGTGAGGCAAGGCGGAATCTGCCAGCATGAAGGCGGAGAGGCGCCAGGGATGGATGGGTACGACCAACATATGTGAACGTCCGCCAACGCGTCGTAAAGTCTATCGAGCCAAACGTGCTGACAGGCTCGAACCAAAAGGTACGCGGCAAGGCATGGTCTTCGTTCTCTGGACCATCATGGACACGAATGCCGCCAGCGCACAGGACGGGTCCGCACCATCCGGAAATTCATGCGTAACAGGGTAAGCCCATCACGCTGCCGGCAACGGCAGGCGAACCGCAAAGGACGCTGTTGGCGTGGTGGGTAAAGGAATGCGGAGAAAGCGAATGCCCGGCTGTAGTGGCCGGGATACGGGCCGGAACATCGCCCGACGCGAAAGCGGGCAGACTTCCGCAAGGTCATTCATGGCGAGAGAAGATGATCAACCGTTGTATGAAGAAAGGCAGATGACGACGAGCGATGTGAAAGCATCGGGCGTTGGTGCGTCCTCGCCCGATGCTCAGATGTGGGAACAGGCAGACTGGCCCCATATCGAGGCAGAGGTGAAGCGGCTCCAGATGCGTATCGCCAAAGCAGTACGGGAAGGCAGGTGGGGCAAGGCGAAAGCCTTGCAGCGCCTGTTGACCCGCTCGCACAGCAGCAAGATGTTGGCCGTCAAGCGAGTGACGGAAAACAGAGGCAAGAGAACGCCGGGGGTAGACGGGAAAGTCTGGCTGACCCCGGCGGCCAGATGGAAGGGAATGCTGTCGTTGCGACATCGCGGCTATCGCACGATGCCGTTGCGGCGGGTCTACATTCCCAAGAGCAATGGAAAGAGGCGTCCGCTGGGAATCCCATGCATACGGTGCCGAGCGATGCAGGCTTTGTGGAAGCTCGCTCTGGAACCTATTGCGGAGACCCTGGCAGACCCGAACTCCTGTGGCTTCCGGCCGGAGCGTTCGACCGCCGACGCCATCGAACAGTGTTTCAATTGCCTGTCGCATCGTACGTCGGCAGAGTGGGTGCTGGAAGGCGACATTCGAGGTTGTTTTGACAACTTCAGCCATTCCTGGCTCCTGGAGCACATACCGATGGATAAGACGATCCTACGTCGATGGTTGGAGGCTGGCTACGTCGATGAGGGAACCTTGTTCGAGAGCCGGGCGGGTACGCCCCAAGGCGGGGTCATCTCGCCCGTGCTCGCGAACATGGCGTTGGACGGCTTGGAAGCTGCGGTTCTTGCGAGCACCGGAGGATCGGAGCGCGCACACCGCAGGGCCAAGCTCAACGTCATCCGCTATGCCGATGACTTCGTGGTGACAGGCGCGTCGAAGGACGTGCTTGAATCCGTCGTCCTGCCGTCCGTCGCTTCATGGCGGCACGCGGGCTGGAACTGTCGGAGGAAAAAACCCGAATCACACACATCGCGGAAGGATTCGATTTTCTGGGCCAGACCGTGCGCAAGTACGGCCGCCAGTGCCTGACCAAACCAGCGAAGAAGAGCATCAAGTCGTTGCTGGACAAAGTCAGGGAAATCATCAAAGGCAATGCGACCGCCACGCAGGCTGCGTTGATAAGGCTGCTCAACCCGGTAATCCGCGGCTGGGCTGTCTACCACCGCCACTCTGCGGCGAAAACAACCTTTAACCGAGTCGATGACTTCATCTGGCACATGCTCTGGAGGTGGGCAAAGCGCAGGCATCCCGCCAAAGGAGCACGGTGGATAAAGAAGCGGTACTTCCGAACGATCGGAAACCGGAACGGGGGCTTCGCCACGAAGGGTTCTGCCGACGGCAAAACCTTCGGCCTTCGACTCTTCCGCGCGATGACGGTGGCGATCACTCGGCACATCAAAGTCCCTGCCGCCGCCAATCCGTTCGATCCGGCATGGACCAAAAACCTGGACCGCCGTCGAGCCTTGAAGCGTTCCGTCAAACTGTTCGGTGCCAGCCTATGGTGCTGAAGAATGGCTTGAGCCGGATGCGGGGTGACTCGCACGTCCGGTTATTAGGCGGCGGCGCAGCAATGCGCCGCTGCTACCCGACGCCGTCATACGGTGAAAGGGACAGCAAGACCGCCCACACCCCGCCCACTGCACATGCCTGCCTTTGGGCAAGCGGAGCGCGCAGGCCCGGATCAACAAGCCGGGCCGAAGGCGTCAGGGGTCAGCGCCGAATGGCCGCGATTCGGCACGAAGCGCGGGGCGCAGCGCGCGAACCCGACGGCGGCACGCCGGGACGCACCTATGTCTCTACGGCAACGACGTTGGCCACGGGGAGTTTCTGGGCCACGGCAGCATAGAGGTCCACGTCCGTCTGTGGCGTCCGGATCGAGACCACGAGGCTGTATCGCGCTGGCAACGCATAGCGTTCCAGCGCAGGCCGTGTCCGCCACCAGCCGGCAGATGGGTAGACCGCGATAAATCCACGGCTGGCCAGTTCAGCGGCTGTGCCTTTCCACACATCCTGATGCAACGAGCCACGATGCCGCCGCTGGCCGCCCAGCAGCCAGTTCGGATCGGAAGGATTGACCGGATCGCCACCACCCTCGTCTTCACGTTGTGCGGCGGCGTTCAGCCGTGCAATAAAGTGATCGGTAGACGCATCCAGCGCGCGCTGCACATCGAAACGCAAACGGTGCGAGGGGTAGTGATACTTCGACGCGACGCCCCGTGCCGAAGGATTGGGCTCGACGAAATACGACAGCGTGACACGCATCTCCACGGGCGTGTCCTGCAATGCCTCCAACTCGTCCTTCGGCCACGGCAAGGAATGCAGGTTCATATCGCGGGTGACGACTCCTTTGCCCTGAACCTTCGCATATGGATGCACCAAATCTTCAACCACCAGCGTCAAGGAATCACCCGCGCTCCACAGTGCGCGGTTCAGGTCCGGCGTACCCCAGCCGCAGTGACGGATCAGGTTGACAAAGTGATCCTTGTTCGGAGTAGGTGGCAAATACATCGCACGCATGGCATCGCTCCATTGCGCTGAATG
>CAADIG010000044.1_pt1 | contig 2594 bp, 1 predicted proteins | sample 2381321 | NCBI WGS metagenome assembly CAADIG01 (sample SAMEA5147519, study PRJEB30075) | plant metagenome | biome: Evergreen rainforest; feature: Forest; material: Leaf | place: Madagascar | collected 2016-11
CACGCGCAGCGGCATCAGCGAAGGCGTGATCGAGATCCGCGACGAAGCTGCCCAGCAAGCGCTGACGGGTAAGAGTGCGGCCGAGACGATCGCGTCCTTGAACCGGGACACGACGGATACCTTGGGCGCGCTCAAGCCGATCTTTGACAAGGAGAAGATCGAGGCGGGGTTCGAGATCGGGACGGCGTTTGCGGGGGAGATGGGGCAGTTTCTGACGAATCGGGCGAGGGAGCTTGATTCGGCCAAGTCCCGCGCTGGCGACGAAACGCTGTCTCCCCAGGACCGCATCGCAGCGGCCAAGGAGCACGCAGCGCTCGAGGCCAAGTGGGGTAGTCAAGGCACGCATAGCCAATGGGCCACGATCATCATGGGTGCGGCCGGAGGCAATGTCACGGGCGGGGTGTCGAGCTTCGTTCAGTCTGCGGCAGCGGCGTATCTGCAGACCCTGGCGGTGGAGCAGGTAAAGGAACTAAGTCAAGCGCTGGGTGGTGAAGGTTCGCCGGGCCACATTGCGTTGCATGCGTTGGTGGGATGCGCGGGCGCGGCAGGGCAGGGTGGCGGATGTGCGGCCGGTGCTGCTGGGGCATCGGCAAGCGTGGTGTTGAATCAACTGCTCAATGGCTTGCAGGGCGAGGCTGAGGATGCCGAGTCCAGCCAGAGCCGCAACAACCTGATTGGCAGCCTCGTCGCTGGTATTGCAGCGACGTTGGATGGCAACGGTGCGTCGGCAGCGGCGTTGTCAGCACGTATCGAAACGGAGAACAACTCGCAGTACCGCAACCGGGAGAAGGTGGCGAAGCTGAAGGCGGGGTTGTATGAGAATCTCGCGGGCTCTTGCGATAGCAATCCAGATCGGGAGAGCTGCTACACGAATGCGTTCCAGGCGGGCGACCGGATGGCGGCGGCGTACGACCGAGTGTTGACCTTGCAGCACTATCCGGCAGCGTCGATGACGCCGGAGCAGATGGCGACGTTGACGCAGGCTGTGTTGGACTTGGCGCCGGGAGTATCCAGTGCGAGCGCGTTGTATGAGCTAATTAACGGACGTTCCGCTGCGACAGACGAGGAGGTCAGCCGTTTCTTTGCCGCGGTTGGCGTCATCCCTGTTGTGGGAGGAATGGTCAAGCAGGGCAGTAAGGCGGTCTCGCTCTATGCGAAGGCTGAGCATGCGGTGGATGCGGGGAAGGTGGTGCAGCCTGTAGCACGTGCCGGCGACGAATTGGCACAGCATACGTCCATCAAACAGGCACTCAGTGAGGCTGACGAAGCAAAACGCTTGGTGAATAAACCGAAATCATCTTATGGTGTTCCCGAAAATCTAAATGGTTATGCCGATCCTAGTCAAATCCGTTTTACCCAAGACAGCGTTGCCAATAAGTTCAAGAATGATCAATACCTGCAGGAGATAATTGACGGACTTAAAAATGGGTCAATTTCACCAGAAGATTTTCCTCCTATAAGGGTTTTCAAGAAAGATGGTCTGGTTTACAGTTTGGACAATAGAAGGTTGCTAGCGGCTTCCCAGGCTGGGGTCCCTGTAAAAGTCGTTCCGGCGAGCGCTGAGGAAATAGCAAAAGAGTCGTGGAAATTCACGACAAATAATCAGGGTTCGATCATTTGTGTCCGTGGGTTTTGTGAGTAATTAAATGAATATATCCGATCTTGATTCGATAAATAGCATGGAAGATTTTCGAATTTTTTTGAGGTCAATGTTGGACGATTTGAATAATAATGCTGATGAATGGGAAAATCAAAAATTGGAGGATTTTTTATCGGCCATGTTGGCTTGGATTGGCTCAATTGACTCTTACGTGAAAAATACTGGTGATGAGGGCATAACTAAGCCTGGCTGGAAGACATTTGCCAAGCTATTGTATGTGGCAAAAATTTATGAATAATGGTGGTTGCGGAACTGGTTTCCAGGTATGAAGCGTTGTTGTGTGCTGTGACAATTTTTATGGTGATTTGAGGAAAAATAGAGACCAGCCTTCTGCTGGAGGTTCTAATTTCATTTTTTTGGGCAATTTAAATTCGATCTAAGTTTTGTGATTAAAATATAGTGATGGTGTGAGAGAGTTTTCCCTAATAGATTTATTTCAGGTCGATTGAGATGGCCGATTTGGCTACTTTTTTATTCGTCTCGTTAAGCTGATAATTCAATGATTCTATAACGGGAAAATTAATGGCATCAGTGCGCTGGGCTCTGTGTGAATAAATAAAAATCATCACTTCAGGCCTTCATGATTGGTCACCCATATCTGTCTGGATTGATGCTGAATTTTCTCGTTGCTAGGCACCATGCTCTTAATCTTAGGCGGCAGACAACCTGCTGCTGGAGAGCCTGCAGGACACCAGCACCTATAAGTCCAAGCAAAGCAGCACGGGTGTGAGCGGATCGCTATGCTGTGGCTGCGCAAGCTCGGTGGCTTTCAATGTCGGTCGCGGCAAGATGAACAGCGACTACGCCTCGGTCACGCAGCAGACGGGGCTGAAGGCAGGTGACGGCGGTTTCCTGATCGACGTGGGGGGCAACACCACGCTGATCGGCAGCGTGATCTCCAGCAGCCAACAGGCAGTGGCCGATGGCTTGAACC
>CAADIG010000026.1_pt1 | contig 1201 bp, 1 predicted proteins | sample 2381321 | NCBI WGS metagenome assembly CAADIG01 (sample SAMEA5147519, study PRJEB30075) | plant metagenome | biome: Evergreen rainforest; feature: Forest; material: Leaf | place: Madagascar | collected 2016-11
CATCGGGCTGATCGCTCCGGTCGGCCGCGCCGCAGGAGGGCAACGACGCTATGCGGCTTCAGACACGGCCTGGATCGAATTCCTGCTGCGGTTGCGAACGACGCGCATGCCTATCGGCAAGATGCAAGCGTTCGCAAAACAACGTGGCGCTGGGGACTCGACGGTGCCGGATCGTCGCCAGATGCTGGAAGAACACTTGACGGAAGTTCTTTCAGACATTGAAGCGATGCGCCAATCCGCGGATGCTTTGCAAGCAAAGATCGAACATTACCGCTCGGTCGAGCAGTCCTTGGCGTCGGATTCAATCTCTGATGAAGGACATGCGGACGAACCCCCAAGATCGCTACGAGCGCGGACTCGCAAAACTGAGAGAGATAGACGGCCAAGCCGGTGAGCATGTGCTGGAAAGTCTGGACGGCATCGCCCCGGACTTCGCACGTTATTTGATCGAGTTCCCGTTCGGGGACATTTATTCCAGGCCAAGCCTAGATCTGAAAAGCCGTGAAATCGCGGTGGTCGCTGCGCTGACGGCGCTCGGCAATACGGCTCCTCAACTCAAGGTGCATATCCAGGGAGCCCTCAATGTCGGCGTGAGTCGTACCGAGGTCGTCGAAACCATCATGCAGATGGCTGTCTATGCGGGCTTCCCTGCTGCACTCAATGGATTGGCTGCCGCCAAGGAAGTCTTTGCCCAAGGAGAGCCGGCATGATGAAGCGCCCTCTCTTAAAACTTCAAGGGCTCTTGCGGCTGTTTTCATCTTTGGTCTTCTTGAATATGTCCTGCCTAGCTTTCGCGGCTCAAACTGCCTATGATGGATTTCAATCGCCTGTTGGGATTGCAGCCATTCCTGGACGATCCGTTTATGTATCCGATTGGTCGGCCAACACGGTCACGCGCATTGACAAGGATGGAACTCGAACGGTTGTTGCCAAGGAGATTCCTTCTGCGGCGGGTTTGGCGCTGGATGAACAAGGTGCTTTGTTCATAGCGCCCTATTCGGCTGACTATATTCTGCGACTTGATCGCGACGGCTCAACCCGTCGTATTGCGGAGAATCTATCCACGCCAACCGGCATCTCTTTCTCTCGCGACGGCCGCCTTCTGGTTGCGAACCGGGGCGCTGGGCAGGTCGTGTCTGTGGATGTTTCAACGGGACGCGTGAGCTTGTTGGCTGACGGTTTTTCGCTGCCTGTCGGTGTC